>Ga0316204_10000364_pt1 | contig 177493 bp, 156 predicted proteins | sample 6monrhotite_MG_2_FD_205661 | JGI IMG/M metagenome (GOLD analysis project Ga0316204, IMG submission 205661) | Microbial mat bacterial communities from mineral coupon in-situ incubated in ocean water Damariscotta River, Maine, United States -... | ecosystem: Environmental > Aquatic > Marine >... | reverse complement strand
CGGACAATCCCTTTTTTACGATATAGCGTAGCTTACCTAGTTCGATACCGTCTCGCACACTAAGCCTATTACATTTTGATTAACAACAATGTAATGACCATTTTCTTATTCTCTGTAAATATAAAAGATCGAACTTTTAACGCTAGAGTCGACTTAAGCGGATCAAAAGAACTGTTTTCTTTTGATCCGCTTTTTTATGTGCTGCAACCAGCGTCATTTCGGGGATTCGGGCGAAAAGTGGGTTATTCCACATTGCAAAACTGCAAAAAAGGCATTTGGCAAGGAGGCGCCCACTCAAAGGTCTTTATTTGATTTGGTAGAAGTGATTCTATTCGTTAAAGTACCGTCTCCCAAACCGGGCATCACACATTAGAAAGAATGGTCCTACCAGTACAAGAACCGTATCAGAGTTTGATTCCTTATCTCTTTGTGCTATCCGCTCTTCATTTAACGTTTAGTAGAAAGCAAGTATGGCAGTAGAAAGCGATAAATTTTCAATTTTGCACTGAGCCAAAACGTTGTATTTTGTTTTTAATTTATTCATTCTTAAAAGCCAATTTTTTTAAAAACACTGAATTGAAAGGGAGCATGAGAGATTACAAAGGAGAAGGCAAAGAGAAATGGGAGGCCTTCAAAACGGAATTCAACCGGGATATGGATGAGTTAGGTAAAGCATTTAAGGATTTGACGGTTAATAATACGAATCAATCCAACAAGGAAAACAATAACGGTTGTCACATTGCTTTTCCGGCTCATGCAGGTTGGTAGTACAATCACTGCACAGGAAACTACTACCGGTTCCTCTTCCGAAAAATTCGGCAATACATTAAACGCTGGATTAGGAATTGGATATTACGGATATGTCGGGCAGATCATGCCGGTACTTCATCTCAACTATGAGTTGGATATAGCGAAAAATTTTACACTCGCCCCCTACATTACTTATTATTCGTATCGAAAAGATCACTACTGGGGCAACAAAAATAATCCAAGCAGGAATTACTTCTACAGGGTAACCGTAATTCCTGTTGGAGTAAAAGGTTCGTACTATTTTGATCAACTCCTGAAGGCAAATGCAAAGTGGGATTTTTATGCAGCAGGCTCGTTAGGGTTTGCAATACGGAATACCATTTGGGAAAATGGATATTTTGGAGAAACTTCTGTTGAGCATGGCTCAAGTGGATTATACCTTGATGTGCATATCGGAACCGAATATCACCTCAATCAAAAAATGGGATTAACACTGGACCTATCTACCGGCATTTCCACTTTCGGCCTTGCAGTTCACCTGTAAACTGGAGGACATTACACGGACGGAGCAGATTACAAAAGACAGTCTGAGTTACGTTTCTGCAACTTATTAACTATAAATAGGGACAGCATTCGAAAGTCACATTCAGGTCTTTGCACGACAGTACTGATTGATACACCTGACAATTACCTTGGACCGTTATGATAAACGTCATTGATTCCTATTCGAAGTCGGGCCAAATTCGCTCATTCAAATTCATACTGATAAGCAACCAACAAGTAATGCCATGAAAAATAAAACGGTAATCATAACAGGAGCAGCATCCGGAATTGGAAAGGCTACAGCAAATTTATTCGCAGAGCGGGGAGCCAATGTTGTACTGTCTGACATCCAGGAAACAGAAGGAAAGAAGGCAACGGAAATCATTCGCAAGACCGGAGGCATAGCATCATTCTTTAAAACAGATGTTGCAAAACCCGAAGAGATGAAATCGTTGGTAGATTTTGCCGTGGAAACCTATGGCCATTTGGATATTGCCGTCAACAATGCCGGAATTGGAGGAGAGATAAACCCAATCGCAGATATGAGCATAGAGGGCTGGCAAAAAGTCATTGCAGTGAACCTCAACAGTGTGTTCTACGGCATGAAATATCAAATAGAAGCCATGCTGCGAACCGGAGGTGGAAGCATAATAAACGTTTCGTCCATATTGGGTGCTGTCGGTTTTGCTGGTTCTGCCGGTTATAGTGCGGCCAAACATGGCGCAATTGGCCTGACACAAACAGCAGCATTGGAATACTCAGCACAAGGTATTCGCGTAAACGCTGTAGGACCTGGGTTTATTGATACACCACTGTTAAACGCACTTGATTCCGAAATGAAAAAACAAGTGGCTCAACTACATCCAATTGGGCGGTTGGGCACAGGAGATGAAGTGGCAGAAATAATACTTTGGCTGGGCAGTGATAAAGCTTCTTTTGTGACAGGCAGCTATTATCCGGTGGACGGTGGTTATCTGGCTAGGTAAAAATTGGAATAGCTAACAAAAAAAAGCTGGTGGTAGGACTAGAGAAGAGGCCCATTTCCAATTACACCCCATTAGAAAATGAGGGGATTTAAACGGGCCCAAACTGACAAACTTCAACGGTGCCCATGACTTCAATCAGCCCGAACCGCAGCGGGCAACTTTAGATTTGTGTATTCACTATTGAAGGACAATATCTAAAACGCACCCGCTACACTATGGAAGAAACAGTTACCGCACCAATCACATCGATACCACGCATTGGTGATGCAGCCCCGGCATTTCAAGCAATTACTACTCAAGGGAACATCCATTTCCCTGCAGATTACGAGGGAGAGTGGGTGATACTTTTTAGCCACCCTGCTGACTTTACACCGGTTTGTACATCGGAGTTCATGACGTTTGCCACCCTGGAAGCAAAATTTGCTAAGGCCGGTTGTAAACTGGTGGGACTATCCATTGACGGCCTCTACAGCCATATTGCCTGGCTTCGCACCATCCAGGAAAAAATTGAGTACAAAGGCATGAAAAATGTTGAGGTCAACTTTCCGTTGATCGAAGACATCACGATGGAAGTGGCCAAAAAGTATGGCATGATCCAACCGGGAGAGAGCTCCACTAAAGCGGTCAGAGCAGTATTCTTCATCGATCCCAAAGGAGTTATTCGCGCCATTATTTACTATCCGTTGAGTCTGGGTAGAAACTTTGACGAATTGTACCGGGCACTCATTGCCATGAAGGTATCGAATGAGTTTAATGTTGCCACCCCCGCTGACTGGCAACCTGGCGATGACGTCATCCTATCTCCCGCTGGCTCCTGCGGCACAGCCAAAGACAGAATGGATGGTATAGAGGAAGGACTCGAATGCGAGGACTGGTTTTTCTGCACCAAAAAGCTGGACAAGGAAACTGCATTGGCCAAAGTAACCATATAGGCCGAAGCCGTCCGATTTTAACCGTTATTGAGAATTATCCCGAAAGAAGAATAATGAGAAAAGCAATTTCATTCTGCGCACTGGTATTTCTAATATGCACGAACCTTCTTGCGTAAGAAGATGCTCGAAAAAGCACAGGTTTCATTTGCCTTTCTAATTGGAAGTAATTCCAATGCCGATTATTCCAATTGAAAGTTGTTGATCTGGTTGGTGGTAAGGCGGTGTTTTATAGAAGCCATAGCGATTTGCCTCTAACAAACACACACTGTAGTTTAATTCAGGACTAAAAACCCAAAACAAATGAAAACAAACAAAACAAAAGCAGATTGGGAACAAGACATCCTCCAGGTCACGATGAAAATTCATCAAGAGTTTCCTGAATTGTCTAAATACCTGGAGGAAATGTCTGAAACAACTCTAGGAATTGATTCCCCGAACATAGACAGCGCAAACCTAGAAGACTACCACGATTCGTTAGTGGATCTATTAACAAATTATGCAAAAACACATTCGGGTAAAAAACTGACAAAAAAGGCCGAGAAGTATTTATTCCCGGGATATCCACATTACTCACCTTCGGAAGACATCTACAGTCAGGCCAAAGAAATGAAAGATGTAAACCCGGAAGAGCTCTCAAAAAACAAACCCCCGAACGAAAAGCCTGGTACGAAGAACGAAAAAGGCTTTAAGGAAGCCATGGCTGGCAGCGATTTGGATGTTCCCGGTTCAGAATTAGATGACCAGCAAGAAAGTGTGGGCAGCGAGGATGAAGAAAACAATTACTACAGCCTGGGAGGCGATGCTCATCATGACTTAGAGGAAAACAAAGGATAATAGAAACTAAAGACACCGCGATGATAATTCAATTGAACACAGACAGAACCATTAATGGGGACCAAAGGCATCAAGATTTTTTCACCTCTCAAATCTCCGAAGAGCTTAGCAGGTACCAATCTCATATTACAAGAATAGAGGTTCATCTAAAAGATGAAAATGGAAAAAATGAAGGATTGAACGATATGCACTGTTTAATAGAGGCGAGACTTAAAGGCAAGCAACCAATAGCTGTTTCAAATCAAGCAGACACCATTGAATTGGCAGTATCAGGGGCCATTGATAAACTAAAGGCTTCTCTGAAAACAATTATTGGGCACCTCCAAAACCATTAATCGAGCATTATGAAAACTGCCATAGGAATAACCGATATCACTCCGCAAGCAGTTGCCAACGAACTGGCAAAAATTTTAGCAGACGAAACCGTGCTTCCTATCAAAAAAACGAACCATGCATCAATTAAACACCTTTCCACTACAAAATCTGCCGGATCCGAATCCGGAAGTTGAACCAAACATTAACATTCCAGAACTGCCGGACCCCTATGAACCCCTAACTACTCCTGGCCCGCATGTCCCGGAACAAACACCTCCGGGGGACCCTTCCCCTTCTACTGTGCCCAGGGAGTTTGGTCTGTAAAAAATCAATTGACAGTTGACTATGAGAATGCTTCTGGTTAATTGACAATGCCAAAACGGTAGAGAAAATATTCATTCACCATTTTTTCACCATGAAAAAAACCATTGCCTTTAACCCTGGTATTCTGCAGGTTCACAGAAGCTACGATGTCTCAAATTCTTCCAACCGTAGCCTATGTTGATTTGAAAAAACAAGCAACCTAATTGTAATAAAACTAAAAAAATCGACATGGAATTATTGGATAAACTAAAATGGCGTTATGCCACAAAGGCCATGAATGGCAAAAAAGTACCACAACGTAAAATAGATAACATCATTGAAGCAGCTTCCTTAGCACCTACTTCAAGTGGCTTGCAACCCTTTGAAATAATTATAATCACCAACCAGAAAATAAAGGAAAAAATTAAACCAATCGCCTGGAATCAAACGGTCATTACAGACTGTTCCCATCTACTCGTCTTTGCTGCCTGGGATACCTATACAGCCGAAAGGATCAACAAAATATTTGATCTTACCAACACCATCCGCGGTATTAAAAATGAAGGATGGGAAAATTACAGACAACTATTATTGGGTTCCTATCCGCAGAAAGATTCCGAAGAAAACTTTAATCATGCCGCGAAACAAGCGTATATCGCTCTTTCTCTAGCCATTGCCTCAGCTGCTTTTCAAAATGTTGACAGCACACCTATGGAAGGCTTCGATCCTGCCGCCTTGGATGAGATTTTAAACTTAAGGAAGAAAGGACTAAGAAGTTGCGTAATCCTGGCATTAGGGTACAGAGACTCGGAGAAAGACTGGTTGGTAAATCTACCTAAGGTTAGAAAAAGCATAGAAGACTTCGTAACAATTATAGATTAATAAAAACGGGTGTCGTCCTAAAACAGGTTGACCGTTTTTAGAACAAGATTATTTAGCCCCTGGAGTTCACCCTCAGGGGCAGTTGCATCACCCAAAAAAGAATAAAGATTTGCTCGCACCGAATCATGCTTTGGTTTATTCTGCCGATGACAAAAACACAATCGGTGCCGGATTAAACGCTGACACTTTTTCCCTTGAGGCAACAATAGAATTATCATGAAAAAGAATTTCTTCCTTCTTGTAATTTTTCTATTGGTGTGGACCTTCACACATGCTCAAACGAAAGAAATTCTTTTGATGTGATGTTTAAGGATGAAAAAGTTGGTGTGCTGCATGCAAAGGAGGCGAAGTCGGAATCGAAATCCTTCAAAGAACTGACCATCGAGACAAACAGTACCTTCCTCTTTATTCCTATCTATACGGAATCAGAAGTAACCACAACTCAGGAAAACGGCATTTTAATTGAAGGAACCGCTTACCGAAATGCAAGTCGTAATTCCAGTGATGTCAGTGCCACGATTACAAAGATTGGATTCCGACATTATCAACTAGAGCGAAATGGCGTGAAGGATAAAATAAGAACTAAAGCCATTACATTTTGTGTAGTCGATCTTTACTTTAAAGAACCTATAGGAGTTACCCAGGTTTTTTCAAACATGTATACACAAATGCAGAAATTGAAGCGAATTGATATTGGTAAAATATGCTTCCCCGGAATCATAATTAAATAATGATTCGGCCTTTGCGGAAGAGTGTGAAAAGGAAGCTAGGCGGTTGAAAGAAAATATTAATAAGCATGCCTGGGATGGCGAATGGTACAAACGGGCCTGGTTCGACAGTGGCATTCCGCTTGGGTCTCATGCTAGTGACGAATGTCAAATTGATTCAATAGCCCAGAGCTGGTCTGTGTCATCAGGGGCAGGTGATGAGAAACGAATTCAGGTTGCCATGGAATCGGCCTACAAGCACCTGGTGGAAAAAGAGGCAGGAATTATTCAATTATTAAAGCCCGCCTTTGATAAATCCGATGTAAATCCAGGATATATCAAAGGATATGTTCCCGGTGTGCGGGAAAATGGAGGACAATATACCCATGCTGCCATCTGGATGATCCAGGCATTTGCACAATTAGGAGATAATAAAAAGGTGTGGGAATTACTCAACATGATTAATCCCATCAACCATGGAAAAACTGCTGAAGAGATGGCCATCTATAAAGTAGAGCCTTATGTGCTGGCAGCGGATGTGTATGCGCGCAATCCTCATGCCGGGCGCGGTGGGTGGACGTGGTATACAGGTTCGGCAGGTTGGATGTATCTACTCATTACTGAATCCTTCCTGGGTCTACAGCGGCACGGGAATAAAATCAAGTTTGTTCCTTGCATCCCCGATTCATGGGAATCATTCAAGCTACACTACCGGTACAAGAATACGGTCTATCATATTGTGGTAACGAAACAACTCCACGCAGAAGAAATCACGGTGACCGTAGATGGAGTGAACCAGGTAGATGGATTGATTACCCTTGTGGATGATGGTGAAGAACATCCTGTTCAAATCAAACTGCCTAAGGATTCAACAAGACCGGAACCCACTTCATACAATCCTGAAAGTTTGGGCCAGGTTCAATAAACACATAACAGCTACTCCGCTGATAATTGAATTAATAAAAAACAAAAATGGTCATGCATGGGGTAGTGTTTTGACGTATAGTAACAACAAAATACTGACTACCAATCATATGTGTGACCTTTTTCCATTTGTTTATCCAGTGCATTTAATAGCACCACGCGTTAGAATTAATAAATGTTTAATCGATTTGACAATGAAACAAAATGAATTTACTCCTGATGCGACATGGGCAAAGCACCTATAATCTGGAAAATCGCTTCACAGGTTGGTTGGATGTTCCTCTAAGCAGTCACGGTATTGAAGAAGCAAAACTGCCGCGCTAAAACTGAAAGACTACCGCATTGATATTGCTTTCACTTCCACATTAAAAAGAGCGATTGATACCCTTCAGATTATCTTGAATGCGGAGAAAGATAATCACACGCCTATCGTTAAAAAACGAAGCATTGAATGAAAGGAACTATGGGGAATTACAAGGGTTAAACAAAGCCGAAACTATCATCAAGTATGGCGAGGCACAGGTAACATTATGGAGAAGGAGCTATAATGAAACGCCTCCTGGAGGAGAAAGCCTTAAAGATACAGAGGCCCGTGTGATGCCGTATTTCAACGCCATCATTTGCCAAAAACTAAAACAGAGCTTGGATGTATTGATTGTAGCGCATGGTAACAATCTTCGGGCTATTGTTAAAAATTTAGATACTATAAACGATGAAGATATTATCCATTTGAATATTGATACAGGAAGTATTTATCTATATCGGTTCGATTCAGATTTAAAAATAGAGTCCAGGGAGGTAGTATGACTTTAATCATATGACCATCTTATAAAAAGTGGTACCTCTGTAACAATTCGGTCTAATGATGTAGCCCTTTGTCAATCAGCATACTTTCACTTTTGAAGTTGATGATTTTGTTGATTGACAGGCTAAAATTAGGGTCTCAGGAGCTGCCGATGCCAATAAAAATGAAAGCAAACTCAAACACAGATGCCCCCCCTTTACACCTCGGAAAGATAATATCTGTCAGAGGAAGTGTTGTGGATATAAGCTTTGACAATAACCTGCCTTCCATATATACTTTACTTCATGCAGGAGAGCATAAAAAAATCGCCATTGAAGTACTGGCGCAACTTGACAATCATCATGTGCGCGGTATCGCACTCACACCAACGCAAGGTTTAGCGCGAGGCATGGTCGTTGAATCCGAAGGAAAACAACTTACAGTACCTGTTGGAAAAATGATTATGGGTCGCATGTTCGATGTATTTGGAAATACGATTGATCATGAACAGCCTTTACACGACATGGAATGGCGCAACATACACCAGTCCCCTCCCCCCTTGTCAAAACGCTCCACAAAATCAGAAGTCTTTGAAACCGGCATTAAAGCCATTGACGTTCTGATCCCCTTGGAGCGCGGTGGAAAAGCGGGTTTGTTTGGTGGCGCAGGAGTTGGTAAAACTGTTTTGCTCACCGAGATGATCCGCAACATGGTGGGTGACAACAAAGGAGTAAGCATGTTTTGTGGCATTGGAGAGCGGTGTCGTGAAGGACATGAACTGTATCATGAGATGGAGGAAGCCGGTGTATTAAAAGACATGGTGATGCTATTCGGCCAAATGAACGAACCTCCCGGTGCGCGCCTTCGCGTGGGGCATGCAGCGTTAACCATGGCAGAATATTTTCGTGATGACGAACAACGTGATGTGCTCTTGCTCATCGATAATATTTTCCGTTTTATTCAGGCAGGTATGGAAGTATCGGGCTTAATGGGCCAAATGCCTTCGCGCCTGGGCTATCAACCTACTATGGCAACGGAACTTTCCAAACTGCAAGAACGAATTGCGAATACCGATGCCGGTGCCATCACTTCCATTCAAGCAGTATATGTTCCGGCCGATGATTTAACGGACCCTGCAGCGGTTCATGCTTTTTCTCATCTCTCGGCCTCCATTGTGCTTTCGCGAAAGAAAGCAAGTGAAGGACTTTATCCAGCTATCGACTTGTTACAATCCAATTCGAAATTGGCAACCCCGGGCACTATTGGAAAAAGACATTATGAATTGGCGCATAAAACAAGACAAACGCTGGCCCAGTACGAAGAGCTCAAAGATATTATTGCTCTGCTGGGCCTTGAACAATTATCCGTTCAGGATCGCAATGTGGTCAATCGCGCCAGGCGATTGGAACGCTTTCTCACACAACCCTTTTTTGTCACTGAACAATTCAGTAACAAAAGAGGCAAGCAGGTGAGTTTGAATGATGCGCTCGATGGATGTGAACGAATTCTCGCAGATGAGTTTAAAGATTTGCCAGAGAGTTCTTTTTATATGATCGGAAAAATTGAGGAGGCCATTAAAAAAGGAAAGGAGAATAGTGTAACTACTAAAAATGCCGAAAAACCATTGGCGGTAAATGAACCGGTAGGCGTTAAATAAATGATAGAGCGATGAAATTATCCATGGACTTAAAAATTCTTCTGCCTTTCAAGGTTTTCGCTGATATACAAAATGTCCTCAGCATCGTAATGGAAACGCGGGAAGGAGCCTATGGTTTATTACCACAACGCCTGGATTGTGTGGCGGCCCTGGTGCCTGGAATTTTTACCTATGAAACTGAAACCGATGGCATCCAATATTTAGCGATCGATGAAGGCGTGATGGTAAAAGCCGGACCACAGGTGTTGGTATCTGTACGCAATGCAGTAGGAGATGTTGACCTGGGAAAGCTTCACGAACGGGTAGAAAAGGAATTTCTGAATTTGGATGAGCATGAAAAAGAACTTCGTGCCGCCATGTCGAAAATTGAAATCGGATTTATGTTCAGTCTTGAAAAATTCAGGAAACACTAACATGAAATCAAGTAAAAAAGACGTGAATGCGTTTAGTCGGCAGATTGCTGAAAAGGAAAGGCGAAAACAAAAAGCCCTCCGCGAGAACAAACGAAGTGTCTGGTTTGGTTTAGGCATGTTTGGTATGGTCGGATGGTCAGTAGCGGCACCTACCCTGCTCGGAACACTACTCGGAATATGGTTAGATAAGTCGTATCCACAATCATTTTCATGGACATTAAGCTGTTTGCTCCTGGGCTTAGTGCTGGGTGGATTTGTTGCGGCACGCTGGATTACAAAGGAAGACAAGGAAATACATCACAAAAATACGAATGACAATGACTGATATACTCTATTATATACTGGCTCTTGCTGCGGGTTTGGTGTTGGGAACACTATTCTTTGGCGGGCTTTGGCTAACGGTAAGAAAAGTGGTGACCGCTAAAGTGCCGGCCTTATGGATTATTGGCGGCTTTATTATTCGAACCGGCATCACACTCATTGGATTCTACTACGTGTCGCTCGGCAGCTGGCAGCGATTTTTGATTTGCCTGTTGGGCTTTGTAATAGCCCGAATGCTGGTGATGAAGATTACAAAAACGCATGACCAAAAAATGACGTCACTCAACATGAAGATGCATCATGAAGCTTAGCCCTGACGAAACCATTTTATGGGAGTATGGTTTCATTTCCTTGAATCTAACCATAGTTACCACATGGGCCTTGATACTGGTGCTTGTCATGGCCTCCAGGTTGATTACCCGGAAATTAAAAACCGACATTCACATTTCAAGATGGCAGTGTTTCCTTGAAATGATTGTAACAGGCATCAACAATCAAATTGAAGAGGTCGGGCTGAAAAATCCCAAAGAATACATTGGCTTCATCGGTACGCTATTTTTATTTATCGCCTTTGCCAATCTGTGCATCATCTTCCCTTTTTACACGCCACCTACAGCTTCCCTTTCAACAACCGTTGCCCTTTCCTTAAGTGTGTTTATAGCAGTACCCATTTTTGGAATAGAAAAGGGTGGCTTCCTCAATTATCTGAAATCGTACATCAAGCCTACTTTTATTATGCTGCCCTTTAACCTGATCAGCGAAGTGTCGCGCACACTTGCCTTAGCCATCCGACTATTTGGTAACATCATGAGTGGCGGTATGATTGTGGCGATATTATTAACCATAGCCCCCTTCATATTCCCTGTCATTATGAATGCGCTTGGGCTACTCACCGGGATGGTACAAGCTTATATTTTTAGCATCCTGGCAACAGTATATATAGCAGCGGCCGTTCAGTCGGGTGCATCAGACAAAAAGGAATTAATAACTAATAAATAAATTCAATATGGACAGCGTAACAATTATCGGAATCGTTTCTATTATAACTGCAGGATTCACCACCAGCATTGGGTGCATGTTCCCTGCCCTTGCAGAAGGAAAAGCAGTGGCAACCGCATTAAATTCACTGGCTCAGCAACCCGATGCCGGACCCACTATTACACGAACACTATTTGTGGGACTGGCGATGATAGAGTCAACGGCCATCTACTGTTTTGTGGTGTCGATGATTCTCATCTACGCCAACCCCTTCTGGGATTTTGTTATAGCCAACTAACCAAGCCATGCAAATTAACTGGTTCACCGTAGTCGCACAGGTCATTAACTTCCTCATTCTGGTGTGGTTGCTTAAGCGATTTTTGTATAAGCCCATACTCAACGCTATTGACGAAAGGGAAGCCAGAATTAAATCTCAGCTAAGTGATGCTGATTCAAAAAAGGCGGAAGCCAAACAGGAGCAGGATGAATTCATTCAAAAAAATGAAGTGTTCGATAACCAAAAAGAACAGCATACGAATGAAATGCTTGCAGCAGCAAAAGAGGCTAAGCGTAAACTGTTAGAGGAAGCACGAAACGAAGCGGATGTTTTTCGCGCTAAATTAGAAGCAGCATCAAAGGAAAATGTAGAAAATGCAAAAAATGAAATTGTTCGAAACACACAAAAAGAGGTTTTCGATATCGCGCGGAAGACACTTATCCAACTCGCTTCAGTTAGCTTGGAAGACCAGGCAACCGTTGTTTTTATCGATCGGTTGAAGAAACTAAATGAAGAGGAAAAGAAAAAATTCAAGGAAGCCTTTAGATCCGAAAAACCTTTGATTCTGATTCAAAGCGCATTCACCCTCCCGGAAAAAAAGCGAACTGATATTAAAAATAGTGTCAACGAACTTTTGGGATCGGTGGCGCAATTTCAATTTAACACTTCACCAAAGTTGGTCAGTGGTATCGAGCTCATTGCTAACGGATATAAACTGGCATGGAGCATTTCAGAATATTTGAATTCGATCGAGCGGAATGTTTTCAAAACAATTAGTGAGAAACCTGAAGTTGTTGCGGAACATAACGTACATGAAAGTTGAATTAAACGATACCGTCACACATACATTCGACCCATTGCGGGAAGGAAGGGAAAACCATATTTTCTCTTTTACGCCAGTAGAAGTGGGAACCGTAATCAGTGTATCCACCGGAATTGCAAGAGTATCCGGGTTACCGGGAGTAGGCTTCGATGAATTACTGAAATTCCCGAACGGCCTCTTTGGTATTGCCTACAACATCGATGCAGACGAGATTGGTGTAATCCTGTTAGGAGAGGATTCTTTATTGAATGCCGGAGACGAAGTAGAACGTACGGGTCGTGTGATGGATGTGCCGGTTGGCGACAGTTTGCTCGGAAGAGTGATTAATCCCTTAGGAGAATCAATGGATGACATGGGACTTATTGCAATCGATCATCGGCTGCCCATTGAGCGTGCTGCAACAGCTATTATGGATCGTTCGGCTGTAAATGTTCCCTTGCAAACCGGACTAAAGGTCATTGATGCCCTTATTCCGATTGGTCGAGGTCAGCGCGAATTGATTTTAGGAGACCGACAAACCGGCAAAACAGCGATTGCTATTGATGCCATCATCAATCAACGAGACAAAAATGTACTTTGTATCTACTGTGTTATTGGTCAACGTGCTTCTTCGGTCGCCAAAGTAATTGCTGTTCTAAAAGAGCACGAAGCCATGAAATATACCGTGGTGATGGTTACAGAAGGGAATAACTCTCCTGGGTTAAAATACATTGCACCTTATGCTGCTACAACTATCGCTGAATATTTTATGGAGCAGGGTCGTGATGTGCTCATTGTGTATGATGACCTCACCCATCACGCACGGGCTTACCGCGAGCTTTCATTGCTGCTGAGAAGACCACCTGGACGCGAAGCATTTCCGGGCGATATTTTTTACATCCATTCCAGGTTGTTGGAACGCGCGACCCATTTAAGTGAAGCAAAAGGAGGCGGATCACTCACCGCACTGCCGATCATTGAAACCGAGGCCCAAAATATTTCAGCATACATCCCCACCAATCTTATCTCCATCACAGACGGACAGATTTATCTTTCACCGAAATTATTTGAACTGGGAATTTTACCCGCAGTAGATGTAGGTAAGTCAGTTTCCCGTGTTGGCGGTAAAGCGCAGTTACCCGTGTATCGATCCATGGCAAACCTCAAACTTGAATATGCCCAGTTTGAAGAGTTGGAAACATTTGCGCGTTTTGGTACACGGTTAGATAAACATACGCGACAGATTATTGAACATGGCAAGCGCATTCGCATTTGCCTGAAACAGCAGGAGCTTGAACCAATGTCAGTTCCGGCACAAGTTATTGTGCTTCTTGCTCTGACTGGTGGGCTCTTTGATACGATACCTGTAGAAAAAATGGAAGAAGCTCAGGTTGCTTTACTCCCACAAATCGAAAAACTTGATGCTGCCATTGTAAAACGACTATTATCTCAAGAGAAGGTAAACAGCGATGATCATGAAGCTATTTTGTCAATTGCCCACAAGACACTGATTCCATTTCAGGCAGAGCCCGAAGAAGAACAAACAAAAGAATAGTGGAAACATTAGAAAGTCTACAGAGAAAACTGGATGGAGCTAAAGACATCAAATCGGTGGTGCGAACCATGAAAGCGATGGCCGCTGCCAACATTCAACAGTATGAAATGGCCGTAATTTCACTGGCCGATTATTATCGAACAGTAACGTTGGGTACAGTCGCCTATCTAAAGCAAGCCAACCTGGAAACAACTACAAAAGTTGAGGTAGCACCAACGAATAGCGAGAAAACAACCTATGTGATTGTCTTCGGATCGGATCAAGGCCTCGTGGCTCAATTCAACGATTCACTGACTGCGTTTGTATCAGATTCACTCCAAAATATCTCGGGCAAAAAAGAAGTGTGGGCAGTGGGAGAAAGGGTTCAGCTACTCCTATTAGATGCGGGTTTAACCACAACCCAATTCTTTCACGTACCCAATTCGGTTCATGCCATTACACCGTTAGTATCCAAAATCCTCATGAACTGTTTGGATAGAAATAGGAATGGAAACGAATTTTATGTTTTTCATAATCAACCAAGGGAAACGAGCGGTTATTTACCGGTGCTGCAGCGCTTACTACCCTTAGATAAAAAGTGGAAGGATACAGTAGAAATAATGCCATGGCCGACCCATAAAATACCACAAGTTGCCGGAGGTATGAAGTCAACTTTAGAGGCACTCATTAGAGAATATCTGTTTGTATCCTTGTTCAAAGCATGCGCTGAATCACTCTCAAGTGAAAATGCAAGTCGGTTGAATGCCATGCAACGCGCGGAGAAAAGTATTGAAGAACTCCTGAATAACCTCGGGTTTGAATTTAATCGCCTGCGACAAAGTTCAATCGATGAAGAATTGTTTGATGTTGTATCAGGATTCGAAATGTTGAGTAAGAAAAAGTAGCGGTTTGAATGAAAGGTGTAAAGTCTGGTATTTCGAATGCAGTCAAGACTAGCCGCTTTTCAGTGCTTTATTCACCAGCATTAATTCGCTTACATTGGTGAGATCAACAACTCCGAGCAGTTGATTCTTTTCAAACACCGGTGCCAGGGCAAGTCCGCTGGCGAGTAATTTATTTTGGGCATCGTGGATTTTTTGATCCGCATTCAACCGCACATACCCCTTCTCCATGGCTGCCGAAACCTTCGCCTCATTTCCAGATTCACTCAGCGCTTTGATCAAAGCATTGCGCGTTAAGACTCCGACCACATTGTTTCCCTCACCCACGAGGAATTCGGTTTCCTGACTATTTAGCAATGCCTTCACAGCGATTCCAAGCGTGTCATTTGGCGCCAGCATGGTAAACTTTTTCATCAAGGCATCTTTCACGCCATATCCGGCCAAAAAGTGCTTTGATTTTTCCTGAGAATCCTCAGCAGCAGCTCCAAGAAAGATGAACAACCCAATGAAAACCAACATAAAATTTCCGTAGAATCCCAAAAAAACAAAGACTACGGCCAGCACCTGCCCCATTCGGGCGGCAATGGTTGTGGCCCTCACATGCGACATTGAAAAAGCCAGCGCAGCTCTGAGCACGCGGCCACCATCCATTGGAAAAGCGGGAACCAAATTAAACACCGCCAGAATGATATTCGCAAACATAACATTGAATAAAAACTGGTTTCCTGCCGATGTCAGATCGATTCCCAATCCCAAGCCAAAGAGACCTTCCAGAGATGGCATTTGCCCACTCAGTTTGAGGTAGGTGAACAGCACAATGGAAATAACCAGATTCACGGCAGGCCCGGCCAGGGCAATCAGCAATTCCTGACCGGGTTTTTCAGGTATGTTATCCATGCTGGCCACACCACCTATCGGTAACAGAAGAATATCCCTGGTGACCACACCAAATCGCCCGGCCATCAGCGCGTGTCCCAATTCGTGGAGAATCACGCATCCGAAAATGGCCAAAATGAACAGTACACCCGTGGTCGCATCCCCCAAGTTATAGGATACGCGATAGTAGGCAATAAAAATCCATAGAACCAGAATCAGAAAAGTCCAATGAAGCCGAAGACGAACGCCAGCAATCCTTCCAAGTGATAATGACCATTTAGCTAAACTCATATTTTATTGATTTTCAGGGCACGGGAACACGAATCAGCGGTTGCTGATTCGATGCCTCCCATTGTGACAACTACTTCATTCTTTAATCGATTCATGGTTGCTGGTTTTAATGGATGGATAATGCATCCATCACCTTCTTTTTGCTCAGCTTCCTGGTCCAGAAAAACCAATCGTGCTCGGTTGTTCCTTTCGGTATGGTGTCCCGGTGGCCCATGGCAGCTTTTTCCATGGCTTCAGGGTCAATGACATCGTCACCGGGTTGCCATCCGCCAGGTAAAAGGACCTTGAATTTTTCGGACACCTGAAGCGCAATGATGGATCGATATACTTCCTGCATGTCGCGCCCGATGCTGTTTGGGTAATAGGAAATCAAGCGGATGATCCCGTTGGGATCAATGATAAAAACGGCCCTGACAGCCCTAGAGACATCCTCTTCCGGATGGATCAAACCGTACTGATTCGAAATTTCCTTACTCCAGTCGGCCACGATCGGAAAGTCCACCTCCACATTTTCCATGCCCTTGTATGCCACATTATTTTTGATGCGGTTCAGCCATTCTACATGGCTTCTCAAGGTATCGCAGGAGAGGCCAACTATGGCACAATTGACCTTGGCTAGTTGCTCAGACATGGCTGCTACAGCCATAAACTCAGAAGTGCAGATGGGTGTGAAGTCGGCAGGGTGGCTGAAGAACAAGACCCATTTTCCTTTGTAATCATTTGGAAAACTGATTTCGCCTCCCGTAGTACGCGCCTCAAACGTTGGGGCCGAATCGCCAATCTTTGGAGTTTTCATATGATCGTTCATTTCTATCGATTTTTTCATTGTTATAATGTGTTAATATATTTCGTTCATCTTTTATACTCTTTCGCGAAGACAACCTTCCGTTACATGGCGCATTCAATTGCTCCTTAAAGGTGCCATGGTACTGGGCACTTTTTCAATCAAAACATGACTAATGTATATTGTCAACTACTTCCATGTAACAACCTTCATCCTCAAATTCGATTTCAATCGTAGCATGTTCAATCGGTACTTTTCGCAATAGCTCCTTTAATTTTCGCTTGATTTCAATTATTTCCTTTATTGAGCTTATTTCTCCAACAACAATGTGAATGGTAAGAACATGCTTCTCCCCGTCCAATGACCATAGATGTGTGTGATGGATAGAGACAATTTTATCCAATCCTTTGATTCTGTTTTTAATCGTATTAAGGTCTATCTCTGACGGTACACCCTGCAAAAACACCAGCAGTGTTTCTCTGTAATTTTTCACCACATTGAACAAAACATACACAAGAATGACAATGGAAAGGATCGGATCGAGTATTGGGATATCCCAAAACAGCAGCACAATACTTGTTATCAAAACTGCGATCCAACCTAAAACATCCTCAAGCAAATGCCAGCTTACCACCCGTTCATTCAACGTTTTTCCGCCCCTTAAACGCAATACGGCCGCCCCGTTTACAAGAATGCCCACTATTGCAAAAACAAGCATTCCGGGCGCATTGGGAAGTTCTGGTTCAATCAACCTTGGAATGGCTTCTGACAATATAAAAAGAGAACCGACCACTAAAACGATTCCATTGATTAGTGCTCCTAACAAGGAAAACCGTTGATAGCCAAATGAAAATTTCCTATTCCCTTTCTGTTTTGATTTTTTATCCAGGTACCATGATAATCCTAATGAAATACTGTCTGCCAGATCATGTATAGCATCCGATAAGATGGCCACACTGTTGGTCCAAAATCCTCCAATGATCTCAAATATTGTAAAGCCAAGGTTCAGAAAGAAAGCAACTTTGATGTTGCGCGTGCTATTGTGATGAGTCGAACGCTTTGCTCCCATGATACTCGGTTTAATATCAGCCCCCCAACGATATGCCAATAAATATTCAATCCACCTGTTACCGTGATCTATAATTATCTCAGTATCCTATCCAGATAATTTGAAAACTAACTTTCCGATTTTTTCACATTAAGCTGCTCCAAAAGCGTTAATCCAACAGTTGGAATTGGACAATTGCGCGGATCTAATTTTTTTCAAAAATCAGATTGTCGGTCCCACCGTTGCCCCCGCTTATGTCAATCAACTCCATTTTTGTAGAAGTTTGAGAAATGAAATCCCAATCGTCATTTAAATCCTCAAAATCATTGGTTAAGTTAAAATTGATATTGAAGTCTAAATCGTCCTGACTATCATCACTGCTGTTGCTGTCAGAAATACTCCAGGAGCCGGTATACGTGTTGGTTCCATTGGAGGCAGTTAAGATTCCAGTGCTCCCAAATGTGAAATTGTAACCCGTAAAATGATTGGTTTCATCGGAACCAGAGTCCTTAAACAACACAATTTTCCATGTCCCGGATTGAACGTTGTTTTCGACCTGCGTTTGGATCGGATCGGTGACAATAGGATCGTTTGTAGTATTGTTATCGTCTTTTGAACACGACACAAATACCATCAAACTAAGCATTGAAGCAATAGAGATTGATTTTACGATTCTGCCACTCATGATTGTTTTGTTAGTTTAAAATTTGGTAAGATTATGAATAGCCAAAACTAAGCCTGGAGCCCAACAATGGATATGACAGTTAATAGGACGCATCCTGATATTTGTCATAACGTGATTCAAAGCGCTCGCCTGCTGGCAAGGTCTTTTTGGCGAAAAACAATATCACCAAGTAAAAAAAGCACCTAATTAACTTTGGCACGAAACAACCTGAAAACAATCGACTGTAACAGCACTTTATCGGTTACAGATCTTTGTCTGTAGTTAAACGTATCACATAGGTAGCAGGGTTACCCCTCCAACAGATTTATCGGAGAGCTGTTTTCTATGGAATTCAAAGACTTCTACATGCTCCGAATTACGCGTCCCTGAACCGCTTGTAGGAATGAGTCATCTGTTCCGCTGCATCAAAGAAAATTTTTGATGAGCAAGTCAACACGATTAATGCAACACTTCCAATGGCTGCAATTGGAACCGGATGCTTTAATACCCTTTTGATTTGATCTTTACCCTCACCTTGTACTGTATCGTACTGATTTAACCTTACAGTTTTGATTGATTCTACTGGAAATATCGAAGAACGTTTTGTGTCAGCAAGATTGAACCACCTGAAACCTGGAATGTACATATACCGTATTCTTAACGACCAGGGATTTTTTACAAGACTCAATCAGCGACCAATTTGGAAGCGTGTATGAAGGCTTTATGCAGGAAACGATTAAGTATGCAATTGAAGGAACTCCAAACTTCTTTTTCGAAATGGTCTCGGAGTGCTATGACAAGTTGCGGACCTGCAAGGAAATTGAAGATCGATTGGATATTAATTAATCTTAAACACCTGCCTGTGGACGGTCAGGCAGGTATTTTCTGTGTATAGACAGTTTCAAGAACTATTTGGTCAAACTACCAGCGAGCAACAACGGTTGGTCTTTGTCTTCCAGCATATCTGAAACAAACTCACTCCTGATAGCCTCCAGCCAATTCTTCGCGCGTTCCGTCAGTTCGAAATCATCTGTCATCAGCCTACCACGCATAACCAGAATGCCTAAATCTGCTCCTTCATAGAGGTAGTCGCCTGATTTGGAAATGCGCAGAAAAAAGGCTTCGTTTTCATCTTCTACTGCCCTTCTGTGCGTGTCCATTCTGTCAAACTGGATTTTCCCCTCTTCGTCCATTTCCCAGATACCAGATCGGGGAGCTTCTTTGAGGTAGGCTATCGTATTTTCGGTATGCTTGATGACCATTTGACTCCATCCATCAATGTTATCCTGGTTGGCCCATCGCTGGTTTATGGCGTCCACATCCAATTTATAGTCGACATCCATCCACTCCAAAATGTGAAAGACAAACAGTGGAACATCTGCCAAGGCAAATACTGCATGGTTGGTAATCGAACTTGCACCTGTTACTCTTGGATTCAGTTCTCCTAAGTAGATTTCCCCGTTGTCCTGGTCTATGAGAAAATCCAGTTCAAAATAACCTTTATACCCTACTTCGCGCAGTTGATCGCCAAACTTCTGTGTGTATTCTCCTGCTTTCTTCCGCCAATCTGGGGTAAAGGCATTGGGGTAAATTTCGTTGCCGCACCATCCGCCTTTGTAGGGGGTCAATTCTTTAAACCCGACCAGTTCAGTCATCAACGGAGCTACAACGGTTCCGTGTCGCGTAACACACGCTTCTACGGCAGATCCACGGCAATTGATCCGTTTCATGATTTTGACCTCTGGCTCAGCGATGATCTCCTCTTCGTATTTTTTGTATTCTTCTTCGTTGGAGATAAAGAAAGTCGTGTGGCCAGAATCTCCAAACGGGGTCTGAATGACCAAATCCGTTCCCAATTTTTCAGACACTACACGTAGCTGCTTGTAGTTTTCAACTTTGGATAAGACATAGGGTACACAAGGCACTCCAGCCTTTTCTGCGATACGGTTGGTGTTTACCTTGTTGTCCAAAAACTGGCGCATCGAGGCATCGGGAAACATGATTTCCAAACCAAGCTTCTTGGCCAACTCTTCTGTGTGTTCATCAAACATCAGAAACAAGGCCTTTCCTGCTTTCCCGTCTTTCTTCCGGCTATCGATATAATCTTTTACCTGACTGTGTTGTAGCAGGTAGTTGTTGATGTCTTCCATGGATTGAAATTCATCGTGGGAATATTCAATTTGGGGAGAGAACACGTTGGGATGCGCTCCGTCAAAACATTCGATGTGGCAAATGAACTTGAAGCCCTTTATCCATTCATCGGCTCCCAACAAATTAAAACTCGTGGCCCCTATAAAATAGATGGGCGTCTCATTCATGTAAAAAAATCGTCTTATATCGGAAATGCCATTCAATGGTGCAATTGGTGTTTTTTTTATTTTTTTCATGTGGTAGATTTTATTTTAGTGTCTTCGTGTTTTTAGTTGCCATATCGCTCCTGTTAGAACCATTTATCTTGATTTTTTCGGAGCGTTCCAACACCTTTTGTGTAAAGATTCGCAAGCCAAGTTCTGCTCTGTAACCGTGTATTTCCGACACATCCAAAGCCATCATAAAACGCAGGATTTCCATGCTCGCCACTTGCCCTGGCACCAGCACTGGAAACCCCGGAGGATAGGGTATCACAAAAGAAGATGAGACAATATCTCTTCCATCAGCAATAGCTTGCTCGCACTCACCAAGGGTTATGTAAGTGCAATTGTTTTCATTGTAAGCCAGAAAATAGGCCTCGCGCATATCACCACCGGATACGCCTTCTAGCGCCAGAAACGTGGGATGAAAATGACTAAAGTCAGGAAGTGGTGGAACATCGTGGATGAGTGATTTGATGCGCAGCTGAACGATCTCATTTTCACGGCTGTTGAGGGCCTTAAATTGCTGGTCCAGTTGTTCAGCTATTTTGAGCAAGGCGTTGGTCAGGTAGGTGATACTTCCTCTGGTTGTGCCAATGTTTGTCATAAACAAAACGGTGTTGCGAGAAGTCTTGTTTATCTGGATGTTGAACAGGTCCATGAGGTACTTGTTTTTAAAAGTATCTCCGTCCACACCAGTTCGTCCCACAAACAAGGTAATTTTGGTAGGGTCCAACACAAATTCATCGGTCTGCCAGGCCTCTTCCATGTTGGTCCAGCCATGCTCCTTGTCATAGTATTCTGTCAAACCACTTTCCCGGTACTCGCCTGGTATGAAGTCTTTCACGGTAATTATGTCAAAATACTTACGCAATGCGGGAGTCTTGGTAATTTTCGCACGCAATACCATTGCCAACTCAATGGCTTTTTCAACCATTTCAAATCCTTCAAACTGCACCTGTCTTCTACCTGCATCCAAAGAAGCCAACATCTGGTAATTGGGCGAGGTGGAAGTGTGCGTCATGTAAGATTCCAGAAAAGTATCTTCCGACTTCCGCTGGAAATCTTCGTCCCAAATGTGGATCATCGATCCCTGGCGAAAACTACTCAGCGTTTTGTGTGTGCTTTGGGTGGCGTACACCCGAATTCGCACCTTATCTGGATCAGGCATAGTTGGAGCCTCCCCTTTTTTCAAACCGGCCATATGAGCCGTGTATTCTTTTTTGTATTCAGGACTGTTGTACTTTTGGTAGAGCCGATCAGCGTTGTACATTCCCGTTCGTTGCTTGTAATTGAACGTAAATCCGGCAAAAGCAAACCACGCTTCATCCCAAAGAAAGATCATGTCTGGCTTTATCGCCAACACACGCTCCATCACTTTTTCTACGTTGTAGACAAATCCATCGAAGGTGCAATTAGTCAACAACAACATCTTGGCTTTATCCAGCGTTCCTGCCGCCTTCAATTCGAGCAATTTTTCGGTGATATGGGTTAATGGGACTGCACCATACATTGAGTATTTTTCCAACGGAAAAGAATCGAGGTATACAGGATACGCTCCTGAAAGCACCAATCCATAATGGTGAGACTTGTGGCAATCTCTGTCTACCAAGACAACGTCACCAGGCTCTACCAATGCTTGTAATACAATCTTATTGGCCGTAGAAGTGCCATTGGTAACGAAGAAGGAACGTTGAGCCCCATAAGCTTCAGCAGCCATTTGCTGCGCTTTTTTTAAGGGACCTGTTGGCTGCAAGAGGGAATCCAGTCCACCGGTGGTCGCGGAAGTTTCTGCCAAAAACATGTTTCGCCCATAGAACTCTCCAAAATCCCGCATCCAACGCGACTTAAAAACCGAATTGCCCCGAGAAATAGGCATCGCATGAAATATACCCGTTGGTTTTTGACTGTACTCTTTGAGCGCGGTAAAAAATGGGGTTTCATAGCGTTCACGAATGCCGCGAAGAATGCCCAGGTGTATTTCTTGAAAATCTTCACTTCGGTAGTAGACACGCCTAAATGTTTTGAGGGTGCTGTCCTTTAGATTAGACAGCGCTGTGTCGGTGATGTAGTAGATGTCGATCTCTGGCCGGTACTGCTTAATATAAGTCCCCAACAGTGGTCCCAACCCCGTTTCTCTGCGTGCATCCAGCCCAAGGTTCAACACCCTTTGCACATAGGGTTCAATTATCGGATGGATGTTCGTTGACTTATAATGGGGCGCATAGCGGATAATGACTGCCTGAATGTTGTGGTTAAACAACAAAGCAATGAGTGCATCCTGAAACGAGCGCTGAACAACAATATCATATTCGAACTGATCGGTGGGGTCTTGAAGTTCCGATATCTTACGTTTAAGGGCTGCCTCATCTGAGGCAGCCATGTCTTCAATAAACAACGTTTCAAAATGTTTCTTTCTGCTGCCGGCAGCATCATCTGAAATGTCCTCCGTTCCAATGGGTTCTTCTTCATCCTGAAGCACGTTGTTGTAATTGGCATAAGCATCGCTGACCAAATGGCGTGTGATTTTTGCAACACGGTTGGTCAGGGCAACATATTCCTCCGAGGCCAAGGCTTTGTACAGTTTTTCAACCCTACTATTTCCAGGGAACGCAAAATAACCTTCGATGCATTTTAGTTCATCCAGCAATTGAATGATCTTGTCTTTGTGCCGTTTTTCGTTGGCGGAACCATGCTGACAATGAGACAATTCCCCACATTCATTTTTTAAGCTGGTCCAATGGTCCAGACGGAGTTGGCCCAAACTATGATAGCTCGCTTTAACTGGTTTTTTTATTATCATAAATTGATTTTTCTAACATGTACAATTAATGGGCAACCAAACAGAACCCTTATTCGGTTCCTTTGTACCCAACTTGACTATTCAACTGGTTCATTCCCTGCTCTTTAATTTTCAACTCGATCAGGTCTTCCAATCTTCCTGGCTTCAATAATGGTCCGAGAGATTTCAGATAAGGCTGCTCTGCCAATTGATTGTAGATTGGGAATCCTCCAATGTGATCGCGAAAACTCTTCAATGGTTGACCGAGCCTTAGCACTCCCATTTTTCGGCTTCTTTCCGTTCGATCCATGTCAATTTCCATGGGGATAATTTCCTCGTTTCCACCTGCTTCATAAAGCACTCTTCCATCGGGTCCGCATATGATGGAACGACCACTACCTCCAGACTCTAGCCCATTGATATCAAAAAAGTAACATTGGTTGACTGTGGCCATTGCCTGCACTATTGATCGTTCCAATTCACGGTCAATTGTACCTGTCAATGTGGGATGTAAAATTACCTCGGCCCCCATCACGGCCAACGTACGAATGGTCTCTGGAAACCACATATCATAACAAATCGAAACTCCAAATCTGCCCACATCCGGCACATCAAACACACAATATTCATTTCCGGGAGTAATGCCTTCTTCATAGGGAAAAAACGGAAACATTTTCCGATAACGTTTCACAACTTCACCTTGGGGATTGATGACAGTTGCGGTATTGTAAATTTTATCGCCTTCCTTTTCAAACACTGACCCTGGAAGCAGCCAGATATTGTATTTTTTAGCAAGAGCTCTCATCTCTTCTTCGAATGGTCCAGGAACAGGTCTTGCCGTATACGAAAGTGGTCCGCAGGCACAGAGTTCGCTGAACATGACCATTTGAACCCACGGATACAAATTCATGGTAATTTGAAGCTTCAACTTCATCATTTCAATATTGGGTACCGTAGCAAAAACCTTCATCTGGATTCCCGCAATTGCAAATGGATTCTTCATACTATTGTCTTGTTTTTATTAATAACAGCCTCCAGGATATCCATCCCTTTGGTCAATTGCTCATCGGTAATAATCAAAGGGCAGAGCATCCTTATAATATTTTTATGTATTCCAGCAACCAACAGAATCAACCCTTGGTCTCTGCACTTGCTGATGACAGCCGCACAGAACATGGCGTCCGGTTGCCGGGGATCATTGTTCTTTACAAATTCGATTGCCCTCATGGCACCAAGGCCTCTCACATCGCCAATCTGCGGGTTTGCTTCTTTCATTTTTTCCAGCCGATGCGCCAGTTTATTCCCAATTTTCACGGACCGCTCGTTCAACTTCTCTTTTTCCATATAAGCTATGGTAGCTAATGCGGCAGCACAGCAAACAGGGTTGCCGATAAATGTGCCGCCAATCGTTCCGGGAGCTGCCGAATCCATTATTTCAGCCTTTCCGAGAACTGCCGCTATGGGCATTCCAGAGGCAATGGATTTTGAGTAAGTACTCAAATCTGGCTCCACTCCATAGTGCTGCCAACTGGCCCAATGCCCCGTTCGTCCAAAACCACTTTGCACCTCATCTACAATTAGGAGGATGCCATGGTTGTCGCAGAATGAGCGTAATCCTTCAAGGTATTTATGCGGAATGGGGTTAAACCCTCCCTCTCCTTGAATCAACTCAACAATGACAGCCGCCAAATTTTGAGGGTCAAAATTCGAGTGCGCGTTTTCGTCAAGGTTCATTAGTTCATCGGCCACAAACGTGTCCATACTCCGGCCGTTTCCGTATCGATAATAATTGGGAAAAGGGAGTCGGTACACTTCCGGGGCAAATGGCCCGCAATTCAATTTGTAATTGATCTTACTGGTAAGGCTCATCGCCATCAACGTGCGCCCATGAAAAGCATCTGAAAAGCATAGAACACCCTGGCGTCCGGTAGCTTGCTTGGCAATTTTTATTGCATTCTCCACAGCCTCGGCTCCTGTGGTCACCAACAAGGCTTTCGTTCGCTCTCCATGCGGAAGTTTTTTCGCAAGCTTTTCACACAGAGCCACATAAGGTTCGTAGGTCACCACGTTGAAGCTGGAATGCAAAAATTTACCGGCTTGTTCGCGGATTGCAGCCACTACCGGCTCGGGACAATGCCCTGCATTTAAGACACCAATGCCTCCGGCAAAATCCAGAAATTCCCGCCCGTCCAAGTCGACAAAAGTGGCTCCATTGGCTCGGTCTATTGTGATGGAATTGATGTTAGATACTCCATTGGCTACAATGGCTTGTCTTCTTGCCAGTAGCTTTGCTGATTGCGTTTGTGTTGCCATGTTATGCTGTTCCGTTTTAGTTGGGACACAGTACAATGGCAATAGTCACATTTTGACGGGAGTAAAGAACAAATTACTTAGTAGCATGGCGATTCTACCGAGCAAATAAAAACCATGTAGAAGTTAGGAAGGAGCTTCCAAGAAGTCGAACGTCCTGAAATCTATCGTTTCAGGTAGATGAAATGAATCAGTGTATCCCGCTCAGAATCCTGTCCTGACAGTTCTATCCCTTCAGGTAGGTCACCTCCAGTGTGGAGCTGGCAATTTTAACCTGACCATCCAGTTTGCCTATTTCTTCCAACAAGCGACCGTAAATAACGTCCTTCGTAGAGCGTCTCTTTTTGAAATCCACCACATAGCGTAGAGTAAAGAGTATCCAATTTTCGTTAAACTCAAGTGTCACCATTGGCTCAACCTGGGCCTCTTCTACTCTGTACCTGTTGGTCAACTGATCCCAATCCTTTTTGGAATTGGTGGCATAATCACCACATACTTCAATCAACACTTTTCTAAAGACGTCCTTGGCTAAAGCATAGTCCGATTCTGTTCGGATTGGTATTTGAATTTCATCCCACAGAAATGGATATTCCGCAGAGTAGTTGTGTACCTTTTCCTTGAATATAAAGTTGTTGGAGAGCGTCACAATACGTCCGTTGTACAAATCGCCACGCACCCAATCTCCTGTTTCCATAATGGCTGTGCTTAAGACGCCAATATCGATGATATCTCCTGTGACTTCTCCAATTTTTACGCGTTGGCCCACACTGACCGTTCCTGCGATCATGATATTTAGCCAACCCGCCAAACTAACAATGACTTCTTGTAAGGCAAATGCGATCCCTGCTCCTGCTACCCCCAAAGCCATACCCACATTGCCTAATTTATCACTGTAAACAATCAAAATAACGCTGACCATTAATGCGTAGGCAATCAGGTTTATCGCTTTTCGAACCCGGTATTTTCGGTCAGTGTCATGAATTTTGTGGTTGAGCGCATTACGTACAAAACGATTTACTATCAGAACAATTGAAATTCCAACACCGATGGCCATTAACCTTTGCACCAAAGAAGTTTGCCATAAATCGCTAACGGTTGCAATGATACTATCCATCCTTTCTAATTTTTACATTAAATGTAGGCATTACATAATCCTTGGAAAGGTAGTTGGCTGGAATAGTAACCATGTTGCCATCGCGCGCAGCGCGATAATGTGGCGAAAGAATTTCTACTCCTCCTGAGTTAAATGCATCCTGAATATTGGCGTGCAATTCGGAATATATTTTGGCTCCCAGATTGGCATGCTCGGTATAGGCATTGATTTGATAGCTTACATAGAAATCATCAAGGCTCGTTTGAAGCACGAATGGTTTAGGTTCTTTTTGAATGTGCTCGCATTTTAAGGCCGCATCAATCAGCAATTCATGTACTTTATCCCAAGGCACATCATACCCAATGGTCACCGTAGTATGCAAAATCAGCCCCAGCTCCTTGGCACTGGAACTGTAGTTGACGGTGCTCCCATTAAGAATAGCCGCATTCGGCATTGAGATATCCTCATTTTTAATGGTGCGAATACGGGTTACTAGCATGGTCTTTTCAACCACATCTCCTACGACATTTCCAATTTTTACGCGATCTCCAATTTTAAATGGGCGCATATAGGTAATAACCAACCCGGCAATGATATTGCCAATGGCCGAAGAGGAACCAAGCGAGATAAGTAAACCAAAAAAAACGCCTACTCCTTGAAAAACAGGAGAATCACTGCCAGGCAAATAGGGAAAAATAACGATGAAGGCGAAAGCATAAATAAGAATGCGCAACAAATTATATGTCGGCATTGCCCAATCCGGGTAAAAACCAGGAAGCACTAATTTTCCAGATTGCACTTCTCCAGATAAGAATTTCAAAAACTGAACGATGTATCGCGTTGCTATAATAATGACCACTATGGCAATCAATTCGGGGATGAACCCCACAAGCGACTTGAGCATGCTCATTATGGGGTTGGTAATATACCCTATGAGTGTACGCGCCACACCTTCAGTCGAAGGGAAAATGCTAAAAATGACGGGCAAGGCAATGTACAGTACAAAAATTATCACCGCCCATTTTAACGCATTCAGCATCCACACGACCAGTTGCAATTCACGTTCAGGTGACAGAAACTCATAAGACTTCACTCTAATCCCCTTCATGTACTTATCGCTGGATCTCGCTATGCGCATGATAAGACGACTGCTTGTTCGGTTTAAAACGCGCACAATCACGTAGAGAATGGCAATTACGAGCAGGATCATGAAAATGCGTAGCAATGTTTTGTAAATCCCTGTATCGTCTCTGTATTTTTCAATGATTTGCCCTACCCTCTGTTTGTGCAAATCCGCCACGTATTTCTGTGATTGGTTGAGCCAAAAAGCATCCTTTTCACTGACCGTCATAATGATCACATCCTCGTACATGATATCATAACTGTCTTCTCCAGGAAATGATTTGAGCTTGGCCAGATCGAATTCTGGAGCATCGCCAAGTGTCTCCAACTTCTCCTGGATTCGAGCAACTCGCTCGGAAGGGCCAAACGGTCCTAATTTGGAATAAATCAAAAACAACGTATCGGAATGGAAAACAACAGGCACCCCCTTGGTGGAAGCACGCAGTGAATCTATCTTTCGCAGTGCCTGGGCAGCCCGTGTCACCTTTACCTGGGCAAGTGAATCAAGCCGCGCTTGAAGACGTTCTTTTTCTGCTTTTTCAGATGTTCGGAGTTGTTCTATTTGATTTAACAATTCCTGTTGAGCCAGACTATCAGCTAAACGCGCTGAATCAGCTTCGGCAATCAATTTCATCCTTTGCAGTTGTTGGACATCCAGAGCAGAATCCGCCTTTGTGGTTTGCGTGCTGTCTTGGGCAAATCCGGCAAAAAAGGTGAGGATAAGAAAAAGGGTCAAAGTACTTTTCATTGTTTGAGCGTCATTTATTTGGGCTGAGAATCATCCTTCCTTTTTAATCTCCAACTTACCCCGGTTGAAACAAAAAAATCGGACTCAATATCGGAATCTGTATGGTAACCACCCGAAATATCCAATTGAATATTATTGTTAATGAGGTAAGCTGCTCCGGCATCAAACCGTGGGTTCCAGGAAGATTGAGCAATGGTAGCATAATGCTCCGCAAAGAAGCCTAGTTTATCGCTGGCAGAAAAGCCAAAATTAAAGATATAAAAACTAGTTGGGTCGGCACTGAAACCATTCCATGCCAATCCTGCATTGGTCGTCAGCGATAGCCAATCCAACAGGCTTTGGCCCGTCATAAATGTAATTTTCGGATAGAGGTGATCCTGGTTGTAGTTTTCGGATACAACTGGTAGTCCAACATTTACTTGCCATCCTATCGAGGGAATTATCCCTTTTCCTTGGAATATGTTGGAACGGGCGCGGATGCTCAATCCATCTATCCCATTTTGCTCCATTGTTTCGGTGGTGGCAGACCACCTTGATCGCAAATAACTAACCTGCGCTCCAAGTTCAAATTGCTCCAAAAGCCCGACTCTAAATACACTCTCTCCCGATTGCTCCTCCAAGGTCGATTCGCTCAGCCGCAGTTCCCGAAACTGAATGCCCGATTGATTTTGAAACACCCCTTTGCCAACTGTGAATGGTACAATGGCTTGTCCCGGTCGGCCACTGCGAATGGTTTCATTGTATTGGGCTTTGGCCGCAACAGCTACTACTAAAAAGCCAAAAAGTAACAGGTTTCTTTTTTTCATGCTGTGCGTGTGGTTTGTTCTTGCGACACGGTGCAGCCTGAAAAGTCACATGCTTTGTTTCGCGACTTTTTTTAATGTGCTGTGTCAGAACGCGGTATTATTAGGTTAAATATTGTCGCTGCGAATTTCAATCCCTGTCAGGAAGAACCCTGAAAGCAACCTTGTTACCATTTTTTTGGTCTTTCTCCGTAGAACGATATCCAGGTTATGGAGACAAAAGTGTCAGAATTGGTCAGCATGACAACCATTTCTGACTCATTCATTATTTTCCGATCTGTGCTTTGATTCGTTCCAGTTTTAGCTTTCTGGCAGTCAGCTTTTCCTGCGCAGTTTCTAAGGTTGCATTGTTCGCTTTCATCGCTTCTCTTAACTTCTCGATTTCTTTATTAAGCTCCTCTATTTTTTCGCTATCATTGGCGATACCCTTCCGAATGTCTGCAGTTTCATCCTCCAGATCATCCACTCGTTTCTGAGTATCACTCACTTTTTCCTCATAATACTTAGGCAGATATCCTGCTAAAAAGCTGTCGAGAATTTTCTGCATTTCCATGGATTCTTTCGGATTGTTCTTTGGATCCACGTAAATGTCATACCCTTTGGCAGCAAAAACTTTCATTTCTGAGCCATTTTTGTCTTCGACAATGTGAGCATAAAAATCAAGCGATTTTTCGGAGATTGATTCAACTTTCACCTCCTCAGCAGAAAGTAAATCCTTGTTGCTAAAAAGGCCAATACCTTTCATCTTAAATCCGAATTGATCTTTGATATAATCCCTCCACGCTGCTTTTAGTGTTTTAGGTTCCGGGTCAAGATTAACGACCAAGCAGGGTCGTTGGGCATCGTTATGCAGAATTGAATCATGCCTTGGATGAATAGATTGGGCGAGGAGGCAATTGCCATAAAACGAGATGGTGATTGCAATTATTGAAAGACAAATAATTTTACTTTTCATGAGAGTTTGTTAGTTGTAAGAGCTGCTTGCAGCTATTGGTTTAGTTAGTTCAATACACAAATATTGACAGCTTATAATGACTGATGATCGAGAGGTATTGGTCTTTGGTCTTGTATCTTTTACAGCCCTTCACGATTTGCAGGGTGGTCTCCTGATTGCTGGTTGGGTAATAAGACTTGATTAGGTACTTTCTCTTCGGGAGAAGGTTCCTCAAGGCCTTTATCATCAAGCTCTACAGGCTCCACCCGTTTTCCTGCCCGAATCAGGGCGAAGGTCATTAGAAGGCTGGTGGCAATGATTACAAAAAGTAGTACTCCTTGATCAAATTCGGCACTGGCCACATCTTCGGGAATAGCAAAAAACAGCAATACGGTAATCAGGCCTCTTGGTGCAGTGAGTAGCTGAGGGTGAATGTCTTTTCCCCAAAAAATTCGCAACAACAGAAAGCGAAGTAGGAAGGCCAGAACTAACAAACAAAGGCTCATTGCCACCACTTCCAGATTGACGAGTGATGCCAGTGAAATGGTAATACCAAATACAACAAAAAAGAATGTTCGTATCACAAATGCAGATTCTATGGTCACCAGGTGAAATTCTGACCTGATTTCTTCCAATGCACTTTTATCCAACCATCGTTTGATGAAGCCACGAAAGAAAATTTGCTCATTGGCCATGATCACTCCGAATACGAGGATGATAATAAGAGGTGATAGATGCATCAATTTGGCGATCGCATAGATCAACAATAAAATGGCGAGTAGCAAGAAGAGCTTTACTGGGGTGCGAATTTTTTGAAAAAGTAAGATTAAGGCATAGCTTGCAACCACGGCAATAACTATAGTGAGTGCAGTATTACCGAAAAAATCGACTACCACATTACCCGCCCCATCGGACTGCACATGCCCCAAGACGAGATAAAACAGGATGATTCCCAAAATGTCGGAGAACGTGCTCTCATAGACATGAAACTCCTTTTTAGCCTGTATTAAATTCCCGACACTGGGTATAATTATGGCACTGCTCAGTATGGACAGAGGAATGGCATAGAGCAAAGCCGTCCAAATGTCCATCGAATCGATGAAAAAATTGATGACAAAAGCACTGGAAAATGACGTGGCAACTAGTCCAACAGCTGCAATGGTTAGCGCTTTCCAGATGATGGGTAACTTTTCCTTTTTCAAATTTAATTCCAGCGAAGCTTCCAAAACAATCATGATCAATCCCACAATGCCCAGCACCTCCAGAATAGGAAAAAAATTAAAGTCCGGAATATGAAATAGGTCCATCAGGTATTTCAACAAAATTCCTGTTAAGATCAGCAGCAACACAGCTGGAATATTGGTGCGCTTCGCGACTTGATTGAAGAAATAGCTGAGAATAATAACCAGCGTGGCGATTATTATAAAGCTGTATGAATTCAGAATATCCATCCTGTTTTTTGTTTTGGTTTTGTCTCTAGACCGCTTGCATTGGCAACATCAATTCCAAAACATCACGTTAAACTCTAATTGCCTAGAGGCCAATAGCTAAAGCTTGTTTAGTTGTTTTTTTGACAGGCCTGCACACAACATGGTTGTAGAGCGATCTCTACAATTTCAGGCATTAATGTAGAATTTTGGGTACAGGTACAGTTTCCCGAAGTGTTTAGTTTTTACAATTGAATTATATTGAGGTGTATTGTTTTTTGCTTTTAAATATCCAAGAGTTGCCAATGGCTTGGATCCATCCATAAAATCGTTCCGTGCAGGGCGTGGCATGGTTCTTTGTCTTACATCGGCCTAACATGAAGAAACAATTTGACATTTTGATTGTGGATGACGAGCCCGAAATTGGCTTGTTATTATCCGCCATGCTGAAGGATATGGGCCATGCCGTGAAGGTATCGGCTAATCTTTATGAGGCAAGACAAGTATTGAACGGATTCTGTCCGGATGTGGTTCTATTGGATCTTAACCTTCCCGATGGTTCAGGGTTTTCGTTTCTCCCGGTCGTTCGTGAATTGCACCCCTTGGCCAAGGTGATCATCTGTAGTGCATATGACGGTCCTGCCGAACGCAAACGTGCGGAAATATCCGGAGCAGAAACGTTTTTGGGAAAACCCTTTACAAGCGAACAACTGGAAAAAGCACTGATGCAATTGTGATAGTTTGGTCAACATCGATAAGTGCACCCATTTTTATAATTAATCCGTATTGGGTGTAGAAATATCTCCACAAAGGGGCTACTTTGTAGAATATTTTCAACACCTCTAACATGGCCAAAAAAATTCTGATCATCGATGACGACATCGACTTGTGTCTTTTACTGAAAAGATACCTGGACAGGAAAGGATATCAGGTAACAACAGCTTCTACAGCATCCGGAGGCCGAGCTGCTTTGAAGAAGAATAGGTTTGATTTGGTCTTGTGCGACATGCGCTTACCAGATATGGATGGGATGGATCTATTGAAACAAGTGCGCAACGATTATCCGCAAATTCCGGTAGTCATCATCACTGGATATTCTGACGTTCGTATGGCGGTGAAAACCATCAAGATGGGGGCGATAGAATATGTCACCAAGCCCATCCATCACGAGGAGATTCTTTTGACCATTGAAAAAGCACTGGAGAATCGAGCAGAAGACGAAGTTAAACCGCGCAAAACGCCCCGTTCGACAACCGACAAGAAGATCGTGCAAGGAAATTCCCTTCCCGCAAAGCGCATTCGGCAACTGATCGACCTCGTTGCCCCAACCGATATGACCGTGATAATTCTTGGCGAAAGTGGTATCGGCAAGGAAGTGGCAGCCCGCAGTATTCATGAAAAGAGCAAACGGAAGAATAAGCCATTTGTAGCAATAGATTGTGGGGCGCTGCCCGAAAACTTAGCGGGGAGTGAATTGTTTGGCCACCGCAAAGGAGCCTTCACCGGGGCTTTAACGGATAAAACAGGACAGTTTGAGCTGGCCCAGGGGGGAACTTTGTTTCTGGATGAGATTGGAAACCTGGCTTATGAACACCAAGTGAAATTGTTGCGGGTGATTCAGGAACGAAACATTCGAAAAATTGGAGATACCAAAGACATAGCAGTCGATGTGCGTATCATCGTGGCGACCAACGATGATTTGAAAAAGGCAGCGGAAGAGGGTGACTTTCGGGAAGATATCTTTTATCGACTGGATGAGTTTAGGATCGAATTACTCCCATTGCGTGAACGAACGGGAGATATTTTGCTTTTTGCCGAACATTTTCTTAGCGAAAGCAATACTGAATTGGAACGTAACGTAGAAAAGTTCTCAGCGGAGGTGGAGGAGCGGCTGAAAAGTTACCAATGGCCAGGCAATCTCCGTGAAATGAAAAATGTGATTAAGCGGGGAACCCTGCTATCCGCTGGAAACACGATGGAACTGTCATCTCTACCCGAGGATATTGTGCATCCCAAGTTTGTGCTCACAGAACCTGATTCTACCGATGTCGAAATCACCGATTTAAAATCGGTGGTGGAACGGGCAGAACGTCAGGCCATTCAATTGGTTTTGGAGAAAACGGCCTTTAACAAAAGCCGCACAGCAAAAATATTAAAAGTTGACCGTAAAACGCTATACAACAAAATGAATGCGTACGGAATAGATTTTGACAGATAATGGCACCTTTGGGTGTTCCTTTCGGCTATGAAGAAAAACATGGAACCAAGCTCTTTGAACCACCAAAAACTTTAGGCAAATATTGGTTATAAATCGTGCGAATACGACCTACCCAAACACACAAATATGGGAACTGAAACATCAATCCCCCTTCTTCTCATTGATGATGACGAAGATGATTATATCCTTACCAAAGACTTACTGAACGGTATTCCAGGAAAACCCTATCAGTTGAATTGGTGTGATAATTATGATCAGGGAAAATCAGAGATTATTTGCCAGAACTACAAACTATACCTCATTAACCATAGGCTGGGAGAACATTCTGGCCTTGAGTTGCTGCGGGAAGCCATTCACTCTGGGTCAAAAACTCCCATCATTATCCTCTCCGGCCAGGGCAACCGTGAAGTAGACCGCCAGGCAATGGAGGCTGGCGCAGCTGATTATATTGTAAAAGGCGAGATAACTGCTTCTCAAATGGAACATACCATCCGCCACGTATTGGAGCGGCACCGAACGAGTCTCGAGTTGGCGGAGCAAGAAGAAAAGTACCGGATGTTATTTGAAAAGAGCCTGGATGCCATATTTATTTCAGATGAACAACACCGCTTTGTCGAATTCAACGATTCGTTTTTGGAACTGATGTCGATCGATCATGAAACGGCTGTAAGGCTTTCAGTAAAAAACTTGTTTCACAAGGATTCAAAGAAAAAGGACTTTTTTGAGCTACTGGAAAAGAAAGGCAACGCGCGTGATTTTCAATCGGAATTGTCGCACCAAACAAAGACGGGGGTCCCCTGCTCAGTCACCTACAGCCCAATTCGTGATGTGGACGGAAAGATCTTGGGATATCAGGGAATTGTTAGAGACCTCACAGAATATAAACAAGCAGAACGGAAAATGATCCAGGCCCAAAAAATGAACCTTACTGGACGGATGGCAAAAATTATTGCACATGAAGTGAGAAATCCGCTCACCAACATAAATCTTGCACGCGAACAACTCAGGGAGTTGGTGAATCCTGAATCGGAAACAGATTCAGAACTTTACTTTGATATTATCCGCAGAAACTCCGATAGAATCACCAACCTGGTAACCGATCTGTTGAACTCCTCCAAACCTTCGGAATTGCAATTGAGCGATGAATCGCTCAACAATGTGTTGGACGCTGCGTTGGTTTTGGCAAAAGACCGGTTAAACCTAAGAGAGATTACGCTGGATAAGGATTTCGATAAGAAAATTCCTGTGTTTCAGGCTGATCGCGACAAGCTGGTCATTGCTTTTCTCAACATTATCATCAATGGAATTGAGGCTATGAAGCCAACAAAAGGCAAGCTGAGCCTAAAAACATCTGCGTTGGACGAACACCTCGAATTGATCATAGAAGACAACGGGATAGGCATTCCGCCCGCCAAGTTGGACGAACTGTTCGACCCGTTTTTTACCGCAAGAAAAGGTGGAATGGGACTTGGCCTCACCACCTCCCAAAACATCATCCACAGCCATGGTGGAACCATAGATGTCGAGAGCGAAACCAATAATGGCACCCGCTTCATTATCCGTTTCAAAAATAACCAGGGCACTGATTAGCCAGCTCGTATTCTTTTCAGATTAAAACTTGACTAGACCAGACTTTTAGCTCCCCTATCTCCTCCTGCCTTGTCCTCATCCGGACTTGGTGTAAACTACACAAACCTGTAGATAAAATTCCACACTCTCTCCTTTTTTTGCGGTGGCGTCAATTTGCAGCTAACTGCGCTACAACCCCCGTTAATAAACAATTACAAAAAAATATCCCCCCCCCCCTTTCAAGAGCTTGCCATTGGAATGATCTTTTCTATAGAGCCGGTAGATCAGCACAAAAACTGGCAAGCAAGTCTTTCAAAATCCGGTGCCCCATCATATAAAAACAACCCAAAGGTTCGTAGATGTTGCAGTGGGTATGGCCTTTGGCAATAGCGACAGCGTGTCACAAGGAATAACCATGGGATATGTATAACGATTCAATTTTAGTCTATAAATACCTAATAATCAAGAACAAACAACTTTATAAAGTAATTCACAACTACACTAACAACACCATCAAATTATGACCATAAAAAAAATATTCTCTTTTGCCTTGCTTCCTCTCATGATGTTTGGGGGATGTAAAAAGGATAAAGACAATGACAAAGATCCAATTGTAAATTCACCAACAATAGTTTCATCTAGTCCCACAGATAATGCTACCGGGGTTTCCAGTGCAGCGACTATTGAATTTACATTCAGTGAGCCCATGGATCCGCTGACGATCAGCAATACAACAATTACTCTCTTTAAAGGAAACACACAAAAGAGTGGCACCATAACCTACATTGATAATACGGCCACATTCACTCCGTCTTCAGCACTGGTAGGTGGGACGGTATATACGGCACTGGTTAGCACAGGAGCTCAAAACGTGGCAGGAGCAGCTCTAAAAACTGACTTCAGCATAACCTTTACAACCGCAGGTCCAGGAGACAATGTAGCTCCGTTGATTAATTCTACTAATCCTATGCCGAATGCAATCGGAGTGGAAAGGAATAAAACTGTTTCGGTCATTTTTAACGAACCGATGGATCCTACTACTATCAATACAACCACCTTTACGTTGAAGAAAGGAACTGTTACTGTAGTCGGCATTGTGGCTTATGCCGACAATATCGCCACGTTTACTTCTTCTGCAAATCTCGAATCAAACACCATTTACACTGCCACAATCACAGCCGGAGTTCAGGATTTATCGGAAAATGAATTGGTTGCCGATAACGAATGGAGTTTTACGACAGGCATGTCTGCCGCGACACTAGCTGTAGTTGACCTAGGCGGGGCGGGTAATTATGTTATCCTTGCAAAAACAGCTATCAACAATAGCTCTACTTCGGCCCTTGTCGGAGATTTGGGCTTGAGTCCATCAGCTACCTCATTTGTCACAGGTTTATCGCTGGTTAATGCAACAGGCTTTGCGACCTCTTCTCAGGTAACCGGAAACGTGTATGCTGCTGACATGGCCGCTCCTACTCCTGTCACCTTAACTACTGCGGTAAATGATATGATCACAGCGTACAATGACGCTTCCGGAAGGCCAACTCCAGACTTTCTTGAACTGGGAACAGGAAATATCGGAGGAAAGACTTTGACAGCCGGACTCTATAAGTGGACATCCACCGTTACCATTCCAGCTGACTTAACACTTACTGGTGGAGCGAATGATGTTTGGATTTTTCAGATAGCGGGAGACTTAACCCAAAGCAGTGCCATCAACATTACATTGAATGGCGGAGCTCAGGCCAAGAATATTTTCTGGCAGGTAGCAGGTGAAGCTACTTTAGGAGCGAATTCACATTTTGAAGGAAATATTCTTTCGATGACCGGAATTACCTTTCTCACTGGTGCATCTATGAACGGGCGTGCCCTTGCTCAAACTGCAGTCATACTTGACGCAAACGCAGTAACAAAAGCACAATAAATTCAACTTAAAAATTGGTAGAGAAAGCCACCTGGACGTTTCGGGTGGCTTTTGTCTCCCGTTTTTTCAATAAAAAATGATGATATGACTATTCAATTTAATACGAACAACCATATAACAGGAAACGAGAAACTTGAAGCATATGTAAACTCTTCCATAGTTGATGAATTAACTCGTTTCAGCGATCACATCACCCGCATAGAAGTCCACCTTTCTGATGAGAATGGCAGTAAAAATGGCCAGGACGACAAGCGATGTATGCTTGAAGCTCGCTTAAAGAACAAGCAACCGATGGCTGTTACTAGTCAAGCAAATACCGTAGAACAGGCCATTGGCGATGCCCTTGATAAGTTAAAAGCTTCAATAGAAACGACATTGGGCCAGCAACAGAGTTATTAAAGACCTTTTTTAAACGACCCAACCTTGGCTTGATTTAGAACAATGACCATGGGTTATGTAACTCTAATTCATTGTTATGCCCAGGCTGACCGCTCCTCTCTTTGTCATTAAATTGTACTTAGAATAAACTCAATTTTTATGAAAAAACAGCTCCTATTACTAACACTATTATTGTGCCTGATTCAAGTTGAAAGTACTGCCCAAGAAAAATTTGGCAATACACTAAACGTTGGAGTCGGCATTGGAGGCTATGCAGGCTATTATCATTATGTGGGCCGTTCATTGCCAGTCCTTAGTGTCAATTATGAATTTGATGTAGCATCGAATTTCACCTTGGCTCCTTTCATCAGTGTATCTTCTTATTCCCGTGATTATTATTGGGGAAACAAGGACAATCCCAATCGGTATTATAATTTTAGAGAAACAATCATTCCAATTGGAGTGAAAGGGACTTACTATTTTGATAAGCTGTTACGCGCCAATGACAAATGGGATTTTTATGCTTCTGGCTCGCTCGGTTTTGTATTCATCAATTCACGTTGGGATAGTGGATACAGAGGCGACAAAAACTTCTATCGCAGTGGAAATCCTTTATTTCTCGATCTCCACATTGGCGCAGAATATCACATCACCAATCGCCTCGGAATCTATTTAGATGCATCCACAGGTGTATCTACCCTTGGCTTAGCCATCCACTCGATTAAAACTGAGTAGTCACGAGAAATCTACTGTAGCAGAAATTAACCAGTTTTTTTTGGGAGTGAACTACAAAAAATTATCGAAAAGCACCCTGGTCATTATCTCTTTCAAAAATGACCAGAGTGCCTCGAAAAGAACGCCTAAACAATCAAAGCTTAAATCATTTGAGAGGGGCAAAATTTCTTGACCGTTATGGACTTACACAAGATATATGAGTTGGTCATTGCAAAACTCATCAGTTGGTTTGAAACATTGGTGATTATGCTTCCCAACGCAGCATTTGCAGTGTTAGTAGTCGTTCTCTTTTACTTGATGGCTAAACTCGCAAGAAAAGTTTCCGGCAAGATCATCGGTAGGTTTTCGGATAACATCAGTCTAAACAAGTTGTTTGCAACCCTAGTTTACAGTTTGGTACTGGGATTGGGCTTGTTTATGGCCCTGGGTATATTGGACCTGGATAAAACAGTCACCTCATTGCTTGCCGGAGCCGGGATCATTGGCCTGGCATTGGGTTTTGCTTTTCAGGATACAGCAGCCAACTTTATGGCCGGTATTATTATGGCAATACGCAAGCCGTTTCGCTCCGGGGACATTATTGAGAGCAGCGGCTTTTTTGGAAGAATAGTCAGGGTGAATCTCCGAACTACCGAGATGATCACATTTGACGGCCAAGATGTGTTAATTCCCAACAAGCAGGTCTTTCAAAATGCGGTGATCAATTATACAAAAACCACCCAGAGACGCGTAGATATTGCAGTGGGTGTATCCTATGGTGATAGCCTGGAAACGGTGCGAAAAATCACCTTGAATGCCATCACCAAACTGCCGATGGTCCTGGAAGAACAAGGGGTCGATTTTTACTTCATCGAATTCGCAGACAGTTCAATCAATTTTGAAGCCCGGTTTTGGATTGATTATACCGAGCATCGCGACTATATGCAAGCGAGAAGTGAAGCAATTATGACCATCAAAGAAGCTTTTGACCAAAACAGCATCACGATCCCATTCCCCATCAGAACACTGGACTTTGGTATTAAGGGAGGAGAAAAACTCTCCGCAACCATGAAAGAGTTCGGTTCATTGAAGGCTTCTTGATTAGAGGCCACCACATCAATTTTTATACACAAATAACTAAATCTTAAAACAAATCATTATGGACAAATTAGCAATTAGAAAAGAAGCACACCAAACCGTAGAAGACGCATTTAAGGCCTTGGAACAAGTAGAAAATAAAATGGCTTCCGCATCACAATCGTTGAAGGACAAACATCAAGAGCAGATGGAGCGCCTGAAGCAGCAAAGGGAAGATTTGAAACAACAATTGACAAACCTGGAGGAATCATCCGCTGAGAAATGGGATGAGACAAAAGATTCATTTTCCAAAAGTGCCGATTCTTTCAAGCAAGGTTTTAGCGAAATTGCCTCTGTTTTCGGGGCATAAGGAGATTCCTTAAACCGAAAACTGAAGATTCAAAAAGGCGATTGGGATCTCTTTGTGCAACCTGAGCACATAAGTTGAACACCAACAAGCCTAGTTGCCTGGGCCTGAAATTTTAGTAATGCATGGGATTGAACGCTGACTTTTATTGGCGCATCAATCCCATGCTTCGCTTTATACAAAGGGGTTCAATCATCATGTATACCCACTTTAACATGGATAGACTATATTTATGACCGTTTCTGAGCAACTGTTGCCAATACTCGTCACGCGAAAGCCGTAAGATTTTTTTGGCTTGGCTGGAGACGCATTAACGAGGTAAGTACCCTTTTGATGAGCTGACCTGATATTTTCTGTCCAATGGAGGTTTTTCTGAGTGTTTTTTCAGTCATTTTGCTTTTGGCTCATGTGCTACCTTATGTAAAAAATCAGCATTGGGTTTTTCGTGTAGCCGATTTCGCTCGAATACAACTGTTTGCATTGCAGTTTTTTACTTTCGTAATAGCACTTCTGTTTATAAGCAAAAGTGTATCAGTGTACTGGATTGCACAGCAGCTGCTGTTGGTTGCTTTGATTATCCACAATGCGACTATCCTTTTCAAGTATACACCGCTCTACAAAACTTCCGGCTCAAGGTCTTTTGATTCCACATCCTCTGACAGCATATCCATGTTATCCGTAAATGTGTATCAGTTCAACAATGACTATCAACGATTAATTGACCTTATTAATCAGGTGAATCCAGACATTGTATTGACAATGGAGTCGAATAAAAGCTGGGAAGTAGCCCTGTCACAGCTGGAAAGCAAATATCCCGTCTCCCAAAAAGTAGCTCAGGAAAATACCTATGGAATGCACTTTTTCACCAAGCTAAAGGTGAAGAGCAAACAAACACATCATTTTGTTTCAGATGATGTGCCGAGCATAACGGTGGAATTGGAATCCCGTGCTGGAAGGTCTTTTAAGCTTTATGGCGTGCATCCGCCACCTCCAAGTCCAACTGAGGAAAAAACGTCAAAAGAACGGGATGGGGAATTGCTTTCTGTGGCAAAAAATGTTAGAATCAGGAATCAACCCGTGGTAGTTGTCGGAGATTTCAACAATGTAGCATGGGCCAGGTCATCTGTTTTATTCAGGAAAACGTCTGAGTTGATTGATGCCCGGATTGGCCGCGGAATGATCGGGACATTTCATGCCAGATTTTGGTTTTTGAGGTGTCCGATTGATCTGTTGTTCCATTCACCGGAAATATTCATTGCAGAGTTAAAGACACTGGAAAACATCGGATCAGATCATTTGCCCATGTATTGCCGTTTCTTCATTAATACCCAAAACAACAATCAGGACCACCGGGTTGAGACGCTGGCAAGCGGAAAAATGGAAAAGGTAAATAGCATGATAGAGGATGGAATTGAAGAAACCAGTGAGTCGAGGAATACCTGACGAAATGCGTAATTGCCTGAACCGCATCTTGTCGTGCCCCCTTACAGAGTATGGTGACGAGCAATCTGGTTTTGGGGGACGGTTTCCTGTTGCAAATGAAGTTAGTTCAGGTATGTTCTTTCCAACACCTCGGGATAAATATCACTGTATTTTAAAACCTGATTCATACTAATTCTTCTATTAATATGGGCTCGTTTTAATTCACCTGGTCGGCCAACCCCTGCCGCTGCAATTAACTCCATAAAACTGTTAATTGTTTCTTCATGAAAATTCGCCACTTTTTGAGCTTTGTCGTGTACCACCAATCCTTTCATCAAACTCTTATTTTGAGTAGCAACCCCTACCGGACAAGTGTTCGTGTTGCACTGTAAAGCCTGAATGCAACCAGTAGCCAACATCATAGATCGAGCAACGTTTACCATATCAGCGCCTAATGCAATTAGCCGGGCCATATGAAACCCACTAAATACTTTTCCCGAAGCAATTACTTTAATGTCTTTTTTCAAGTCATATCCCCTCAATGTGTCTATGACGAAAGAAAGACCATCCCTCAAAGGCATTCCCAATGAATTTGAAAATTCTACTGGCGCGGCACCTGTTCCCCCTTCACCACCATCAACGGTAATAAAATCGGGCTTTATCTGTGTTTCTATTATCGCCTGACAGAGTTCTTCAAATTCCACCTTTTTCCCAATGCATAACTTAATGCCAACTGGTTTCCCCCCGGAGAGCTCCCTTAACTGTTTAATGAATTGCATTAACTCTTCTGGATTGGTAAATGCCCTATGAGAAGGCGGAGAATGGATGTCTTTGTGAGGCTCTACTCCTCTGATAGTGGCAATTTCTTTCGTATTTTTTGAGGCCGGCAAAATACCTCCATGACCAGGTTTTGCTCCTTGAGAAATCTTAATTTCTATCATTTTTACATTCTCAGCGGCAGCATTCTTTTGAAAGGCTTCCGGAGAAAAATCCCCCTCTTTTGTTCGACAACCGAAGTACCCCGTTCCAATTTGCCAAATTAAATCCCCCCCTGGTTGTAGATGGTATGCGCTTATTCCTCCTTCGCCTGTGTTTTGTGCAAATCCTCCAATTTTTGCACCTGTATTCATTGCTAAAACTGCATTTTTACTCAACGAGCCAAAACTCATTGCAGAAATATTTAAAATACTTGCCGAATAGGGCTTAGAACAGGCTTTTCCGCCAACCGATACCCTTAGCGATTTTTCTTTTTCAAACTTTTTAGCATAAATGGAATGATCCATCCATTCATACCCTATGTCGTAAACATCCATTTGTGTTCCAAATGGAGTTGTGTCATTTACTTTTTTTGCCCGTTGATAGACCAAGGAACGGTTGATTCGATTGATGGGCATTCCTTCAGTATCCGTTTCTACGAAATACTGCATGATTTCCGGCCGAATTTTTTCCAGCATGTATCGGAAATTTCCTAAAACAGGGAAATTTCTTCGAATGGCATGTTTCGATTGAAAAACATCTACATAGCCGATGATGATAATGGGCCCAATGAATAGTAAAGACCATAAAGTAGAAAGTGTCCATATACTAAGCGCGGCTATACAAATGACTGCTACAATGGACAATGCTATAAAAATTTGTTTCGGTTTCATTTCGTTAAATCTTGGCGATAAAAATTAACAGATATTATTTACTTGAAACTAACTATTGGGTCCCCCCATCCTACATACACTTTCACCTGATTGTTGAGCAAGTTTTGCCCCGTTCAGTTGAAGTTCCCTGGACTGAATGCCCGATGGTTTTTGCAGCATTCCCTTTCCAACAGTAAATGGTCCAATGGTATGTCCAGACCTACCACTGCGCATGGCTTCATTGTATTGAGCTTTGGCCGCAGAAGATACGACCAAAAGTGCGAAAAGTAATAGTTCTTTTTTCTCCTGCCGCAACTGCGGTTGGTTCTTGAGACACACTGCAGTGTAGGAAGTCACATTTATTTAGTGACTTTTTCTAAGGAGATGTGTCAAAACTCAGAACCATCAGTCTGATAATTCCTGGCTGTGATATAAACCACGTGAGAAAACAAATCATTCGATGAAATTGAATCATGATTTCCCGGAAAAACTGAAAAAATTAAGGTTCATCAAACCGCAACAACAGACCAGAGGAAAAGTGCCAGGCGCCCTTACATTTGTCGGGGAGCAGCGTCAGGAAAATGTGAGACTCAGCGTCATCGTATTTGACAAAGAACACTTTGTAGAGGAGGAATTACAACATCTTGATCAAATTGCGGAGTACCAGAAAAATTATGAAAACGTCTGGCTCAATATAGATGGATTACACGATACGGAACTTCTAAAGGAGGTAGGAAAACGATTCGCGGTACACCCCCTTATCATGGAAGATGTAGCGCATACCGGTCAGCGGCCGAAGGTTTACCCTTTGGGAGAGGTTATCTTTTTTATTGTGAAGATGATGCACCTGGAGAAAAAATCCACGGTATTGCACGCTGAGCAATTTTCGATGATTTTAAAATCAGGCATCCTCATCACCTTTCAGGAACAAGTGGGAGATGTTTTTGAACCAGTAAGGGATAGATTAAGAAACGACCTGGGACGCATTCGCAAGTCAAAAATCGACTATTTGGCCTATTGCTTGTTGGATTCCATTGCCGATAACTACATGTACCTCATGGAACATTTAGGAGCAAAAGTGGAGGAATTAGAAGACCGTATTCTGTTGTCACCTGACTCGGATGTGTTGGAAGCCATCAACCGATACAAAATAGAGTTGAACTATTTTAGAAAAGCCATTCGACCGACCAGGGATGCCATGCTCAACTTTAAAAAACTAGATACCCCCCTCATTCATCCCAGCACCCAACCTTTTATTGATGATTTACAGGATTTGATTTCAAGAGTCTACGATACATTGGAGAACTATAAAAGCATCCTGAGTGAACAGTTGACTGTTTACAATGCCAATGTGACCAATCGATTGAACGACATCATGAAAGTGCTGACGATCTTTTCGGCTATTTTCATCCCATTAACGTTCATTGCTGGAATCTACGGAATGAACTTTGACGGGGATTCCTCCTCCTTAAACATGCCAGAACTACATTGGGAATATGGATATGTCACAGCATTGGGAACAATGGCTTTTGTTGGTGTAGCTTTGCTGGTATTCTTTCGAATTAGAAAGTGGATTTAATCCAATTGCTTTTATGAGTTATCTCATTGTTGCTGTACTGGTCATCTTATCTGGAATTTTCAGTGGATTGACGTTGGGCTTTTTCAGCATCAACTTAACTGCTCTTGATCGAAAGCGAAAACTTCGGGACAAACGCGCAGAGAAAATCTATCCGATCAGAAAAAGGGGAAACTTACTGCTCTGCACCTTACTGCTCGGAAACGTGGCTGTCAACTCCACCATGGCTATATTTTTGGGAAACATTTCCTCCGGATTGATGGCTGGATTTATTTCCACCTCACTCATCGTTGTTTTCGGTGAAATATTACCCCAGGCGGTATTCTCCCGATACGCCTTGACGGTCGGGGCCTACTCGGTGTGGCCCGTCCGGGTTTTTATTTTTATCCTCTACCCTATTGCTTTCCCGCTTTCGTGGATGTTGGACAAACTCCTGGGCGAAGAACTTCCCACGATTTGGAACAAACGGGAAATCAAGGAAATAATCAAAGTACACGAAGATCATGAGTCTTCCGAAATTGATGAGGACGAGGAAAGAATCTTGATTGGTGCTTTGTCTTTCTCAGAGAAGAAGGTGGAAAATGTGATGACTCCCCGAGTGGTCGTATACAGCTTGAATGCCGCCACACCGGTAACACAAGAGCTACTGGAGGAAATCAAAAAAAAGGGGTTCACCCGAATTCCGATTTATTCGGATACGATGGAAAATATCACTGGCTTGCTATTTGCCAAAAACCTGATTGGAGTCATTGGCGATGGTTTAAAAACAATTGATGATTATGTGGTAAAAGAACGTATACTGACCGTCCGGGACACGATGATGCTGGACAACCTGCTCAATCATTTTATCCGAAGCAAAAGACACATGGCCCTTGTTTATGATGCTTATAGTTCCTTTACGGGTATTGTGACCCTGGAAGATGTGATCGAAGAAATCATCAAGCTGGAGATTGTGGACGAAGCCGATTCTTCCGATGATATGCAAAAACTGGCCTTTAAAATGCGCAAGACAAACATCATCGACAAGTAGCTAGCAACCTGTCATGCCAAGGCACGACTGACATAAACAAAAGTGACTTTCATCATTTTGTTAGGTCTAACTAATTGAATTGCGTCCAACTCAAAATAGTTGGTTTATAATAGCACGTTTCGATACCATAAATAGCACCAGATAACGGACAACAATGGACATTCTCAACTCGTACGGATTCATCATTTTACTGTCTCTGATTCTCATTTTTTCCTACTTCTTTAACATCCTTTCCAAAAAGACCAATATACCTGCAGTATTGCTGCTGATACTAACTGGCATTGGACTCAATCAAGGCATGGTATATATGGGATGGGACAATCTCAACATCTTTCCAATTCTTGAAGTCCTCGGAATTGTGGGCCTCATCATGATCGTGTTGGAGGCGGCTTTGGAGTTAGAATTAAAAAAAGAAAAGTGGCCCATCATCTGGAAATCATTTGCTGTCGCTTTGCTCGGGCTGGTGGCCTCGGCCTTTGCTGCTGCATTTATCTTCCGTTACCTCATTGATGGCATGGACCAATTGACCTCTCTTCTTTACGCCATACCTCTGTCCATTCTAAGCAGTGCTATCATCATCCCCAGTGTGGGTAACCTCATTCAGGAGAAGAAGGAATTCCACATCTATGAAAGTACCTTTTCGGATATACTCGGCATCATGTTTTTCTACTTTGTCCTTGGCATGATGGGAGAATCCGAACACAATGCGGTTACTGGCTTTTTGGGCAACCTGGGACTCACCATCATCATTGCCATGGTGGCGAGCTATATTCTGGTGTTCATTTTTCAGAATTTAAAATCGCAAGTCAAGTTATTTGTGCTCATCGCCATTTTGCTACTGCTGTATTCGATTTCAAAGCTGATGCACCTCTCTTCCCTCATCATCATCTTGATTTTTGGTCTGGTTATTAGCAACAGCCACTTGTTCTTTCGTGGATTCTTGAAAAAATGGCTCAACAACAGTGCCCTTCACGATATTCTGGAAGAGCTGCATGTAGTAACTGTAGAAACCGCATTTGTCGTTCGGACTTTCTTTTTTGTCATTTTCGGAATAACCATCACCCTGAGTTCGCTTTTGAGTTGGAAAGTTGCCGGAATAAGTTTGGTTGTATTGCTATCCATTTATGTGATTCGGTTTCTGCTCTTCAAGCTTTTTATTGGTAAAAATATTGTTCCACAATTGTACATCGCACCACGAGGATTAATTACGGTGCTGCTGTTTTTTGCCATTCCTTTAGAACACCAGGTCGAAGGGTTTGACTCTGGCATCTTACTGTTCATCATCATCGCCACCAGCCTGATAATGACCGGCTCACTCATTCACAATGGGCGCAAAAAAGAGGTAAAAGATGATTTACCAGAATTTGTATTCAACCCGGACGACAGTCCGAATACGGATGGCCCTGGCTCGCAATTAAAAAAGGTTGATTGATTTACCGAAGTTTAATTCCTGCCAGGAGGTCCAGTAACTGACGCTCCATGTCGTTGAAGTGATCGGTGTGGATGGCATAGACAACTACCCGGAAACGGTTGCCTTCAGGGGTGTTTTCGAGGAAGTCCACCACCGGAACTTTGGTCGCCACAGCCCACGGCAAATTCAAGCCAGCATTTTGGAGTAATTGCACCCCTTCTTTTTTCGATATAGCGGTGGGAATTATCATTTCCAACGCCCGGCTTTTTATTTTGTCTGACGGATTGGGCTGGATAACTTCTTCTTGTAACAACCGCAGGTAAGGCACCATGAGTGTCTCCCCTTTTTCAAGGGTAATTTCAATGCCCGACAAATTCATTCGGGTCAATTCGCCTTGTTTGCCATCCAGCATCAACCGCTGCCCTTCCCGGATATTTCCTTGCAATCGAACAATCAATCCCGAGATAAAATTGCGGATGAAAGACCAGCCTGCCACGATTATGACCAAAGCAATGCCGCCACCAATTACGAGATTTGGCAAAACCATTGCGACCAGGCAAGCTCCAACATAATGGGCCCACGCGATGGATTCGATCAAGGGCAACCAACGCCTTACCAGCACTTGTCGATCATTGCTTTTATGCGTCAATGACAAAATTTTGCGGGCAATGGCCAACACGAGCCAAAGTAAGGCACCTACAATTATCAGGTTCAAAGTGTACCTGAAAGACGGTTCGTATAGCGGAAGTAACTCAGTTTCCATAGGACGTTGGTTTACTGCGAAATGAATTGTTTTGATTGCAATCTGGCAATAACGTGAGGACGGGAATATGGATTGAGGCAGTAAATTCCAATGCCCTTTTCCTCAATCAATCCAGCCCGTTTCAGTGAGGTCAACAGATCCACCAGCGATTCGTCAGAGGCAGAAGCATACAGCCGTTGGATTTTGGCCATGGACAAATAATCATGCAAAACAAACTGGCCCAACAGCACCAACCAATCAGCATTCCGAAGATCGGGCAACTGCTGTTCTTCCGGCCATTGTATTGTCAATCTTGTATCACTTGCAGCAACAATATGTCCGAGCCATTGCTGCAATGCTACCCCAACATTTCCTTTGCTCAGTGTGCCGTACCGGGTAAAAAGTTTCCGCAATTTCTTATCGGTCAATTGCTCCTCGTCAACTCCGTTCAACTGCAAGGGTATCCCTCCAGAATAATGCCTGGTCATAAGCACTTCTCGCACTTGCTCAACACTCAGAGGTGCCATCCGGATGGTGGCCAGGAAATGGCGTGAAAAGGTATTCAGCTGTTCCACCAACTGAAACGTGGTGATGTTCATGTTAAATATAAACACCAGCCTGTGGCTATACTTTTCAATCAAATCTCCCAGCCTATTGAGAACGTTCATCCCCTGAGGTTGTCGTTCCCACCAAAGTTCAATATTGTTCAATAAAACCACAGCATTGTCAGGGGCATTGTCAAAAAGCTCATCAACGGTTCCTTCCTTTCCAATGGCCTTAGCCACTACCTCCTCAAACACTGAAATCTCCACACTCCCTTGCAATGGCGGATTAATTCGGTAGACCGTGCCGCCCAAAAATCGTTGAATGATCCGCTCACACAAGAATGTTTTCCCGGTTCGAGGCTCCCCAATAATTAATATTCCTCCCGTTATGCCTGATTTCAGTCGATTCACCGCTTCTTCTGCCAATTGCAATTCCCGCCCACGGTTTTCAATGGAGCTCGTGCTGGCCAGGTGGTTCCCCACAAAAAGTTGGCGGTAATAAAATGGCAAATCATCCATTACTTTTGCCTTGGGAGAAACCTTTTCGACAAAATCCCGCACCAAAGCGTGCACATTTTCCAACTGACGGTTTTTCGTTTCAAAACTGGCTCGTGCCAAATCCGAACGCTTTCGACTCAACAGCTGAGAAGTTGAATGAAACAGTTGATTTGTTTTTTCTTTTGTCAGCATGAATGACCGTCTGATCCCCTTTAGCTTCTTTTCCTGGCGGATGTATTGCTCCAAACTTTCGGCATGGTGCACAATCGCATGGGCGCTCAAATAGCCCTGGCAATCTTCCACTGCATCTTCCACCGTCTTCAGCGCCTTGAGGTTGAGCGTTTCCAGTTTGTCTTCAGCACGCTCCAATTCTGCATAGGCCCGCTCCAATACTTCGGCCAAATCATGCTTTTCCTCATCGGTTTCGTGTTGGGCAGCACTGAAACTGAAAGAAACCAACCTCGTGGCATGTTGCGCCCGCTCAAAGATTTTTCGCAGTTGTTCTGGAATATGATCCACCTCTTTTTGCACCACCTGTATAAGCTGGTTCTCCAATATGTGGTCGGTGAGGTTAGTCAATGCCAACAGGTGCGTTTCAATGTCCTTTCTATGCTCGATGGCGAATTCATTGATGCTCTCTTCTTGCATCAACTCCAACGAATCCGGCATCAATGCAGACAACGTTTTAGAAGTGTCTACGGCCCGTGAAATGAGTTGATCCTGGTTGAGCGCTGTGAAAAGGTCTACATCCAACTTCAGTTTATCCAACTGCTCATTTTCTGCTAAAGGAAGGGCTGTTTTTAACCGAAGAATTTCGGACTTCAGTTGCTGAATGTTGCGAAGCGGTTTGGCAAATAGTGTTCGGCTAATCCCCGTAGTCAGTTGTTTGGAAACAAACTCCAACGCCCTTTTGATACGCAGCAAGTGCAAATCAGCGAGCGTGTAATGGTGCCACAATTCCTGGTTGCGTTTCCAAATGGCAGGATAGGCCAATAATTCCTGGCGAATGAATTTTTTGTCAGGCATTTTGTTGAGCCGTTGCTCGGCAATATAGTTGACGTCAATCCTCGTTAAATCTGAGATCAACGCGTTTATGAAATGTCGGTTCGATTGTACCAGAAATGAACGCATTCGATCGTGAACAAGGTCCATTTCGTCCAACACCTCTGATTCGAGCTCTGTTCGGCTTTTTTCAGTGCGCGAATGCAATTGCGCCATCTTAACATTTGTGTCCTCCTCCGAGCTCCAAATGGTGTACCAATCGGCACAAATTCCTGAAGCATACTTCCAAAGCAAGTTGGTTGCCGATTGACCTGAAATACCCGTTTCTGTGAGAAACAGGTTAAAGTTTTTCAGAAAAGAACGTTCGAGCGCATATCGGGTCAATTGATTGTAGTTGATCCTATGCGATGCCGATTTTTTGGAAAATTTTCGGCCCAGCCTTTTCCGCCATTTTATGCGTTTGATTCTTTGGTTGTCTCCGACTTCTTTTTGAATGTCATCGTCCGATAAAGTCCGTAGTACAAATTGGGGACTGGTTTTGGCCATACCATCCGCAGTGGTGATAGCCCCTTCTACGGCAGCGGCCAGATGATTTTGAATAACCTCCAGGTGATTTTTTTCAAACTGCCCTACGATTTTGGCGGCCTGGCTCAGGTAGTCCATTTGACTGTTGAGCAACAGCCGGTGCTTATGGCCTTTTTTGGTGACGGTCCATTTTTCATCCAATTGACGAATATGCCTGGATGCCTCTTGATCCAATTGAAGAATCAACCGTTTATAGGCCGAGGTGAATACGCTAATTTGTTCGTTGATGATTTTATCGCTGAACACCGTCAACTCCAGCCGCGTTTGCTCCAAAGCTGCCGCCAAGGCCGGATCGGCAGGAAGCGGTAATGCCGTTGCTGCCACTGTAGAAATCGGGCGCACCACCGCTCTGTTTTCATCTTCTTTCGAAGGAGCTTCCGTCCCTACCTCTACCGCTGCGTGGTCAAAATGAGAAGATGCTTTTACCAACAACGTGGTGCCAATGATGTTGACCAGCTCATTAGTTTTTGCGACAAATCCTGCCTCATCCCCTGTCTCAAACTCAGGAATATCCACCATGATTAAATCAGCATCTGCTGAAACGACTTTCATTATGTCGTAGAGTAGTTTTCCTTCCAGTTCGTTGTTGATCACTTTCACTGTTGCCGATACCCTGAATTCGTCCAACACCGTTTGAACATTGCGTTCCATAAATTCCTTGCGATAATGATCTCCTTCATTGACCATTAAGATGCGTACCCGCGCCTGGTGCCAATCTTCCGATGTCAATAAAAATTTGAGCAAAATCAACGTTAGTTCGCCATGATTGTTGATGCCACGCCACCAAATGTCAATGAGCTGTCTTTTGCCAAATCCACGTTCTTTGTCATGGTCCAGGTAGAGCACATTGTAATCCAGCTCAGACAGTGTGCGGGTCATACCAGCAAACCAGATGGGGTCTTTGGTGTTTTTGGCCCATCCCATCAGTACTGTATTGGGTTCGACTCCAGAAAAACCATACGTGCTGGCAATGGCCTCTATCCCTTTGAACACGTTTTGACATTCCATCGTGCGTGAAAAGATGCCGCTGTCCTTGAGGTCTTCACTCTCCGAAATGCCTTTGTGTTTTGGAAATAGAACCGTAGCATCCGGTTTTTCTATCAGGTCGAAGTTGGAGATCATGCCAATTCTCCCAGCCAGTGACTTTGAAAAGGAAATGAGGTGGGGTCGCGCCCCTGTGGAACCTGTAAACAGCAATATGTTCGGTTCCCAGTTGCGCTTGTGCAGATCCTTGCGGTCCATGCGTTTCAGGCCGGTTCTTACGATTGAGGACCAAACACTCTGCCATACGTCTCCGCTGCCAATTGAAAGCTGTTTGCGCGTTAAAAACAAAAAGATACCCCCTATCACAACCAGAGAAGCCACCATCGCTATCGCGTTTAGCTTAAACATGACTGCAAAGGTGGCTATGGCCCCTACTGCTGCTACCCATTTTGGCACCTTAAAGGTCGGTCTGTAATCTGAGCTAGCCCAACTTTCCAGCAAGGCTGAGAGGTTGATAAATCCGTAAGCCGCGAGGTAAAACATCGAAACCACTTCGGCAATGGCATCCAGTTCTCCTATCAAAACACCTATCTCGGCAATGAAGAAAGTAAGAATGAGTGCATTCCTTGGCTCATTCCCTTTTCCAAATCCTTTGCCAAAAATTTTGGGTGTGACTTTATCCACAGACAGGGCTTGCATGATGCGCGGCCCACCAAGGATGCCTCCCAGTGCAGAAGACAAAGTTGCTCCCCAAATACCGGCAACAACAATCGGGGCAAACAGGGCAATCTTCATCAGGATGTTGTTGTCTGTTTTGAGGGTATCCGAATCAACTGTGAATGAGATAAAAACGGCCAGTCCTATGTAAACAATCAAACCAGTGGCTATTGCCAAGATGGTCCCAACGGGGATTGATTTCTTCGGGTCTTTCAGGTCACCCGACATAGCAACCCCTGCCGTAAAGCCTGTAACTGCCGGAAAGAAAATCGCAAAAATGACTTCCAGTGGGACCGAAGAACTGGTTAAAAAAGGCTGGATTTCATCTGGCGCATACGCCCTGGATCCAAAGAATATGGATACCAGTGATAAAACGATTGCAGCGAGGATAAAAAACTGTGTCTTGAGAGCAATGGAAGTGCTAATAAATGCAATGATGGTGATGACCAACAGCGCAATTGTTCCCGTGATCCGATAATCATTGATGGTGTCACCGAATCCAAAGAAAGCGTTTAAACTCTCACTGAACCCCACCAGATAAAGTGCGATGCTCAATGCTGTGCCTAAAAACAGGGTTATTCCAATGGCCCCTCCCATCGGCAAACCAAGGCTGCGCGAGAGCATGTAATAAATACCCCCGGCTTCTATTTTCTTGTCGGTGGCAATGGAAGCCACACTCAGCCCGGTGGTAACCGAAATTACGTGTGCAATAACCACAATGAGAATGGTTCCCCAGAGTCCAGCGTTGCCAACGACCCACCCCATGCGCATGTACATGATTACCCCAAGAATGGTCAGGATAGATGGGGTATAAACACCCGCCAGAGTACCGAATTTTTTAATCTTTGACATGCTAATTAACGTGAGTTCGGCTTAAGAATAAATTTTGAGTTAATGTAAAAATCTCCCTCGATTTATTCGGTGTACATAGTCTCAAATTTACATATTGTAAAACAATCAATATTGTGGACTTACATTTATTTCTATTGATACACTGACACTTTTTCCTTAGTACTTCGACTAAGCTCAGCACAAGTGAAAAAGTGCCCAAAAAATCAAGTCAAAAAGATCGTTCATCTCGCAAATGCCAACGCACCCCACGATTTTTATTCACTCGATAGATTTCTTTCAAAGGTGTTCATGAATACTTCGCATTTGACGGGCCAACACACCGCGCGACCTGTCCCGCATTACATCGGAAGGCCACAACTACATTTTTTAACATAAAAAATACAAACGCTGGTTACCAGGCTGATACTAACTAACCTCCTCCTGAACTGATGCTAATTGCACTGTATTATTATGCTACAGATGTCTTTAACTAAAATGGCCCTTCACAAGGGGGCAAAATTGAGCATTCGAAATTAGTTGTGGAAAGTTGTTGCAATAATAATAAGATTGCCAACTACTCAACACTTGTTTGATAAGGGAAAGGGATATCAGAAGATCGCAAATGAAGATCCCGCTGCGGAAACGGGATTTCAATGCCTTCTTCCCGAAATCGTTTAAATACTTCAAAATGCAAATCACTGAAGATACTTTCGATCCGAAACGTTTCTGAGCTAAAAAACATCATGCTAAAATTGATGGAGGAATCTCCAAATCCCAAAAACCTAACTGTTGCGGCTTTGCCCCTGGTTTTGATTATTTCAGTTTTATCTGCCATTACCTCAAGCAATATTTTACGCACCTTCTCAGGGTCACTTTTATAGGAAACTCCTATGGGCAACTGAAACCGAACGACTTTGTGCTGATGGCTCCAATTGATGACATTTTCATTGATAAACTTGTGGTTGGGCACTATCACCATGATATCGTCCCGCGTCATCACCTTGGACGTGCGTAGCTTGATTTCCTTGACCTGACATACCAATGTGCCAATTTCCAACACATCCCCCACCTGCACACTGCCTTCAAACAACAGGAACATTCCACTCACGATGTCATTAAAAATCTGCTGTATCCCAAGGCCCAACCCCACCAACAACGCTGCTGAGCCTGCCAATAGAAGGGTGAGCTTAATGCCAACCGTTTGCATACAAATCACTATGCTGGTCACCCACATAATGTAATTGATGATCAGATAGATGCTGTGTCTTCTCCCACTATCGTGAACTTTCTTTTTCCAGGACTGTTCAATGTAACGTTTGATAATTTTGAGCGAAACATAGGTCCCAAGGAGAATCAAGACCACCAAGCCCACATTCCAAATGGTTATCTGGTAATTTTCGAGCGCAATCAGTTTGAAGTCTAAAAATTCTGAGAAAGTCATAGTGTTTTACCCCTGCTATTGAATGATTTCCACTTTTGAACTGATAAAGTCTTTGGCGGGAATAACGATCTTTCCCTCACTGGTTTTGAGCGTCACATTCACGCTGTCAATTGCCTCGATAACGCCTTCAATACCTTCCAAACGCACCTTTTCTCCTGGATTAAAGGATTTTCTGCTGTACAAGCCACTCAAAATATTTTGAAGGATGTCCCTTGCCCCCAGGCCAAAGGCCAAAGCAAAAGCAAAGAGTACCGAGCCCAATATGAGCGTGATGTTGTGTGTTAATATTTCCGTATCGATCCCCGCCTGGTTCATGGCGGTTACAGTCAGAATGACGATGATAACGTAGAAAGCAATGGTACTGATTAATTTTGCTCCGCTAACACCCAGGGAAATAAAAGTGGCCAGAATGGCCTGTTTTATAAAATTGGCAATGTACATGCCGATCACAAAAATGATGATGGCGCTCAGCAACTTTGGCAAATAGCGCAACAATCCTCCCACCTCAGTACTCACCGACTGCCACCCCAACGTATCACTGGCGGTAATAAAAAACACCAACAGAATCAGCCAATACACAAATTGGCTGATGACCTTGGCCGGGGCAATGCTCATTCCATTCTCCTGCATGGATTCACTGCCATTTATTTTTTGAGTCCACTTTTCAACCCGAGGCCCTTTCAATAATCGGGCAATTACCTTGGATACAACTTTGGCGATGACCCAGCCCATTATCAACAGGATGATGGCGCCCAAAATATTGGGCAAAGCTCCCATGAGGTTTTCCCCCATAGCTTTTAGTGATGCGATGACCAACTCGGTCCAGTGTGAGATTGAGTTCATTTTTTCTTCCGTCTTATGGTTGATTGATGCAATTCTTTGATGGTATTTTAAATGTTATTTTTCTAAACTATTCGCCCCTTTCCTACACTCCAAATAACCGATCCAGTTCCGGCATGGGTGTAGAAGAAACTTGGTTGGGTTTATGGATTATTTTTGTCCTTCCCCCTTTTTAATAATTGTCCAATGGTTCCGACATACTTCTCTGTGAAGAGTTCGGCCACATCCAAAAACAACTTGGTAGTATTGACGCTAGCCAACACCTTGGCCTTCAATTCCTTTGGAACTTCTTCCTCACTGGCCAGTCTTTTAAACGAATTTTCCATGACCGATTCTTATAGTTGATTGAATGCTTGAATTACTCGTGCCTTCGCGCGCTTGATCCGCATTTTTACGGCACTTTCCCCAATGTCAAGTAGATCTTGAAGGTCTTTGATGCTCATATCGTCTTGAAACTTCATCAGTAAAATCATTTTATCCTCCGGAGGAATTTGCTCCAATGCCTTCATCAAGCGATTTTCTTTTGCTTGCAGCAACTCACTATCATCGTAATCGGATAATTCAGCATATTGCTCAGCGTTAAAAGCCGGAGCATACTTGTTTTTCTTGCGTTGCACATAATTCACACAATAATTGTAGGTGAAGCTGTACAACCAAGTACTGAATTTACTTCGGCCGCTGAATTTGCGTAGACTGATGAACAGTTTTACAAAAATATCGTGCGTCAAATCTTCCGCTTCCTGCTTGTCCCGCACAAAGCTGAGGCACTTGTTATAGACCACTTTCGAGTAGCGATCGTACAAGATTCCAAACAAAAAGGTGTCGTTTGTTGCGGCAATTCTTCTTACCAGCTTATCATCCTCAATCAGGGAGTAGTCTTCGCGCATCAGTCTCCCCAGGGGATGCTTACCGTTAACACTCCATTCTCGAGGATTTTCCTCATTTGGCTAAAATCTATCCGCCTACCCAAATAGTACATTCTCATGAACCTGCTGAAATCAAACTCCTTTAGCCTCTTTCTACTCAGGTATCCTTTGGTATCGCAATTGCAGGAAAAACCCAGTTGGTTATACCTTTCTAAATAAGAAACCTTAATGTCATCCATATGCAGGTTGGGTACAACTAATTCCAACGTGATGCCCAACGCATCTTCTGTCACATTCAAAGGAGGTATAGTCATGGGACGCCTACCCCTTGGCGCTGCTCGCCAAAGGCCACTCCAAATGTGAAAAAGGTCAGAAAAAGGGGACGTGAGCGCACTCATTTGTATCGGTCGTTTTTAGTTACGACACTATAAGCCTCGATAAGTCACATGTTTTAATGAGACATTAACTGCGAAACCAACTTTGGGGGGTGGGGCCTATGACGCAAATGGGTGGCAACAGCCGTTCGATTAAGGGCAGCTGTAAGGACAATTTCACTTTGCCCTTTTCCTTAGAGAGCTTCCTATTGATAAGACTTTGAGAAATAATCGGACACGCACTTCCTTCAATCATTGTCCAATTATACAGGTATAACCGGGCGAATATGTTTAGTTTAGATACATATGAATATGAAGGAGCTATCAGATACAGAATTGATAAGACGAACTGTTGAGGAACAAAACAATCAATACTTCGGTGTACTGTTCGAACGGTACAGAGAAAAGGTACAGAGCAAATGCTTCTCCATGACAAAAAGCCGTTCCGTATCCGATGATTTGGTGCAAGACATCATGGTAAAGGCGATGGAAAAGCTCTACCAATTCAAGGGCAAAGCTTCATTTAGCACATGGCTCTATTCCATCACTTATAATCACTGCATCGAATACCTGACCCGGCATCAGCGCATCAAATACGATGATTGGGCTTCATCTCTTGACATTCCAAATGAGGTAACCGAATCTGAAATAGAGGGAATTCTGGAACTTAAAAGCGCTCGTTTGGTGCTGCTGCTCGAAATGATTAAACCTGAAGACAAGGCACTTATCTTATTAAAGTACCAGGAGGGATTTGATTTAAAAAAAATCATGTACATCTTAAGCCTGGAGGGCGAGAGTGCCACAAAGATGCGCATCAACAGGGCTAAGAAAAGATTGGTGGCTTTCTACAACCAGCTTTACGCTTCGCTGGAAGAACAATAGCCCAAAATACACACACGAAAACAACTGGCTTCCAGGTAGATGAAATAATAATTTCTGCTTAGTCAGTTTTTTATGTGACGAATTTTAAAAATGGTGTCTCAATCATGCAATTAACTAATAAAAGGCACCATGAAAAAAACAATGCTTCTAGTGGCCCTGCTCTATGCAGGGGTTGTATGCGCCCAACAAATTCCAACCAACGCCAAAACATTCTTTGACAAGAAGTATCCAACAGCTGAATCTGTTTCCTGGACGGAGACTTCTGAAGGATACCAGGTAGAATTCGAGACAGATATTCATTCACCTGTAGCCACCTTTAACAAACAAGGAGCATGGCTGGAAACCCGCACTTACCTGGAGGAGGAAGAAATTCCGTCTCCAATTCAATCCTGGTATTACGAAAAACACGCTGACGGAAGCATTGAATCAGCCGAGAAGCTTGAACGAAAGGACGGAACCTATTACGAGCTTACGATTGAAGAGGATGAGGATATTTTTCTCTTCACATTTTCCAAGGAAGGAAAGGTGCTAAAAACAATAAAACTCGCGGAGGTTGAGGAAAATGACGAAGAGGAGGATGAGTAGTTTTCTGAGCAGGTTTTATGAATAAGCGAACAAAAAATGAAACAAAAACCTAACCCTGTTTATATAGCACTTATCTGGTTCACCTCTATCCTAATAGTAGGAGTGTCCGTTCTATTGCTAATAGCTTTAATGAAACTAATGCGCTGATAGCCATGCAAAAGATTCTTTTCCCATTCCGAATTGCGGATGATAACAATGCAGCATTTTGTTATGCCGCTTCTTTCGCCAGGAAGCACGGAGCGAAATTAACGTTGATGTCTCCTTATACTCTTCCAAACCTGGACGATAACATTTCCAGCAAAAAATTGGGCGAACTAACCCGTCAAAAATGGCTCGAGGCTCTCAAAGAGATTCATAACATCAAAGGATTCTATTTGGCCAACTTTGCCTCCACCAAAGGGCATTTTAATTTAAACATTGATTACAAAATAACCTTGGGTAACTTTCACCAGGAAGTTTTATCGACTCTCAAAAATCAAGTTTTCGACTTGGTGGTGCTCAATTGGCCGCAACTCATCTACCCCGATGGAAAAGACCGTGGTTCGCAGATAAAACAACTATTGGAAACAAGCTCAACTCCCACTCTTCTGGTTCCTGAAAATATAGACCCACGGGGAATACACCACATTGCATTTGTCACCGATTTGATGGTTCACAAAAATGACCCGGCTCTGCTGCAACAAACTATCGCCCTCGCCCAATTACTTGATGCAACTGTAGAATTTATACATGTATCAACAGATGGGACACTATTGAACATCGAAGAAAATGAGACGCTTCAGGCAATAAAAAAGTTGGTCAAAACTGGCGAACGCTATCAATTGACAGTTTTAAAAAGCACTGACCCCGTCCACGCCATCAGGCAACATTCCATTGAAAATGAGGTCGGATTGCTCATTGCCGTGAAAAAGCAACGCAATTTTTTAAGCAATTTGTTTCACCACAGCCTGACTGGCCAGTTGGTCAACGCGGTTCCGTTTCCGGTACTAATATTAAAGGAAACCAATGCAACGAACAATCAGGTCCCATGGCAGTTACTTGCTCCATGGGACCTATCTAAATTGCCAAAGGGAATTAATCTCAATACTATTATGCGAAACAAATAATTCCAGGCTTGGGCCAGAAAAATAGACTCACCCTTATTAAATAAAAAACAAATTTATAATGACCTTCAGGTATCTTCTCTTTTTCGTGTTGACAATTTCCAGTCAAATGACAATTGCACAAAATGAATACGAGCAACGCCTTCCCGCCAAAAAATCAGTTGTTCCTAAAGCGGTATTGAATACTTTCAACGAGCAATACCCTGATGTGCTGGTAAAGGGTTGGTATGCCACACATATCACCTATTGGTACAACGATGTGAGTTCGGGTTGGTATTCTGATTGGTACGGCACCCGGCCAGTGGTAGTTTACACTTATGAAAAGCCCAATTATTTTGAAGTCGAATTTGTTGGTGAATATGGAGGATTGAGTCGTTCCATTTACAACCGATTTGGCCATTGGTACGAAACAAGAACGCAACTCAGAGGCCTTCCGCTAACTGTTATGGAAGCATTGAAACAAACCAAATATGCCGATTGGAAACGATCCTTTTTAGTGGAAAAAATTGAATCCGATTCCTGGATGGAAACCATTTATCGTTTTAGAATGCACAAAGGCCTGAAATCAAGAATTATCCGAATGAATACGGAGGGGCAAATTATCCAGGAACGAGATATCTCCAATTAATCTCAAGCCTGGTGCTTTTGAGCTTATTATGGGCCTATTCAAAGGCTAATTTACAACGCGACCCCTCTAGGGCGATTGCCTAACTTTGTGCTATGTTCGAAAGTGTACTGGAATATCTGAAAACAAACTGGTTCGATAACAGCTACTCACGCATGGTGGTGGCACTGTTTATTATTACCGTCACCATTCTGGTCAAAATACTGGTTGGTCGCATTTTCAATCGGTTCATTCTCCGATCATCGGAGGAGGTAAACAATGACCCAACCAATTACAAGTTTTTGAGGCATGCCATTTCCGCTTTGATCTATATTGTAGGGTTTAGTGCCGCAATTTATGCGATTCCTTCACTGAGAACTATTGCCGGGTCGATGCTGGCAGGGGCTGGAATACTGGCCGTGGCCATAGGTTTTGCCTCTCAACAGGCCTTTTCAAACATTATCAGCGGGATTTTTATTATCATGTTCAAACCTTTTCGAGTGAATGACAGGCTGCAAATCAGGGAGAACATTTCTGGAATCGTTGAGGACATAACGCTTCGACACACCGTTATTCGCAATTTTGAAAATCGAAGGGTTATCATACCCAATTCCGTAATAAGCGAAGAAACTCTGGTAAACTCTGATATTGTTGAAGAGAAGATTTGCAAAATCATGAACCTGGGCATTGGCTACCGCTCAGATGTCGACAAGGCCCGTAAAATTATTCAGGAGGAGGCCATGAAGCACCCCGGATTTATCGATAACCGAAACGAAGAGCAACTGGCAAATGGCGATCCAGCAGTTGCGGTGCGGCTTACAGAGTGGGGCGATTTCTCCGTAAATTTGAAAGTGTGGATTTGGGCACAAGATTCTCCTACCGCATATGTGATGGGCTGTGACCTGATGGAAAGCATTAAGAAACGATTTGAAGAAGAGGACATCGAAATTCCTTTTCCTTATAGAAACGTGGTCATGGCTCAGCCACCCGAACAGAATCAACTACCGAAATCACTGTAAGTTCTCCAATAACGGATGACGCAATAGGAAACAATACTTCTATTGTTCTTTCTTTCCATCCAACTGCCCCGGAAAAGCGTTTTTAAAATGTAAGTCCCTTTGCGGAAAAGGAATGGTGACATTATTTTCACGAAAGGCATCGTCTATCGCAAACCGTAAGTTACTGCGTGTAGTCTCAATGCCAAAAGGGTTTTCACTCCAAAAGAACAACTGCATTTCCAGGGAGGAATTGCCAAAATCGTTGAACCTTACAAACGGTTCTGGTTGGGCGGAAATTTCTCCTTCCCCCTTGGCAACCTGCAACAGTAGCTGTTTCACCAACCGAGTGTTTGTTCCGTAGGCTACTCCGACATTCACATAAAAGCGGGTGTTTTCATAATTGTGGCTCCAGTTGAGAACCTTTTCGCTTACGAACTTGTGGTTGGGCACAATGACGATAGTATCATCGCGTGTCAGCAATTTGGAAGTACGCAAATTGATTTCTAGCACCTTCCCAATAATGCCGTCCACTTCCAGTGTATCGTTGACCTCAATACTTCCTTCAAAAAGCAAAAATATCCCGGACATGAGATCATTGAAAAGTTGCTGCAATCCAATTCCAATGCCGACCAGTAGCGCGGCAGAACCAGCGATAAGAATTGTTACACTGATCCCCATAGCTTCCAAAGACAATGCAATTGCAATTACCCAAAAAAAATAAGTGATAATTGTCAAAAGTGCATGCTTTCGGCCCTCATCCAATTTCTTCCTGCGGGTTAATACCTTTTTCATAATGACCAATAAAAGCTTGGTCAATCCAATAATAAAAAAGGCTGCGAGTAGGCTGGAGAAGCTCAAATTGAAATTTTCCAGGCTGATCAACTTGTAATCCAGCATTTCTGTAATAGTCATCGTTCTAAGATTTAATTCAACCGCCTAAGGCACTTTTTTTGTTGAAACAGTACAAAATTTCTGGCCTACCTACCCATTTTGTCTTTGTACACAATAGTTCTATATGGATAAGGAATTTCAATTCCCTCCTTGTCAAACCGCTCTTTCACAGACTTATTAAGTTCAAAATGCATTTCGCGAGCCGTAATGGGATCTGTACTCCAAACACTCGCTCGTAACTTGACTGAACTATCCTCAAAGCCAATCACAAAAATCATCACTTTAGGAACACCCTGCGCCCTTTCCAATTCCGTTCGATTGTCTATACTTCCTGGATGATTTTCCGCCTCTTCCCTAAGAATCGTGATGGCTTTGTCTATGTTGCTGTCGTAACTAATTCCAAAAACAACAAACTCACAAATCTTTTCATCTTCAATACTACTGTTAATCAACGTTTCACTGCTGATAACAGAATTGGGGATGATGATTCTTCTGTTTTCAAAATCGGTAATAACGGTGTGCCGCAAAGTGATATCCTCCACGGTTCCAAAATAATCGGAACCGATTCGGATAAGGTCTCCCACCCGGAACGGCCTGAACATCACAATGAATATCCCGCTGATAATGTTGGAGAATGCTTGCTGCGCAGCAAATCCCACAATGGCCAAAAACACCCCAGCCCCAGCAAAGAGGGCAATTGCCAGTGCCCGTAATTTGGGTACCATGTAGATAATGACGGCAAATGCCACTAACCAGACAATCATCGAAACCGCATTCTTAAAAAAACGATACCTCGTTGGGTCTACCTTTATCTTGTCTGAAGCTGATATAAACGAGCGATTCATCAACCAGATCAACATACGATTCAATACAACAGCAAAAATGACTGTACCAAGAATCGAAACAAAGTGCTGATGGTTGGCAAAGAAGTATTGTAGGTATTCCAATGTAGGTTTCATTTGGGTTCAATAATCTCATTTTTCTACAGCTTATTCCTACTTGGTTTGAACATCAAATGGTTACTGCGTCTCGCGGTTTAGACAGTAAAAAGGAAAGGAAGTCACATTTATTGAAACTACAGCTGCGAACTTTGCAATAACCGAAGTGTATCGTACTGAATTTAACCTTATGAGCATAACCAATAAAGAAAAATGCTACTAATGCTGCGTATATAGGAAGTTTCTAACTTCCGTCCCCGTAGCTGAGATCAAGAAATTCGAACATTTTTTTGACAAAATCAAGTAAGGACCTCGTTCTGACGACTGCCTGGGCGATGATGGAAAGAATAAAATGGTGGTGTTGAATGCTATCCGAAATAAATTGATACACCGAATCTGTGCAGTAGTTCAAAATCAAAAAATGTTCGAAAGTCGCTTGTTGGTGTCATAGAAATCGCTCCCATATTATCGATTCAGTTTTAGGCAACCTTATATCTCCATTTCACAATCTCTCGCCAATCAACTAACTTCGGTTGGATAGATTGGAAATTAAATAGATTGTTTTATTCATTCGTTAGGCACGATAAAATTAATAATCACAAAAATGGAGATGACTCAATACAGATTTTTCAAAGTCTCCATAAATCTATCTTTTTATGGCATTTGCAATGATACCAGGGCATTCAAGATTAACAACAAATTACATTTAGTGTTCTTATCCGTGTGGTATTCACTGGTATCACTTCTACTAGGATGGTGGGGATTTAGTCTTAGCAGCATCCGAAATACATTTGAAGCGATTCACATTAATTCGACCGGTGGGGTCGATTGCAGTAAAGAAATGGATGAGTTTGAATATGATGATAAAACCAATTTTATTTGGAACAATTTACTTCGCAAGACCACAGATAGGATTACTAAAAAAGAAGTTGAAATAATAATTGAAATTCAAGAAGAATACGAACAGTTTGAAAAAGAAAGACATAGTGACGAAAATATTAATTTCATAATATTGAATTTGGGGAGAATTGATATTCATAGAATTACTCGAAATGAAATACGAGATTTATTTAATGCAATGTCTTCCTATAATATTACATCAATTGAGGAAAATTTTGCCTAACAATGGCTGAAAAAGCATTAAAACGCAGTTTAGCCAAAACGTTGGTCAATTCCCGAGAATACCTATTAAAGCAAAAAAACTCCTCCCCCACTCGCTGAATCAACACAACATCCTCCCTCCAAAAAGGTCGAAATTTCGACCATAGGGTCCACAGAAAAAAATTGAGTTAGAACCGCCCCCTAATTCATAACACCCTCATTTTCAGAAGAGAATTCAAGAAAACGGTTCCAACAGCGTCCGGTATCGTTAGAAACAGTGATATCTTCCAGGTCTTTATTCTTTCATCAATCGGATAACGGCCTGCCCTTCTTCAGAGCTTATTACGAGGAAATAGCCACCGGGTGAGGCATCTATCTGCATATCTATATGTCGATGGCGATGATAACTTGACTTTTGTAAGGACCTACCTCCAATATCAAACACCTCCAATTCAACCTGCTCATATTCCTTTCCCAGGTCAACTGTAAATTTGCCATCAGAAGGGTTAGGATATATGGAGATACTCCTCTTGATGTTATTAGCGGATTCATCCCTGGTGGCAATACCCAGCTTCACCAACAACATATCGCGCATTCCAGCTGAAGCCAAAAGGCTCGTTCCGGTTCCGGGATCAAAATCCACCGTATCAGCATAATGTCCGACTATGTATATGTTACCTTTTCCATCACTGGCGATTGAGTTAACTGCGTCCCCACCTTTTCCACCAATGACTTCAGTCCAGGCTACCCTGCCCTGATAATCAAGTTTTTGAACAAAAATATCCACATACCCGTGGGACCCCACGAATTCATTTCTGCCACCTCGGTTGAAATGAATGGTATCCTCAAAAAAACCTGTCACATAAACATTCCCTAATGTATCTGTTGTGATTCCTCTTCCCTCATTCCAACCGGAACCTGTAATCGATCTCGCCCAGAGAAAATCTCCCGTGGTACTCAATTTTTGGATAAAGACATCTATCCCTTCTGTCGCAGTCAGGTAATTTGTTTCGGGCCCTGGATCAAAATCCACCGTATCTTGAAAAACTCCGGTCACATACACGTTGTTTAATGCATCGATTGCAATGGATTTGGCTGATTCATGGGAACGACCACCCACTGTTCTGACCCAAATGAAGTCACCCGAAGGATCGAGCTTCATGACATAGATATCCGATCCCCCCCTGGAGGTGATATGCTCCGTGCCGGTCTCGGAATCGAAATCTACCGTCCCCTGAAAATGCCCGGCAACATATACGTTCTCCATCTCATCAGTGGTAATTGACAACCCGGTTTCTGTAAAGTCTCCTCCTACCGACTTAGCCCAAATAAATGCACCTGATGAATCTAGTTTCTGGACGAAAATGTCTCCTTCTCCTTTAGATGCCAAATAACTCGTCTCCATTCCCGGATCAAAATCAACACGACCGGAAAAGAAACCGGTAACAAAAACATTCCCGGAGGCATCAGTAGTCATGGCCCTGCCTCCATTATCGTTGTGCGCACCAATAGACATAGCCCAGATCAGCTCCCCTGAAGGATCGAGTTTTTGTACAAAAATGCTGGCGTATCCAGCCGAAATCAGGCTAAAAGTATCAGCTCCAGGGTCAAAATCAGCTTCCCCTTGAAAAAGTCCCGTTACGTAAACATGGCCAGCGGCATCTGTGCACACATAATAACCGTAATCATCTTTGTTTCCGCCCATGGATTTAGCCCAAATCAGCCCCCCTTGCGGACTTAGCTTTTGCACAAAGATGTCCGTCTCTCCGGTGCTGGTCAGATAAAACGTACCCACCCCCGGATCAAAGTCCACTGTTTTGCGATAAGCTCCTGTCACATACACATTTCCAGAGTCATCAACCGCCACTGAATGTCCTATTTCATCCAGGGGGCCTCCCATCCCCGCTGCCCATTTAAAATTGGAATGCTGCCCAACCACATTTGACGAATAAATGCACCCAAGCAGCAAAATTAATACGATTACACCTCTCATTTTCTTCCAATGTTTATCGATTCGTGATGGATTGCCAACCACACAAACCGAATTCAATCAAGGTGCAAGTAACGGAGTTTGGTCTTCCAAATAGATGACTTGGATCATAGTTACATATGATGAGTCATTCACAACGGAGGTCACTGTCAGCAGAATTACTCACAACAGACCAAGGTGGATGAAAGAATCAAAAGACCCTTCCAAAAACGTCCCTTTCACTACGATTCTTCAATTGCTCAAAAATATGAGCCAAATCATTTTTTAAGGTTCTCCCATTGGCGAAGATTGTAATAGCGAATCATGTAGCCATATAAAGAGCCATTCGATGAAAATTTATTACAAATACCTCGCTTTGTTACTGGGTCTGGTCATCTGCTTTTCCATCAAATCAATTGGACAAGACGGAGCAGCCATTTTTAAACAAAACTGTGCCGCATGTCACAAGTTGGGCAAAAGACTTGTTGGCCCCGACCTACTTGGAGTCAATGAGAAAAGGAATGAAGAATGGTTGTTGAAGTTTATTCGTTCCTCCAATACAATGATTGAGTCAGGCGATCCAGAGGCAGTGGCCATCTTCGAGGAATTCAACAAAACAATGATGATTGACCAGGCGCTGAGCGATGATGAAATCAAAGCAACGCTGGCATACATCAGAGAAGAAACAGCAGCAAAGGAAGGTTCTAAAGACGAAGGAAAAACCGAGACAGTTGAATTTGTGCCTGTTGAATATACCGAAGAAGATATAGAGTTAGGTCTTCAGTTGTTTACAGGAGAAAACAGGTTTGTAAACGGTGGTGCAAGTTGCATTTCGTGCCATCATATCAACAACGACTTACTGATGAGCGGTGGTTTGCTCGCCAAAGATCTAACCAATGTGTATGGCAGAATGGGAGATGCCGGAGTCGCTGGAATTTTGGGCGCACCTCCTTTCCCCGCCATGGCTGTAGCCTACAGGAGCAATGCCCTGGATAGCGCAGAAATAGCCCAGTTAACCGCCTTCCTGAAATATGCCGATAGCGTGAGCAAAGAACAAGACCAAAAAAGTGGCTATGGCATCTTTATTCTTGGTGGTGGTGGAGGTTTAATTCTCCTTTTCCTCCTGATTGCCCTTCACTGGCGTGCCCGACTAAAAGTATCGGTCAAAGACACTATATACAGACGACAAATTAAATCCATATAACTATGAGTTGGATAGAAGATATCATCTCTCCCAAAACCCGAAAATGGGAAGAATTTTACCGGAACAGGTGGCAATACGACAAGGTCGTTAGAAGCACACATGGGGTAAATTGTACCGGTGGTTGCTCATGGAATATCCACGTGAAAGATGGCATTGTTGTATGGGAAATGCAAGCACTTGATTATCCTTTACTGGAGAATGGGTTGCCCCCGTATGAACCACGCGGCTGTCAAAGGGGAATATCCTATTCCTGGTATTTATACAGCCCAATCCGAGTCAAGTACCCCTTGATGAGAGGAGCTTTACTCGACATTTTTCGAGCAGAAAAGGAAATTACCAATGGCGATCCGGTCCAGGCCTGGGCCAACATTCAAAACAATCCCGATAAAAGAAAGCGCTACCAACGGGCCAGAGGCAAAGGAGGCTTCCGAAGGGTGCATTGGGACGATGTGCTGGAGCTGATTGCCGCTTCCAACCTGCATACGGTAAAAAAGTACGGTCCTGACAGGATCATCGGTTTCTCGCCCATCCCGGCCATGTCCATGTTGAGTTATGCCGCGGGCTCCAGGTATTTGCAATTGATGGGTGGAGTTAACCTGAGTTTTTACGATTGGTACTGTGATTTGCCCAATGCTTTTCCCGAAATATGGGGAGAACAAACGGATGTTTGTGAAAGTGCCGACTGGTTCAATTCCAAATTCTGTGTGTCGATGGGTGCGAATCTTGGGATGACCAGAACACCAGATATCCACTTCTTTTCTGAGGCGCGCCATAACGGAACAAAAACGGTGGTAATGTCTCCGGATTTTAGCATGGTAGCCAAACATGCCGACCAATGGATTCCCTGCCATGCAGGTTCCGATGGTGCATTTTGGATGGCCGTCACCCATGTCATCCTCAAGGAATGGCATGCTGACAAACAAACCGACTATTTTATCAACTACGTCAAACGATACACCGATTCACCATTCCTGGTTGAGTTGGAGCAACATGGAGATCATTACACGCCCGGAAAATTGGTCCGGGCCAATCGAATTAAACAATACGAGGACATTTCAAACGGTGAATGGAAATTTCTAAGCATCGATGAGGGAACCGGAAATTATGTGACTCCCAAAGGAACCATTGGCCATCGATGGGATGAGAAAAAGGGAAATTGGAATTTGAAATATGAGAATGGTTCAGATGACAAATCCTACGATCCAGTGCTCACCCTCCTTGAAAAAGGAGATACTGTTTGCCAGGTCGAGTACGAAGAGTTTGGCTTAAAAAGAAAAGCACTCCGCGGTGTCCCGGTGAAGTACATCGAAACCGTTGATGGAAAAAAAATAGCTGCCGCCACTATTTACGATGTCATCATGGGGCATTATGGCGTAGGCCGAGGACTGCCCGGTGATTATCCTACAGACTACGAAGACAAAGATGCGGCCTACACTCCGGCATGGCAGGAAATCTTCACCGGTATTGGCAAAAAAACGGTCATCAAATTTGCACGTGAATGGGCCGGCACCGCAGAAGCTACAGACGGTAAATGCATGGTGATTGTCGGGGCTGCGATTAATCACTGGTTCCACGGCAACCTGATGTACAGAGCCTCCATCATGGCACAGATGTTAACAGGTTGTAACGGTAAAAACGGTGGTGGGATGAACCACTACGTTGGCCAGGAAAAACTGGCTCCTGTTGATTCCTGGGGTACCATCATGTCTGGCAAAGATTGGCAAGGAGCCACCCGGCTTCAGCAGGCTCCCATCTGGCACTACATCAATTCCGACCAATGGCGCTATGACGGCAATCAGAAGACTTATAACAGCCTTCCGGAAAACGCGGGCGACCTGGCCAAGATGCACACTGCTGACTGGATTGTAAAATCAGTTAGAAATGGGTGGATGCCGTTTTACCCACAATACAACAAGAGCAACCTCGACATTGTGCAGGATGCCAAAGCATCAGGAGCAAAAGACGAACAAGGAATTGTTGACTATGTGGTGGAAAAACTAAAATCAGAAGAGCTTCAGCATTCCGTGGTAGATCCGGATGATCCGATCAATTTCCCAAGAGTGTGGTTTATTTGGAGAGGCAATGCCTTGATGTCAAGTGCCAAGGGACATGAATACATGCTCAACCATTATCTGGGTACGCACCACAATGACATTGCCGATGAAGTAGCTGGTGAATCAGTGCATGACATCATTTACCGGGAAAGCGCTCCTTCTGGAAAAATGGATTTGGTGATAGACATCAATTTCCGGATGGACACCTCTGCTCTATACTCTGACATAGTGCTGCCCACTGCCTCCTGGTACGAAAAAGCTGACTTGAACAGCACAGATTTGCACTCGTTCATTCACCCGTTATCGGCAGCTATTCCACCTGTTTGGGAAGCAAAAACAGATTGGCAAATATTTCAGGTCATCGCCAAAAAAGTCAGTGAAATGGCAAAGACCCACCTTGCTGAACCGGTAACTGATTTAGTCAATATTCCCTTGTCACACGACAGCATTGACGAAATTTCACAACCCAAATTGCAAGACTGGAGCAAAGGCGAATGTGAGCCCATTCCCGGCAAAACCATGCACAAAATCAAATTGGTGGAGCGCGACTATACGCGCATCTATCAAAAATTCATTTCCCTTGGAAAGGGCATTGCCAATAATGGATTGGGAGCACATGGCAATCATTTTATGTGTGACGATGTGTACGAAGAAATGCTCGAACACCGCAACCACATCCAGGAATTTGACGGTAACGAATACCCCTCCATACGGGAAGATGTAGAAGCAGCCAATGCCGTTCTCAAACTATCTACCCTTACCAATGGCAAATTGAATTACCGTGCCTACCAAAACATGGAGAAAAAAACCGGACTGGTGCTGGCCGACCTTGGCGAAGGCTCAAAGGATGTGAGTATCGACTACAAAGATTTGCAAGCTCAGCCTCGAAGGTATAACACCTCCCCCTTGTGGTCAGGGCTGATGAACAATGGAAGGGCCTATGCTGCCTACACTTATAACGTAGATCGGTTAGTTCCCTGGAGAACACTCACCGGAAGACAACACTTCTATCTGGACCACGATGGTTATATCATGTTTGGAGAGCACCTTCCCACCTACAAGCCCTCTCCTACTCCTGAAGTTTATGGTGACCTGAGAAAAACTGTAAACGATGGAAAGGCCAGAATGTTCAACTGCCTCACCCCTCACGGGAAATGGCACATTCATTCCACCTATGGTGACACGTTGCGCATGCTAACTCTCTCCAGAGGTATGGAACCCTGCTGGATCAGCGAGCAAGATGCAGCAGAACTAGGCATCAAGGACAACGACTGGGTTGAAGTTTACAATGACCACGGTGTTTACTGTACACGTGCCTGCGTTAGCGCGCGGATCCCAAGTGGCGTGTGCATTGTATACCACTCCCCTGAGCGCACCTATTCCGTACCCAAATCACAGGTGAGAGGCAACAGAAGGGCCGGAGGACACAACAGCTTCACGCGTGTTCACCTGAAGCCAAGTTTGTTGGTGGGTGGCTACGGCCAGTTCACTTACCATTTCAACTATTGGGGACCGGTCGGAGTCAATCGGGATACGCATGTATTGGTAAGAAAAATGGACAAAGTAGTCTTTTAAGGATAATTTTTAATCTACACTCAAATGGATATTAGGTCACAAATTTCAATGGTTTTTCACCTCGACAAATGCATCGGGTGCCATACCTGCTCTGTCGCATGTAAAAATATCTGGACAGATAGAAGAGGCGCTGAATACATGTGGTGGAACAATGTGGAGACCAAACCCGGAACGGGCTACCCCACAAAATGGGAAGACCAGGACATCTATAAAGGTGGTTGGGAAGTAAACGGAAATACGGTTTCCCTGAAAGGAGCCGGAAAGTTGAGGGGGCTAAAAAACATCTTCCACAACCCACACATGCCCGTACTGGAAGACTACTATGAACCCTGGACCTATAAATATTCAGACCTTTTCACTGCACCTGAAGGAGACGATCAACCTACCGCCAGGCCCGTTTCACTCGTTACCGGGAAGCCCACTGACGTTCAATCCGGCCCCAACTGGGATGATGACCTGGGCGGGTCACCGGATTACGCGCGGAATGATGTGAACTTCAAAGACCTGAGCGGCCCCGAGCAGGAAAGTATGTTCCAACTGGAGCGAATGACCTTCCACTACCTGCCGAGGATTTGCAATCACTGCTTAAATCCAGCGTGTGTTGCTTCTTGCCCTTCAGGTGCCTTATACAAAAGAGGGGAAGATGGAGTGGTGCTCATCAACCAGGAACGCTGCCGTGCCTGGAGAATGTGTGTGACGGCCTGCCCTTACAAAAAGAGTTATTACAACTGGAACACCGGAAAATCCGAGAAGTGCATCCTGTGTTATCCACGGTTGGAATCGGGCCAGGCACCTGCGTGTATGCACTCCTGCGTGGGTAGAATCCGCTACCTGGGAGTGATGCTCTACGATGCCGACAAAATTCATGAAGTAGCCTCCTGCGATGAAAAAGATCTAATCGACAAGCAAATGGATATTTACCTCGATCCATTCAACGAAGAGGTGATAGCAGCTGCGAAGAAAAACGGAATAGCCGACTCCACCATCCGGTCGGCACAGCAGTCTCCTGTTTACAAATTCGTGAAACAATGGAAGGTCGCTTTGCCGTTGCACCCTGAGTTCAGGACCATTCCCAACCTGTTTTACGTGCCACCAATGCTGCCGGCCATGGCAAGTGTTGACAGTGATGGCATTTATGACTCCACCACCAAATCCTTGTGGGCAGGCATTGATCAATACCGCTTGCCGATGAAATACCTTGCCTCCCTGTTTACTGCAGGCAATGAAGAAAAGGTGAAAGAGGTATTGAGGAAATTGATGGCCGTGAAAATTCACCGAAGAAATGTGACCGTGGGTGATTTGCCACAAGAGGAAGTTGAAGAAGCCCTGCAAATTGGCAGAACCGATCCGAAAGAAGCGGATAGCATTTTCAGGCTGACATCTTTGGCCACGTTTGACGAACGTTTTGTCGTGCCTCCTGCTCACCGCGAAGAATCAATTGAAATGATAGAGGCCACAGCCGATGCAAAAGGAGAAACCGGCTTTGGATTCAAGAGCAAGCCGGAAAGAGGGCTTTAATCAATCCACTGCGCAACAGGCAAACTATGAACAAATTCACTCAATACAACATCTTAGCAGAGGTATTCAAATACCCGTCTGACCAGTTCACAAAAAACGTTGGTGCATGCGTTGACTTGTTTCAAGAGCACTACCCCGATGCCTTAAGTCCGTTTGGAAAATTTGCGGAATGGGCCACCATCACACCACTGCACGAGATGGAAGAGGTATATACTAAAACCTTCCACATTCAAGCCATCTGTTACCTGGACCTGGGTTTTGTCATCTTCGGAGAAGACTATAAACGGGGCGAATTTCTGGTAAATATGAAGGGCGAACAGCAAACCGCCAACAACGATTGTGGAGACGAATTACCCGACAACCTGATAAATGTGCTGACATTAATGCCCAAAATACAGGACGAATCCTTCAGAAATGAGCTGGCGGTGCGAATTGTTATCCCGTCCATTCACAAGATGTTGGATGAATTTAAGTCGGCAAGAATGGAGTTGAAAACAAAAGTCTTGCGGAAGAAACACAAAGCGATACTTCTGGAGAATCAAAAAAATGGCAACATCTATCAACATGCACTTAGAGCACTGCTGCTTGTAGTCGAAACTGATTTTGAAGGCATTCATTACGAAGAACCTAAACATTCAACCAGTGGATTTGAAGCTGCTGCCTGTGGTAGTAGTTGCTCCTTTATTAATACAAAAACAACTAAAACCGTGCGGTCATGACTTTACTATCGGTATCTATCCTGGGACAATCTCTGTTAGCCCTCTTTATAATCACTGTGGCAATTATCGTCTATCTATCCCTAAACACGGTGTGGAAAGCCCGCAAAATTGCTCAGGAATGGGGAACGGTTGCAGAACCGCGCAGAGCCAATTTCACTGAAACATTGTTGCTCATGCTCGTGGCAGCCGGGGGCATCGTGTACCTGCTCAAAATAGGATTGGAAGGTAATTTCGGTGTGATCAATCAATTGGTATTCACCGTATTCCCTTACCTCGCCTTGGTTATTTTCTTAATTGGTTCCATCTACCGCTACCGTGCCAGAGGATTTCAGGTATCGTCCTTGTCCTCAGAGTTTTTAGAACGAAAAAAACTGTTTTGGGGAAGTCAACCCTTTCACTGGGGTTTAATGGTGCTGTTTTTTGGCCACCTCATTGCTTTTCTCTTCCCACGGGCAGTATTGGCCTGGAATGGCCAACCCGTGCGGTTGATCATCCTCGAAGTTACTGCCTTCGTATTTGGGTTGTCGGCACTGATTGGCCTGGTGCTGCTGATAAAGAGGCGCTTGAGCAGCGACAAGGTTCGAGTGGTCACCAACAGGATGGACATGCTGGTGTATGCCACCTTGATTGTTCAAATCGTTTCAGGCTTGGGTGTCGCTTTCTTCGACCGATGGGGATCCTCCTGGTTTGCCGGAGTTTTGACCCCTTATCTGCGATCACTTTTTGCTTTTAACCCCGACATCAGTGCCGTAAGTGCAATGCCCTGGACCGTGCAAATTCACATCGTTTCGGCCTTCTTTATCATTGCCATCATCCCCTTCACGAGGTTTATGCACTTTTTGGTCGCTCCTGTCGACTACCTCTGGAGAGGATACCAACTGGTAATCTGGAACTGGAGTAGAAAGTCCATTAGAAACTCACGCGCTCATATTTACGGACGAAAACCCAGGAACCACTAGCAGCATGTCCGCTACCGATACCGTCTTCATCTTTCTGCTAAGTTAACAAGATCGGTTTCGGATGAGTGCTCCGCCCTGTAACATCACAAAATGTTACGGGGCGGTTTTTTGTTGCACTATTGCGTCCGGGCTTTCGTCCATTCCTTTAAGCCAAGGCAGTTGCCAGTCTATGAAGAATTGATACCAGAGTTTCTGCAAATTTCAAACCTCCTATCCAGCATTACCATAAATGGATATCTTTAGCAAATTAAAAAATAAACGCAACTTTTACCCTGAGCGGTGTTGCTGAGCACTCGCAATGAGCAGCTTGCCTTGAGACAGGCCGAAAGGTTGTCGAAGTGAGGTCGAAGCAGTCAGAGGGAATTGCGTTTATTCAAACGTTATGTGCCATTAGAACAATTGAAATTATGAAAGGTCACAAAACACAAAAGCAGAAACTCTCCTTAGTTGGCTCTGTATCATTAGGCACGGGAGTGATGATCGGTGCAGGAATATTTGTATTAATGGGTCAAATTGCAGAGTTAGTTGGAGATTTATTTCCACTTGCTTTTGTAGTAGGCGCTATAATTGTAGGGTTTAGTTCTTATTCTTATGTCAAATTCTCGAATGCTTATCCTTCCTCTGGTGGAGTAGCTAAATTTTTAACTAAATCATATGGACCAGGAACTGCTACAGGAACATTTTCTTTATTAATGTATGTGTCAATGGTAGTTGCTGAAAGTTTAGTTGCAGGAACATTTGGAACTTATACTTTACGCTTGTTTCCTGAAGAGTATTCAGGCTATGCATCTATTTTAGGAGTATTACTTATTTCAATCGCATATATAATAAACATATCAGGGAATAAAATCATTGAAGCAACAGCAACTTTGACAGCCATAATAAAAGTTGCAGGTATTACGATACTTGCAGTTTCTGGGCTAGTAATCTCTGGATTACCTAATATTACTGGTAAATTTGTGGCTAGTGATAACCAATCTTTTTCTAGTGAATTTGCTTTTATTGCTGCATTAGCCCTATCAATACTAGCTTATAAAGGATTTACTACCATAACGAATCAAGGTGGTGATATTAAAAATCCACATAAAAATGTTGGTCGTTCTATCATCATCTCTATTGTTATATGTACAATTATCTATGTTGTATTAGCATTGTCAGTAGCCGGAGGTTTAAGTATTGCAGAAATAATAGAAGCTAAAGATTACGCTTTAGCAGCTGCGGCAAAACCTGTTTTTGGCGCTTGGGGTTCAACACTTACTATTCTTCTAGCAATTGTAGCTACTGTTTCAGGTGTAATAGCCAGTGTCTATTCCGCCTCAAGAATGCTGGGCATGCTAAGTAGAATGAAACAGGTACCTGATCTTAATAAAGTAGGTAGACTCAAAAATCCTGCACTTATTTTTACTGTAGCTCTTGCAATACTTTTAACTATTTTGTTCGACCTAACACGAATTGCATCAATTGGTGCTATATTTTATTTAATTATGGATATTGCTATTCATTGGGGGCTAGTCAGACATTTAAAAAAAGAAGTTAAATTTAATCCGATAATTCCTCTTACAGCAATAATTATGGATGTGATTGTCTTGTCTGCTTTTATTTATTTAAAATATATAAACGATCCATTTATACTTATCGTTTCAGCAATTGGAATTCTACTTATTGTTATTTCTGAACGCCTCTTTATGAAATCTCATACTGATAGCAAAGGGAATATGAATATGGGAATGGATGAAAATGAAGGGATGATGAATATGTAATAATAAAAACGAGACATTACACAGAATAGAAATGAGAAGAAAAGCCGAATTCGTTATTATTCGACAATCCAAAATATCATTGCTTGACTGTATTTCTTTTCTTTTTCCTTTCACAGATTTTTGGGGCAGTGTAATCGAGCCCTAAGAGCTTAAAGTAATTTTCTCCTAAGGCAATATTTCTAAAAGCCTCATCACTCATATCGAGGTTGATATAACTCGTTTTGATCAAAGCATCTCTATAAGTCTTATAATCCTTGGCATCTCTTGATGCAACAAAATCAGTACCAGTTAAAAACCTAGTTGGGTAAGCGTTTATAAGTTCAACGTATTTCGCTCTTGACTCATCATTTACAAATACAGAATCCCAAAGCACATCCCACGAAAGGTCAAGCATAAGATTTTCATACTTGTCCAACAATCTTTTTAAAATAGCAATATGCTTTTCAGGTGCTATATCGGTAAGCTCTTTTGACAACCCTAAGTGAGCCCATACGATTTTATTATCATTATATCTATTTAGAACTTCTTCCATCAGATACAAATATTTGGTAGGTTCCGCATTACTTCCAAGATCTGAGTGGATGTTAATTGGTATATTTCGTCTGCGAATTGTGTCCATGAAAGGTTTCCACAATTTAATACTCTCTAGACTTGCGGGGACTTGCCCATTATTGAACAAGGCTTGTTTTACAAGGTTAACTTCTCCCATCCATGAGAAAACACCAGGATATTCTTCGTCTAACAACTGTATATATTCTGTAACTCTTTCTGGATGTGCCAAGTCAGGGAAAGTCATTGATAAAACAAGGTTGATTCTTTCTTCTCCTTCAAAGGGATCATCTATTTTTCCTTTATCCGTTCCTGTATATTCCAAATAATGGGCTGCATTTACAAAATCATTTCGAAGGCTGGGAGTAACTGAAGTACCTGGGCAATCAAGGTAATAAGTACAAGTATCATCACTTGGCAAAGTTTGCCCAATTCCATAAGCATTTACAAATAAAACTCCCGACTTTTGAAAATAACCGATCAATTCAGAAAAAGGAATTACCCTCCCTCCGAAAGGTCGAAAATGACAGTGCGCATCCACCTTTGACGTAAAACCTTCACGCTTTCGGTCATAGCATTCGCAATCCTCATCAACAAAGTCTGTAAAACTTCGATTGGTTTGTGCGTTTAAAGAACTCGTAGAGATTAAAAGGAATAGAAAAATTAAATTAGAGACGTTCGAATACCTAAAACGGGATCTTCTAAGTTTATTCTTCTTGAAACAATACATAGTGATTAAATGGTTATCAGATTCTACGCAAAAATAGTAAGTATAATGGGTAAAAATATATTTATGAGTGCTTCTTATTAGGGGAGTCTTACAGAACCAAAACTTGTTAATGAGTATGTCTTAGCCAACACTGAAAAAAAGAAATGAAAAATGAAAACGGCATGCAACAATGGGTATATTGTGAGCACCCTTAGGGATGCTACGACATCATACACCAAACCGTTAGCATTCATTGGAATAAAAAAGAAAAAATATCGTTAGGTCATAAATCCTGAATTCAATAAAATCGGTCAATGTGTCACAAATAAAAAGCAGGCAAACATTAAAAATAGTTCTCATCTATACGTTCGGAGGTGCGACTATTTTTTATTTTCTTGTCCACCCTTTCTCTATGATATTGAATAGAATAGAGTATTCTGATACTTCTTTCAGTTTCTCACTATTATTCAATATGCTAAAATCGCATTTGAACGAATCCTTTACTTATGATATGTTAAGTATGAGTACATCTTATATCGTATTTGGGGGAATCTTAGGATTTATTTTGGGATTATTTCAAATAAAGCTAAGCAAGCAAAAAGCGATAATGGAAAAACAGAAAAACATCCTTAGCAGAGATATTTCTAAATTAATCAAAGAGGGCGAAAGTAAATATGTAGAGTTCAAATCATCACTAAGGTATGACTGTCGTCAAAAAATGATAAACAAGGATTTAGAGTTTGTAATCTTAAAAACGATAGTCGGCTTTATGAATGCCAAAGGAGGAAAATTAATCATAGGGGTAGATGATGACGAAAATATATTGGGCTTAGAAAATGACTACATATCCCTCCGACAGAAAAATAAGGATGGGTTTGAACTCAAAATATTTCAGCTGATAACAGAACACATTGGAAGTCAGCCAGGCTTTAAGACAAATGTCTCTTTTTATGAATTTGATGGGAAAGAAATCTGCTTGATTGATGTTGAGCAATCTTCTTCTCCCGTCTATCTGTCTAAAGGAAAAAGTGAGCCCGTTTTTTATGTAAGAAGGGGGAACTCTACTTATCCCCTTTCTATAAAAGATGCAATTGCATATATACAAGAGCAGAAATTATGAAACACATATATAGAATAACAGAAAAGAAGAATTAAAAACAACGAAATGCTAATCGAGTAGACGGTCCCGACTAAAATAGTCGGAGTGCGCCTCTCACACCACTGTACATACGGGTCTCGTATACAGCGGTTCGTTAAGTAATGGAGATACTTTGGCGTAGTGTTCCGAAAGGGAACGATAACCTCTCTTCCTGCATCTCTAATTATCCCCCGCAAACCACTCCGCATACGAAGTGGGCGTTTCACGCAGGTGTAAGTGGTGCAACTTCACGCCTTCCGGCAAATGGGGTTGAATCTTAGCAACAATGTCCAGCAACATATTTTCACAGGTTGGCTGATAGTCCACTATAATGGTTTTTTCGAATGCTTCGTTTTGCCCATCAACCAGTTCGGAGGAACGGGCATTGAGCAGCAGGGCGTGATCCCACTTATCTATCACATTGGTTTTGACAATTGCCTTTAGCATGGAGAAATCGATGACCATGCCATTGCAGGAGTCGGCCACATCGGTGTTTACTGGTCCTATCACACAGACCCGCAAACAATAGGAATGACCATGAATGTGTTTGCATGGGCCATTATATCCATGGAGGGCGTGGGCCATTTCAAAATGAAATTCCTTGGTAACGCGTATCACACTCATCGCTCAACCTCCACATCGTTTTTGTACACCAAATGCTCGACCACATCCCCTTCAACATTCCACCGAATATACGTTCCGTTTAAACGATCAGCTTCATAGGCACCCTCGGTGAGTTGGTTGCCGTTCCTATCCCATGTCATCCACAAACCTTCCCTTTTGCCATTTTGAAAAGTGCCTTCCATCTTCTTTTGCCCGTTTTCATAATACCAAATCCATTTCCCGTGGTTTTTTCCGTTTTCGAAATCTCCGTAAACTTTCACCTGTCCATTGTCATAGTGTTCGCTACTTTCATTGCCGCTGGCAAAATGATAAACCGCCCAAACTATAATGGCCAGTCCGGTAATGACTTTATGGTAGCTATTGTATCGGAAGCGGAACATGTCGCGACTAAGTAGTGAATATGCTGCCTGGCATTTATTGACCAGCCCACTGAATAGAGCAGCCGGGATGCCCTCATTTCTTTTACATACACAATGTCACTGAAAAGAAGGAGTACTCTCCACTGCTACGGGCTCAAAATGAGCAGTAAAATGGCGCAGTAGACGTGGTTCTTTGGTAATGGTAAAACCTCGTGCATCGTTACGCAGCGACAACAATCGGTCGAATACCTCCACCACGTATTCCAGATGGCTTTGGGTGTAGACTCTTCGGGGCAACGCCAATCGCACCAACTCCATTGCGGCAGGGATCAATTCACCAGCTGCATCGTATTTCCCAAACATCACCGAACCAATCTCGACACTTCTGATGCCGCCTTTCAGGTACAGCTCACAAGCCAAAGCCTGGCCTGGGTATTGGTCCACGGGAATGTGCGGGTAAAATTCTTTAGCATTGATATACACCGCATGACCTCCGATAGGGTACATCATGGGAACGCCCATTTTGTAGAGTTTCTCTCCAAGAAAGGCAGTGCTTTTGATGCGGTAATCGAGGTAATGATCATCAAAGACTTCATCCAGCCCAATAGCTATAGCCTCCATGTCTCTTCCCGAAAGTCCACCATACGTGGTAAACCCTTCGGTGATTATGAGCAGGTTGGTACAGGCTTCCGCCAGTTCGGAGTCTTTCAGGGCCAGGAATCCACCCATGTTGACAAGGGCATCTTTTTTGGCACTCATCACCGCACCATCCGCATAGGAGAACATTTGTCGGGCAATGTCCTTGTAGCTATAATCCTGAAATGCCGCCTCCCGATGCCTGACGAAGTAACTATTTTCTGCAATCCGGCAGCTATCAAGGAAAAACAAAACCCCGTATCGCTTGCAAATTTTACTGATTTCTTCAGCATTTTTCATGCTCACCGGCTGCCCGCCACCACTGTTATTGGTGACCGTTAAAATGACCGCACCGATGTTCTCCGGTTTCTTGTCGATGATGATCTTCTCCAGCTTATCAACATCCATGTTACCTTTGAAAGGGTGATCCGATGAAGGAATAACTCCTTCTTTGATGGGAATGTCGATGGCTTCCGCACCTGAGAATTCAATGTTGGCGCGAGTGGTGTCAAAATGCGTATTGCTGATAAATGTTTTTCCTTCTCCGCCAAGGTGTCCGTAAATAATTCTTTCGGCTGCTCTTCCCTGGTGTGTGGGCAAAATATGCTCAAACCCAGTCAGATCTTTGATCGCTTTTTCCATCCTCAGCCAGGAACGCGAGCCCGCATAAGCCTCGTCTCCTTCCATGATGCCACCCCACTGTTTGGAACTCATGGCAGAGGTGCCACTATCGGTTAGCAGGTCAATAATTACCTGATCGGATTGCAACAAAAAAGGGTTGTAGTGAGCCTTGCCTAAGTAGTGAATCCTCTCTTCCTCTGTAGTGATTCGTATGGGCTCGACACTTTTTATCCTGAAAGGCTCTATGATCGTTTTGTACTGCATTGTGTTCTGATTTTTCTATTGAGGAATTACTTTTCCACCGTCACCAATAATTGCGTCCAACTGGCCGGAAATAAAATCGCGAAGGGTATTTTCCATGGCTTCAAGTTCTCCATTCATTTGTTTTTCTACCTCCCCGGACCCATACCCAATTTTTGGAATGAGTTCCTTATAATAGCCAATGCCACTGAGCAGGTTAGTTTTGAAGGAGGAAAAATATTTAAGCTGCCTGCCACTGAGAGAATGGACATTCTTCTGAATTTCTTCCTTCAGGTAGTCGACATACATTTTCAGCTCATTGAGAAACATGTGCTTCCGGTTCAGCAAATTAAGAATGCTCACACGTCCATAGATATGTCCAATCATTTCATCCAATGAAAAAACCGAGGAGAAATAAGCCAGGTTAGGGCCTGGGCAAATGGCCACCGCCTTCAGGTTATGCGGATCCGGAATTTGATTCCTGATCAAGACGGAAGAAGATAGCCCCTCACAGAGGCAGTCCTTTTCTGTGATTTTGTCGGATTCAATTTTGAATTGCTCTTCCGGTAAATTGAGTGCTGACAGTTCTTTCAATTTCTGGTGCTGGTATTTTCTGGAGCCCAAACAAACCGGCTTCCCATCGAATTCTGTATTGAAGGCCAGGTGGTTCAGATAGCACGGACTACCGGCCCGGTTCTTTTCAATGCGCAGCTTTCGTTGTGTCTCCGAAGAGCTTTTCCGGAAATTGTTGAAAGGAACTCCCAAAGGAGAAGAATGACTCAGGTAGTAGTCTTCTTTTTGGGCATCAACTAACTGATGTAATGTTTCATCATCAACATTTGTAGCTTCGGGCACAAGCAAAAAAGGACTGCCCCAACCGGTGCCATCCAGGCCGTAATACTCTCTTAAAAATTTGTCCTCCGCAGCCGTGCCGATACCTCCTTGAACGGTAACACGCAATTCAGGGTCAGACTTCAGCATGGGGTAATTTTTGGCATTCAATGCAGCATTGCATAGCGTCAGCAATTCCGAAATAAGGGCTTGTTTATTTGCCTTAAACTCCTCCAGTATTGGTCCGAGCAAACGACCCTCTGTGGGAAATGCGTGCCCTCCACAATTGAGTCCTGATTCAATGCGAAATTCCGAAACCCAGATTCCTTTTTTTGCAAGAAATTTCCCCTGAATTAATGCTGACCTGTAGTCGCTTACTTTCAGCACTATTTTCTTTTTTATGTCACCGTTTTTGTTGGGAAAAAAGTCTGGAAACTGCTCCAAATAAGCAAATAAACGTGGATTCATGCCCGCAGAAAAAATAACTGACGATGCAAGATCGCTCATCGCAAACCCACGCAATGCCGACATGGCATCGGCATACTCTACCGGCAGTGGCTCGTTGTCTTTAGTAAAGTTCAGGTTGTCCAATTTGGTCATGATATTGACATCAATATCTCCGGCAACGACCCTTTTCCTCAATTGGTTTTGAAGAAATTCCCTGGCATCACCACTCATTTGCATCATCTCCAAATAGATTTTTTTCAAGGGAGAGTCGGCTGGCAGAAGTGTAAAATAAGTAACGATGTCATTCCCTTCTTCAAACGGTTCCCGTAGCATCCTTTGCAGTTGCTCTTGCACAATGCGTTGCAACAGGTTAAGGTAGGAAGTAATGCGTTTTGCCCGATGGTCGAGATCGTCCTTTGGAATGGAGATATATACTTCACCCACTTTTCTGCTATAAAACTCCCGCATCTGCTCAACCAGTTGATCCTGAACAATGGAAACCACTGACGAGATACCAAAGCGCGCCACTTTGATTGGAGTATCGATAGTAAACCCAATTCCCATAACAGGGATATGAAAGGTATGGCCAGACATATTATTCATGACTAATTTTCTAAGTGAAACCGGAAATTCTAATGTGAACGAATGATGCCGCAAAGGTACGCCCTCAACAAGCCTCAAAACCATGACTCAGGTCATGGTTTGCTTGCACGCAAAGAATAATTATACAGGTAACTCAAACTTTGTTTCCCACACCTCCCCAGAGGCATCTCCTTCCAGTTTTACCTTTAGAAAGACCTTGTCTCCCTCCTTCTGAATGGAGCGATCAATGATTAAACTCTTCCCTCGCTGGTTACCTTCATCCTGATTGTTGATGGCATCACCCATCCTCGGCATAAACGGGTAGTTGATCGTGATCTTTTCATCTTCCGTGAGAACCAGCCCCAGAGCTGCCTCAAAAACGATTTCCTCAAATTTTTCCCCGAGAATGGTATCGTTAATTTCTTTGCCGGCATCCTCCTTAAGTGTGGATGCCCATTCAAAAAACCGCCTGGTTGAATTCTCCTTTAACTCTGCCCTGATATAATCCGGGAAAGGAGATCGTATGTGTTCGTTTCCCTTGAACCAAAATTCAAAGGTTTGTTCAACCAATTCGCTGCTTTCTACCGTTGAAGAGTCGAGTTCTTTCATTGGTTTTTGAATATTTCCGTTTCCAATTGAATGGCCCTTGGAAAGAGAATGTTGTTTTCCAGGTGGATGTGTTTGTGCAGGTCCATTTCAAACTCTTCCAATACTTTAAATGAAACCAGGTAGGTGTTGCACGCATGCTCAGGAGGGGTAAAGTCATTGCTGAGTCTGCGAATTTCCTTCATACCATTGCCCGCCATGTCGTGCTCATTTTCCATCATCCGAATAGGATTTTCAATGGTTCCGAATGGTGGTCTCTCCAATTGAGTATTGCTTTCCTTGCAACGTTCGATTTTCCGGATATAGGGAAATAACACCATTTCTTCTTTGTTCATGTGGAGAGTCAACTCCTCCATCAACGAAATAAAAATCGATAATATGCCGTGCAGTTCCGGGTTGTAATCGCCATGCACTTTAGCCACTTTTCTCAGGTACTGATCCAGATCGGCAAGGGTGTTTTTGGTATAGCTGTGATGCTTATCTATGATGTGATCAATCAGCTGGTTGAAGGACCAGTCTTTATATTGATTTCCGGCTTCAGGAGCTACATTCCCGATGGTCATTAGATCCGACAACAACTCATCGGGACTGATCCCTTTCGCCTCACAAACCGATTCAAGGGATTTGCCTCCCCCACAACAAAAGTCTATCCCATATTTTCTAAAAACGGAGGCGCTTCTATAGTCATATGTCACGATATCTCCAATGTGCTCTTGTGCGTTCATAAGTCAAGGTTTGGTTCATGCCACAAATGTATTTGAGTCATGGTGAAACAAATATGATATATATCATACAACACAAACAAACACCTGCTTCAGTAGCACCAACAGGCTGAATCAAGCATTTCCAACATTCTTTCAAACTATGATCTGTCTCATTCTTTTCCAGGCATCAAAATGAGTGTTTTGCTACGATGGTTATTTATTCATTCCAACACTTTTTGTCTTATGGAAAAGCTCAGGCTATTTGATTTTTCACAAGAAAGGGTACGCACCTTACATTATACCTGGTTTGCATTCTTTATCACGTTCTACCTGTGGTTTAATATGGCTCCACTGGCCACCACTATGCTGTCTGATATCGCATGGCTCACCACTGAGCACCTGAAGGTTCTGGCCATCTGCAATGTAGCACTGACCATTCCTGCAAGAATTATTGTCGGAGCCTTGATTGATAAATACGGTCCACGGGTGGTGTTTTCCGGTTTGATGATCGTCATGTCCATGCCGGTTTTCTTTTTCGCATTTGGTGACACATTCATGCAACTTCTTATAGCCAGATTACTGCTGGGTACGATAGGTGCTGGTTTTGTGATAGGCATCAAAATGACGGCCATCTGGTTTCCGAAGGAAATGATTGGAAGAGCCGAGGGCTTTTATGCCGGATGGGGAAATTTTGGCTCGGCCTGGGCTGCCATGACGCTCCCCTGGTTTGCCATAACTGTGTGCCAAAACTGGCTCGGATTGGGTGAGGATGGATGGCGATACGCCATAGCAGTCAACGGGTTGGTTTCCCTGATCTATGGGATAGCCTATTATTTTCTGGTAAGAGATCAGCCTCCTGGCAAGGAAATAAAGTTTGCAGAAAAGACAGAGCCGATGAAGGTATCCTCCTATGGGGATTTGGTCCAGTACATTGTGTGGTCTTTCCCGTTGGTTGGGGCAATGGGACTACTGGTCTGGAGACTTGCGGACATTGAGGTCGATGGAGCCCCCCTTTTATCTGAAAATACGACTTACATCATTTACGGTGCCTTGGCCTTGTTTTACGTGCTACATGTCATCAAACTATTACAGACCAATCTCCCCGACCTAAAGGCGGGCATACCTGAGGAAAAAAAATATTCATGGAGTAGCGTGGCCGCATTGAACAGCACCTATTTTGCCAATTTTGGAGCCGAGCTGGCGGTAGTTTCCATGTTGCCCATGTTTTTCGAAACGGTTTTTAAAGGATTATCTGATTCTGCGGGAAACCCCATAATGACTGCAACATTGGCTGGATTAGTGGCCGCTTCCTTTGCCGTTGTCAATCTGATTGCCCGGCCATTGGGGGGATACTTCTCAGACAAAATGAAAAACCGCAAAAGAACCATGCTCATTTACATGGTCGGCATTACCATCGGGTTCTTTCTCATGGCCCTGATTGGTAAATACGGACCGGTTGACGAAGCAGGCATTCAAACCATTGTGCCCATGTTTGATGGGATATGGTGGCTGGTGGTTGCGGTGATAATTACCATCACCTGTTCCATGTTCGTGCAGGGAGCTGAAGGTGCCACATTTGCCATCATACCCATGATAAAGCGCGGCATGACCGGGCAGATTGCCGGTATGGCCGGTGCTTATGGAAATGTTGGAGCGGTGGTTTATCTGGTCATTTATTCCCTGGTGGACGACAAAACTTTCTTTTTCATCATTGCCGGTGGCGCAGCAGTGAGTTTCCTCTACTGTCTAATCTTTTTAAAAGAGCCTGAAGCATCCTTTAAGGACGAATACTAAGCACCTATCGGTATGAGAGAGATCATAGTATTGACCCACGCGCACCGCTACTTTTGGATAACAACTAAACTTTGGTTATGCCTGTAAACATAAGCCACTGGGACGTAGAAGATGGCCACTTCTGGAACTCGACCGGAAAAAAAATAGCCACCAGGAATTTGTGGATATCCATTCCTGCATTGCTCCTGGCATTTGCTGTGTGGATCATGTGGAGCATCATCGCCACCAAGCTAAAAGAATTTGGTTACAATTTCGGAATGATTACCCCCGACATGTCCCCTGAGCAGGTGACAGAAAAGCTCAAGGAGATCAACAGTTTATATTATACGCTACCTGCAATCGCTGGGCTTGCCGGGGCCACGCTTCGCATTCCCAATTCCTTTCTGATTGCTCTGGGAGGTGGTCGCAACGTGATATTCGTTACAACCGCCTTGCTGCTAATTCCTTGTATTGGAGTTGGGTTCGCCTTGCAGGATCACAACACCCCCTACTTCACTTTTGCCGTGATGGCACTTCTTTCGGGCTTTGGTGGTGGAAACTTCTCCTCTTCCATGAGCAACATCAGCTATTTCTTTCCCAAACGGATGCAGGGCACATCCCTCGGTCTGAATGCCGGAATTGGCAACCTGGGCGTTGGGGTGATGCAAAAAGCCATTCCCTGGATTGTTGGCCTGTTTTTATTCAGTGCCATAGATGCTGATGGTCTCCTCATCTCAGGCGAGCCCCTGTCAGGTGTACAAAATGCCGGGTGGTTATGGGTTCCAATACTTGTCATTTCTGCCCTGGCTGCTTTTTTCGGAATGAACAATGTTAGCACGGGTACGCCAACACTTCCCAACACATTTCAAGGTGTTGGAAAAACACTGTACCTCGTTGCGCTGGGACTACTGGCTGCCGGGGCTGGAGCATATTTGCTGGTTGGCCTAAACGTCAACATGTGGATCGTGCTTCCGGTCGTGATCATTCTAACAGTGATGCTGCTGAAGTTTACCACACCAGGAACAATTAAGCAAAACCTCAACCAGCAATTTTCCATTTTCAAGGACAAACACAACTGGATCATGACGGTCATCTACACCATGACCTTTGGCTCCTTTATCGGATTTTCTGCGGCCTTTCCAAAACTTTGTCAGGATGTCTTCGTCTACCCCGATGCCGCAAATCCTGAATACATTAATCCCAATGCTCCAGACTTTCTGATGTGGGTGTTTCTCGGGCCAGTCATAGGAGCGCTCATCCGTCCTGTTGGTGGTTGGTTATCAGACAAAATTAACAGTGGCTCCAGGGTAACTGCAATTAGTACAACGGCTCAAATTATCGCTGCCCTGGCGGTAGCCTATTTCATCAAAGAGGCCAAGGGAAGTGCCACTCCAGAACAGTTTTGGTGGCCGTTTTTTGGCTGTTTCATGGCCCTGTTTCTAACAACCGGGATTGGAAATGGATCTACGTTCCGCAGCATCCCGTATATCTTCAGCAAGGAAAAGGCTGGTCCCGTTTTAGGCTGGACTGCGGCCATTGCAGCATACGGAGCATTCATTATTCCCAAAATATTTGGTCAGCAGATCAAGGCTGGTACTCCGGAATATGCCCTCTATGGCTTTGCCCTCTACTACGTCATCTGTCTTGTACTCAACTGGTGGTACTACGACCGAAAACAATCCAGCATCCAATGTTAAACAAGTGCAAAAACGAACAATTATGAGTGATCAGCAATATGATTTTTCGCCACCTGGTTTTTTCCTAAGGTTTATGAAGCGGTTCCCCGGAATTGCAGATAAGTATGAGGCTTTGGGTCATGAAGTTCACGACCTGGGTCCTTTAGATGGTAAGACCAGAGCGTTGATCAAGCTGGCTATTTCAGGAAGTTCCGGAATGGAAAGTGCCTTCCGGGCTCATATGAGAAAGGCCAGGAAAGCAGGAGTTTCCCAGGAAGAAATGGAGCACGTAGTCTTTTTGTTTTTGCCAACAAAAGGATTCCCATGCACCATGAAAGCCCTCTCCCAAATCGAACAAGAATTTGAACCAAAATGAAAAAGCTAATTCCAATCCAGGGAGCACTGCTATTAGTACTATTATTAATGACCAGTGAGTTATTTGCTCAGTTTTCCATGTCTGGAGAAATCCGACCAAGAACCGAATACCTGCACGGATTCAAAGCGTTGGCAGATACTGCTCAGGATCCTGCCTTCTGGACGGAGCAACGTTCCAGATTGAAATTGGATTATACTTCCGAAAAGTACATGGTTGGTTTAGTGCTGCAGGACATACGAGTCTGGGGGAATACATCACAACTAAACCGGGTGGATGGACTTACATCCGTTCATGAAGCCTGGGGTGCTGTATTATTCAATAAGAATTTGTCGCTTAAATTGGGGCGGCAGGAGCTGATATATGATGACCACCGCATTTTCGGCAATGTGGGGTGGGCTCAACAGGCGAGAAGTCATGACCTGGCAAAGTTTCGATACAACGATAGCACTACCACGATCGATTTTGGGTTGGCGTTCAACCAGGATGCGGCCCAACTGACCACGAATGTCTACACTGTTCCAAACAATTACAAAACACTTCAATATCTGTGGTTTCACAAAAACATGAAAGAGTTTGGAGCAAGCATCCTGATACTGAACAATGGCTTGCAATATTCAAAAACGGACACGGTCGGCATCACTGAATACAACGTTAATTTCAGTCAGGTTGCCGGAACCCATCTCACCTACAAAAAGAACAAGCTGAATGTAGCCGGAGCCTTTTACTATCAGCTTGGAACAGATGGAAATGATAAGGATATAAACGCATATGATGCGAAGGGTGAAGTGAATTATAGCGTCACCGAAAAATTCACGTTGGGAGCCGGATATGAGCTGCTGTCAGGAACCAGCCAAACCGACACTGCTAATAAAGAGAATAACTCATTCGCCCCCTTGTTTGGAACTAACCACAAATTCAATGGTTTTATGGACTATTTCTACGTGGGCAATCACGCCAATAACGTGGGGTTACAAGACATCTACATCAAACTCAAGTACAAGCACAAAAAACTAACCACGGGACTGGATGTACATCTCTTCACAACCGCAGCTGACCTGCTTGATGCAGAAGAATTGGCTAACACAGGGAATTACAAAGCTATGGACGCGCAGTTGGGTAGTGAAATGGATGCAACTATTAAATATAATTACACCGATGGAATCGGTTTTCAGTTGGGCTATTCTCACCTATTGGGTACAGAGTCCATGGAAGCTTTAAAAGGGGGAGACAAAGATGAAATCAGCAACTGGGCGTATCTGATGATTACCATTAAGCCTGTTTTTCTCAAACAATAAATTGAACAAATAACAATAAAATTTGGCTTTAGCATTCTCCCAAGAGTTGCCTTCTATTTGTCGCTCGGCCTGCTCATTGCTTGTAATAAAACCTCTGTTATGCCTGTAAATGGTTCCATAAATTTTAGCATTCAATACGAGGTTGACGGGGAAGAACTGGAGTTTGACACAGCAAGATACTTCAACGCGGCAAACAATCGATTCAGTGTTTCAAAACTGGAATACTACATCAGTAATCTCACCCTTATTGGAGATGACGGAGAATTATTTGCCAGCAACGACATTCACCTCATCAATGCACGAAATGAATCGGCTATTGCATTTAGTGTTCTGAATATTCCCGTAAAAAACTACTCGGGCATCTCGTTTAACATTGGCCTTATTCCCAAACAGAATAAAAGTGGTTCTCTTCCGCCAACGCTGGAAAACCGGAACATGGCCTGGCCCGAACCTATGGGTGGCGGATATCACTTTTTGAAGTTGGAAGGCCATGTGATCGATAGCATTGGAACAAGATCAGGGTACGCTATGCACCTGGGTACGGACACCTGTCTTATTCATCTCACATTAAAGCGCCTTATGGTGGTCCAATACCAAAATCAGCGCATGAACCTGACCATGAATGTTAATGAGTGGTTCAGCAATCCCAACGTGTATGATCTATCTGTCAACAATTACAATATGGGAAACCAGGGCAGGATGCTTGAAATTGCTCAAAACGGTGCTTCCACACTAACGCTAAATTGAATAAGGTGATGCAACTAAAAAACAATGGCCCACGCATTTTTTTGCTGTCCTGCTTCTATGCCTGATTGTTGCCTGCAAAAAAAAAATGACTCAAACACTAAAGGCAATCTGACTACTCCCTATTCACGAGCCTATCCAGCCAGGTAGGAGCGCGCTTTTGGAACAACGGGAATCACCTATGAAAACAAGGCATTTGCATTGGCTCAGTTTTTCAGAACACTGGTCTCCACAAACAGCAAAATAGACAGTCTTTTGAGGCATGAGGAAAGCTTATCGGAAACGGAATACCGGGGTCTGAGCATATTTTTAAGTGAGAAAGGCGATTGTTTTCATGGTCATTCAATTCCACTCTTCTGCAACAACACTTATCATAACATAGGCCTTGACCCGATCTTTGCCGGAGCGAATATGGGGCGCTACCATACAACTGCTAACCCAACCGATTTGGGTAAGTTCAAAACTCCAACCTTACGAAATGTGGCATTAACCGCACCTTATATGCATGATGGTCGGTTCGCTACATTGGAAGAGGTGGTGGAGCATTACAACAGCGGAATAAAACGCTCGGCCAGTGCAGGCCCGTTGATGACGAAGTCTGGAAAAGAATTTGGTTTGATGCTCACGGTCCAGGAAAAAACCGATCTGGCCAACTTTCTGAAAACATTTATTGATTCCTCCTTCATATCCAGCCCTGCACTGGCCAACCCATTTTAAAAAATATGATAGGAATCATTTTTTACACCCTAATTTCCTTGTTACTTATGCCCAATTACAAACTACGCCATGGACATAATTGACAAAAAAACCGGTAAGCGAATCCCTCGGGAAGAGAAAGAACTGAACAAAGCCCTCAAGCACACCGATCCCATAAAAAGGAATGCTGAAAAAGGATTGGAATCGGAAGAACATTCTCCCATGGATCCACCTGAAGCATATGAAGGGACCATGGTCGATGGCGTAAGTTACGAGCAAATGAATGCACTCCTGCAGAACTTTGTGGACGAGCATAAAACGAGCATCGGAAAAATTGAAATGTTTGAAAAAGCACTGGTGCAGTTCAAAGAAAATGGCTACCAGCTAAACGATGACATCAACAAGGCCTTTGGTGACTTTTTCCAATTCTTTGACAACAACTTGATGGATCATAACCAAAGAGAGGAAAAGCAGCTATTTCCATTGTTGCACAAACGTTTGATTGAAACCGGAGAAAGTGGTGAAGGGCATCAGCCCCATACAGCAGTTGATATGATGGAGGACGATCACATAAAATTCATTCAACTCGGGGCACTTTCGTTCAACCTGCTTGGCCTGGCAGCACGACTGCCCGATGAGCGTTCCCGTATATTTACATACGATACGGCTTATAATAACGGCCGTGAATTGATAGAGATGATTCGTCTGCATATTTACCGGGAAGACAATATTCTGTTTCCATTGGCACACAAACTGATTGACGAGGAGGAATTTACCAAAATGAATACCATTTAATCACCGATCCTGACTCGAATATCAAATCATGGAGCACCAAAAAACCGTGGGGCAACAATCATCCAAAGACAACCATCCACTGATTGATTCCTTTGGCAGGATGCATAACTACCTGAGAATATCACTCACAGAGCGGTGCAACCTTCGTTGTTTTTACTGCATGCCCAAAGAAGGTGTTCCACTCAGAGATAAGTCTCATTTTATGAAACCGGAAGAGGTGTTTGAAATTGCCCAAAAATTCACTCAATTGGGGGTTAACAAAATCCGGCTAACTGGAGGAGAGCCACTTATTCGAAAGTGCTCTGCTGAAATCATCCGCGAACTTGGCACTTTGAATACGGAACTGGCCATTACCACCAACGGCATTCTGGTTGATCGATTCATTGATACGTTCAAAGAAGCCGGAGTAAAGTCGGTGAACGTCAGTTTGGATTCGCTGAAGCCAGAGCGGCAGGCCCAGATCAGCCGAAGAAATTACTTTGACCGGATTCTCAAAAACGTGCACCTGCTGCTGGCAGAAGGTTTTCAGGTGAAGGTTAATGTGGTAGTGATGAACAAAGTGAACAATGATGAATTGATTGATTTTGTTGAGTTGACCAGGAACCACCCCCTACACATCAGGTTTATAGAGTTTATGCCCTTCCAGGGAAATAACTGGAATTGGGCGAATGGGATAGAATACGATAAGATGATGGATGTTTTCCGCACCCACTATGACAATTCTACCATTTCAAGAATGGCTGAAAAACCAAATGAAACGGCCCGGTGTTACACCATTGACGGGTACAAAGGAAGCTTTGGCATTATTGGTTCGGTCACACATCCTTTTTGCAGTACATGCAACCGCCTAAGGGTCACCGCAGATGGAAAAATGAAGAACTGTCTTTTTTCTACACAGGAAACGGACTTGCTCAGCGCACTGCGCAATGGGCAGGATATCACACCACTCATTCTGGCGAGTGTTCAGTCTAAAAAGGCGCAGCGGGCGGGCCTGGATACATTGGACGACCTCCACGACCCCTCCAAAACTGAGAAGAACCGTAGCATGGTAACCATTGGGGGCTAAGCGGGTAAAGTGCTATTTTTGCTCGTGCAAAAAAATCGTGACCGGATGAGTAAAGTCGAGTTAGGCCAGATAGATCAGTTAATCAGGAAGTTTTGTTCCAAAGACTGGATTTTTCTTTTGAAGGAAAGAGCTACTGAGAGTAACCACAAGGCAAAATCAATCATCGTTCACGAAGGAGAAAAAACGAAAAGTATTGCAATAGTTAAGAGTGGCAAAGTAAAAATCTACTGCTCTTATGGAAAAGAGACCCAACGCATTTACCGTTTTGCTACGGACGGGCAAATAATAGGCCATCGAGGGCTGGGAGCAAACTACACACTGCCTGTAACAGCTTTCGCGCTAACGAACACCACGCTTCTCAACATTCCTTTACCGCTCTTTGAAAGTCTACTCAAAGCCAATCCACTGTTTTGCTATCACTTCATGCTTTTTTTCGCCAAAGAATTAAGGCAATCCGAAAAGCAAATGAGGGATTTGATGAATATGGACCTTCGCCAGCGTGTCGCCTCTGCCCTAAAAATGAATGTAGATGCATTTGGTTTTGATGAACAAGACGATAAGAAACTCTCCTTCACGATTTCAAGAAAGGACATCGCACACCTGGCTAGTACCACTTATGAATCTGTTATTCGCACGTTGAGTGATTTTCAAAAAGAGAAGATAGTTGAACTGCCCAACAAGGAAATAAGGATAGTGGATCTTCCAAAGCTCCAGGCAGCTATCGAACAATAATCTCCTCCCTTTCACTTTTCAAATCGCGGTCGTAGTTAGCAGCCACAATAACCTGGTGCATGCTATTTCCCCGGTCACCTGGGCAATGTTGCGAAGTCAGTGGTGGTTTGGTCATCCAACTACATGCGCTCAATCATAGTTTGCCCATTCGGTTTGCCACTAAATTTGCAGGTCAAAGAAAGGCCACTTTTCATGCGATCAAATCGATACAATCTTGTTTTTTGCTACGCTGCCAACGACAAAGAAAATGATGGAACTGAGATGCTCTACAGCCCACTTGCCTTGGCCTACCTGGCCCGACACACTCCACATTATTATGATATTACCTTGTACGATGAGTATGTCGGAGAGGATCTTGATGCGGAGACCGTGGAAGCTGATCTGGTAGCAATTTCATCACTCACCTCCGGCATAACCCGCGCTTATGAAATTGCTGATGTGCTGAAAAGAAGAGGCATTAAATCTGTCATTGGTGGAGCACACGCCACGTCTTTACCCAACGAGGCATTGCAGCATTTTGACACAGTTATTCAAGGCGAAGGTGAAACCCCGTGGCGTGCGTTTCTGGAAGATTTTGAGGCCAATGCCACCAAATCCATCTATTTTGGAAAAATGAACGTATCGCTTGAAAAACTGGGTGCACCAGACAGGAGATACATTCATCCAAACTATCACTATGCCTCGCTTCTCACCTCCAGAGGATGTCCCTACCATTGTTCGTTTTGCTACCTCACAGTTTATAAAAACCGAAAATACAGGGCGATCCCGCATGAGACAGTATTACACGATCTGGAATCACTAAGAGATCAATTCGCTGTCATCATCACCGATGAAAACTTTGTAGGCTATACTGAAAAGGACTATGCCGACAGGAAGGCGCTCCTTCATAAAATGATAAGCCGCAAGTTCAAATTCTACTGGGGATGTCAGGCCTCCGTAAACCTCGCTCAGGAACCCGAGCTTATGGATTTAATGTATGAGGCAGGGTGTAGGGTAGTATTTATGGGGTTTGAAGCCAGCAGCGACAGTGGGTTAAAACAAGTCAACAAGAAGCACAACCTGGGAGTGGATTACAAACAAGTGGTTAAAAACCTTCACAAACACAAGCTGGCCGTCATTGCATCAACGATACTCGGATTAGATTACCATAAAAAAGGATACCACCTGCAATTGATCAAAGAACTCAAGGAAATAAAAGCAGATTATGTCCGGGTGTTTTACATGACCGCCTGGCCGGGAACTCCACTTTACAAAGAGTTGGAGAAGGAGGACAGGGTTTGTACCGATTGGGAAAAGCTGAGGAAGGACATTCCTACCATCAAATTCAAAAATTACACTCACCTGGAGGCAATCGAAGCCAGGACAGCGATCATGGATTCATTTTTCAACTGGAAAAACATCCTGAAAGTGACTAGCCGATGGCTCTTCATAGACCGCTCCCTGTTGGGTATCTTTTTTAAAATGTACTTCCGTAACAAAATGTCGGAAAGGATTAGAAACCGAAGAGCCAAAGAGAAAATGATGTCAGCAGCGGATGGGAGAACCATGAAAAAGCCTCGCGTACCCAGGCGCCTGGGATTTCGAAAAGCGGTATTGCTTTAAACAAAAATGATTCCTGTGAAAACAAAAAAAGTAGAAGATTCCAGCGCCACTATGTCCGAAATTGTATTGCCAAATGACGCCAATACTCTTGGTAAGCTTCGTGGCGGCAAGTTGATCGATTGGATGGATATTGCCGGAGAAATCACGGCTCAAAGACATAGTGGACTGGAAGCCGTAACCGCATCAATAGCCCATGTTTGTTTTCGAAAATCCATCAATATTGGAGACATCGTCACCATTAAAGCAATGATCACCAGAGCTTTTAACACCTCGATGGAAATAAAAATAGAGGTCTGGTCGGAGGACAAATCAAGGCGGGAAAAAACCAAAACCAACGAAGCTATATTCACCTATGTTGCGGTAAACGAACAGGGAAAACCTTGTTCTATCCCCCCAATTATGCCTGTCGGTGAACACGAAGAAATGCTATATGCCGAGGCGGGAGAAAGAAAATTGCACAGGCTCAAAAAAGCAACATAACGATGATCTTACCAACAAAGAATAGTGCTCGTGACAACCAGGAATATCTCGATCTGGAAGTTGATCCATCCACCAACCTTGTGGAAGCAATACATGCACTAAGAGTTCAAAAAAATGCGCTCATTCTCGCCCACTATTATCAGGAACCGGATATTCAGGACCTGGCAGACTATGTGGGTGATAGCCTGGGCCTTTCGCAACAAGCCAGCGTAACCGATGCATCGATAATCGTTTTTGCAGGCGTCCATTTTATGGCAGAGACGGCAAAAATTCTAAACCCCAACAAGAAAGTCGTGATTCCCGATCTTCATGCCTCCTGCTCGCTTGCGGAAGCATGCCCTCCCAATCTATTCCGAAATTTCATTGCAGCTCACCCGGACCACAAGGTCATCTCCTACATCAACTGTTCAGCAGAAATCAAGGCCATGAGCGATTTGGTTTGTACCTCCTCCAACGCGGAAAAAATAATCCGGTCCATCCCTGAAGATGAACCGATAATCTTCGCACCAGACAAAAACCTGGGAGCCTATCTGGTCAAAAAAACCAAGCGCAACCTGGTGCTCTGGAACGGTGCCTGCACAGTACACGAAGCCTTTGCCCTGGATAAGATCCTACAAATTCACCTCCAGCACCCACATGCCCGGTTTATTGCTCATCCTGAATCGGAGGAGGAGATTTTAAGAATAGCCAACTACATTGGTTCTACATCCGGAATGATAGATTTTGTAAAAAGGGACAGCGCCCAGGAGTTTATCGTTGCCACAGAAGCAGGTATATTGCACCCGATGCAGCAGGAAGTTCCGGGCAAAAAACTAATTCCTGCCCCGGCAAAAGAAGACAACACTTGCGCTTGTAGCGAATGTGCCTTTATGAAGCTCAATACGCTAAGAAAGCTATACCTCTGTCTGAAATATGAATTACCCGAAATAGTAATTCCTGAAGAAACCCAAAGAAAGGCCCTGAAGCCCATACTGCGGATGTTGGATATTTCAAAACGCTAACAAATGCCAGCAACGGACTTTTTGATTATCGGTTCGGGCATTGCCGGCCTCACTTACGCGCTCAAAGTAGCTACACAATTCCCCCAATCCAATGTTACTATCCTCACCAAATCCGGAGTGGACGAGTCCAACACCAAATACGCCCAGGGTGGAATTGCTGCGGTTTGGGACACAAGCACTGATTCTACCGAACAGCACATAAAAGACACTTTGATAGCTGGAGCCGGATTATGCAACGCGGACATTGTAGAAATGGTCGTGAAACAAGGTCCTTCCCTATTGCAGGAACTAATGGAATGGGGGGCAACATTTGATCGCGAAGCATCAGGAGAGCTTAATTTGGGGTTGGAGGGAGGACATTCAGCCAATCGGATTATCCATTACAAGGATGCCACTGGTCGAGAGATCGAGAGGATATTGCTGACCAAGCTGCGGAAAATTTCCAATATCACACTCCTCCCCCATTATTACGCTGTAGACTTGATAACAGAACACCTCCCAGGAGTCCGTCCAGGAGAGGCACCTCTATGTTACGGAGCCTACGCGCTTTCAGAAGCATCAGGAGAAATCATAAAATATGAAGCCAAAATAACCTTACTGGCAACAGGGGGTATTGGAGAAGTTTACAAAAACACAACTAATCCGGCCATCGCTACAGGTGATGGCATCGCAATGGCCTATCGGGCCAAAGCAAAGATTGCCAACATGGAGTTCATTCAGTTTCATCCAACCGCTTTGGATGCACCTCAATTGAAGCCTTCTTTTCTGATATCCGAAGCGGTCAGAGGATATGGAGCAATTCTAAAAAACGTGCAGGGAATCGCTTTCATGGAACACTATGACAAAAGGAAGGAACTAGCCTCCAGAGATATCGTAGCCAGAGCCATTGACAGTGAACTGAAAAAAAATGGCCATCGATGTGTATACCTTGATTGCCGCCACATTAATCAGGCAGCCTTTGCAGCGCGGTTTCCAACGATTTTGCAAAAATGCCATTCCATTGGTATTCGCCCGAAAAGGGAGATGATTCCTGTTGTTCCAGCTGCGCACTACCTGTGCGGGGGCATATCTGTGGACGAGTGGGGACAGACAACTATAGAAAACCTGTTTGCTTGCGGAGAATGTGCCTATACAGGCTTGCATGGAGCAAATCGACTTGCCTCTAATTCGCTGCTTGAAGCTTTGGTATTTGCAGATCGTTGCTTTAAGAAATCCATCAGCTTAGTACCCACCATATCAAAGCAAATCGATATCCCGGATTGGAATGCGGAAGGTACAATAGACCCGAACGAAAAGATACTCATTCGCCACAACCGGGAAAAATTGCAACGATTGATGAGCAGCTTTGTGAGTATCGTTCGATCATCGGAACGATTAATCAGAACACGAAATCGCCTAAAAATTCTCTACAAGGAAACAGAACTGTTGCATGAAAAAAGCCGCATTTCCGCCCCATTATGTGAATTACGGAATATGATTGCTATCAGCCACCTGATTGTGGAACATTCCTTGAGAAGAGAAGTCAACAAAGGTGTTTTTTACAATGTGGATTTGGAATAATCCTGTACGCAGCCGATTTGTCCAAAGATTGCAATGTTTGAGAGAAGTGTCGAAAAATACATCTTTGTCATTACCAGTCCCTGCCAATCCAGGCCTTATCAACCAGTTAAGGGATCAGAGATACCCACCCAAACATCCGTGGTCAGTCAGACTCAATTCACCCTAATTTTCAACATATGATATAAATCATAGAATATGATGAGCAAACTCCGGTTATTCGCAGTGTGGTATAGTTACATTTGATAACAAAGTTTTTTTAATCGAATCTCCTTCCCAGATGAGATCCTCTAAAAGCATCCAGGTACCGTCATGCGAAGAGTGTGAGACCTGTCAGAACAACCATTTATTTTGCCGCCTGTCAAAAGCGGAGTTGGATCAGTTCTCTGATGGACGAGCGGACAACTTCTATAAAAAGGGCCAGGTTATCTTCTACGAAGGCAACCGTGGCCATGGCTTGTTTTGCATTTATCGTGGCAAGGTCAAGGTGCACAAGTTGGGGGAAGAGGCCAAAGAGCAAATTGTGCGCTTTGCCAAAGCCGGAGAAATCTTAGGCTATCGATCGCTGTTGGGAGACGAGCCCTATAATGCTACTGCCACTGCTATTGAAGACAGTATAATCTGCTACATAGCCAAAAGCAGGTTTCTGGAAGTTCTGGAAAACAACCACAACCTCTCCTTCCAGACCATTCAGTTGCTTACCCGAGACCTCAAAGAATCAGAAAAGAAGATTGTCAACATCACCCAAAAACCTGTCATAGAAAGAATTTCAGAGGCGCTACTGGTCTTGAAAGAAAAATTTGGTGTACAGGCAGACGGTAAAACACTTGATGTGATTTTAACCCGCAGGGAGATCGGTGATCTTGCCGGAGTGGCCACTGAAACAACTATCAGAACATTATCTGATCTAAAGAAAAAAGGGGCGATCGTCCTCATTGGAAAGAAAATACAATTGGAAAATTTGCCCCAATTGATACGCCTCGCCAACATCGTTGATTAACCATCACCTTTTATCTTTTCGACTATCATGATCCGCTATGATTCAGGTCATAGGCTTTCTTTCGCTACCCATCTAACTTTGGCTACTTCTTCGTTCGAAATGATTATTTCAAAACAATTAAGTCAGATTAGTAATGGTGTCAGAGAAATCTTCAGTTGAGTTGGATGAATATGTACTGCGACATAGTTCAAGTGTTTCAGTTTACAATTCGGGAGAACCCATTTTTTCTCAGGGAGAAGCGGTTAGAGGAGTTTATTACGTTTCGGAAAATCACATTCGAATTATCCGGGAGGCTCCCAACGGGAACGCTACCTTTTTGTGGTTTGCCAAACCAAAGGAACTGGTAGGCTTAACGTCATTTTTTCAAAATAACGGGCAGTATACCTGCTCCGCAATTGCAGGCGAAAAGCCATGCACCGTTGTTTTCCTTACAAATGAAGCGTTTGCCAATCTGTATAATCAACACCCCCGTTTTAAACAAAAGCTACTCAGAACATTGTGTGAGCGTATCCGCTTCATGGAAATAAGAACAGAAAGCATACTTTATCAAAATATTGATAAGCGAATAATTGAAACGTTATTATTTCTGGCGACAAAAGAAAACAGCGACCATCAACGGCAAAAGAACTTGCGGATTAACTACACCAAAAAAGAATTGGCCGAAATGGTAGGCGCCTCCCTGGAATATTTAAAGACGCGAATAAGGGAACTAAAAAGCATGCAGTTGATCGATTACGGCCGTGGCTGGTTATCTATCAATGATGTTGAAAAACTTCGGCTGAGAGCTAAAGCGTAAGGGCCCATGTTACCATGAATACTCGAAGCAAGCAACTAGTGTTTCTATTTCTTCTCCTATCATTTCTGGTTTACTCTGCCGTGGTTTACACCTCAGGAACAAAAGAAGGGCATAGAGAAACCTCTTTTTCCCCGGAAGCCAAAAGAGGAAAATTGGTTTTTCAGGAATACAACTGTATTGCCTGTCACCAAATCTACGGCCTGGGAGGGTATATGGGGCCTGACCTCACCAATGCTTTGTCAAGACGTGAAAATGGAGAGACCATCGCGAGAGCTTACCTCATATCCGGCACTGACAGGATGCCCAATTTTAATTTAAGCAAAGATGAGGTCGATGCACTGATAGCCTTTTTGAAATACCTCGACCGGGCTGGCAACTATCCGGTAACTGATTTTGAAATATCCCCTGTTGGAACAATCGAAACAAAAGATCTGCGATGAATCTCAAACAACCTGGAATACTATTTATCGCCACCGCCTTGTTGGCACTATTTGCAGGAGTCTGCATGGGTGCGATTGCTGCATTCCAATTTGTTATCCCCGGCTTCTTTGAACTCCTCCCCTTTTTCAAATCGCGCCCACTACATGTCTCCCTCGTTGTGTCGTGGATATTCCTATGTTCCATCGGTGGAATCTACTATTATTTGCCGAAGCAATGCAACCAACCTCTGTTTTCCACAAGACTTGTAACCATCCATTTCTGGTTATTTCTTCTTACCGGCTTGGGAATACTCGCCAGTTACATAGCAGGCCGGTTCGGGGGGCGTGAGTACTGGGAGTTTCCTCCATATTTCTCCATTCCCATCATCGTGTCCTGGTTAATCTTTGGCTACAATTACTTTCGAACCGTAATAAAACGAAAGGAAAAATGGCCAGTCCACTTGTGGATGTGGGCAACTGGAATTTTCTTTTTCTTCCTCACTTTTTTGGAAGCCAACCTTTGGGTATTCTCCTATTTCAGCGATAACATTGTTCGTGAAATCACCATTCAGTGGAAGGCCTATGGCGCGCTGGTGGGCTCCTGGAATATGCTGGTCTACGGCACGGCCATTTTTCTAATGGAAAAGATCAGCGGTGATACAAAAATCGGCATGTCTAAAGCTGCTTTTTTTATGTTTTTCTTAGGACTTACCAACCTGATTTTTGGCTGGGCGCATCATATCTACATTGTTCCTGCATCACCATGGATCAGACATTTTGCCTATGCTATCAGCATGACAGAGTTGTTGGTATTGGCAAAAATAATATGGGACTGGAAGGCATCCCTGCTCCACGCTCAAAAATACCGCCACCACATTTCCTATTATTTCCTCATGGCTTCAGAGGTTTGGATCTTCCTAAACCTGATTCTCGCCATTTTAATCTCCATTCCGGCCATCAATATTTTCACCCACGGAACACATATCACCGTTGCTCATTCCATGGGCAGCACCATTGGCATCAACACCATGATCCTGTTTGCGTCTGTCTATTTTGTACTGCAGGAAAACGCCCAGAAAAAGTTATCAACCGCCAGGTTAAAATTTGGCATAGGAACAACCAATATCGCCCTGTTGGTCTTTTGGATCTGCCTCATTCTCGCAGGATATACAAAGGGAGTTCTGGCGATGGAGGGTATACTGTCATTCCAGGAAATCATGGAACATATCGCTCCTTACCTGATGGGGTTTGCGATAGCGGGTGTTGCTTTGTTTATTGGCATTACAATAATTGTGTGGACAGCACTTTCCAGAATTTACTCAACAAGTCGATCGTAGGTCAGGTGCGCATTAAATCCCATGCAATCATCAGCAAAACAAAGGTCAAACCTCTTGTGCCAAAACAGCCTCAAATTCCTGTTTTGGAGCCGCTAATAATGAGGCAATTAGGGTAAAACAATGACTTACATCATATTTGTACATGATTGATAATCAACAACTTAATTAACAATCGTTGGTTAAAAACAAACCATTTTGTTTGCTAAATTTTCAGAATACTCTTACTAAGCTTGTAAGCTACTTACAACATTTTTAGTTGTATATTTTATGTAGTAAAATTCACCGCTGATGATCACAAAAATGCTTACATCCAAAGAAACATCCTCCCCAATGGATAACCTCAAAAAAGAACGAACAAAATACACCCGCCAGGAAGTTCTTAATAAGTGCATGGACTATTTCAACCAAGATGAATTGGCTGCCACCACGTGGATGAACAAATACGCCATGAAGGATGAAAACGGACAATTTGTTGAATCAACTCCAAAAGACATGCACCAGCGCATGGCCAAGGAATTTGCCAGAATTGAAAAGGGCTACAACAATACCTACCCGCTAAATGGCAGTGCCAGTTTGCTGTCTGAATATGGCCAGGACAGGCTCGAGTTGACAGAGGAACGCATCTTCGAATTGTTTGATGAATTCAAATATATTTTGCCTCAAGGGAGTGTAATGGCTGGCCTGGGCAACTCCTACATGCTGGCATCCTTGTCCAATTGTGTGGTCATGCCAGAAATTCATGATTCGTATGGTGGTATTTTCCAAACCGATCAGCAATTGGCACAGTTATTCAAAAGACGGTGCGGAGTTGGCATCGACATTTCTTCTCTCAGGCCATCAGGTTCGTACGTGTCTAATGCAGCAGGCACCACCAGCGGAGCAGTTTCCTTCATGGAGCGCTTTTCCAACACCACCAGAGAAGTCGCACAAAATGGAAGGCGCGGAGCTTTGATGATCACCATGGACATTGCACATCCTGATATTAAAGATTTCATCACCATCAAACAAGACCTAAAAAAGGTAACTGGTGCCAATATCTCCGTTCGCCTGTCCAATGAATTTATGAATGCGGTAGCCTCTGGTAAAAATTACACCTTGAGGTGGCCCATTGATTCAGAAAAACCAACTGTGACAAGAGAAGTGAATGCCCTAGAACTCTGGAATACCATCATCACATCCGCCCACAATACTGCTGAGCCAGGTCTTATCTTTTGGGACAGGCAACATCATTATTCCACATCATCCCTCTACCCCGGATTCAAAAATACTTCAACGAACCCCTGCTCGGAAATCGCCATGCAAGGCGGAGATAGTTGCAGGCTGATCGCACTCAACTTATACAATTTTGTAGAGCACCCCTTTACCCCTTCTGCCCTATTCAACTTCGAAAAATTTTACCAAACAACCTACGAGGCACAACGCCTGATGGACGACCTGGTAGACCTTGAACTGGAAGCCATTGAAAGAATCTTCCAAAAAATAGAAAACGACAAAGAACCCGACCACATCAAGCAAGTTGAAAAGGAAACCTGGCAACTACTTTACGATGCCGGAAAAAAAGGAAGAAGGACCGGATTAGGGTTTACAGCACTGGCAGATACAATGGCAGCCCTGGGTCACGGTTTCGACTCGGAACAGGCTTTAGAAGAGGTTGAGAAAATTATGAAACACAAATGCCAGGCTGAGTTCGACAGTTCGATCGATATGGCCATTTCCAGGGGGAAATTCGATGGTTTTGATCCAAAAATTGAAAAATCATCTGAATTTGTTCAAATGCTGGAACAAGAATTGCCCGACACTTATCAGCGAATGTTAGAGCATGGCAGAAGAAATATCTCCATAAGTACAGTGGCTCCCACCGGCTCGCTCAGCATGTTAGCCCAAACTTCATCAGGAATTGAGCCGGTATTTCTTCTCAGTTACAAAAGAAGAAGAAAGGTAAACTCTCAAGATAAAAATGCGCATGTTGACTTTGTGGACGACCTGGGTGACCGTTGGGAAGAATTTACGGTGTACCACAACAAACTTCAGGATTGGATGAAGGCCACCGGAGAAAAGGAAGTAACAAAAAGCCCCTATTACGGTTCCACAGCCCCGGAGATCGACTGGTTAAAAAGAGTAGAATTGCAGCAGATTGTTCAGAAATACACCACCCACTCCATCAGTTCCACCATCAACCTTGCAAATGATGTATCCCCGGAGACGGTTAGTAATATCTACATGGAAGCCTGGAAAAAAGGCCTGAAAGGGATTACTGTTTATAGGGATGGATCACGAGCCGGGGTGTTGGTGGCTGTTACCGATAAAAAGGAAAAAGAGCAAAAGGACATTGCCGAAACAATTGCCCCGCCAAGACCGAAAAAAATCAATGCGGAAGTTATCCGGTTTCAAAACAACAATGAAAAATGGATTGCTGTTGTCGGGTTAATAAATAACAAGCCGTATGAAATTTTTACGGGCCGCGCTGAAGATTCCTTTTTCCTACCAACCTCAATAGACAAAGGATGGGTAATCAAAAGCAGGAATGGGGAAGGGAAAAGCAGGTATGACTTTCAATACACCGACAAGGAAGGATACAAAGTCACCATCGAAGGGTTGTCCCGATCATTTAACGAGGAATATTGGAATTATGCGAAACTCATTTCGGGGGTATTAAGGCACGGCATGCCATTACCCTATGTAGTCGATTTAGTAGCGAACCTTGATCTGTACGACTCCACCATCAACACCTGGAAAAACGGGATAGAGCGAGCACTGAAGAAATTCATCCCCGATGGCACTAAAGCTGTTGACCACAAATGCCCCAGTTGTGAGGATCCAGATGGTCTGATTTACGAAGAGGGATGCCTAAAGTGCAAAAGTTGCGGGCACACCAAATGTGGGTAAGTTCTCGCCAACCAGAGAAATGGAAAGATCCATTAGTACTGATTTTATTACATGTCGGTATATGACTTGGATCATTTACGTGCCGTCTCTCATTGTCTAATTTAGTTGGGGTCGAAAAGTGTTTAATTAGCTACTCTTTCCAATGGGCGATCACCAAGCAGGGAAAATTAAAAACGAAACCACCCGCTCTACTTTTATCAGGCATCTGCTCAACGACATTAGGGCGCTGGAATTGATGGAAGAAAGAGGGATGATTGAAAATGACATAGTACGCATCGGTGCTGAGCAAGAGTTTTGTTTAATTACGGACAATTGGCGCCCCGCCAAAAACTCGCAACAAATATTAAAGGCTCTGAATGATCCCCATTTCACCACCGAACTGGCTTGCTACAACCTTGAAATTAACCTGGATCCTCAAGAACTGAAAAGCGACTGCTTCACCAAAGTTGAAAAGGAACTCACCTCCCTTCTTACCAAAGCCAAAGCAGTAGCCAAAGATTACAATACACGTGTGCTGCTAACAGGGATTTTACCTACGATAAGCAAAAATGAATTGGCCTTTGATTACATGACTCCTGACCCTCGCTATTGGGCTCTCAATGATATTATGAAAGAGCTCAGGGGCTCGGATTTCGAACTCCGCCTACGAGGTGTGGACGAATTGGCAATTGCACACGATTCGGTATTGTTTGAAGCCTGCAACACCAGCTTTCAGATGCATCTACAGATAGCTCCGGAAGATTTTATTTCCAGCTACAATTGGTCACAGGCCATTGCAGGGCCAGTGCTTGGCATCTGCGCGAATTCCCCCCTATTGTTGGGCCGTGAATTGTGGAGTGAAACACGCATTGCCCTCTTTCAGCAGAGTATTGACATGAGAAGCTCCTCCTACGCCCTTAAGGACCAACAATCACGGGTAGCCTTCGGCAAAGACTGGTCTAGCGGAACGGTGGCCGACATTTTTAAAGACGCCATAGCCGAATATACCGTTATCATGGCGCAGGACATAGAAAGAGACGCCCTGGCCGAACTGGAAAAGGGCAACATTCCAAAATTGGAAGCGCTGACCCTGCACAACAGTACCATCTATAGCTGGAACCGGCCATGCTATGGCATTAGTAGCGGAAAACCCCATGTGCGTATTGAAAACCGCTATATCCCTGCTGGTCCCACAATCATCGACCAGATGGCCAACTTTGCCTTTTGGGTTGGGCTTATGATGGGAAGACCTGCCGAATTTGACGACCTACCATCGAGCATGGACTTCAGGGATGCCAAAGCCAATTTCATCAAAGCTGCCCGAACAGGCAAAGAGTCTGTTTTGCGCTGGAAAGGTGAACAGATCTCCGTTCGCGAACTTGTCACCAAAAAACTCCTGCCAATCGCGTATCGAGGGCTGGAAAAGATGGCCATAGACGGGCAAACTGCTCAACGTTTGCTCAACATCATTGAGCATCGTGCCAAAGGAATGACTGGCGCCCAATGGAAAATCAAGACTTACCGTCATCTCCGAAAAAGTCTCCGCCAGGATGATGCCCTTCTCGCCCTCACAAAAACGATTTACAATAATCAACAACCCAACCAGCCTGTTCATGAGTGGCCTGTCCCTGACAACTACATGGAAACACACGAAGCTTCGCACCGGGTTGGGCACATCATGTCTACCCAACTGTTCACGGTAAAAGAAAACGACCTGGCCGACCTGGCCACCAGCGTAATGGAGTGGAAAAAAGTGTATCGTGTACCAGTAGAAAACAATTCCGGTGTCCTGTGCGGTTTGCTAACCTGGACCCACATGGAGCGACACCGGGAACAGCAAGGAAGCGATGCAAACAGTCTGGTATCAGATATCATGACCAGGGATATTATAACTGTAGGACCAGATACGGAAATCAAGGAGGCCATCCGATTGATGAAATCCAACGAATATGGCTGCCTGCCGGTAGTGCACAACCAACATCTGGTTGGAATAATCACCATCAAAGACGTGATCCCATTTGACAGAGAGGAGTGAGAGGAAAGTCATCCGGGGATAATTGGGAAAAAATAGATGCAGGCCAAACGCCTCCCTCGAGAGCAGCCATACATTACCATGGCTGTTGATACACCACAACATTCGCATTCATCCCAGCTCCCACACTAGCCAAAATAACCAGGTCACCTTGCCCCAAAGAGTGATTCGTTAGTTTATTTTTGATCAGGTGATCAAATAATATGGGCAATGTAGCGCACGAGTTATTGCCATATTTCGAAATAGTTCTGGGCATAATATATTCGGGAATACACCGTGTTTCATACAAGTCAAAGAAACGGATGAGCATTTTGTCAAGCATTTTTGCGTTGGCCTGATGTATCAGTACCTTTTTAACCTCATCTATGGATCGTTTTGCCTGGTCAAGGCATTCTTTCATCAGCGCAGGCACCGTATTTAAGGCATATTCATAGACCTTACGCCCCTCCATCTTAAGGAACCGTTCATCGGCACAATGCGTTAAATCATTCGACCGTCCCATTTGCAACGAATAAGCAAGACCCAAAGTATCGGACCGTGTCAGGCTAGCCAAAATACCGACAGGCTCGTCACTTTCATATGCCTCCAGAATAACCGCACCTGCACCATCAGCATAAAGCATACTATCCCGGTCGTGCGGATCAGATATTCGTGAAAGCGTTTCCGCACCAATAACAAGAATTCTTTGCGCATAGCCCGATTTAATATAAATATCCGCCTGTATAACAGATTGCAGCCAGCCCGCACATCCGAATATGACGTCATATGCAACGGTCGCTGCATTCTCAATGCCCAGTTTATGCTTGATCCTTGCCGCCAGGCTAGGAATGATATCCACTCTATTAGTTCCTGCTCTTACATCTCCATGATTATGAGCAACAATAATATAGTCGAACCTTTCCCTGTCGATCCTGGCCGAACTCAAGGCATCTTGTGCAGCCAAATACCCGATATCAGAGGTAACCAATCCTTCAGCAATATACCTTCGTTCTTGTATCCCAGAAATTTTCTGAAACGTTTCAATGATCTTGTTATTGGAGCCATTCAAGCGGTCGCCACGACTATCGCAAAAAGTACTGTCCAAAAAATCTGCATTGGAAACTACTCGGTCCGGGACGCAACTCCCGGCACCTTTTATTATAGAGTAAATAGCCATTAAATAATGAATTCCGGTTAAATTATCTGTTCGAATTCTGCGTTACGATTTTCGGCAAAGGCCCTCTTATAAAAAATGATCTGACTCATGCCTCGACATGATGGAAGAACTAAATCCGGATCTCCATTCGGAATTGGAAAGGAACTCCGTCCGAAGCCTGCACCTGGTATCGAACAATCGATTCAACCAAGTCATTTGTTCATGACGACAAACATGCTTGCAGGTGATGTAAATCATTCTTTCACTAGTTGAATCGAAACACCTTTGCTGCATGTACGCGCGTTCCAGCCGAGGTAGCTACTAACACCTTGATAATAGCCTTAAACAGATAAACATATCCCATATGTCACAGTACTTACGATTAGGAAGAATACCACAAAAACGCCATACCGTCTTTTCCAAACCAGATGGAGGCATGTATCAGGAGGAAGTGATCGGCACTGAAGGCTTCGCTGGCAAAGCATCACTCGTTTATCACCTTTACCCCCCCACAATAGTCAAAGAAACAGGGGTCCCGTACTCAATTCAACCCAAGATTGCTGTGGAAGAAGGATTAAAGGCAATGAGTTTCAAGGGGTTCGACTTGCCTCCTGAAACCGATTTCCTGAAAAGCCGCAAAGTGCTATTTGTCAACAACGACCTTACTGTAGCATTGGCTGCACCGTCAACTTCTATGGACAAATACTTTTTCAAAAATGCAGATGCTGATGAAATGATTTTCATACACAAAGGAAGTGGAACCTTGCACACACCCTATGGAAAGGTAGATTTTGAAAAAGGTGACTACCTCATTGTTCCAAGGGGAACAGTGTACAAGCTACAATTTGAAAATGAAGACAATCGTCTGCTCATTGTGGAATCATTTAGTCCAATCGGAACACCACAACGTTACCGAAATGAATACGGTCAATTCCTGGAGCATAGCCCATTTTGTGAAAGGGATTTCAAACTGCCTTATGGCCTGGAAACTATTGATCAACAAGGAGACTTTCTCATCAACATCAAAAAGAAAAATAAGATTTATCCCTATGTCTACGGCACCCACCCTTTTGATGTTGTTGGCTGGGACGGATGCAACTATCCTTACGCATTCCCCATCAGTCAATTTGAGCCATTAACCGGACGCATACACATGCCTCCACCTATCCATCAAACTTTTGAGGGGAACAACTTCGTCATTTGTTCTTTTGTACCCCGACTCTACGATTATCATCCAGATGCCATTCCGGCCCCTTACCACCACAGCAATATCGATTCGGACGAAATACTCTACTATGTAGATGGTGATTTCATGAGTCGCAACAACATACAACCCGGACAATTCACATTACATCCAGGAGGCATTCCCCACGGACCACATCCAGGAGCAATTGAACGAAGTATTGGTAAAAAAGAAACTGGGGAGACTGCTGTCATGATCGACCCCTTCAACCCCGTTATGATCACCGAAGAGGCATTAAACCTGGAAGTAAAAGACTACTACAAATCCTGGTTATTCCAACCTGAGACAGTATAACCAACGAACCATGAAAGACCTAACTACAGTCAAAAACTACGGCTACACGGGCGAAAAAATTTTCCCGGAAGCGCATGATTTTCTGCCGCTCAAAGGCACAGACTACGTGGAATTTTATGTGGGCAACGCCAAACAGGCAGCTCATTTTTACAAAACGGCTTTTGGTTTTAAATCATTGGCGTATGCCGGACTGGAAACTGGCTCAAAGGACCGCACGTCCTATGTAATAGAACAAGGCAAGGTGCGGTTGGTACTTACCACCCCATTCGAGCCTGACAGTCCATTGTACGAACATATCCGTCAACATGGTGATGCGGTTAAGGTGATTGCACTATGGGTGGATGATGCGACAAAAGCATTCGAGGAAACGGTTACCAGGGGAGCGAAACCTTATCTCAAGCCTGTCACCGAATCAGATGAATACGGCCAGGTTGTTCGGTCCGGTATTCACACCTACGGAGACACCGTACACATTTTTGTCGAGCGCAAAGACTACAATGGCCCTTTCCTTCCAGGCTATGAAAAGTGGGAAAGCGATTATGAGCCAGTTCCTGTGGGGTTTCGTTACATCGACCACATGGTTGGCAATGTCGGCTGGGGAGAAATGAACCAATGGGCACAATTCTACAACGAAGTTATGGGGTTTGCCAACCTCATTTCCTTTGACGACAAAGACATTAGCACCGAATACACCGCTTTGATGAGTAAGGTGATGACTAACGGCAACGGACGCATCAAGTTCCCCATCAATGAGCCGGCCAAGGGTTTGAAAAAATCACAAATAGAAGAGTTCATCGATTTTTACAAAGGTCCCGGTTGCCAGCATATCGCATTGGCTACAGACGACATAGTCTTTGCCGTTCGCGAAATGCGCAAAAGAGGAGTTGAATTCCTGCATGTCCCCGGCACTTACTATGATACCGTTGGTGAACGTGTGGGCCGCATTGAAGAAGAACTTCAGACACTAAAGGAATTGGGCATCATGGTGGATCGGGACGAGGATGGTTACCTCCTGCAAATATTCACGAAACCGTTAGAGGACAGACCAACCCTTTTCTTTGAGATCATTCAGCGAAAAGGCGCCAACTCATTTGGAAAAGGAAACTTTCAAGCATTGTTTGAGTCAATCGAAGCCGAGCAAGCCAGAAGGAGAACTCTTTAACAGTCTACCAATTGCAAGAGAAAAGCGAGTATGTCATGTCGTATTACTCTATCATCAACTAAAAGGCAGGGCGTCTATTACCACTGACTGACCGTGCTAATTGTCTTACTGTTCAATAATTAATCATGCACATTCGCCAACTTTATACGAACTGCCTTGCTGAAGCAGCTTACTACATAGAAAGCAACGGAGAAGCAGCCATTATTGACCCATTGCGGGAAACACAGCCTTATCTAGATCTGGCAACGAAAAGAAACGCAAAAATAAAATACGTTTTTGAAACGCACTTTCATGCTGATTTTGTCTCCGGTCATGTTGATTTGGCAAAAGCTACGGGAGCACAAATCATTTATGGCCCAACTGCCCAGGCAGACTACGACATTACCGTAGCCGAAGACGAACAGGAATTCCCACTCGGAAAAATCAATTTAAAAATCCTGCATACCCCAGGACATACGATGGAGTCTTCCTGTATTGTGGCCATTGACGAGCATGGAAAGGAATATGCCGTATTTACGGGCGATACACTCTTTATAGGGGACGTGGGACGTCCTGACCTGGCCGTTTCCGCCAGTATTAGCAGAGACGACCTGGCCGCGAAATTATTCCATTCGCTGCACAACAAGGTGCTGACTCTTCCTGATGAAGTAAAAGTATTCCCTGGGCATGGTGCCGGCTCACAATGCGGGAAAAACCTGAGCTCAGAAACGGTGAGTACCATTGGTGAGCAAAAGAAATTCAATTATGCCCTGCAGGAAAACACAGAAGAAGGATTCGTAAAGGTGGTAACAGCGGGGCTCCAGGCACCTCCGCAATATTTTCCAAAAAATGCGCAAATCAATAAGCGCGGCTATGGCAATATAAATGAGCTACTCAAAAAGGCAAATCAACCGCTGGATGTGAACGAGTTCCGAAGAAAAATTGCAAAGGACACTTTGATCATCGACACGCGAAGCTCACCGTTATTTTGCCAAAGTCACATCCCTCAATCAATCAACATTAGTCTGGAAGGTTTTTTTGCCGTGTGGGTAGGTACATTGATTGAAAATATGCGCACGCCAATCCTATTGGTAACATCCCGGAATCAAGAAGAAGAAACCATTCTTAGATTGGCCAGAGTGGGCTACGAAAATGTGATTGGCTATCTCAAAGGAGGGTTTGAAAGCTGGGAAGAAGCAAAACTGCCCCTTGAAACAATTCCAACTATACCAGCTGCCGAATTTCGAAACCTCCCCCCTTCCAGTGCTGCTATAATAGACGTGCGAAGATCCGATGAATTTGAAGAAGGTCACTGGGATGGTGCAATTAACATACCGCTGGCTGAACTGCCCGAACTGAAGATAATCCTGAATGCGGACAAGCACCATTACCTCTATTGTAAAAGCGGCTACCGATCAGGAATTGCAGCCTCTCTCCTCCAAAAGTCAGGCTTCAAAATGGTAGAGAATGTGGAAGGAGGCTTTGACGCAATAAATGATTTTGCAGGAAGCAGTTGTTGTATTCTACCCCAATAACAAAATGTCACATCCACGGCCATACGAAATCCCAAATACCGTACTCGATGAACGGTCTGCTCCCAACAATCCGCTGAGACTGTTCGACCAATGGTATCAGGAAGCAGTGAATTCAGGGTTGTTTACCAATCCCGGAGCAATGACGTTGTGCACTGCCACCAAAGAAGGTGTCCCTTCCGCACGAATGGTTTTGCTAAAACAATTTGACCAAACCGGGTTGCGTTTTTTTACCAATACCGGGAGCCCCAAAGCGCAAGAACTCAACTCCAATCCAGTAGCCGCATTGGTTTTTTACTGGCAGCAATTCGAGCGCCAAATTCGTATCACCGGAAGGGTCCAAAAACTAACGAAGCTCCAGGCCATCGACTACTTTCTGACCCGACCGATAAAAAGCCAAATCAGTGCGTGGGCCTCACCACAAAGCCAGCCCGTCAAAAGTCGGGAAACACTGGAGGGATTGTACCAACACTGGATGAACAAGCTGTCTGCAGTTAATGTCATACCCAAACCAACTCAATGGGGTGGCTTTGTGGTAATTCCCGAACAAATTGAATTTTGGCAGGGACGCGATCATCGCCTCCATGACAGAATTCTCTACACCAAACAGCTTACCGGCTGGCAAAAAGAACGACTAGCTCCATAAACAAACTAGAACACCATGGAAGATGAAAGCAAAAAACTGGAGGAATTCCAGCAAAAGATAGATGCCGAAGAAAAAATTGAGCCCAAAGATTGGATGCCGGAGGCTTACAGAAAAACGATGATTCGGCAACTCTCTCAGCATGCACATAGTGAAGTGATTGGCATGCAACCGGAGTACAATTGGGCGCTTCGGGCACCAACCCTTCGAGCCAAAATGATTCTTCTGGCCAAGATTCAGGACGAAGGTGGACATGGGCTCTATTTGTATGGAGCGACCGAAACACTGGGTATTGATAGAAGTGAACTTATCGAACAATTACACACAGGACGAGCCAAGTATTCCAGCATCTTCAACTACCCTTCACTCACCTGGGCTGATATTGGAGCTATTGGTTGGCTGGTTGATGGGGCAGCCATCGTGAATCAGGTCTCACTTCAGCGTACATCCTTTGGCCCTTATAGTCGTGGTATGGTGCGCATATGCAAAGAAGAGAGTTTTCATCAACGTCAGGGTTACGAAATCATGGCACACATGATGGCTGGTACTCCAGCTCAGCAACAAATGGCTCAGGATGCACTGGATCGATGGTGGTGGCCGTCCTTAATGATGTTTGGACCTCACGATGCAGATTCGCCCAATACGAAACAGAGTATGGCCTGGAAAATAAAACGGGAGAGCAACGATTCCCTTCGACAAAAATTCATTGATAAAACAGTGCAACAAGCTGAGGTAATCGGCCTGAAGATCCCCGATCCTGACCTGAAGTGGAATGCCGAAAAACAAAGCTACGACTTCGGACCAATCAACTGGGACGAGTTTAGGCAGGTCATTCGGGGAAATGGACCGTGCAACAAAGAACGCATGGACTGGCATATTCAATACCACAACGAAGGAGATTGGGTACGCAAAGCAGCTGAAGCTCATGCTGCTAAAATCCAGGATAAACAGCTGATTGCTTAATGCTCTAAACACAAACCCCATGAACAAGGATAACAACCAATGGCCTCTTTGGGAGGTCTTCATTCAAAGCAAAAAAGGATTGCCCCACAAACATGCTGGCAGCGTACATGCAGCCGACAAGCAACTGGCCCTCGAAAATGCCCGCGATGTCTATACCCGAAGGGGAGAAGGACGAAGCATTTGGGTAGTGCTCACAGCACAAATTGTCGCTTCCAGCCCTGAAGCAGAAGACGAGTTATTTGATCCTGCCAACGACAAAGCCTACCGACATCCTACCTTTTACACCATGCCAGAAGGCGCCCTAAACATTTAACTCTATGAATAAGACAGAAGCCCTGCATCAGTATCTATTACGCCTTGCAGACACCAGTTTAATTCTTGGTCAGCGCATGGCCGAATGGTGCAGCAAAGGTCCTATTCTGGAGGAAGATCTCGCTATGACCAACATCTCGCTCGACCTGTTCGGGCAGGCTAATTTTTTGTTGCAATATGCAGCAGAGACATCAAACAAAGGAGAAAGTGTCGATTCCCTTGCTTTTGGAAGAAGTGAACGGGAGTACTACAACTACCTCATGGTAGAATATCCCAATGGGGATTTTGCGCAAACCTTCATGCGACAGTTTCTTTACAGCTCTTTCGCCTTGTTGCAATATGAAGCACTTTGCGCCAGCCCCGACAATCAACTAGCGGCTATAGCAGCAAAAAGTCTGAAGGAAATCAAGTACCATGTCCGACACAGTGCACAATGGGTTATACGCCTGGGTGACGGCACTGAAGAAAGCCACCAACGTACACAGGCAGCGCTTGATCGTTTGTGGAGCTTTACAGGCAATTTCTTTGAACGGAATGCGGTAGATAGAATATTGGAGCAGGAAGGTGTCATCTCTGATATCACAGAATTAGAAAACGACTGGCGAAAAATGGTGACCGGAGTCTTACTCAATGCAACATTGACCATACCCGAAGACGGATACATGCAAACAGGGAGCCTTGAAGCCAGGCACACTGAACACCTGGGACATATACTCTGTGAGATGCAGTACCTCCAAAGGACATACCCCGATGCAGTGTGGTAGTTCCCGTCAGATATAAGTTGCCCCCACTTAAGGTATCATTGTTTACTTCTGATAAAATAAACTGGGAATTTTACCCATTAATTGGGAGGGTATCAATGCTAGTGAGCAGCCTCTAAATCACGCCTTCCCATCCTCTTCAAAAACCGTTGGTGAGACAATAGCGCAGCACCCAACGTAGGAAATTCGCGATACGGAATTCCGTACTCCAATGCCGTTTGCTGAACAATTTTTGAAATGGGCTTATGGTGGATGTGACAGATTCTTTGAAATAGATGGTGTTCAATATGAAAGTTGAGTCCTCCAAAGAAGAACCGAACTAACCAGCTGTTCCGGGCGTAATCTGCCGTTACTTTCATCTGGTGAACTGCCCAGGCATTTTCCATTTTCCCTTCTTCATCCGGGCTGGGAAACTCAGATCTTTCAACCAGATGTGATAATTGGATGATGATGGTCAAAGTGACGCCTTCGACAAAGTGCATCAAGCCAAAACCCAGTAATATCTGCCACCATGCCAAGTCAATCAAAACCAACGGCAACAGCAGAAAGAGGCTGTAGTAGATTATCTTGAAAAGTATCATTATCAACAACTCGCGGATTGGATGTTTCTTTCGAATCCCCTTGCCGAATTGTGTTTTAAAGAACCCTCGGTAATCTTTGTAAAAGACCCATATCAAAGTCGAAAAACCGTAGAAAATGAATGTGTAGATATGCTGGAACCTGCTAATTTTTAGCAGCTTCATCCGGGGATGCAGTCGAACGATTGGCACCGAATCAAGATCACCATCGTATCCGCTAATATTGGTATATGCATGGTGCTGAAGGTTGTGCGAGATATTCCACAAATATGCATTAGCTCCAACCACGTTGAGTAAATATCCCAGCATGGTATTGACGGTCTTGTTGCGCGACACAGCTCCATGAATGGCATCGTGACATACATTTACTCCGGTGAAGGCTGTAAAAAAACCTACTATCACCCACATCAAAAGACTCAAAGGCCAGGAAAGGTTGGCCCAAATTAAAACCGCATAAGCTCCAATCAACCCCGACAAAAAGAAGATAATTTTGAAAACCATAAAGGCATTGGCATAGTGGGAAATGCCCTTTTGCTTAAAATAACTGTTTACTCTTTTTCTCAAAACCGAATAGAATTCGGTTTGCTCCTTGTTTACAAATAATAGCTGATTCTCCATGGCATAGACGTTAACCGCAAAACAAACTATTTAGCCAGTTGCAGCCTATGACCTGCATCATAAACCTGAATGAATTTTCAGATGGTAATCTTTTTGTCAATTTCTGCTCGGGAATCGCTCATCGCAGTTGGCGAAACCCATCCTCCTCAAAAACGTTGATTGTGCAATTCCGAGAGTGCCTACCAGAGCAAAAATACCTCCTCTTTCATTTGCTGTACAAACCCAATATCTTCCATCAATTTTCCGACAACAGGGTCCACAAGCAAAAATTGAGTTAGAACCGCGCTCTAAATTATAACACCCTCATTTTTAGAAGAAAAATCTAAAAAAAGGTTCCAACTGCGTCCGTTATCGTCCCCAAGACAAAGCCAATTGGCAAATTTTGTCAAGGGGCTTTATAGTTTCGAGTTGTGAGCGAAACTCCGATAACTATAGGACTTTCAGCAAGTGAGGAGGAACTACAAAGAAGAACTTTTCGATAGAAAAGGGTTTTGTCTTGTCTCCCCCCAAAGGATCATCGACCGAAGCTTTGCGTAAGGAGGTAATTCAGTATTGCGCACTTGCCAGCTTCCTTCGTTGCTCGCTCCTCACACTCCTCCAAATTTTATTGAGAATAAGGCTCTACCTATACTAGTGACTAGAATATGAAAAATGTGGCTGGCTACCACGCGAAGAAAACTAAAGCCAAGCTCAAACGGGCAATTGAAAAATAAACCTTGCCCCCCTATGGTACGTACTGTCCAGCCAAATCGAGCCACCAACTTCTTCCAATATTTTTTTAACGATTGTCAAGCCAACTCCCGTATTTTCAGCAGCATCCCGCTCTTGCAATGTTTGAAACATCACAAAAACCTTCTCATGGTATTTGGGGTCAATCCCGGGACCATTATCGGTCACAGAAAATTGGTGATTTTCATCAACCAACTCATAGGTAATGTCGATTTCCACTTTAGCCTTGTCGCAATGTTTGATGCTATTGCTGATGAGGTTTTGCAATAGTTGTTGAGCCCGAACCTCATTCATCCGAATAACAGGGAGGTTGGACGGCACATTAATCTCATAGTCTCCCAATGGATTGAGAACCTCCACCACCTCTTTCGCCACGGTATTCATATCAACCTCCATCATTTTGGTATCCTGCCTTCCCACTCGGGAGAATTCCAAAATTGCCTCAATAAGCCTTTCCATTCTTACAACCCGCTCGCGCATTGTGACAAACATTCCCCGGCTCTCATCAGAAATCTGACCTTCGGTGTCTTGCTCGAGAAAACTGGATAGATTGGATATGGCACGCAACGGAGCTTTGAGATCATGCGATGTGACGTAGGCAAATTGGTTCAACTCCTGGTTACTTTTTTGAAGTTGTTTCGAAAACTCTTCAAGGTCACTATTCGTCTCTCGCAGCCGGTGGACCATCCTCTTAAAATCTTGCCCCAACTCTCCCACCTCATCCCTGATTAAAAATTCCGGCAATTTGATTTCTTCTCCCATGACAACGGATCGGGTAATGTCTCGAAGGCGGGTTATAGGTTGTGTGATTTGTTTGCTAAAAACGAAAGAAAGCAACACCCCAAATATCAGTATCATCGCACTGATAAAGAGGGTCCAGGTCCTTTGCTGGGCGACCTTTAGATATACCGAATTCTGGGAATACCCAACCACCAAATACCCTAATTCCTCCTGTTGGAAATGAATCGGAGCAGTGTAAAATAACAATGAATTTTTCTCTGAGAACCCCCGACCGGACAGAAGCTCTTGTATAGTATAATCATTGCCATTGGGGGCGTATTCAGCCACCTGTTCATAATCAGTGTCATAGACAGCCACAAGTTCCACAAGACTATCCCTTTTTGCCCAGTCATACACCTCAGTAATACCGATAAAATCACTGGAATTTAAGGCTATACCTATGCTTAACGAAAACAATTCGGCCAGATTCCGGACTTTTGTTTTGTTAGCCTCAAGAGCTTGCGATTGGTATTGGGCAGGAAAATAGAAGTAAATGAAGGTAGCCGTGAGTAATATCAGGATGGTGGGCAGCAAGGCTAATTTTAGCCTAATAGGAATGTACATGCTACTGTTCGCCATAATTGCAACTCCCGGTTAAACCTAGATATTGTATTCCGAATCTCGCGGAGATCTCCCTTCCACTGTAAGGACCTTCACAAGAGAGCCGGCCTTTTCCACTTCCCCTAAAGTAGCCACGGCTATCGCTCCTTTGGTTTGTGCTACCCACTCAATTAATGCTGCTTGTGAATCGAAAAAATTAGGAGTATTGGCTTTTCCCTGAAATACGATCCCCAACCAGTATTTATTTAGTTCAAGAGCCGACATATCATACACCTCATTGGCTGTTCGTCTACCAGTTGGGGTTTGAGTTTTCATCAATCCAACTTTGACCCTCACCCTATCCTCCCAACGAGAATCTTCCCCGCGAATCAGTGCCTGTAGTGCTCTGGAGTCAATATCACTTCTCCCCGATTCTGAATGTACAATAACCACCAAAACATCCATTTCTGCGGTCTGTATCGTCTGAGGAGCCGCAAACCCACACCATAAAAGTCCAGCGATTAGTACCGATAGCATTTTGGTGATAAAGTTGTGGCGAAATGTGCGCATAGCTTTCATATGCATCAGAAAGCTATTCCCCATTGAACACGAACGATATTTGCCCCTGTATTACCCTCAATATCCGTATGAGTGTATTCAAGTTTCAAATTGGTTTTGTAATTAAAATCGTAGCGTAATCCTCCTAAGAACTGGCGAATGTCTGCAAGTTCAAAATATGGGTCGGTGTTGCTAGGCTCTAACCAATCATAGCGGGCATAAGGTGTAATCTTGCCAATGGAATATCCCGCATATGCATAGAATCCCTGGGTATGCTGAACATCGATACTATCCATGTCATTGATCAAATATACATACTCGGTTATAAATCGAAATTTTCCTTTTGTAAAATCTACAGAACCTGTCACAAAACTTTGTCGCATGTCTGCGGCAAGGGGCAAATCATGCATAGTTGGAGTACCCGCAGTTATCTTGTCCGTAAACATGGCTACACCTAACTTCAATGGTTTAATTGGGTTGAGGCTAAAACTGGCATTGAAAGACTTCCCTTTGTTGTTATCAGCAAAGTCCGTGGAACCTATGCCGTTGGCCACCATTACTTGGTACCCAAACTTATACTTACCGATAAAATCTCCAGAAACGGACGCACCGTTGCTGTGAGTGGGTAAAATCCCACCTTCATCTTCAAATTTGAAAAGCAAAGGCCGGTCCGCAGTAGGTTGCAATACCGTGCTATGGAGGTAAAGAGATGTCCACATACCGATAGCGGTGTGTACCCGACCCATTGAAAACTTCAGGTAATTGTCGTACTCGTACGTGGCGATAATCCGCGCAATATGTACTTTTATCTTGCCATCTTCTTCTACCTCAGAAATAACTTCACTGAGAAAGGAGATGCGGTCGGAAACCCTGGATGTATTGTATAGGTCAAACTTGCCAAGCCTAAAACTTGCGGAATCATTCACTGCAAAATTCACATCCATGAACCCTCGAAAATCTGTCTCAAAACCTTTGTCCTGGGCAAATAGAATATTACCAACTACCAGAATAACCACAGTGGTTATCAAGTTTTTACTGGCAATATTCCCAACTGCACAAAAGAGGGAGGTTATTTTGGGGGTCCGAATAATTAGCACGTTAACTTAACTTGTAAAGCTTCAAAAAGCTATATACCGTCAAACTATCTATTTGAGTTTCACCAAAGAAAGAATTTCTCTCACTTAAACCGACATTAATTCGTTTAAACCCTATAAAAATGGGTTGAATGAAACCCTATCTTTCAACCTCTCTCCCTTTTTACCAATGGGTATTTCAAATTACCTTATCAACAAAAAGTTGAAAAGATAACAGAACTTGAAAAAGGGTGAATTTTAAAAATGGATGTTATCGACTACGAACTAACAGGTAGAAAGTGGCTTGGTTTTAAAGAAGCAATTTATCTAATTGACGAGTTAGATAAAGGACAGATTAAAATGCCGAGAATAACGACTTATACTTCTGAATTGTATCCGAGATTTTATTGGAGACCTTTGGAAAAAATTGGAATTGAACACGAATATGTATTCAGCAACCTGAAAAAGGATTCAATAAATAAATACAGTGGGTAATAAGGTGTATAGCACATTAAAACGCGCCACACACAAACCATTGGATGCACAATTCCGAGAGTGCCTGCTAAAGCAAAAACGCCTCCTCTTCCACTCGCTGAACCATTGTAATATCCTCCATCAAAAAAGCTCGAAATTTCGACCAAAGGGTCCACCGGCAAAACGCCTTCGTCCTTCCTTCATCGATTCAGTTTTCGGCAACCTTATAGCTCCATTTCACAGTCTCCCCCCCATCAACTAACTTCGGTTGGATAGATTGGAAATAAAATAGATTGTTTTATTCATTCGTTGGCCGTAATTATGTTCGATCTATTTTCAGGAAGTGTTCGATTCTAATAATTAATTTAGATTAAAAATAGCATAATGAATAGAGTAGTAAGCATTGTTGGTTTTGGTAACATTGGGAAGCTCATTTGTGCACTATTGCTTCCATACAAAGAGTACTGTTTTAATATTAATGTTATTGACATCGATCCAAATGTCAAAGGAGCAATCACTGATTTTGAACATGCCAATCAGCTTTATCCAAATCATCAAATTTCATATAACAGTCAATACCTTCTGAATAACTCAGACTTCATTTTTCACTGTGCAGGAGTATCTGTACCCCAGGGTAAATCCAGACTTTATACATGTAGCAAAAGCATAGAAATAACAGAATCCATTTTTAAGGACTTCAAACCGATGAAAACTCCTTTTATCATAGTTGTAGCTAATCCAGTGGAAATCATTGCTACTATCACCTATAAAATAACTGGTCTACCTTATAATCACATTATCGGAACAGGAACATTTCTGGATTCTATTCGCATGAACCATATTGTCGGTAAAATGAAGAAAGGTATATCTTCAATTGATGCAATTCTACTTGGAGAACATGGTGCGACCGCTTTTCTGAGTAAACAATTATCTTCCATCAATGGTCTACAGTTCAGTAAATTCTTTGATGATGACACTCTTGAGCAATGCCTGAATTTAGTAAAAAACTCAGCAGAAGAAATCAAGTTTACACAAGATGCCACCCGATACGGAATAGGTTATTGTGCCATTCATATTTTCGAATTACTTCTGTCTCGAGAAGGTCAGAATAGACCAGTAAGTGTCTTAATACCAGAAGTTTTACAAAAGGATTTAGGCGGGTCCAAGATCTTTCTCAGCCTTTACTCCAGCATAAGCCATCTTGGAGCTATTCCAAACGAGCAATACCATCCTGATGAGACAGAGATGTTGTGTTTGCAGAAATCAGTCGATCTCATTCTTCCATGCATACCCAAAAAATATTTGTGACGTTTTTTGTTTATTTCTAAGTATTAATAGGAGTAATTCATAGTTGACCTACACATGCCTGCTAAGCAGATAAGCTGAGTTAATAATCCGAATACAAAATGAAAAACTACAGCTAACAATCATAGACTTTCCTGCTGCCCATTACATCTCTTTGTGAAACCAGAAGTTCATTGCCCTGTCCATTTCACCACGTTTGTGAAACCGTTGCTTGTGAAATAAAAAAAGTTCACAAAAAGTGATTTCACAATTTACTTTTTGTGCGGCCCGTTATTAATTGGAGAAGATGGAAACATGCGCAAACGCCAACACCATAAACCCGAAAATGCAATTCGGCATTGCCGAAAGGCCTTGCAATTTAGCCAGGTGGATGTGGCCCGGTTGCTGGGTGTCAGCACCAGCTATTTCAACATGATGGAAAATGGCAAGCGCCCGATGCCTGCCCACTTGCTGCTGAAACTGATTGCCCTGGCAAAAACAGCCGATGCCCACACCTCCATTCATTCCTTATCACGGCAGGTGCACGACCGGCAACAGCAGGAATGCACCGATTACCTGCAAAAAACCAAAAGCTGAGGAACAGACCTATCGGTGGACTAACGTCATGTAACTGCCCCGTTTCCTCATCGCGGACTCGGGTAATTTCTGGTGGTTTGGAAAAAATATCGGCCAACGAGGTTATCGCCCGTTGACGAAAGAAATTGTTTTTAAAGCTTCTTCCAATCTTTATCTCTTCGGCAGTTCTTTCAAAAGTAAAATCAGTGTGTTGGGCAAAAACATCCTGAGCAAAAAACACAAGAATAAGACACAAAAAAGCAGTGCTGACATTTCGGTAAAATTTCAACTTCATATGGAAGGGCTTAAAGAAGTAGCTGAGGCTTAACCTGTTTTGTTTGAATAATGGGATTGAGGACACCAGATAGGATGATTTCAAAGATAATAATTCAAGGAATGTCAACAAATCCTTGACTTATAAGCGATATTCCCATTAAACAAGTCGCGACAAATCAGGCATTTTTCCGTCTACAATATCAGGCTTTTGATGTCATTTAGAGCTCACAAAGAATGTAATTTGTCGATTGTACTGGTTGGTGTTGGAAGCGTGTTTATTCTACCGGGAATACTATTTTTTTCAAGCACCTGTATTCAAAAGCACTACCTTTACTTTACCTCTTAGCCCAAATTACAAGAATTGTCAAGTGTAGATTATAGAAAAGAAGAGCAACTCATTTCATTGTTGAAGCAGGGGGATCAAAAGGGATTGCAAATCCTTTATGATGACTATTCCCAGGCTCTATATGGAATTATTCTTCGCATTGTCCGATCGGAAGATACCGCTTCAGACTTGCTACAGGAAACTTTTGTAAAAATTTGGAGCAAGTTCTCCTTTTACAATAATGGAAAAGGCCGATTGTTTACCTGGATGGTCAACATTGCCCGTAACACGGCTATCGACCACCTTCGTTCCAAAGATTTTAAGCTCTCGCAAAAGGTCCAACCTACCGAAAATTTCGTAGATGAAACTGGAGTCAGCATGAAGGTGGAGGAAATCGGTATTCGGGAAATGGTTGAAAAACACCTTTCTAAAGAAAATCATAGTATTATTGAACTGATATATTACAAAGGGTTCACTCAAAAAGAAGTAGCAGATAAATTAGACATGCCTTTGGGGACAGTGAAATCCAAGGTGCGCATTGCGTGCAGAGAATTGAGAAAAGTATTCAATTAAATTGGAGACTAAAGCATACATCGAATCTGGAATTTTGGAGAGCTATGTGCTCCACATCACTTCCGAGCAGGAACGGCAGGAAGTTGAATGTATGTCCAAAATTTACCCTGAAATTCGGACTGAGTTGACTGAGCTCGAACTTTCTATGGAGCAATATGCACATGCTTTTGCAACTCCTCCTCCTGATGCCTTGCGTGAAAAAGTGTTGGCTGCAATGCAGCAGGTCACCCAAGAGAATGCTTCGCCAAAAGAAGCAGTACCAGTGACCACAGTAGTTCCGATGACACCTTACAAGCTGCGTTTTCAATTGGCTGCGGCTGCGACTATACTCCTCCTGTTAGGTTCCTTTTTCTACTACCAACAAACGACTTCTCAGTTGGAAGAGACAAACGGCAAATTGACGCAACTGGAGCAAAATACCGCTGTTTTGAAAGAGACTGGTGAAGCGTCTGAAGCTGCCAGGGCATTACTCTTGGCTGATATGAAAATACTAAAAGACACAGCCAACCGCTCCATAAAAATGGCTGGTGTGGGAACGCATACCGATGCATTGGCCACTGTTTATTGGGATGGGAAACAGACCTACCTTGATGTGCAACAACTTCCTGTACCATCAGAGGAGAAACAATACCAGCTTTGGGCTATTGTTGAAGGTGTACCTGTTGATGCCGGCACTTTTGAGGTGATAGCCGGTTCTATGGTGCTTCAAAAGATGAAACCAATTGAGAATGCTCAGGCCTTTGCCGTGACGTTAGAAACCAAAGGTGGCAATCCTGTTCCTACTCTGGAGGCTATGTATGTGGTCGGAAATGTGGGTTCTTAACCACTTCCCTCGCGAGAGTTTACTTTCTTACCAACTTATTTCAATGCAATTAACCTTTGCAACCAGGCGGTTGGCAGCCACACACACCTGATGTTGGTTGTCTAAACGAATGGGGTAAAAATGGTACTGTTCTCCTTCAATCAGCGGCTCTCCCAAACAGTTGACCGCCTTGGCCTGTGCAAAAAAACCTGAGCCGTAGGCCTTTAATACGGATTCTTTCCGCGCCCAAAGTCTAAAAAAAGCCAATTGCTGATCGGGTGATTCAGCCAACCATTGCAACTCTTCCTCGCCATACACGGTTTTTCCCACCTTCAAGTAGTCAATTACTTTTATGTGCTCCACGTCCACCCCTATTTTGGCATCTGGCTCTTCTGAAAATGCCAGTACTACATAGTTTCCTGAATGAGACAGGTTGAAGGCGGGAGCATCCACGACATACGGCTTTCCGTGGTCGGTAGTTTGGAGTTTTTGCATCGTATGCCCACTGTATTCAGCCAACATCTTTTTAATGAGCAGTTGCCCCAGGAGCTTGCGTTTGCGATCAGCTTCAAAACGAAACCTCCCAACACTTTTGCTTGTTTGTTCATCCTGACTCTGCAGATACTTCTGATAAACAGCATTTGAGAAACCATCCAATCTGGTGTACCAAAGGTATACGGGAATCGAATTGTTATCCAGGGGAAATGAAGCTTCCAAATTATTCTGCTGTACTTTGGTTGGCTTGCTTCTTTACAAAATCGCCTTGCCATCGAATGCCTATAAAAGCACCCACATTATCCGATAATTGACCAAAATCTGCGGATGGAGTAAACGTTACCTCGAACCCTTTCGCATTTTCGAGTGCATAGGTTAACTCAACCATACTGTACACTTGCCATAATCCACCACCAAAGAAATATTCGAAATCCGGGTCGTCAATGCTGGCAAATGAACGCCCGCCATCGTTTAACCCATTGTAAGTCCCAAAATTGTTGGTATAAGTCACCATGGTTCGATAGCGAAGTCTGTCCGTTATTTTCCCCATCAGAGCCAGGTGGTGCGCTGTGACACGGTTGTTGACGATGAAATTGTTAAAATCCTGCAAGTCTTCGACATAAACAGTTGCGCGATCAGCTGTGAGAAACAAGGGAGTGCCCAAAATTTGCCTGTCGTACGTCCAGCCATTGCGGTAAATGATATTGTTGTAAAAGTCATCCCGTCCGCCATAGCGGTAGCCGTAGTTAGACTGCCCCGGCACAATGTCGGGTGTTCCAGGCCCACTTTGGTATTTCGTGTGCAACACTTCATAGGCCATAGACGGCCACCATTTCTTTCGTGCAGGAGGCTGTAGGTGCATTCCCGTCAACCCATCAGGGTTTTGGTATTGCTTCAAGCTGGAGTTGTCTTCAAATGGAGTTTGGTGATAGATGCGAACTTTCCATGCTTTTACCTCAACATCCAGCGCGTATTCAAACACTCCCAGGTGATTGCCCAACGCATTCTCAATTTCAGGTCCCAACACGCCAGCAGTATCCCTGGAAGCATTAATTGAGCGTGCCAAAAAGATGTCCTTAAAATCGGAAAATTTATTGGGGAGTTGTCCCCTTACATCATTTCTCCCTGCCCATTGAACGTTGTGAACGAGTCCTCCTGTGAGGGAAACCTTTTTGCTGGCTCCCACTTTTAAATACACGTACTTCTGATGCAGGAAAGGGCTTTCCACAAAGCGATCTTTCTCCAACCAACCGTGGTTGATCATTCCTTTGATGGCCAAAAAACTTCTGGTGAATGGAATGGGAGTAAATTCTCGGATGCCCAGGCCAACCATGGGCATAGGTCGGGCATTACGACTAAACACCAGTGAGCCACTGCTCAACATTTCAGGGTTTAATCCGATGGTATGAGCGCGGCTGCCTAAGTGCGCCACAAAAACGCTCCAATACCCTTCCAGGTAATACTCTTGCAAACGGCTTCGCTTGAGTTGCGCGCTGCCCAACGCTGAAAAACCAGCCTTGAGTTCCATGCTTTTTGTCAACCGATAACCTGTTGTTACTCCCGTCAGCAAATAAGCATCTGCGGCATCCTGTCGCAACATACCCCAACGGTTGCTGTATTGGTAATGCGGTACATACTTCTCAGTCGCGATGGAGCCTCCTAATTCGGAGAAGATTTTTACCGTGTCCAACTGTGCCAAAACAGTGGCAGGTAATAACCAAAGTAGTACAAAAAAGAGGGAAGTTCGAAGCAACAATTTCACCGTGGACAAGTATCTGTATGGGGTAAAATTAGCAAAATTGTGGCCTCTCTTAACGATGCTGTGAACACACCATGTCTGCCAATGTGAATCGTAGTAAATTTGCTGTTTCAAATCCGGTTTGCTGTGGGTAACGTATGTAACTTTGAGATTGGAAATAAACTAATTATTTAATGGGCCCGGTTGTTCAATTATCGCGATTCAAAAAAAGAACTCTAAAGACCTTTTACCGGTTTTACGACCTGGTTTCTGACGGGGACAAATACATCCGTTACTCTTACTATCACAACGGTTACCACAATCCTAACTACGAGTTCGGGAAGGATCAAATAGCTTTTTTACACATCCCAAAGACCGGAGGCAGTTCGTTGGCAAAAATGCTGGTAAATGATCCCGAAGATCGTTTTATCAACCTCAATATCCACAAGCCGGTAGCCAACAAATGTCAACCGAAAGATTTCCGATACCTCACTGTGATGAGAGACCCGGTAGATCGTGTGTGGTCTTACTATCAAATGGTGCTTCGCAGCCCCGAAGGTTACCCCTACCTCAACTTTGCAAAAAAGGGCCTGGCACACTTTTTAGAAAAGTGTTGGGCTGCCCGAAATCTTTCCTGCCGATACATTGCCGGCTCCGTAGAACCGGAACCAACAAAAGAAACATTGCAGCAGGCTCAACAAAACCTGGATTCGTTTTATGCGGTACTGGCCTTTGCCCATTTTCAAGATGAGGTGAGCGGATTTATGCAGCGCCACAGTATTCCCTTCGAACTCATCCCCAACGAGCGCAAATCGACCTATGCTCAACCTTCCAGGGCCGAAATCGAACTGATCAAAGGATACAACCAATTGGATACAATGCTCTTTGATTATTGGAAAAACAATCGGAGCGACAAATAAACGCTAGGATTCATTTCTGACCGCAGCCCTCCCCATGGAAGAATTTGAAGCGGCATTTGGAGACGTGGCACGCGATTGAATTGTATTCATCAGTATCTCCAGCATTCTCTCGGCCAACACTTTACGGTTAAATTCATCGGCCATGCTGAAGCATCCATTTTGACAGGCTTCGTATTCGGACGCATCGTTTTTCAACCTTCCCAATTGCTTTAAAAAATCGGCCTTGTTTTCTGGTTCAAAACACAACCCGGCCCGGTAACTTTCCAACAGTTGTTGCGCTTCTCCTTCTACTCCTAACAGGATTGGTTTTCCCATGGCAGCATTTTCAAAAATCTTGGAGGGAATGACCGTTTTGAAGGTATCCGACTTTCTAAGTGGAACCAAGGCCACATCCGTGATACTAATGTAGTTTGGCACTTCTTCTCTATCAATAGAATCCAACATCGTCACATTGGTCAACCCTAATTCATTCGCAAGATTGACCATCCGCCCTTTGTAAGCTCCTTCCCCAACAAATAAGAAATGGATTTCGGAATCGGTCAGCTCTGCCGCACATTCCAGAATAAAATTCAAATTGTGCGCCATTCCATGCGTACCAATGTATCCGACAACAAATTTTCCTTGCAATTGCAACTTTTCAATCAACTGCTGATTGGGGTCTTGTGGAAAATAACGCTGTGGGTTTACCCCATTTTTAATGACTTCAATTTTATCCGCATCAATCCCTTCAGCAGCAATGCGCTCTTTAAAGGAATCGGTAACTACCACTATTCGATGGGCGCTTCTATAAAGATAAGTCACCAATTTTTCCAATCGGTCCAGAATAGAATTGCTTTCAATAGCGCTAACAGCCTTGATCGATTCGGGCCACAAGTCGCGTACCTCCATCACCAGTGGCTTACGCTTTACCATCGCAGCCATATGCCCTCCCAGCACTGTAAATAGCTGTGGAGAAGTGGCTACAATCACGTCTGCTTTGTGAAAAAAGCTCGCCAGGAAAGAGGCAAAGGCATAACTGATGTAATCCAAAATACGCTTTACGGTGCCCCGGTTGGGTGTGATGTAAGACCATACACGCACCACCTTGATGCCGTCCATCATTTCCTTTCGGTACAATTTATTCTTGTATCCAGGGAATACCTCCCCTTTCGGGAAATTAGGATTGCAGGTAATGACCGTTACTTCCGCACCTTTTTTCACCCATTCGATGCAATGTTCGTAGGTGCGGTTGGCGGGAGCATTGCTTTCTGGAGGAAAGTTGTCCGTAAAAAATAATATCCTCGTAGGCTTCATGCGAATTGAATGGTCGTTTTCAGGTCACTAAAAAATGTGATGGTCACCAACGTTGCAGCGGCAGTTTTATTAAAACCAAACGCATATTGATAGGTATTTGTTTGGATGCTATCCGATCCTTCGAAAGAAATAGTTCCAAAATCTCCGGAAATCCTATTTCCCGTCACCTGAACCGTCACATTTGGATGAAAATGAAGGAATGCCTCAGAGTGGAAAGATTGACTTAACTGATCGGTGATGATCACACTTTCTTGCCCACAATCAAACGTTCGTTGATGGACTACTCCTAAGGACTGGTAGCCATTGTGTGATGCGGTAATTTGATTTTCATCGGTTGACAACACTTTGCTTTCAGCCCGGCAAGCCACTCTAAACCCTCCCCATACCTGTGATTGATCCTGGTTGGCGACCATCACCGTGTTGTGCGCAGTGGTAGACCGTTCACTTTGCCGTTGCTGGTTCTTTTCATAAGTTGAAATTCCCGTGTCAACAATCAACGGTTGCCCTTTGTGGAACAAAACAAAATTGAGCGTGTCGCTGTGTGCATGTCCTGGAATGTAATTGGGACCGATGTTGCCCACATCCACCAACAATTCAAAATCGGGCCGATGGAACTTTCTGTAGCCACAGACGCCTAATTCTTGTTGTTCGATTACGATTCCCAATTTCCGGGCATAGTCAAGCAATGTACCGGTATTAGGAGCAATGCCATCTACGCTATCGTTGACATGTGGAATATCCCCATTGCTAAAGGTTATCGCTTGCAGCCAACCCACCATTTTGCTGGCTTTTGCTTGTAGCAAAGTCAAAAATTCGGCAGTGCCTTCGGTTGGATTATTCGCAAGCAAGTTGATGCAGTCCAATACCCGGCCCAGAAGGGTTTGGTGATACATGGGCGACAATTCAAAATGCGCCCCGTTGGCCAAAATTTGTTCTTCCAGCTGAGCTTCTAAAATTTGAATGGCTTCATTTACCACGGAACGATCATCCAGATAACAACCGCCAAACAATAAGGCAAAGCCATTTTCCAACAGGTGGTTGCCCATCAAGTGCCATTCCAAATTGACGCGCAAACGCGCCAGGTCAGTTTGAATCGCCCGATGGATTTCACCTGAGTCTACCTCGTGCAGCGCAACAAACTTGATCCAATTCATCAACCGCAGTGAGGTTGGATAGGGTTCATGACCGTCTTTGAGGTGGTCGTATTGCTGCACGTAATCCTGCATCAAAGCAACGGCCTTTTCCACGTTAACGGAAGGCTGCAACAGAAAATCAAAATAACACAGGTTGTACGTCCAAAGCTTTCCAAACGCATCAAAATTCCAATCGATGCTGTTTTTGAAATGCTGCGGTTTGTTGAGAAAAGTAAATGCGAAGGCCCCATCAAACGATGCGTTATTGGTCAGCAGCAATGGCCATTGCAATGCGCGCGCTGGTGCCAACTCTGCTGCTGCCATCAGCTTGCAGAGCGATTTTCCAGCCAGTTTATTCCGCAAAAGATAATAGAGTCGGTACTTTACCTGAGTAGGTTTCAGGTATTTAAGTGTATGCGTGTATAGAGCAACTTTATTGGCCATTCTTGCATTCAACTGAAGGTAACAGGGGGGGACACTGATAACAACGATGCATTAAAGTGGTATTACTTCTCTCTGATCTCATCTTCCAACTTCTCCTTCTCAACTCTTCCAACCACTCCAATGATCTACTACTTTTAACTACTTACGGCATTTATACGGGTTTGGATTTTTTGCGGCTTTTCTCGTCAAGGGTCAGAAACGAGGCAAGCAAAATGTTGTCTGCAAATGTACAATTTCCCTAAGGTTAACTCCGCATTCATTTCCCCATTTGAAGGAAACTTATTATTGGACCATACACTCATTTGGGAAGGCGCAATTTCTTGATCCACCTTTTCCGAAATACTTTCCGATACACTCTTTCAGGCAGTAAATCCCGGCCCAATTCAAATGCGAATGTTTTCACCCTTGTTTTCAAGGGTATAGCCACTTCAACATTTTGCCGGTTCACCATTCCCATGCGTTTACCAATAAAAAGTTGCCGGGTATTTTCGCGCTGGTGGTACCAGATTCTTTGGAATTCTGAGAGGGGTTTGTAGGCATCCGCATCTACTGGAAACTCGGTCTGGTAGCCCATTTTTTCAAGCAACGGCCCCTGAATGCGTTCTAACTTCTTGATTTGGTGCTGGCTCAACTCGGATTTGAATGCTTCAATTTTGGAAGCATCAAAGGTGGACTTCACATAATTGGTTGCTTCGTTTTCCCCCGCCTGCTGGGCAATCATGGCTGGCTCGAAAGGGATGTCCAGAAAAGCACAAATTGTTTTTGCCACCGTTTCAGGGTCTTGCAGCAAATCTTCGTACCGAATCAATTTGTACCGCTCTTCTCCTATCATCGCCTGGTTGTAGAGTCCGGCAATGTTGCTATCTACCCATTCCTGAGCGGCCAGGTACATGTTGCGGTGGGCACGTTTGGCTTGACTGGCTGCAACCGCTCGTCCGTCCCTGACGATGTGTATAAATTTTGCTTCTGGCACCAACAGCAGGTACTTGGCCAGAAATTGCTCCATGTTGGGTGTTTTATCACCAAACACGGTCTTTCCATTGGCTTTTAATCTTTCGGCTATGCCTTGTTGAATGATTTCGCGGGCACTGCCATAGTCTTGCAGGTTTTGATAGTCGAGCAGCTCCGTTAAGCGGCCTTTGTAGTCGTTTTCAATCAGCCACGATTGAATGTCACCGCTGGAATGATTGAGGTTGTAAGGCAGCACATTTTCGTAGTACTGAAAACAAGACACCAACCGATAGGCTACTGACTTTCCGTCAATGTGTATCTCGGAGTGTTTCCCCAACATAACCGACAGTAAGGTGGTACCTGATCGCTGTGCTCCTGCTATTAAAAATGTCTTCATCAAAAATCTGTCCGGTTCATTGTACTAATTCCTGCAGTTCCCGCATTGCCTTTTCCATCACATTGCTGACCTCAAATTGCGCCTTAAAACACTGCAAAGCGTGTCGACTCATTTCCGGGTAATTACCGGCATTAAATGATTGTATTCCTTGCACCAATGCTTCGACCGATTGAGGTGCTACCAAAATACCTGTTTTTTCGGATTCCACTATTTCAGGAATCGATTTCCATTGGGTGGCAATCACGGGCAGGCCCAACGAATAGGCTTCTATCAGCGTTCCCGGATACCCTTCTCCCGGATAATAGGTGGGCAATACCACCACATCGTATTGCTGCAATGTGCGCAACACTTGCTGCTCATTGGTCAAAACGCCTTTGTAAAATGGAGCTTGTGACAGGTCATCGTATACTGGCTCCACAATTGGCCCGAATACATCGATGGTATACGAATCATCCAATTGCTTTTTCGCTTCGATGAGCTCTCCGATTCCTTTGGTCTTTTTAACGTGTCCCAGAAATAAAAAGCGCTTTTGAAAAGGCCTGTCGCCTCTCAGGAATTGATTGTCAGGTGCCTTCCGGGAAGTGGAAAATTGTTTGACCCGCCCGCTGAGGGGTTGAAAAAATTGAATCAATGCTTTCGTTTGCAAATACACAATGTCGGCTTGGAGAATGGTCGCGCGAAACAACCATTTCCGAAGTCCCCCAGCTGTTTCGTACTGTTCTTTCAAGGCTCCGCCAAAGGGGCGCACAACCACTTTCTTCCCCAATAGTCGCGACAGCACAAACACTATTGGCCCCAGAAAAACAATGCCCTTCTGGCTGGTGTTGAGAAATACCAGATTGCTGCCCCAAATGAATCGGAGCAAATCCACCAGGCAAAATGCAAAATTGGCTGCCGTACTCCCAAATTTCTGCGTGTTGATGACCCGATGCACAACTTGTTGTCCTTCCAGATAATCCACTAAGTATTCAAAAGAGCGCGTGGCTCCACCCACATTGTTCCGTTTGGCATCCAATCGGGGCCCTATCAGCAAGATGTGCATGGAGGTGGTACTCATGTATTGGCCCCTTCATATTTTACTTGAAACCTTTCAGCCCATCCCATCAATTGCATCATCATCCACAACTGGTGTGACGCCCGAAATACACTCATGGTCGGTGTATCTGTTTTTTGCTCCAATCCCCGCTGGTAGATGGCTTCCAACTGCGCCTTTTTAAACAGGCCGGGCAAGGGATTTTGCTCAAACAACAGGCGTTTGGCTAAGTCTTTGAAAGCCTGGTTTTGGTAACGGTACAGCGGTATGTTAAATCCTTTTTTGGGGTGATTAAACACCGACTCAGGCAAATCATGCTTCATCGTTTCCCGGATTACCCGTTTTCCAACACCGCCTTGCATCAAAAACCGATCGGGCAACTGAGCGGCTGCTTCAAATAAATCCGCATCTAAAAATGGCGCACGCACTTCCAGCGAATGGGCCATGCTCATCCGGTCTACTTTGACCAACATATTGTTGGTGAGCGTGTGCCGGGCGCGGTAATACATGATTTTACGCAATGGTGTCCATGATTTTGCAGCTTCGGGGTAGTCCATCAACAGCGTAAAACGGTTGTCCAAATCCCACTCTGATAAAAGGGCCTGCATCTCTGCTTCGGTAAATTGCTCATTCAAGGCAATCGGAATCTCATCTTCTGTGAGCAGCGATGTTTTGATGGCCCGGTCGACCTGCCGCAAGGACGATTTACTTTTTAATATGCCTGTTTTTTTCAACAAACCGGTCGCGCCTCCGGCCATGGCACGAAAAGGCTCGGGCACTCCTCTCAGCTTGAGAATGCGGCTGTACCAATCGAACAAACTGTAACCGCCAAACAGTTCATCTCCGCCATCTCCCGACAAAGCTACTTTTACATGCTCCCGGATTTTTTTCGCCACGAAGTAGGTCGGAATGGCCGAACTGTCTCGAAAGGGTTGGCCAATGTGATCAATGATTTCCCAAAAGATGGATTCCGTAAATTCTGCATCGGGGACCACTATCTCGTGGTGTTCTGTTCCACAGTGCCGGGCGACTGCCCGTGCGATGGGGCTCTCGTCATAGGCTTCATCTTCAAACCGCACATTGAAGGTACTGATGGGCTTTGAGGCCTGTTGCTGCAACAACGCCACCACCGTGCTTGAGTCAATTCCACCAGAAAGAAATGCACCAATCGGTACATCGCTCACCGTTTGGTTTTTAACCGCTTGTGTGAGTTTCGGGCGGATAAAATCCACCGCGTCTTGTTCTGATTTGATGTCGAGGTTAATCGGATAGTCGATGGAGAAATAGGGCTGCACCGCCACTGTTTCGTTTTCGATGCGGATAAAATGTCCGGGCGGCAAGGGCTTAATTCCCTGAAACAGCGTCATGGCATCTGGTATCAAAGATGTGCGCAAGTAATAAAGCAACGCCTTTTGGTTGAGCACCCGCTCAATCTGTGTGTTTTCAAGCAAGGATGCGAGTTCACTGGAAAAGGAAAAGCCCCCTGCCCCATCGTGGAAGTAAAGTGGCTTTTCGCCAAAACGATCCCGACCAATGAGGTGTATTTTTTTGGATTTGTCGTACAAGCAAAAAGCAAACATGCCCTTTAATCGTAACATCATTTGCTCCCCATATTCTTCGTAGAGGTGCACCAACACTTCTGTGTCCGATGCCGTTTTGAACGTGTGGCCCAGCAGCTCCAACGATTCTTTCAGCTCCCGGTAGTTGTAGATTTCTCCGTTGAGAAACACCAATACATCCCCCGTTTCATTGAAAATGGGTTGCTGCCCGCCTTCCAAATCAATGATGGACAACCTGCGCATCGCCAAAGCACAAGCAGCATCATCGTAACGACCAGCCATGTCAGGGCCGCGGTGAATCAATGCCTCGTTCATCCGGTGAACTGTCGCAACAGCATCCTCCGGCAATTCCGTATTTTTAGCAATTATTCCGGCTATCCCGCACATGCTTTAAATTTCCTTCAGGATACGAAATGGGGTGCCGCCTACCACACAATTATCGGGCACATCTTTGTTGACCAAGGTCTGAGCACCAATCACCACGTTATTGCCTATGGTCACTCCTTTTAGCACCGTGCTTTTGTCTCCGATCCAAACATTGTTGCCAATGCTGATGGGCGCAGTATCGTAACCATCTAATTGGAGGTTGCCCGACTCCATGGTATAGTGGTGGTCGTGGTCAAGAATGCTCACCGACTGCCCGATGGTTACATTGTTACCAATCTGGATGCTGTCGTGCGCTACGATGCGGCTGTAGCTGTTGATGCCAAAGTCATCGCCAATGGTCAGTTGCCCTTTTGCGTACAACATCACATCATCGTTGACAATGATGCGCCCGGCACATTGGATGCTTCCTTTTCCCAGGATGTAAATGCCACAACGCCTGCCTATCATGGAAAGTCGCTTCACGCGCAACTTGCCCGTATGAAATGCAACGGCCACGAAGTAGCGCAACACCGACATCGCCTTGTAGCTTGCGCTTTTATAGATCAGCTTCACGCTTCGGAAGATTTTAGTTCCTGTAACAATTCTTTGATCACCGTTGGCCCATAAAATTGGGCGGCAGCCTTGCCTGCATTTTGCACCAACAATTGCTGGTACTCCCGATCATTTGCCACCTTGTCCAATCCGTTCACAATATCTTTTGTGTCTGCCACATCAACGAGGCAGGCACATTGTTTTTCTTCAATAAAACTGTTGAGGAAAGAGCCTTGAGGCGAATGGGCAAAAATAGGTTTACCGGATAGCAACAAAGGAATGGTGCGGGTAGGAAAAATCGTTTGGTATTCAATTTCTCCATAACCCCCTTCAAATCCATGGGTGAGCACACAGATGTCGTATTTCTGCAACTCGGCATGTATCTGTTCCGGTGCTACGGCCCCTCTGTGGGTAAACAAATCAGTGTTGATTCCCCGCTTCTGCAACAACAACCTGGGCACGTTGGTGTAAACATTCAAGTGGTATTTCGGATTTCCTGCAATGGCATTTAGCAACCGTTTGGTGGCATCGATGTTGGACTCGTTAAAGTTACCAATGGCGACCAACTCGTAGGTATCCTTTTCTGTTCCCGGAATCCCGGTTAATTCAGTGGACGAAGGATACGCATTAAATGTGTGCACCAGCGGAACCAGGTTATCGAGGTTGTATTGTTTTTTGTAGAAACGCAACATCCCATCACTCATCACAAAAACGCGTGCTGAATTGGAGAAAATTTCTGCCTGGTAAGCAGCTGCATTGGAGTCCGTTATCGCCACATTGTCCGTATAGGTATTGTGAAAATACGAACTAAATGGCACTCCCAGTTTTTTGGCGGCCCGGCAAGCTGCGAGGCAATATAAATCATTGGGGTAGACGCCAATAACGTGATCAATCTTCTCGTCTTTGATGATTTTTTCGATGGCGGCCATGAGTCCTCCAAAACGCCCCTTGCGGAACCAGCTGAAAAACCGGTTGCCCCGGCCCATAAAATTCAGCTCGCTAAAAAAGTACTGGAACCTCGCTCCATTGGCCTTGCGGCCTGACACGGCTTTTCTGCTCCAGGTGGAGGAACCAAAAACAACCAATTCATCCTGGGTAAAGTTTTGTGCCAGGTTCTCCACGATGACACTTGACCCTCCGGTTTGAGGCAATATGCTCCAGCTAACGATTAATATCTTCACTTTCTGCTTCTTTAATCTGGTTAGTTCCGTTCCAACGGTATTGGCCGCTAAATTACCTGTATTCGCGTACTTGTCGCCAACAGCAGCCAGTACAATCCACTGGTAAAACTCTCTGCGGTGAAGCCAAATAGAATTAAGGTGACCAGTGTCAGTAAACTGAATTGAAAATACAGCTTATCCTTGCTTTTAGTGGATTCCAACAACCGCGTCAAGATTGATTTGCCCGACAGGAACATAAATATCAGGTACGATAACAGTCCTACTATGCCATAAATAACCAACAAGGCCAGGTAATCGCTGTGGGGTGATGCAAAATAGCCCCGCTCTCTAATTCGTCTGATAAAGTTGTTGTTTTCTTCCTGATAGAATTCACTGAACCGGCCTTTAAATTGTCCGATGCCTACTCCAATAAAATTGGTTTCCTGTGCGGCTCTGACGACCCCTTTCCAAATGGGCAGGCGATCATCCTCGGAGGAAACTTTGTCCAGTCGATTCAGCAGCGTCAAGGGTGTTTGCTTGTCAATTTGCTGACTGGCCAAAGCGAAAAAGATTAAAATACCTGCTGTTGTTGTCACTAAAAACACTTTTTGCCGAACGGTTGAAAAATAAAAAATGATCACTGCGGCTACCGCCAACACTGCCAGAGCTGTGCGACTACCTGCCGTGATAAAGGCATTTCCCAGAAACAACAAGCCGCCCCACCAGGCTAGTTTCCGTAACCAGCCTCTCACTTCGGTACGGTAGACGATAAAGAACAGCAGTACCACCAGCACACCGATGGCCATGTAGTTGGGATTGTCCATGAATCCTGCACTTCTCCTAAAATTTTTCAAGACGTAATATTGATACAACGCATAGGCTGCATTCGTCATCACTCCGCCTGCTAAAAACTTCCAAATGGTTCGAATTTTCTCCTTGCTTAAATCGCAATGCCGGATGACCACAAATACTCCCAGGTATAGCCCCAACTGAAAAGCATCGTTGTACAAATAGCCCAGGTAAAACTTCCCCGTTACCATTCTGAAAAGTGTGACTATCAGGCCATAGGCGAAAATAAAATAGAGAAACATGTCTTTTCTCAGGTGCGTATTTTTGTCTACTCCAAACGTGATCTTGATACCAAAAGTGAAGAGAATGAGCAGTGCCAACACCCGATACGGCTTCAACACAGTATCGACATCAAACAAAACCAGCAACACCTTTTCGAGGGGAATCAGGAAGGCATAAATACACAACAATTGGTAGATGAGCCGATCAAATTGTATGTTGATTTTACCCTCCACTTAACCGATCTTTTTCAGTGTATTTTCAAGGGCCGCCACTACCCGCTCTGTCGCCAGGCCATCGTCCTGGTAACATTCTTGAAAAAGGGCTTCTCTGCGCTTTGACAAATCACCTTTCGGGTCGGTCATGTAGGTTTGAATGGCTTTTCCCAGAGCGGCAAAACTACCCACAGAAAGAGCACCACCAGCTGCTACCAACTTCTTCAGGTGCGTGTAATCGACCAGCCTGCGTGCAGAATTCCAATAGGGCAAGTTCGCATCTGCGTCAAAAGAGGTGAGTATGACTGGCTTGTTGTGCATCAGCGCGTCAATTGACACGGTTGAACCAGAATTTAAGCACACCGAGCAACCGGTAATCAGGTTGGAAAGTCGCAGCATGTCTTGCTTTTTCATGCTCCACCGGATTTTACTTTCTGACAGCCGTGGATAATCAATCGCTACTCGGTCACTTTTCAAAGCGTCCAAGCGGGTCAGCCAGGATTCTTTCGCCATAAAGGTGGTCACGTTTTGCGGGTGTGGCCGCACGACCAATTGCATCTCCTTGCCAAAAAAGTCTTGAACGGTTTTACTACTCAGCCACTCTACAATATCAATTTCCTTTGGCGCAAACCGCGGGGAACTCATTGCCACCAGCAAATAAGGCCGCTCTGGATTCAACCCCAGCTCGGTCAGCATTGCTTCGGGTGCTGGATTTTCGCGCACTTCAACATGTTGGTCAAAATGTGGCACCCCGCAGATAGTAACCTGTTCTTTTGTCAGGCCATAATACTCCTGCAGTTCATTGAACATGATGTCGCCCCAGGCAATGAATGAATCAGGCACTGCCGGAAATTTTCCTTTACAGGTAATGTTGTCCCAGCTCAGCAAGTGCAGCAAGGTGTGTATGCCCTGCTCCTTTGCGCTGTGTATCATTTTTGCTTCGATGATGCTCACAGGGTAAGTAGAAACCACGAGGCGCGGGTTCAACTCCTGCAAGATGGATTGGGCCTCTTCAGAGTGTAGGTGTTTGTTCTCTTTTTTCAAAAATCGGGCTCGAATTCCTGGAAAAAAGCGAATCAATTGATAGATGGAATAATAGTACAACGGGCGCACTCGTTTCCAGGGATGCCTGGAATCACTGTAAAAAAGGGCGTTGTAAAATTTTTCTAAGAGCGCTGAGTTTTTGCTCAGGTCCTCCAGAAAATACATCCGCTTGTAGAGGTAATCATCGTCCCATATGGTGCTCTTCGTTTTCCATTCAACCAGTTGTACCAGGGGATCGTTGCTCAAATCGCCCCAATTTTCATCTGTAGCATCAGGACTTACAATGGCTACTTTCAGCCCTTTTTTTGTCAACCGTTGCACCAGGTTGGTTTGCAACAGCATTCGGGCTGCAAACCCGTGCGATATGAGGTAGCAGATATCAACGCTCATGGTTGAGGTATTCTTCTGCTTTTAGCCAATCTTCGGCTGTATCGATGTTTATGGGAGGTGTACTGTTGTTTTCGTGGTAGGCGATACGTTGGCCATACAGCGAACGTTTTTCGGTAATTATCTCCGTGTTGGTCAAATAAATAGACCCATCCCGGTAATAGGATTTGGGCAGTTCCTGTCTGCGTGCAACGATGTTTGTCTCTCCGGTTGCTATCGTTAAAAAGTCCTGTCCCTCTGTTGGCTCAAATGCCCAATGCGGATTGAACTTCGCTGGAATTTCACGCACTGAAATAAGGCTGTCGGCACCCGACTTTTTGAACTTCCCGATGGCCGCATCAATTTCCTCCGCCTGCCGGAAAGGCACCGTGGGCTGTAACAGGCAAACTGCATCAAAATGAAGCCCTGTTGCGGCAAGTTGTTCAATGGCGTGGATAACCGTGTCCAATGTAGGCGAACTGTCTGTTGCCAAAGTGGCTGGGCGAATAAACGGAACCGATGCTCCCAATTCCTTGCTGATTTGTGCGAGCTCCTCGCTATCCGTGGAGACAACGACCTCACTGATGTGCCTGCTGGCCAAAGCAGAGGCAATGGTGTATCCAATCAATGGAGTTCCGTTGAGCAACTTGTTGTTTTTGCCAGGAACACCTTTTGAACCTCCTCTCGCTGGTATGAGTCCTAAAACACGCATCGGCTCAATAAGTCATTTTTTTAGAATAATTCAGCGGGGCTTTTGCCAGCACATCGGCTATTTGTTGCCCGGAATTTCCCACTCCGTACAGAATATCTTCAGGGTAATGACCGTGTTCCACTTGCTGGGTGATGCCCTGCGCAATTGCCTGTTCTGTATAGTCGACAGAAATAACATTTGGGCCGTGTTCCCGACCGAGTTGTCGGGTCCCGATATTTATCACGGGCACTCCCAGGAAAGCACATTCCCGAATGCCAACACTGGAATTTCCTACCAAACAGTGGCTGCTTTTAAGAAATGCCAGAAAATCCTGTGGCTCCATATTTTTGAAAAAATGAATGTTTTGTACGTCCCTTCGCTCCCGGAAAGATCGAATACCGCGTGAAGTTCCATCAGAGCCTCCATCCACGTTGGGCCAAAACCAAAAAGTGGGCATTTGCACCTGGGCAATTGCCTCCAGGGTTTCTTCGACCTGCTTGCGGGCCAATTCATATTCTTCGGTAACGGGGTGTTGCATCACCACCAAATAGCCGTTGGCAAAATCTGGCTTGCCACCCACTCCTCCGTATTTTTCATACGGGTCAAATTCCAATTCTTGTTGCTCCGAAACAGGCACTGCCAAATCGATTGACGGACATCCTGTCACAAAAACGGAGGCTGGGTCCTCGCCCATTTTAACAATGCGTTCTTGTGCATTTTCGCTGGAAACCAAATGTAAATCTGCCAGCTTGGTCACTGCATGCCGCACTTTTTCATCGATGTTGCCCGTCACTTCGCCTCCTTGAATGTGGGCCAAAGGAATGTTCATGTAGGCCGCTGCGATGGCCGTAGACATTGTTTCGTACCGGTCGGCAACCGTCACGACCAAATCGGGCTTTTCGTTGTTAAAAATATTCGAAAGCTCAATAATGCCCAATCCTGTGGTTTTGGCTTGTCCTGCCAGGCCTTCGGTTTCGACCACATTGTAAACCTTGGCATCGATCTTAAAGCCGTCTTTTTCCATCACCTCAAATGCCGAACCGTAGCGTTCCAACAAGGCAGAGGATGTTACCACGAGCATCAACTCCAACCCAGCGTGTTTCTGGATGGCCGTCAAAGCCGATTTAATGCGGCTGTAACTGGCACGGGCCGTAATGACCACACATACTTTTCGCTTCTCCATGGGCTATTCGGTGAGGTCGTTGGATTGAATAAAATCGTATTGCGCTTTTGCAGACACCAGCTTTTTGCCGACAACGGCCTCAAAATCACCGGCTGAAATTCCAGCTCCGCCAGGCTTTTTGGCTTCCAAATCCTCCTTGGAGAGAACATGTCCAGCGGGTAAATCTTTGTTGACTGCCAAAGACTTTTCAAAAATTCCTTTTAGTTCAGTATAGGGGGAATTGTCGCTTTTGTCGATTGGGTTTTCCAGGGCTTTTTCAATGTAGCGCACGCCTTTGACCAACCCGGCCACCTCATCAATGGTGAGGGAAGAGCTGGCATCTGGCCCAAACATCCTTTTGTCAAACACGGTATGAAACTCAAGGACCTTCGCCCCCAAAGCCACAGCTGCGATGGCTGGATAAATCGTTCCAGAATGATCGGACAATCCAATGGTCGCTTGCGGAAACAGTTCAGCCAAATCGTTCAGCACGTTGAGGCCAACATTTTCCGGTTGTGTAGGATAACTGGTCGTGCACTGTAACACAGTCAAGTCATTTCCAAAGGGCGCCAAAAAGTCAACACTCGATTGGAGTTCTTCCAATGAGCTCATTCCCGAAGAAAGAATAATGGGTTTTCCCGTTTGCGCAATGCGTTCGAGCATGAGTTTATTGCTCACCTCACCTGAACCAATTTTATACCGTTTGACGTCAATTGATTCCAACAACTCCACTGCTGCCATGGAAAAAGGAGAGGACATAAATTCCAATCCCACCTCTTCGCAGTGCGCTTTGATTTCACGCCATTGTTCTGCGGTAAATGACATGCGCTTCCAGTAATCGAACCGCGTTTTATCCTCCAAAGAAAATTTGACGCGAAAGGGTTCCAGGTGACTGCTTTCGGCTTCAGCAATATGTGTTTGAAACTTGACAACATCCACTCCAGTGGCCGCCAAAGCGTCAATGTAGGAGTGCAGGATGCCCAAGCTACCATCGTGCGCCTGCCCTATTTCTGCGATTATCGTTACTCCTGCCATCTTACCCTTCGTTTATGTAATATCCGGCTCCATCATAGGGATTGTAGCGACCAAAGCCGTGGTATTTTTTTCGAATGACAACACCGTTGTAAATGATGGACGGTTTCACAAACTCCTTTTTTCTGTTGAGGTCATCGAGGTGACGCACCATTTCCTTGCGGGTGTATTTATGGCGCACGACCAATAAGGTGTTGGTGATGTATTCACGCAACAAAAACGCATCTGTCACCACCACTGGTGGCGTATCCAATATGATGCTATCAAACTGTCCCTTTAATTCTTCTATCAATTCTCCCATCTTGTCAGACATGATGAGTTCGGCCGGATTAGGGGGAATGATACCACAGGAGATGTAGTGAAAGTTCTCGTGGTCTTTGTACGTATTGACAATGTCATCTAATTCCGCTTGCCCTGACAAGTAGTCTGTCACACCTTTGGACTCAATTTCTCCCAGGTATTCCGTCACTTTGGGCCTTCTTAAATCCATGCCAACCAGTACCACTTTTTTCTTCGACATGGCAAAAGACAGTGCCAGGTTTAGCGCTATTACAGACTTTCCTTCTCCCGACACGGAAGAGGTGACCAGGAAGACTTGCTTGTCTTTGTTGATCATGTAATTCAAGTTGGTTCGAATGGACCGAAACATTTCTGAGTTGGCCGAACGTTCACCTGGTTTGATGATAATCTTTTCCCTGGTTTTGTTTTGCACCACCCTGCCGACAACTGGAATGTCTGTCATGCCTTTCAGCATGTCCTCTGAACCGACCGTCATTTCAAACAATGAACGCAATGCAACAATTACAATTGGCACTAGAAAACCCAATAAAATAGTGGCCAACAAAATCAGTTTCTTCTGCGGATAAACCGGTCCACGAGAACTTTTTGCATTTTCTACGATGCGAATCTTTCCGGTGGTAATGGCTTTGGACAACTCTGTCTCTTCCTTGCGCTGCAACAAAAACAAAAACAGATTCTCTTTGATGGCTTGCATGCGCTGCTTTTCCAGCAGTTCCTTTTCCACATTTGGAACGGCTGTCATGCTTTGTTTCAGCCGATCGATCTCCAGGCGTGTTGAGGCTATCGGAATCTCCAGGTCATTTTGAAGGTCTCTTAGTGTGACTACAATCAGCTCTTTAATGTCTTGCAAACGGCTGCCGTTGTTGACAATCAGGGGGCTTTGTTCGGTAACTGTTTCTTTCAGCTTTTTCTGCTGCAAAAAGAGGGTGTTGTACTCTTCGATTAGGCGAGACAAAGCAATGTTGGTGCTGGCCACATTGGGTGGAATGGGCAAGTTGCTGTACTTGGGGTTCACCAGCCGGTCTTGCAACGCTTTCAACAATTCCCTTTCCACTTCCAGATCAGACAAGGTGGCAAAAGAGTTTCTCAGCTCTCCCAACGCAAAACTGCTGCTGGAAAGCGCATCCTGTGTTACAATTTCATTGTCGCTTTTAAAACTCGCGATGTCACTTTCTACCGTGTTCAATTCTCTTGATAAACTCAGCATGCGTTCATCAATAAAATCGATGGTATTTTTCAACACCTGCGTTTCATCGTTGATCTCTTCCTCATTGTAGACTTGAATAAGTGCATCCAATAAATCCTGAGCTTTGTTGGGAGACGGGTCTATTAATTTCAGTTCCAGAATACTGGATGATCCTTGTGCTCCAACTATTTCAACCACCAACTTATTCTTGTAGTGCGCTGCAACATCTTCTGAATTAAACAGGTTGATTTGGTACATGCCTGGCACCAGTTTCTCCTTTTCATTCCGGGTAATCAAGAACGTTCCAAATGCATTTTTAAACGGCTTTCCAAACTCATAGCGCTCGCCTTTGCCTTCTTTTTTGCTAAAGCCAAAGTCATTGTAGTAGCCCATTTCAACAAAAAAGGAAAAGGGCAATTTGTAGTCTTCGTTCAACTCAAAAGAATCGACCAGGATGGGTGAAGCGTTGAACAGCTCTGTGTTCTTAATATTTCCCTGGCGGTAATAGGTGATGTCGGCATTGATGCGATCAATGGTTTTGGTCATGATCGGCCGAGACATTAGAATCTCGATTTCATTGTTCATGTCCTTGCTCCCACCGGAAATGCCAAAATTATCGGCCAATATGCCTGATTCAGACAACGTTCCACTTCTCCCTACTCCTTTGATCAGCACCTTTGCTTTGGCTGAATATTCATAGGTAGTGTAGCGCAAGTAAATCTGACCAGCAGGAACAGCAATCAACAGGCACAGCAGGAACAGCCACCAATGCGACAAGAGCTTTGAAACCCAGGCTTGAAAGTCTACCTGCACGTCCGAAGTGGTCGCGTGTTCTTTGGAATACTTCTTTTCTTTCAATCGATGAACTTTTAGCGCAGGTTAAAAACGGTGATTGTCAGGATAATCAATGACAGTCCAACCGAGACAAATGGAACTATTTTGGATTCGCGGTTTCGTATCGTGCCCAACTTTGTTTTGTTCGGTTTCACGTATACTACATCGTTTTGTTTGAGGTAAAAATAGGGTGAGTTCAGTGTTTCACTGGAGTTGAAATCGACATAGCCAAATACGCGGCTGTTTCCTTGCTCACGAATGATCATCACACTGTCTCTTCTGGAAAAGGATGTAAAATCACCGGCCAGGGTAATGGCTTCTATGATGGTGACGCGGTCATTGTTGATGCTAAAAATACCGGGGTTGTTGACTTCTCCGTTGACGTTGATTTTGAAATTCGCCAGCCGAACGTTGACCGTTGGTGCTTTGATGAAATAGGTTTTTAATTCACTCAGCAACTTCAACTTAACTTCTTCCAGTGTGCTGCCTCCGACCTCTATGGTGCCGACCAACGGAAAATCGATGTTGCCTTCCGGGCTTACGGTAAAACCATTGACTTGCAGGTCTTTAAAGATGGCGACCGCTTCTGATTCGATGCTCACCACATCAATTTGCAGGATGTCATTGGGCTCTACCTGCAACGGTTTGTAATTTGAAATGGCCTGTGGCGTTTTAAACCTGGCAGCATCTTCATTGTAATTGACAATCGTTTTGTAGGGTATACAACCAACTGTCATCAAGACGAGCATGAGAAACAATCCACAATTTTTGATGCTATTCATAACCATCCTTTCCTTTATTTTCCTTGCCCACAGCACTTTTCTACAGATGAACATACGAAGTTGCAAAAGACTTTGGATTTTGGGAGTAGAAATATTTAAAAATACGCATTGTTCTTTTAGTCTTTTAGCGGGTATCACAGACGCATCCAATCGTTTGGTACCACATCATTTGTATTGTAATCTCCTTCGTTAAACCATTGTGCCGGAGCAATGACCTTTTTATTGGGATGCTCGCACAACCAGGCCGCCCACCAGGCAAAGGAACTGTTGGGAATGATAAAATGTTTGCAGTCGCGCATCAACCTAAAATAGTTCCCAAACTTGTGTCCCTTCATGGTGTGCTGCACGACTTCCATGGGATGCTCTAAAACAATGTTTTCCTGGCACCATTCCACATCATCTGAAAACACAAAAAAGTGGGGATTATTCACCAATGTGGCCATTTTCGAAGCAGCCCGAAGGAAATAATCCAGGTTGGTTGCGTTTAATGCTGCATTTGCCAAAAAATCGGTTCTGCGCACGTTGAGACAAACGGCTGTGCTGTTTTCAATGCGGGCATGAAGTTCCTTGGACGCTGGCAACAACGGTTGCTTCAATTGAAAGTCTTTTCGAACGACTTCATGGATTTCTGTAAAGTACTTTTCGCTTTGCCACCATCCTTCGTAAATCGTATTGTCTGATGGAGTATCTACCAGACGTTGATCAACATGAAAGTGCTGCTCCTTTTCATAGTTTTTTCCGCGCGCTAAAAAACGCCTTACCTGTTTGCCAACTGTGGATGACTTCAAACGAAACAGCGTTCGCAACAAAGACGGAGCCACGGTGAATTGTTCTTCGACCTGAAAAATGGACAAATCGTAATCCCGGTAGACAAAATCTTTCCCCCTGGCCCTGTCCAACAGCAGCGAACAGTCAATTTTCATGTCTGTTTTCAGGGCTGCCGCGCGTGCTTTGCCAAAGGCATATTGGAACATCTGGTTCCCCATTCCTCCGCTCAATCGAATGGTAATCATTGAGCCGAGTTGTTTGGGTGCGACATGTGGCGGGCCATTTTTTGGCGCACCGTTGCATCGACATCTTTGGCTACTGCCAGCATGTCAATGCCTATGCGATACAGTTCATAACGTGTACCCAAAAAGCGAATGGCTGCTGATAGATCGTCCTCTGACAGGTGATTGGCTTCAAACAGAATGAACGTGGGTTGAAACCCTTCCAAATCCAATTGTGAGAGGATATTCCAGTCGTGGCCTTCTGTGTCGATGTGTAGAATATCGATGGTTGTGATGTGATGCCGGTCAAGCAAGGTCGTCAAGCCAATGCTTTCCAGTTCGGCAGAAAGAATGAACGGCTCCATGCGATCGCCCAATTCGGTGGTAATGTGTTGCTTGTTGAATGAACCTAACTGGTCGTACCAATAAGGCAAATCCGTTAGTTGCTCTTTGGCTGCCGGGTCTACCCAATAGAAGGTCAGTTTTTCTTCTTTCCCAATGGCGGCATTCTCAAAACGAAATCGCTTGGTGTCGGTATAATTGCCCTTTAACCGCTCAAATAAATAAGGTACCGGTTCGACAAACAGGGCTTCCCATTGCTGATTTTTGTGCAGCAGCGTGTGCAACGGATCGCCTGTCTTACCATCGTTGGAGCCAATTTGAATCACCGAAGCTTTTCGTCCACCAAAGACCTGCTCCATCCAAAATGGAGGAAAACGCTCGTCTTTTAAAAACGGCTTGGCGAACAAACGCCTTTTCAATCTGGCCAACTGCGTTCTCAGGTTCATGCGGTGGTCTTTTTTCTTTTGGCTATTTCAACACTGTCCAGCCCTTCGTAGCCGGGTGCGCACATGACCAATATTCCATCCCAGGAATAGGATTCATCTACATTGGCGCTGGCTATTTCCACAAAATTGTAGGCTTTCAAAAAATCGCGACAGTCATGGTGTAGCTCATTCGAGTGCGTTGAAATAAAAGCATAGCCCACCTTATTTTGGTCGAGCATTCGTTTGCTGCCTTCCAGCATTTCCAGCTCAAAGCCTTGAATATCCGAATGCAGGATGTCTAAAAATTGAATGTTGTTTTGTTGACAAATGGCATCAACCGTGGTGATGTTGGCTGCTTTTTGCACGGCCTTGCCAATGCCTCCCTGGACGAAGGTTCCGGTCATGCCATTGCGTTTGAAGTTTTGTTTCCCGTAAAAGAGGTTCTTGCGGTTCGGCTCCACCATGAAACAATTCGCCTGTGGAAATTCAGATAAAAACCACATGGAATAAAACGACCAATAAGCTCCTAACTCCAACATAGTTGGTCGCTCGTGCTTCCCTGCCATTGCTTTTAACACCTCCTGAAAAATCTTTTCCTCCTGAGGTTCGTGCACACCTTTGTTGTCAATCAGCATCTTCAACATCGGAAAACTGTAATAGCTCAGCGGGTCGATGCGGATGCCGTTGTGCAGGATAAGGCCTCCGGCTTCAATCTCACCAGCCTGGGCATGTCTCGGGATAAATTGATTGTCCTCTGAACTCAAAACCAAATCAATGCGTTCCACCCAATGGGGACGTTCCCGCTCTTTTATAGCTTCCATCAGATCTACCTGCTCTCGCAGGAACCAATCCAACCTCGCCCGGTTGTTGGCATCCTTGCGCACGAAATAACCGGCCGACAGAAATTCAGGAGAATGCCTCGAGTACAGAAAATCTTTGACCCACTTTTTGAGCTTACTCATGGCTGTTCTTTAACAAGGTAATTTTCAACTACTTGTTCCACCGTCTTGTCGGTGCGGTAAGTGTTATTCTGTTGCCGCACCTGTCCTATCTTTTCGCGAATAGCACCATTGGCCAAGGTGGTCGCTATTTTATCACGAATGGCGGTACTGGAATCTACGTCTTTATCGGCCATGATGCCGACACCATGGTAATGTACCCGCGCTGCACAACCGTTTTGGTCGGAGCGTTTACCTGAGTAGACCAACATGGGTACTTCAAAATGCATGCACTCGTTGATGGTATGAATTCCTCCATGGTTGATCGACAAATCTGCCGCTTGCAGCACCTGCAATTGCGGAATAAAGTCAAAAGCGATCACATTCTCTGGCAACGTGCCCGAGAGCTGCTCCTTTAATTGCCCTCCTAATCCAATCACCATGAGCCAATCAGTTTGACCAGTTACTGCGGCAATTGTTTTTTGAATGAAGTCCACATCGCCTGCCCGAAAAGTACTGACGGAACAGTAGATGAGCTTTTTACCCTGTTGTTGCTTTTGCTTTATGAGTGCAGTCAATCGGTCTGAAATCTCTTTGGGACATTCAACATCAACGCGTTGTTCATACACCATGGGCCCCACGTAAGTATGGTTGGGCCGCTCATCGTGCGGAAACTCTAAGAACTCTGACGTCATGCTGATGACAGGCAATTCCCCGTAGGTAAAGGGCCCTGGCCAATAATTTTCCCGGATGTATTGCATGGAAAAACCAACTTGTTGTGCGTAGCGTTCGAGAATGGATCTTCTGTCCGTGCCAACGCTCAACAGCCGTTTTTTGGCGAACATCTTCTTCCGCTTTGCCTGGATAATTTTCCAACTATGCGCCATGCCTGCTTCCGAACCTTCAGCTCCAACGCCAGGAATGGTAGCGAGCGAAAGCGGTGGTAAACCTTTTCGATTCCACAATGAAAACCATTGACTCAACAGCACTACTTTGTGACCGGAACTGACCAACGCCATGATGTGTTCGTGCAATTCCACATCGATGATGATCAATTGTGGTTTTAGGCGCTGTATCTTTTGCAAAAAAGCATCCATGCCCAATGCCTTAACAGCCAACCCTTTGCGGCTAGAAGCTTGCAGCCATTTGTGCAACCACCGTCTCACTTTCCTCAAAGGGCCTTGAAATTCAGGCACTGGCGGTGCCGGATCAAAATTAACGGCATCCAGCTGGAGGTAATTGAAACCTTGCGCCCGCACCTTGTCTTCTATCAATTTTGGGCTGGCGGTAGTGCATTGGTGCCCAGCAGCCTGCAACCGTGCCACCAGCTCAAAGCTGGCATTGACGATGCCTGTTAATCCACTGGTAATGCATAAAATTTCCGCCATTCAAGTTGTTTATTGCTCGTCCATTTTTTCCAGTAGCTGCACAATGGTTTCTCGTACAAACTCTGAAAAGGCTGCAATGGTTGGTTTGTTAAAGGCCAGGTTGACGGGTAAATCCAGTTCTAAAGCTTGGTTGGCACGCGTGATAATTCGGATAGCTGCCAATGAATTACCGCCCAACTCAAGGAACTTGTCGTACACACCGATTTTTTCAATACTCAGTACTTCCGACCAGATTTCGGTCAACATTTCTTCAATGTCAGAGCGCGGGGCAACGTACCCTACCTCAGTATCTGGACGCACGTTGCCAGGCATCGGCAAAGCCTGCTTGTTGACTTTACCGTTGGGCGTAAGTGGCATGGCATCTAATACAACCAATTGACTTGGAACCATGTAATCCGGCAACAAGGATTCCAAATGGGCCTTCACTTCTCGTTCGTCCACAGCCCCATTACTGACGTAATAACCTATGAGTTGTTCAGGTTCTTTGGCAGTTTCAATTGCCTGTGTGTAGCCAATTTCATCGAGGATGGTATTGACTTCCTTCACGTCTATTTCTTCGTTGATTTCCTCCAGGGAGGCATCACGGGTTTTGTGTCCGAGGCGCACATCCCAGCTGTATGGAAAGGCATAATTGCTGTAACCTCGTTCCTTTTTGTGTACGAAAATACCCGCTTGATTGATCAGGCAATTGGTGGAACGGCCCGTATCGGTTGGACGTGACCAAGGCACACGTTCATCCAAATACTGCAACATTTCGTCCAGGCTCACATCGGTGTAGCGGTAGTAATCCAGGAATTGTACTTTTTCAAACGTCTCTTCCTTTTCAAAAGCCGATACATCCAGCAGTTTTTTCACGGCATCATCTACTCGGTGGTAAGATTTACGTGCATTGAGAATGATTTTGTCGATTTTGGCCATGTCGGCATTCTCGTTCCAAAAAAGCTCTTCGGTTAAGCGGGTCTCAAAAAACTGTCCCCGCGACAAACCTGTCACGATATATGGAATATTTTTTTCCAGGGCCACCTGCATGCTCAGCGTGTAGATGGTTTTAAAACATCCGTCACACACGTTGCAATGCCGCTTGAGGCTGTCGACAAAAATGTCGTTCATCGCAGGCGTTTCACCATACATGTGGTCAACTCCCAGCTCAGTCGCAACTCTGGTAATGTTGTCTTTTGCCTGGTCAGAAATGTAGCCGTTGTCCAGCGTAAACGCCAGTACCTTCAATCCCATTTCCACGAGTTTGGCCATAGCATACGTGCTATCTTTGCCACCACTGAGCAGGGCAATGCAATCGTATTCTTTTTCTGTTGAAGCATTTTGCTCAAACAACTGCTTGAAATCGGCCGGTGTTTTGAAGTATTTGCTGACCCGGTTTTGATAGCCTTCAAATGAGTCACAAATCCCGCAAACCTGATGCTCGTTGAACGACACATTGGGGTAATTGGAAGGCAAGCCGCATTTGACACAGTTGTGTACTTCTTCAAACTGTGCCCTGGCAATGTTGGAGCGCAACTCGATGACGCAATTGTCAATCCCGGCAAAACGACCCAGGGCATTTTCAATTTCACCCAATTCAATCCTGCGTCCGCCAATTTTGACTTGTTCGTCTTTGCGCCCCAGGTACTCTAGATCTCCTTGTTGGTTCATGCGCACCAAATCTCCGGTGCGGTACAACCGCTCTCCTGCGACAAAAGGATTGGGAATGAACTGGTCTGCCGTTAAACCGTCTTGCTGCCAATAACCTTGCGCCAGGCCGATGCCACCGACATATAACTCTCCCGCCACACCTGCGGGTTGTTGGTGCAACAAATCATCCAGAACATATGCGTGTGTACCAGCAATTGATTGGCCAATGGGCACGGTCGCCTTGGAAGCTTGTTTTGCGTCAAACTGATGTACAATGCATCCTACCGTGGCCTCAGTTGGACCATATTCGTTAAAAATGCGGAGGTCTTGTCCAAAATATTCTTGTGCCACACTGGCCACATCGTAGCGTAATTCTTCACCGCCCACAACCATTGTGGTTATGTGGGAGTCAGGTAATTCTTTGCCTTGTAACAAGGCCAAATGTGCCGGTGTCAATTTGATAAAACTGACTTTGTTTTCTTTTACTACCTCAAAAATGGACAAGTCGGGTCCCGATTGGGGCTCTTCGTAAACCACCATGGTGGCTCCTGCAACCAACGGCAAAAACAAGGAAGTGACCGTTAAATCAAAACCAATCGCAGTGAACAATGGAATAACCGACTGCTTGTTGATGCTGTAAGCCTGCTGTGCCCATGAAATATAATGCGCCAGGGCCTTGTGTGGAATCATCACCCCTTTGGGTTTTCCTGTCGAGCCCGAGGTATACATGATGTAAGCCAGATCGTCTGCACCGATGACCGCATTTAAGTTGGAGGTCGGTTGCTGTGCAATCTGGTCCTGGTGTTGGTCCAGTATGATTATTTCTGGTCCAACCGAAGATTCAATGCCTTGTGCTAGTGCACTGCTCGTTATTAATACAGCGGCCTCAGCATCTTCCATCATGGATTTTGCTCTGCTGCCCGCTTGATTGGCTTCTATCGGGATGTACGTTGCTCCGGTTTTCAATACGGCCAACACAGACACCACCAACTCTGGAGAACGGTGTAAATGAATGGCTACCTGCTTCCCTTTTTCCACTCCGTGCTGCGCAAGGTGATGCGCCAACTGATTGGCTTGGGCGTTGATTTCGACAAAAGTTAAACGTGTTTCCTGAAATTCGAGGCTTCCATTTTGGGGCGCAGTATTGAGTCGTTCTTCGAACAAACCAACTACATTTTTTTGCTCCTCATTTGGAATACCGTCCATCAAAAACTCACCAATTGCCTGGCCAGTTTCTAGTGGCACAGCACCAATTTGGCCCGTTCGATCTTCGATAAACGCGTCCAACAATTTCAAAAAGTGTTGGGGAATTTGCGCATGTAACGTTTCCGGCAGGACATCAGTATTCACATCAAAATGCAGTTGAATGCTTCCGGTGGCGTCAAAATCATGTACTTGTAATCGGAGCGTATGGGACGCATCTGCATTGTTGGGATGTACCCAATCCGAATGCATCGGGATGCCTGCAAAATCAGAAAAAGCGGCATTGATGTAGTTGAGTACTACGTTAAAGCCCCGGCTTAATTCTGCTGTAGCAGCGCCTGGTTTTGCATGCCGCAAAAAGTCAAAGGCTTCCAATTGCACTTTTTGAAACAGCGAATTAAAACGTTCTTCCTGATCGATGTCAGTCACCAAAGGAAACAACTCAATGAAGAGGCCCGGTGTATTCTTAAAATCAGGTGTTATTCTGTTGTGGGCAGGAGTGCCGATGGCCAGTTTTTGCTGACTCGTTACCCGCGCGAGGTAAGCCAACAGTGTGGTTGCAAAGATATTGAACAACGACAAATGCTGCGTCCATGCCCGAATGTCTGGTTCTGCTGTTAGTGCGCGTAATTTCTCTGAACGCTCTTCGCCCAGGTTAACGGAAAATCGTTGTGAGCGTGTACCTAAACCATCGTTTTCATAACCGTATAAGCGGGGAGGAACAGGAAGCTGACTGATCTTCTGCTGCCAGTATAGTCCATCTTTTGAATCGCAGTTGGCTAAGCTGGATTGGTGCTCAAAATCACGGTAATCGCTGAAAGTAGGCAACGGTGGCACTTCCGACAAATTACCAGCAACGGAAGCGGCATACATAGCAGCCATTTGGTTGTAGAGCAGCGTAACGGACCAACCATCTGTGATCAAATGATGCTGGTTGAAATACCAGACAAAACGATCCGTAGCCAATTTGATCAATACCGAATCGTACATCGGTTGTGCCAGATCAAAATTGCGTTCACTGCGATCAGAACACCATGATTTGAGGCCTTCTACTTTTTCGGGTTGTCCGGTCCAATCGAGGAACTCAACCGTGGCGGATACGTTGTCCAAAACTGATTGTTGCGGAATCCCCCCTACTCCTTTGACCACTGTTCGGAGTACTTCGCTGCGTTCTGCTAATGCTTGAAACGCGGTTTGAAAATGGTCTACATCAATGGAACCAGCCAATGAAAAAGCCAGCGCCATGTTGTAAAGCGGCACTTCCGGAAACAACACTTGTCCCGTCCAAATAAGCAATTGACTTTGAGTCAGATTAGAATCCGAGGCAGACTTGCCAGAGGTTTGGTTAACAGGCATCTAACCAGCTTTAATTTGTTTGATATAATCGCCCAGTGCATCTACTGACTCGAAGTTTTCAATGGTCATATCCTGAGGAGCTACCTTGATGGAAAACTCTTCTTCTACAAACGTAATAAGCCGCATAATACCCAGGGAGTCAATCAACCCGCTGCCCAATAAATCATCCGCTGAAGACAGTTCAATGTCCTGTTGTCCCACCAATAAATTCTCCTTGATGTATTGAATCAATACGTCCTTCATTTTTGCGCTAAGTTTAATCCCTTTTCTTCCAATTGCTTCAAGTTGATCTTGCCGTTGGGAGTGCGGGGTAATGTGTCTGTCAAATCTACTTCTTCAGGCAGGGCGTAACGTGCCATTTTTTGTTCCATGAAAAGCCTCACTGCATTAGCTGTGAGCGTTGCATTTTGTTTTGGAATGATGGCCGCTTTTAATACGGTTTCTCCGCTCCCATTTTTTCCAGTAAATACGGCTGCCTCTTCTACCTGGGGATGTCCCAACAAAACATTGGTCACCTCGTCCAATTCAATACGGAACCCGCGCAGCTTAATTTGCCGGTCTTTTCGCCCCATAAAGAGTAGGTTGCCATCGGAATCTAGTTGCACCAAATCGCCTGTGCGGTAAAATACCTCGTCATTGCCGGTGGCGGCTATGCGTTTGTACAAAGATTGTTGCGTCAATTCTGGTTGTTTCCAATAACCACTCATTCTGGTGATGCTGCGAATCAGCAACTCGCCAATCTCTCCTTGTTGAACAGCTTCTTCTTGCTCATTGTGAATCAACATTTCAGTGTTGTTCCACACCTGGCCCAGCGGAATAGATGTGCCGGGTTCAGGAGGTTTTGGCACGTGGTAATACGTGCATTGGTTCACCTCTGCAGGCCCGTAAACATTGGAAAATTGACAGTGATGCCACAGTTCCATTAATTCCTTCAAATGGTGGGCTGGAAAAGGTTCTCCTCCAAACAGTACCCAACGCAAGGAGGTCATATCGTGCCCCTCTAGCTGCCCTTGTTGCAGCAATTGAATCAATGCCAATGGAACAGAATACCAAATGGTTAACCGCTCCTTTTCAATCAATTGGGCCAAACTGACGGGCATCTTGGTGTGTGCATCCGGCACGATGACCGTAGTGGCCCCCACCAGTGGTGCCGAAAAATAGCCAAACGTGGAAATATCAAAATGCAACGGGGCGTGGTTGCCGACCCGATCTTCCGATGTTAAATCATATAAATCTGCCGAGAGCCGGGCGTAGCCCAACCCGCTCTGGTGTGTGTGTAAAATTCCCTTGGGCACACCAGTAGAACCAGAGGTGTACATCAGGTAGGCCGGGTCTTTTTCCAATATTCGTACCTGCGGCATCTGATCTGCTGGTCGATCAAAAACTTCCAACCAAGCCAGGGTGTAGACGGGCCAATCGGCCTTTAACCCAACCACCGTATGTAGAGCCGTTTCATCTGCAACTACCGGTTGAAGTGTGCGTTGCTGCGCAGGATTGGTGATCAGGTGTCCGATGTTACAATCGTTGATCAGAAACTGAGTGCGCTGTGTCGGGGAATTGGGGTCGAGCGGCACATAAACTGCTCCGGCCCGCATGATTCCATAAATTGCAATGGCCGTTTCCAGGCTGCGGTTGAGGTAAACTCCTACCCGATCGCCTTTTTGAACACCGCGCTCAATAAGCAGGTTGGCCAATTGATTGGTTTGTTCCAACAACTCCTGGTATGTAACCGATCGTTTTCCGCAAATAAAAGCCGCACTATCCGGGTATCGGCTAGCAGACGCTTCAATGGTTTGCGAAAGAAGGTAGATCAAAACAATTTTCTTTTTGAGTGATTAAAGCCCGAGTATGCCGGCTATGATGTTGCGTTGAATATCGGAAGTACCTGCATACAATACGCCTCCAATAGCATCACGCATGTCCCGCTCAACTCCGGTTTCAGTCAGGTATCCACTGCCGCCTCTGATGCGAACAGCGTCCATGCTCGACTCGACACAACTTTCTCCAAGGTGTAGTTTGAGCAAAGCGGCATCGAGCATCGCAGACTTGCCTTCATTTTTGAGCCAGGCCACTTTGTAGAGCAACATGCGAGAAGTTTCCAACCGCAGCTTCATCTCTGCAATTCTGTGCGAAACAGCCTGAAATTTTCCAATGGACTGACCAAACTGCTTGCGTTCGCGGGCAAAGGCGATGGCGTCTTCCAATTGGCGTTCCATCATGCCCAGTTGACTGGCCAGAATGCAGCAGCGATCAAATTCCAGGGAGTGATTCATGATGCTAAACCCTGTTCCTTCTTTGCCCAAACGATTTTCTTCGGAAACGAAACAATCTTTTAATTCCAATTCACCAATGGGTACGGTACGCATGCCCATCTTTTCGTTGACAGGTCGAGCGGTGTAACCAGGCGTATCATTTTCGACCAGGAAAGCTGTGACTCCCCAGCGGCCTTTTTCTGGATAGACGTTCGCAAAAACCAATGCTAAGTCCGCAATTGGAGCAAATGTTATCAAGCACTTTTCTCCATTAAGCACGTATCCTCCTTCCACCTTCTTGGCGGTCATTTGCATGCTGTATATATCGGAGCCTGCATTGGGTTCGGTCAGCGCGTGGCAGGCAATTTTGTTGCCGTTTACCAGGTCGGGCAGGTATTTTTGGTGCTGTGCTTCATTGCCAAAATGCAAGATCGGTAATTGTACCGTCCACATTTGAGCATTGAGTCCCAGCGAAAGTCCGTTGTCCTGGCAACCATAGCCAAAGCCTTCCATGGCCAGCATGGATTTGAGGATGTTCACTTCAGTGTCTGTGCCGCCTAAACGGCTCGGCACTGACAATCCCAAAATTCCAAAATCTGCGCACTTTTTCCAATTTTCTCTGGAGAAAATGCCTTCTCTGTCGCGGGTAATCAGATCATCATTCAACGACTCTTGCGCAAATTGAATGACTTCCTTTTTGAATTTCAGGTATTCCTCCGGCCAGGAAAAGTTCATTGAGCTTGGTTTTTATTGTTCCTTGTTGTCGGCAACCAACTGAGGTTGCTTGGTCTGGATAAAACCATAGGGATTTTTGGCATCCTCCGTGACAATTTCTATCTCCATCTCATGCCCCAATCCCAAGTCACGTGCATAATCCATAAAAAGCTCCATCACCACGGCATCTTCCAATGCCCATCCAGTAGAATCAAAAACAGACAGTTGTTCTTTTACTGCGGTGTAGTTCAATTCGTTTTTGACCACTTCTGCCAGGTCAGCATCAATATCTGCCCGCTCCAATTGTTGGCATTCTCCTTCTACCAGCGCCTGATCCATAAAATCAGGACATACAAAACTTCGTTTGAGCAGTTCCACCGGCAATTCCACTTTTCCAGGAAAATCGGAACCAATGGAGTTAATGTGCAAGTGGGTCTTTGTTGCTACCTCTTCAAACAGTGGGCCTGCGCCAGGGTCAATGGATGTAGCGGTGCAAAGAATGTCTGCACCAGCAACAACTGCTTCGAGGTCAGTCGCAATGATTTCGACATCAAGGTCCAAAATGGCACAGCGGTTTTTAAATGACAGCATCGTGTCTGCATCAATATCATAAACCAGCACTTTTTGAATCTTGAAGTTTCTGGAAAGTGCGTGTAGTTGTGTCAATGCCTGGGCTCCTCCGCCCAATAATCCGAGCACAGTGCTGTCTGGGTGGGCCAAATAATTACTCGCTACAGCCGAGGCAGCTCCCGTTCTGAGGGCTGTTAAAAACACACCATCCATCAATCCAAAAAGGTGTCCGGTAGACGTGTCATAACCTGAGATAGTGGACATGATGGTTGGCAATTCGAATTTATCAGGGTTCTGCGGATGGTATCCCACCAACTTTATGATTACCTCTTCTCCCGTTTGGTACAATGGCATCCATTCTACCAGACCAGGATTTGGTTGAAGGTAGTTGAACCCAGACCGCATTGGAATGACGGTTTTTTCAGGGTTGAAAGTATGGATGGCCTCTGTTAATCGGGCGATGAGGGTATCCATTACCTTATCCAGTCCATGGTGTTGGACGATTTGTTGAACTTCCCTTCGGGTGAGTACGAGCGTTTTGCTGGCTTTGATCTTCATTGCTGGTGCGCTAAAACTTATAAGTTATTGTGCCTTTCGCTGAAAAGGGAGTTCCGGGGGTAAAATGAATTTCTTCGACTGAGGCAGGCTCATCCCTCAACCTCGATTCGGTGGCGAATTGGGCCTCTTTCCACTCGCTGTTGAGCACATTTTCAATGGCCACTCCGATGGTGAATCTTTTCATGCTATAGTTCACATTCACATCGGTGATAAAATACCCTTCTGCTACAATCGAATTATCCTCGTTGGCTGGACGGTCTTGTATGTGTCTGAAACGAATCCCACCACTGAAGTTTTTCAAATCTACGATATCTATTCCACCTGTTGCCGTAAATTCCGGAGCTAACGGAATGCGATCATTGCCGGAACTCTCATCGATTGATCGGGGTCGGGCATAGTTCACATCAGCATACAAATAAATGGATCTATGTAGCTGATAGCGTGCTCCAAAGTCAATGCCTGAACGTTGTGTACGTCCACTTGGCTCCACAATTCCGGCATCCCCTACGTACACAAACTCCTGTTCCAGGAACAAGGTCCACACAGCCGTGTTGATCAACAATTTGGAAAACGGTTTCCATATTACTCCCAAGTCATTGCCGTAAGCAGCTGGTAAAATTTTGTTGCCTTCACGCGCTACCACGACTCTGGTATCGTTGGAATGAAAACCTGTACCATTCTTAAAATAGAATTGTGTGTTCGTAGACAGGTTGTACAAAATATTCAGCTTAGGACTGACAATTCCTTTGTCGGCAGACAGTGTCAGGTAGTTGGGAGCGAGCGCATCGTTGTAGTTGAATTTGAAATAATCGAAGCGTACCGCAGGATTGATCACCCACCTGCCCAATTCAATGTCAACACTTGCATAGGTGTAGAGGTTTGTTTCATCCACATTTCCGAGTTGGATATCGAACAAAGTAGTGCGTCTGTTCACCGTGTGCGACAATCCCACGTTTTTGATTTGGTCATTTCTAAAACCTGCACCTGCCTTAAAGTTCAACTCCGTTTTATTGAGGCTAACGGTTCGATTCCATTCGCTGCTAGCACCAAAAATCTGGCGGTTTTCTCTTTGCCTGATTTGATCGCCATTGATGGAATCTTCCAGAAAAAAGGTAAAGTTGGAAAACAGCTCGAAATCGTATTGTGAAAAATAGATGGAGTTAACAATGTAAGATTTGGCGTCTAACTTTTTGGTGTAATCCAATTTTACATTGGTTCTGCCCGTCTCTCCTCCTTCTGTGCTATCCACTGCTCCAAAACGAGTAATGGTGCCATTGTCAACTATACGTTGAGGAATTTGTCCAGAAGCATCCCAGGTACTCCTAAAAGTGGACAATTGAAGTGAGATAATATCATCATTGTCTGTACGGTACTTGTACTTTCCCATCAGGTTGATGCGCTTAAAATTTTGTGGGCTTTCAAATGGGCCATCGGAAATCTGGTAATCCGAAGCGATGTAAGCTGATTGTTTGTCAGTATCGAGCACATTAAACAATCCGACTGTTCGAATGGTGTTAAATTGTCCGTATTGCATTGTTACGCTGCTGTGATCCAATCGGTCTTTGGTTCTAAAGGATGCGTAACCTGCTGTGGCAAAATTCCCTTGATCGGCATAGTAAGGACCTTTGCCAAAATCAATTTTTTCGATGGTTTCAGGAATCAAAAAGTGCATGTCAGCATATCCTTGTCCGTGTGCATGCGACACCATGTTGACAGGCATTCCATCTACCGTTATGTTGATATCCGTGCCATGGTCAATGTCAAAACCCCGCAGAAAAATCTGTTCCGCTTTACCTCCACCTGCATGCTGTCCGATGATAAGCCCCGGCACCTTGCGCAGCATTTCCTGGGATGAATTGACCGGAGTTGTGCCCAGGTCGAGCTGTGTAAAAAGGTTGATGGCATCCAACTTGGGGGAGATCGACACAGCTCCCAATTCTATCGCCTGACTTTCCAATTGGATTATCAACGGTTTGGTAATGTCTTGCACCACCACCGTTTTTCCACTGAATCCAATGTGACTAACCATGATGGTGTCTCCATTGACTACTCCTTCTATCTCAAATGCACCAAACATATCACAGTGCGAATGTCGATCCTCCTTGTGGAAAAAAACGTATGCCAACGGTATGGGATCGTTCTGCTCATCGAGCACTTTTCCCGTCAACAATTGTCCAAAGACCAGGGATGGTAGTAAGAGTAGAAAAATACCAGAAAAACTCTTCTGCAATGTCAAATTCATCTGTGTAGTAACTATCAATCGTGCCAATTGTTCAATCTTTAAATTTCAGGTCTCTTCCTATCAGTCTTCCTCCACTCGTCCACTAAATCGCTCAGACAAAGCATTCAAGTAGTTACTTTCTAAAATTGCAATGGGCCAAAAGAGTTGCAACGGGTCGAAATTTGGTGCGAATTTAAGGAGGTTTTCTAATTATTCCAGTGATTTTTTCAGCAATCATTCATAATCTACGAGCACAATCATGAAATGGATTTTATCTATCTGATTTTTTCTTAAAAAAGGTTTCGCACCTTTGCAATCCGAAAGTCAAATTCTTTCGTAGTTACTTGTGAAACCAGCGTAACTGGTAGCAAGACGAATTAACTGTTCCCTTAACCAACAGTGATTTAAACCGCATTATTTTTTTTAAAGGACTGATTATCAAAAAAATACTGGACATCATCAATCGAAGAGACAAAGCAAAACTGATGCTTCTCTTCTGTGCCATCCTCATTTTGGGCTTTCTGGAGGTGCTTGGAATCGCTTCGGTTTTACCTTTTATGGAGTTACTTTCCAAGCCGGATGCTATCCTGGAAAGTTCCTGGTTACAGCGGACTTATACTTTTTTTGATTTTCAATCTTCCCGCAATTTTATCATTGCCTGCGGCACTTTTGTCATTTCAACCATTGCACTTTCCAATTTACTGGGCATCGCCACCACCTACTTTCAATTGAAAATTTCGTGGAATATCTCGCACCGCATGAGCACGCATTTACTCCAGACATATGCGCAAAAACCTTACAGCTACTTTCTCAACCAAAACACGGCTGAGTTGCGCACCTACCTCATTGCCGAGGTCGCTGCATTAACCAGTGGGGTGTTAATTCCCATGATTGAGTTTCTCTCGCGTACACTCATTTCTACCATCATTTTTGGCCTGTTGCTCTATGTGAGTCCGCAGGTTACATTGACGATGGTTGTTTTTCTTGGGGGTTCCTATTTGGCCATCTATGTTTCGCGACAAAAATTTTTGAAACGGTTGGGAGGAGAGCGCATCCAGGCGAATGCTGACCGGTTTCGCTACCTGGAGGAAATGCTCACGGGGATAAAAACGGTTAAAATTTACGGTGTTAAAGACTTCTTTTATCAACGCTTTGAAAAAAAATCAAGGCGATTTAATGACATCCAGCCCAAGGTGCAAATGGTTTATGCCACCCCCAAATACATTCTTGAAATTGTGGCTTTTGGAGGAATTTTAGCTTTTACCATGTATTTATTCATCTCTACCGGGGATTTATCCAAGGCATTGCCACGACTCAGTTTGTATGCGCTTGCAGGCTACCGTTTGTTGCCATCGCTTCAACGCGCCTTTGCTGCGGCCGCAAAAGTGAAGCACAACCTGCCTTCTCTCAACAAATTGTACGATGACCTGGTGGAGGCGGCAGAACAGCCTGAAATCGCTTCGGCTCCAAAAAATAAAATGCCCTTCGAAAAATCAATCGTTTTGGACGCCTTAAGCTTTAGTTACGAAGGAGCCTCGAGCAATGTACTTCAACAACTGGACTTGACCATTTCCAAAGGAAATACATTGGCCTTTGTGGGTTCTACCGGTTCAGGAAAAACCACACTCATTGACATTGTTACCGGATTGCTTTCTCCTACCGGAGGGACACTCGCGGTAGATGACACTACCATTACGACAGAAAACGTGGAGCAATGGCAACGCAACATCGCCTATGTTCCCCAGGAAGTATTTTTGTATGATGACACAGTGCGTGCAAACGTTACGATTGGTATTGATGAAAAAGATGTGGATGCAGCCCGGTTGGAGCAAGTGCTCAAAATGACCGATATCTATGACTTCATTTCCAATGAGCTGGCCGAAGGACTCAACACCACCATTGGCGAACGAGGTGTTCGATTGAGTGGCGGACAACGGCAGCGACTGGGATTGGCCCGAGCACTTTACACCAACCCATCTTTGCTCATATTGGACGAAGCCACCAGTGCGTTGGATAGCATCACCGAAAAAGGCATCATCGAATCACTCAAATCCTTGCCGGATGACTTAACAGTTATTATCATCGCACACCGATTGTCTACCGTTCAATATGCCGATGATATCTTCCTGTTGGAAGATGGAAAAATCGTCAACCATGGCATGTACGATGACCTTATTGCCAACAATCAAACATTCAAACGAATGGCAGAACTGTCAACAGGCATGGAAACCTCTTAATGTTAAAACTACTTTGAGGTTAAAATTCTCATCATAAAATTTCTTTCGGATCACTAATAACCGTCCACCCAACAAACCAACATAAATGCGCACACAATTGAAAATTTTCCTGGTTGTTTTAGCAGCATCATTGCTCAACATCAACCCGTTACAAGCCCACGAACCGGATCACACTTATATCTACCTCCGGATTTACGAACAAAATATTGAAGGGCGTTTTGAGATAACGGTTCAAGATATCAACCGGGAACTTGGACTCAACTTAAGTGAAGAAAACATCACCCAGGCTGAAGTGGACCCTTACATCCCGCAAATTCAGGAATTGTTGTTGCGCAACACTTCGTTTGGTGCCGCTGGTACTGCCTACCCTATTCAATTTACTGAGGCAACTGCTTTGGCGCTGGACGATGAGGAAGACTATGTCAAATTCAATTTTGAGTTGGGCAATATGACCTTACTTCCGGAAAACCTGGACATTACCTATGGCCCCTTTATGGAAAACAACTCCAACCACAAAGGCATGCTCATCATCGAGCACAATTGGGAGGCTGGTATCATTGACAACTATTCTCTGGTTGCCGAGGTTTTCTCCAAAGGCGATGTGTCCAAACAACTGTCGCTCACAGAAGCCTCCATTTTGAGGGGTTTTTGGGCCATGATAAAATTGGGCATGTGGCATATTTGGATTGGACTCGACCATATTCTATTCCTGGTCGCCCTGATTTTGCCGGGCGTTGTGAGGCGTATAAGAAAAGAAGGTGTTGCCCACAATTCCATGCAAGAGTGGACGCCTGTAGAGAAATTTAAACCCGCTTTTCTGTACATCTTAAAAATCATCACTTTTTTCACCCTTGCTCACTCCATCACATTGGCCATCGCCTCGCTGGGCATACTGAAGCTTCCCATCGACTACGTGGAAGCTACCATTGCCTTTTCCATCGCCATGGCCGCTTTTCACAATATCCGACCTATTTTCGGTAAAAAAGAATGGTTGGTGGCTTTTGCTTTTGGGCTGTTCCACGGATTTGGTTTTGCCAGCGTACTCGGAGAAAAAGGATTGGGTGGAGAATACCTGGTGCTATCGTTGCTCGGATTTAACGTGGGTGTTGAATTCGGTCAGTTGCTCATCATTGCGGGCATTTTCCCCATTTTATTCCTCATCCGTAATTTTGGATTCTACCCCAAATTATTGACTTACGGTTCAGTAGCCTTGATACTCATCAGCCTGAACTGGACGGTTGAACGTTTGTTTGGTTTTAACATTCCCCTTGGTCGATGGGCCGACTCTTTACTAGCCCTCCTGTTTTAATATCAAGCAGGTAGCTTTTTCCGTCAACAATGAAAAGCGACAACTCAACATCTCCCCTTGATCAATGGCTGAGCCGGAAAAAGAAAACGGTTACTCCGGCCATTGTTCCCCTGCCGGAAGGTGCTGATGCCGTATTGTCTTATGGACAGGAACGGTTGTGGTTGTTGGAGCAGCTTTACCCTCAAAAGGGCTTATACAACTATGCCCACCATTACCGCATTTCGGGTTCTTTAAACCTGGATATACTGACTCAAAGTTTTGAATTGCTGGCCGATCGGCACGAAATTTTGAAAACCAATTACCGCAGCACGTCCAGTGGAATCATTCAGGAAGTAAACCCCAACTGGAAGCTTCCTGTAGAGCATATTTATCTGGAAGAGCAAACACCACCTGAACAACAAGCAACACTCTCGAAAGGCATTGTCAAAGCGGGTCGTTTCCCTTTTGACCTGGCCACCGATCCCCTTTTCCAACTGACCATTTTTCATTTGGGAAATGAGGAAGTTGAACTGGTTGTAGCCATGCACCACATTGTAGGTGATGGCTGGTCGATGGGCCTTATCAACAGTGAAGTCTCGAAGTTGTACCAGCTTTTGTGGAAAGGTGTCAATCCCGTACTGGCTCCATTGCCGCATCAATACAAGGAATTTGCCCACTGGCAACGCAGCCAACAGGTAAAAGAGGCGGATGTCGCCTATTGGAAAGAAAGATTATCTGACGATTTACCGGTACTGGACCTTCCCATGTCAAAGCCCAGCGGTAATGACTCCTTTGCCGGACAGACCTACACTGTAGCAATTCCAACTGCTACTGCTCAGGCCATAAAATCGTTGGCGCGAGAATCGGGAACGACACTCTTTGTCTTACTCCTGACGGTTTACAAGGTATTTTTATCTCGTTACAGCACCCAGACGGATGTGGTAGTTGCCACACCTTTCTCGAACCGGGATTTGCCGGAACTGGAACAGTTAATTGGATTCTTCAATGAGACGGTCGTCTTGCGCACAGACCTGAGCGCGGCCCCTTCTTTTAAGGTGGTATTGGAGCAGGTAAAAAAGAGCATTTTGGATGCGCTGGCCCATAAAAACGTGCCCTTTGACACCCTGGTAAAGGAAATAAATCCCGACCGTCAAGCCGGGGAAAACCCGCTTTTCCAAACCATGTTTTTGCACAATGCCAGCCGGGTTCATTTGAATTTAGGTGCCGCCACTCAGGTGCAAGAGAAGATGCTGGATTTAAATGTGTCCAAATTTGACCTGAGTCTGTTTGTGAATGAATCTGGTGAGCAACTTGAACTCGCTTTTGAGTACTCCTCACGCATGGAGGAAGCGCAAACCAAGGCCATGGCGGGACATTTCATCACCCTGCTCCAAAACATTGTAGCAGCGCCAGGTAACTCCATTTCTTCCTTCAGCTTGCTCTCCGAAGCGGAGCAACAAACGATGCTGAACGATTGGAACAGTCACACGTTACCCTTGCCTTCTGTGGGCAGCGTGCATGAACTCATCCATCAACAGACAAAGAAAAATCCCGATGCAATCGCGGTCACATTTGGAAAAGAGCAGCTCACCTTTCTTCAATTGGATTTATGGTCTGATTCTGTAGCCAAGCAGTTGCGCTCTTCTGGAATTCAAGGCAATCAGTTTGTTGGTCTTTACACGCACCGTTCGCTGGAGATGGTGGTGGGCATCCTGGCCATTTTAAAAGTTGGAGCGGCTTACCTCCCTCTCGATCCTGATTATCCGGAAAATCGCCTTGATTTTATGTTAGCTGATGCCAAGGCGTCATTTGTATTGGTTCACCCCGATTTAGAGTGGCAATCCAACTTGACAGCTGTACAACCGATTTCAATCCATAAAACACCTGCCCAGCCAGCGCAGGACACCGAAAAAAATTGGGGAGATCAATTGGCTGATTTCGCCTATGCCATTTATACTTCGGGCAGTTCAGGCCAACCAAAAGGTGTGGCAGTCACACATAAAAACCTGCTTCACTCTACAGTGGCACGTTTTGATTTTTACGAAGACCCAATGGGCAGTTTTCTGCTGCTTTCCTCCTTCTCTTTTGATAGTTCAATTACCGGCATTTTCTGGTCTTTGTGCAGCGGAGGCACCCTCGTTTTACCGCCCGACCGCATCGAACAGGACATTCACCAGTTGGGTCAAATCATCCAAGAAAAGGCGGTAACGCACACGTTGCTCCTTCCGAGCCTTTATCAGGCGTTGTTGCATTACGCTACCATTGAAAATTTAAGTTCGCTGGTGGCCGTGATGGTGGCAGGAGAAGCCTGTTCGGCACCAATCATCAACACTCATTTTGACCGATTGCCAAAGGCCCGATTGTACAACGAATACGGTCCGACCGAAGCCAGTGTGTGGTGCATCGCGCATGAGATAACTCGGGCTGATGCCACGGGAACCGTTCCCATTGGAAAACCAATTGTGAATGCTTCTGCCTATATCCTTGACCAGTACCTGCAACCTGTGCCGACTGGTGTAAAAGGCGAACTCTACATCGGGGGAGCAGGCATTACAGATGGGTATTTGAACCGCCCCGAACTGACCGAAGAACGTTTTCTGTCCACTCCTGTTGCCGAAGGACGCCTTTACAAAACCGGGGATCTGGCCAAATTTCGCGCAGACGGGGTCATTGACTTTTTGGGCCGGGCCGATCACCAAATTAAAATACGCGGTTACCGGGTTGAATTGGAAGAAATCAAGGCACGTATCCTGGAGCAGGATGCTGTGACAGATGCCCTCGTAGTCGTCAATGAAACCGAATCAGGAAAAAGGCTGGTTGCTTACATTCAAACCACACAGACTGGAATAGAAAGCAACCTGCGGGAACTACTCAAAGCAGTTTTACCCGCATATATGGTTCCTTCTGCTTTCGTCCTCTTGTCGGCCTTCCCGCTCCTTCCGAACGGAAAAGTCAACCTCCATCAGCTTCCCGAGCCAGGCATGGAAGCTGATCGCATAGAAGAATTTGTTGCTCCGGCTACAGACACTGAAAAACTCCTCGCAAGAATTTGGCAGGACACTTTGAAATTGGCGCAGATTGGGATACACGATAACTTCTTTGACATTGGCGGGGACTCCATTTTGAGCATTCAAATTGTAGCAAAAGCCAGGGACCAAAACATCCAACTTGGTCCGACAGACTTGCTTCGACACCAGACCATTTCAAAATTGGCGCTGCACCTTTCCGGAGCAGGAAAAACAGATGATTGGTTGTACATCGTGCCCATGAAAACCACAGGCAACAAGCATCCACTTTTCTGTCTTCATTCCGGAGGAGCACATGTTACTTTTTACCAGGGATTGGCAAAACACATGGCGCTTGACCATCCGGTTTATGCCATTCAACCGGCAGGTGTCGATGGCCAGCGCACCTACCATGACTCCATTGACGAAATGGCCCGGCATTACATTGCCGAGATGAAAAAAGTGCAACCCAAGGGACCCTATCACCTCATTGGTACCTGCTTTAGCAATGCCGTGGTGCTGGAAATGGCGCATCACCTGCATGCGAGCAATGACGCGGTGGGTGCCTTGTATATCATCGACTCCGCTCCGGCTTACCTCGTTCCCCCCTCCCCCAATGGCGAACGAAAACCAATTTCCCGTATGGCCGCTATGGTGCGCGAGGGCAATTGGAACGGTATTCGAAAGAAATTTCGCAATCGATTTATCCGGGCAAATAGAAAAATGACGCAGCATCAGCGCAACTCTGCTGAATGGGAATTGGATGCTATGATTGATTCCTTAAACGCACTCTATGTGACGTATACCTGGAAGCCCTTGCACGAAAAAATGGTATTGATCCGCAGTGACGAGTTTAGCCAGCGAAAAGACAAACAATTTCACCTCGACAGTTGGAATATTTTATCAAAGGGCAATCTTGAAGTACACACCATTCCAGGACATCACCTCAGTATGTTTGATGAACCGGAAGTGCAAGAAATGGCTCAACTGGTCGGTCGCCTCATGTCAGGAAATGCAAACTAAATGGACCTGTCAGGTGATGCAAAATAGAATTGACCGATCTTGCGCAGTGGAACCCTCGCTGGTAACTAACGACAATGTGCTTTTTAACTCAAGCGAATCTGGTGTTGCAATAATCTCCCACTTTTGAAGAAGACCAAACTCATCTACATCCTGTCGCAGCGGTATTCCGGCTCTACTCTACTCAGTTTTTTGATGGGTACGCATCCGGCTATTTCCACCATTGGGGAACGCAGAAAATTTTACAACAACTCCTTTCTTTTTGGAGACAAAAATTACTGCTCTTGCGAAAAGCTTTTCCAGGATTGTGAGCATTGGAATGCGATCAAGGAACGCGTGATGAAGCGAATCGATGTGACGGATTACAGTACCAACCCCACAGAATTCAAGCTTTTTCAAAACAAGTATGTTCACCGCCTGGCCTTTGAAGCAGTAAAATTCGGACTGCTCCGAAATGCTCCCATACTGGCCAAACCATTTCAAAAACAACTACAACGGTTGTATGACTTCAACCAGGTTTTGGTTGAAGAGATTTTGGCCATGGATGGCGGACAGGTTTTTCTGGACTCGTCCAAAGTCATTGATCACGCCCTCTTTTTGTCGCAAATTCCTGCGTTTGATGTACATGTCATTTGGTTGACCCGCGATCCAAGAGCACAGGTACATTCTGCATTGAAATACAATTCCTGGTCCATCGAAAAAGCCACACAACTCTGGAAAAAGGAGATGGTCGATAATGCCAATACATTGAAACAAATGCCGGTCAAACACATCGAATTGACCTATGAGGCACTGTGTCGTGATCCGCACAAGGAAATGGTTCGATTGCTTGAATTTACCGGGTTGGATTCCTCAGCCTTTTCTTTGGAGTTTCGCCAACAACCTCAACACATCATGGGCAATTACTCTATGCGGTTGGGCAAAGACAGCACTATCGAGGAACGAAAAGAATGGCAATCGGGCCTGACGCAAGAACAGGTTAAAACGATTGAGGGCTTGACGCAGGAGTACCGGCAGTACTATTCAGACTAGTTTCGTTTTCAACTTTAGCCATTAATTTCGGTTTGACCATTCCTCAGGATCCAACATGAATTGGAATATGAACTATTTAGCGGCAACTATGAAATAAATGGCAGTAGCTGTGAAATAAGACTTTTGGGATCATCCGTTTTTTTGGAGATTCGAAAAAAAAGTCATGAAAAACATCAGATTACTTTTATTGATGCTGTGTTGTTCAGCATCACTGTTGCAAGCTCAACCCGCTTACATAGACCTCACTACCGGAACATCAGCTTTTGGGACGACCGATCCAAATTGGGAAGTAAAGAAACCTGGAGCCACTAATTTTAATGCGGCATTCGTTGTCGAAAGATTGAATGGTTATGCCAATAATGGATGTGGCAAATGGATCAGTCACGGTATAATTTACGGCACTTTTCCAACGATTCAACCAGGAAAGAGCTCATCAGGAGTCTTCACTTATCGCTATTTCTTTGATTATAATCCAAATGAATGTGCCTTTCAAGCTGATTTGAATTTGTCTTTTATTGCTGCAGACAATGAAGTGGACGGAATTAAGATCAACGGAAATTCAATCCCTGTCAATTCAGGTATTGATTTTAATCCCGGAGAAAGTATCAACGAAGACATCAGTCAATACGTCACTTTCGGAACCAACATGGTTGAAATTCTGGTATACAATATAAACTCCTATCAGGCGCTACAAGTGTGCGGTGGAATTACAATTACCCCCATTCCTCCCGTTACTACAACAACCACAACAGTCGAAATTAGCACTGGGCTAACGGGAGCTGGCGCTCCAGGTTGGGAAGTAAAGGTACCCGGCTCCAGCAATTTTGTGACCCCGACCATTCTTGATGATGCCACTTTACCTGGATCCTTTCGAGCCAACTATGTACTGCCCCAGGATCCGTGCGGACATTGGATAACCGATAGATGGCTCCAAGCAGAATCTTCGCCTGGAGAATTCGTGTTTCGCCTGCAGTTTGAGGTGGAAGGTTGTGATGTTACTTCTGCCATACTCAATGCTCCATTTATTTCAGCAGACAATTGGTTCAAAGCATTTAAGATAAATGGAAATGCGCTTACGGTTCCCAACCCCTACACAACATTCACTGGCTCAACCAGCTATACCAATGAGGTAGTAACTTCTTTCATCACAACGGGAACCAATACCATTGAAATAACGGTTGAAAATCAACCGAACGTTGATACTTACCTTGCATTTATCATGTGTGGTAACATACTCATTGAAACCACTTGTCCCAATTGTACCCCAATAATTCCTGTAGATTTACAGTGCTATGGTGGCATCGCTCCTATTGGTGGTGGCCCCCCTTCATACATGCTAGATTGGTGTGATGTTGCAGGTTCAACAGGTTACGATGTGGAAATTGTTTACAACGACCCAAGTTGCTGTGGTCCTGGAGGTGCTCCCTATGGCAGTTACTTTGAGCTATCAAATACCCTTAGCTTCCTATTGCTCGACACCTATGAGCCCTGTTTTTCCTGGCGTGTCAGAAGCCGTTGTGAAAATGGGCTTTACGGGCCGTGGAGCGACTATAGCTGTAGCTGCAACAATCCTTCTCCCTTTTTTCCAAAAAAAGATGTTTCTTCCGATATAGCAGCCAATACAAAATCAATATCGGTCTCTCCTAACCCTAGCAGTGGTTTGTACAACGTTGATTATATGCTGACAGGTAAAGTTGACTACACCGTTACAACCATTACTGGCAGAGTCGTTCTTAACAACACTGCAAACAACATCAACTCACTGCAAATCAACTTGGCTGATCAACCAAATGGCATTTACCTGTTAAAGGTACAAAGTGCAGATAAAACAGAAGTTGTTAAGCTGGTGAAGCAAAACTAGTTGCAGCGTATCGACCAGCATCTTTGCAGGCCCTGGAGTTTCTCCGAATAACATTTCATAATAGTCCCTGGCCCAAAGCCTTCGTCCCTTTAATTATCGGGGCGAAGGCTTTTTCAATTATAGGCCTGAAAAGCTGTGCAACATGATTGAATTGCTCCCCAAAAGGATCATCAACCTGAGCTTGCTTAATGCGACACTCCAGAGCTTGCCAACAGAAATTGTGTTCGACAGGCATACAGTATGACCGTTTAAAACGGCATTCCAACGAATACTCGTGTTCACTCTGCCTGCCAGTCTATTGAAAATGCCTATTTTTGCACCCGATGATTATCATTTCCCTCCTGATTGTTCACTGGTACACTTCGCTTTTCTTCCAGTCATTTTTTCTACACCGTTATTCGGCCCATAAACAGTTTACGATGTCCCCGTTTTGGGAAAAGGTGTTTTACCTTCTTTCCTGGATAACTCAAGGGTATACGGCACTGAGTCCAAATGTATATGGCAAACTGCACCGTATGCATCATGCTTATGCTGACACTGAGAAAGATGTTCATTCACCGAAAAATGACAAGACTTTGGTTGCTATGATGCGCAAGACGCACGTAATATTCAGAGGCTTAAAAACTGGTAAGGTAGAACTGGACAAACGTTTTTGTAAAAATTTGCCCAATTGGGAATGGATGGAAAAATACGCATACAACGCGCCAACCAGGCTGCTTTGGACAGGTATTTACATCGCTATGTACTATTTCCTTGTTCCTGAAAGTGCCCTCTGGATGTGGGGATTCTTGCCGTTTCATTTTATGATGACGCCCTTGCAGGGTGTAATTATCAATTGGTTTGCTCATCGTATTGGCTACAGAAACTTCAAAGTTTCCGACACTTCGACTAATCTTATGCCTTTTGATGTGATTACGATGGGAGAAGGTTATCACAACAATCACCATGCACATTCGGGCAATGCCAATTTTTCTACAAAATGGTACGAATTTGACCTCTGTTATCCTTTCATTGCTCTTTTCAACACTCTCGGGATTATTACTTTGAATAAAACGAAGGCTAAGGTTAACAAACCCTTGACCACATTAAAACCAGCTTAGCAGTCCGTTGACCTTTTCATTCGGGTGTTTTTTCCTTTCGAAATTCTGAAGGGGTCAGATAAAAGTGTTCTTTAAATGATTTGTTGAAAGTTTGCCGGGTTTTGAAACCTGTCATCGTAGCTATTTCAGTTATCGCATTGTCGGTGGTTCGAAGCAAAGCTGCTGCTTTACGCAGTTTAACCGACTTAATAAACTGGGTGGTATTGTTACCGGTAAGCGCTTTTAGTTTTAAGTGCACTCCACTTCGGTTAAATGCTAATTCCCGGCAGAATGCTTCCACTGTAAATTCCGTTTCATCCAGGTGTTCCTCAATAATTTTTACTGCTTTTTCAAGAAAGCACTGATCCGAATGGTTTTTTGTTAGCTTTTCCAACGGAATGAGGCGATTGTCAGAAAACAAGGCTCGCAATTGATTGCGTTGAACAATCAGGTTGTGGCACCGCTGCAACAACTCATGCGCATGAAAAGGCTTGGACAGATAGTCGTCTGCTCCAGTTTGCAGCCCCAATAATTTCTGTTCCATCGAAGCTTTGGCAGTCAACAAAACAATGGGGATATGACTCGTAGGGAGGTACTGCTTCAAATGGGTCGTCAGTTCCAATCCATCTTTGTGCGGCATCATAATATCACTGATGATTAAATCGGGACTGTGTTGTTCTGCCAGTGCGATGCCTTGCAGGCCATCATTGGCGGTTAGTACTTTGTACCTGTCCTCAAGTAGTTCTTGCAGGTATTGCCGAACCTCGTCATGGTCTTCGATTACCAAAACACACCTTCTGTCCCCATTTTCAAAATGTTCGGCAACAAATTCATGGTTCTCCAAAGCATCCTTTGCCGTGGGGAGGCTATCTTCAAAAGGTGCAACATGAGGTTGCTGAAGTGGAAGGGTCACGGAAAAAATGGTACCGACCTCTGTGGTACTTTTCACAGCAATAGAGCCTCTGTGCAGCTCTACCAGCTGTTTGGTCAATGCTAATCCCACTCCTGAACCTTTACCATTGTGCGGATCGATCTGGTAGAAACGATCAAAGAGGTACGGAAGGTGTTGCTCTTCCATTCCAATGCCTGTATCCTTCACGTGAATCGAAATCGTCTCATCCAGCGGAGGAGCAATGGAAATGGTGATGGTATCGCCAGCTGAGGTGTGGTAAAAAGCATTGCTCAACAGGTTCATCATGATCTTTTCCAGCTTTTCCTGGTCAAAACTCACGGTGCAGTTTTGGGACAAATCGGCTAGTTCCAATTTCACATTTTGTACTTCGGCCTGCGCTGCAAAAGTTTGTACACATTTTTCTGCAAATTCACCGAGTCCTTGCGGTCGGGCATCCAAAGGCAGGTGTCCGTGTTTGTTCAGTGACTATTCGTCAAAACCCAACAGTATTTTCAGGCCGTTTCTCTTGGTGTGAGACAAGGGGATTTCTTCTTCATTCTTCAGCTTGATGAATCCTGTTTTTCCGCGTTCAACGCTCTTTATATGAAGGATGTTCACCAAATGGGAATTGTGACAGCGGAAAAAATCATTCCCTGGCAACTTTTGCTCAAAATACCCTAACCTCCTGCTGGCCAAAATATCGGGTTTCCCTTCCAACACAATCTTGGTGTAGCTGCCATCAGCTTCCATCCGAATGATATCTGCTTTATCAATGATGACATACTTTTCACCATCGTAAATGGATATTCTTTCACTCGATTCATTTTGCACCTGCACCCTGCCTTCCCAGTTTTTATGCGCTCTGCGCACAGCCACGATGAGTTCGTTTTGGTCAACCGGTTTGAGCAGGTAATGGGTCGCTTCTACTTTAATTGCTTCGATGGCGTATTGTGAATGGGCGGTGACAAAAATCAACTCCGTTTCATTGGGCAGCATGGCTCTTTTCAAAAAATCAAAGCTGTTCATTTCAGGCATTTCAACATCCAAAAACAACACATCGTATGTGTTCTCTTTTAAATGCTCAATGGCTTTCAGGGCAGAAGTAAACACCTCCACATCTGATATTTCGAAGCAATACTTTTCAAGCATGGCCTCCAGCAATTTTCCTGGCAGCAATTCATCGTCTATAATTATGGCCTTCATTCCGTTATTCTTTTGATAAAAATAGTGACTCTTGTTCCCACAGCTTTCCCAGCTGCATCCTGCAAGTCTTCGATAATTATATCGTTTTTCGCCTTCCCTCCATTGTGCAGTTTGAGCCGATCCTTTACAATTTGCACCCCATGGCTTTGTTGCTTTGCTTTTTCTTTCGTTTTAATTTTTCTGGCAGCTGCACGTCCAATCCCGTTATCTTCTATGACGACTTTCAAAAAATCCTTTTCCACAATTAATGTCAAAGTCAATTGCCCTTGCTCCCCTTTGTCTTTTAATCCGTGGTGAATGGCATTCTCCAAAAATGGCTGAATGACAAAAGGAATGGTTTTCTCTGTTTTCCAAAGGTCTTCTTCAGCACCAATTATCGTGTACTCGAAATTTTCCCCCAACCGAAAATATTCCAATTCCATATAGCCTTTTAGCGAGGCTATTTCATTTTCCATGGAAACGCTGGTTTGACTCGATTGATCCAACACATTGCGCATCAAACGGGCGAAAATTTGCAAAAACTGAATCGCCTTCTCATTCTCTTTTGCCATAATCAGGTACTGCGCAGAAGAAATAACGTTGAACACAAAATGAGGGTCCATCTTCGCACGCAAGGCCTTCTGCTCGGCACTTAGCCGGCTGATAGTGAGATTTTTTTCGCGGTTTATCACCCGAAAAATCATGTAAATTATCCAAGACACAAGTCCAGCCAGAACAAGGCTTGACAGACCAATGAACCACCAGGTTTGCCAATAAGGTGGCGCAATGCTGAAATGTAACTTTTGCGGGATACCCCAAGCTTGCATTTTTATCTGCGCTTGTATTTCAAACTCGTACTCGCCCGGAGGAAGCTGAATGAACTGAAGGCTGGTCTCTTCTGTTTCTTTCCACCCGTCAATGGCTCCGGGCATTCGGTACCGATATTTGACACCATCTATCGTATAATTGATACCGACATAAGATAATTGAACGTAATTTGAATTGTACTCTAACGCAAAAGTGCTATCACCAATTGATTGTCGTTTGTTGTTGATTTCGACTTCTTTAATCAAAAGATGTGGAGTTCGAGGAGCACGCTTCCTGATCTGGTCAAAATCTGCTTTTAGCACACTGGTCCTGGTCTCCAGTGTATAAATGCTAGTGCTATCCACGGCCCAAGCCCAATTCCCGGTGGGAGGAAACTTGGCAAAAGCAGAAAAATGGGTTCCTGTAAAGTGGTTTTTCTTCCCTTCCTTAGAGAAACAAAATACTCCCCCTGAAGACTTGGCCCACAATTCATTACTACCCCGATGGATAAAGGTGGTGGCTATCAACTTGTTTTCTCCCACTTTTAATGGTTTCAGACCATTTCTGCTCCAAATTAAAATGCCTCTGGAACGAGATGCCATCCAAACCCTATCATTGAAATAAACCATTTGATAAAAAGTAGCCCCGAGTTCAGGATACTCCTGTTTTAAATCAATGATGGTATCGGGTAGTTGCAAATAAACTCCTCCTTCAGTAGCCACCCATACCGAGTCGCCATGATAAAGAACAGATAAAATTTTATGTGGATATTCTGGAGATACGTAGTTGACAGTGGTGTCACTGATAAAAAAGAAACGCAAGCCAGACCTTAGCACGAAAGTCCCGGAATCGTTGGACGATGTACCCGAGAAATAATATAGTTTCGACTCCATCGCTCCTTTCGTTTCTGCTGCTATCTTGTCCAATGACAATTCTTTCCATTCATCATCCAGCGCATACATAACGCTTCCTCGCTGTGTTAGCCAGGTGCGGCTGTGAAAAGGGTCATGGTATAAATCCGTGATTTGTTTGGAGCTCTCATTCGGCTTGCTTCTAACCAAGCCCCCTTCCTGAAGGTTCAACCTTCCAAAGACTCCATTGTACAGTCCCAAATTCAGGTGACCGTCATTCAGTGAAATAGCACGAATTCCTTCTCCCTGACGTAACTCGAATACCTTCGAATAATACCGAAAACCAGGAGCACCAATTCGGGCCAATCCTTTTTTCGGAGAATACAACCAGATGCCTCCCTGAAAATCCTCTGCACTCGCAACCGCATAAGGGCCCTCCACGATTCTTTCGCTGTTATCAAAAGAAATTATGCCATCCTTATAAAAATAAACCCCACTCCCCTTGGCGCTCAACCATATGTTGCCATGCTTGTCGGTCATGAGTCCAAGAATTGGTTCTTCATAAGGGTGCTTTTTAATGAAGCCCGACTCGTTGTATTCAATCAAATCTCCCTTTCCGGTAGAAAGCAGAAAATTGCCACTCCGTAATTTTGTTTGACATGGAAAATCAAAATAATTCCAATTCAGTTGAAGAGACTTATTTACCAGTTCCTTTTTTTCATTGAAGATTGAAAACGAACGGGTTTCGTTATCTGGCATAGGGTAATGACCAACTACAATGAATGGCTCTCTATCCTCCATCAAGAAACAAGACACGCCATAGACAGGAATTCCGGCCTCAACCAAAGGGTACCGAATTTTAGAATTACTGTCAATCGTCAAGTATCCATAGCTTCGGTTCGACACGTGCAGACAATCGTCTCGGTCAAAGTAAATATCGGAGAATATGCTATTTTTTGATAGCTTCTTCAGCGTGTCGTTCATATGATATGCCCTTAGCGTGTCTCCTTCAATAAAAAACACCTGATTGAATTTATCGACTACATAGGGTTCTCCATTGGCCGATTCATAAAACCGAAGCAGCAAACCATGTTCCGCAGTGCCACTTAGAAGTCTCTTGAATTTTCGGCCATCGTATCGAATAATCATGTTGAAAAGAATTATCCAAATGTTGTTGTCTTTGTCGGTCCTGATATCAGCAATGGCTCCTTGGGGATAAAAGCCTTTGTCCTTGCCATAATGGGTCATACGCACCTCTGATTGGGCACCCACTTTTACCATACCAATTAGTAAAAACAGACCAACCAACAGGAAGGCCAAAGACCTGCGCACACCATTTGTTGTCACGATTTCCCACGCATAATTCAACAAACCTTCTGGTTGAAAATTGGGGACGCTACACTTACTTTTTTTTACGGGCTTCATAATTAGGTTCCGCTCATATTCTCTCCAACAAAATAGTTAAACCGAATCATCCATTGAGCTGAATCATCCGAAATGCTTTTTTGTGGAATTGGTTTGCGGCTGGGCTTCACTTCACCAAAGATAAAATGAATGCCAAGTCTGCACGAAGTGCATATGAAATAAATAGCACCTTTTATGAAATGAAAATCGATACTTATGAAACAAGCCTTTTTTGATGATTTAATTCTTGCGTATTTGAAGAAAATTAAATCTATGAAAATTGCTACAATGAAAAAATCGACCTTACTAATACCGCTACTAGCACTCGCCTCGGTGGTGAGTGCTCAATGTCCGCCATCGCTTGATATCAGCACCGGATATGATCAAGCAAATTTCACCCACCTTGCTGATGGTGTTCTTGATGATGACTGGCTATTGACCCAAACCCTGGGAGTACCTGGAGTAACTCCCCCTTCTCATGGAACGGTTGTCACCAAACCAATAGATTGGCATTGGGTTGGAACTGGCAACAACAGTTCATCCGTTCCCGATCCAACAACTCCTGCGAAATGGATAAACTACTATAATTCAACAGCAGGTTACGACAATTGGTGCAACAACAACATACCTGTTGTTTATCAAAATGGGTTTTGTATTTGCGGTTCAGGCGACACTCCCAAACTGATAAATTTTAACCTGTCCTTACATGCTGACAATTGGGCGGAAGTCTGGATATTGGATGGTCAAGGAAATCCTTTCTTGCCAGCAGCAGTACTCTCGCAAACACATCAGGTCAACACCGGCAACTTTCGGGACCCTGAAGATGTGTCCGGCACCTTCCCTGTGATGATGCCTCCCGGAAGCTATTCTCTGGCCTTGCTCCAGCGAAATGATGGAACTTCCATTACGGGTGTGAGTCTGAGTGGAACCATCATGGCTGGAGAAAATGGCGTCTTAAGCTGGAACGATCCTACCTGTAATTTTACTCCTGTACTTAATGGTACTTTTTATGGTTCTGATGTAAGTTGCGGTGTTTACAATGGTGAAAACGGACAGAATACTCCCAATGAAATCACCAGTGGCTGCCAAAACATGATAATTGCCAGCACAGGCTACGACAACAGCACCGGTTTTTTGATACCTGATTTTACTGCTGACGATGACTGGATAGTAACGCAAGTTCTTCCCAAGAGGTCGCTTATCGGCTTTCAAGGACAGGCTGCCCGCATCACCACTAAAAACCCAAATTGTCATTGGGCCTCAGCCAATTCCAAGTACATGAGCTACAGCAACGATTTGAATGGTCTTCCCAACTGGTACAGCAATACCATTCCATTTGCTTATCAGAACGGATTCTGTGTCTGCGGTCCCACCGGGAGTTCTCAAACAGTCAAGTTTGATTTGGCTTTGCATTCCAATAACTGGTCAGAGGTTTGGCTCATCAGCGAGAACGGTACTTCTCAACCCGTATTACTTCTTTCTCAAACGCACCAACAGAGTACCAGAGACAACTTCGAAAACCCGGCAGACATGAGCTCGACTACCTTGCAATTAGCCCCCGGACCATACTCCCTGGCCATATTGCACCGAAATGGAGATCAATACCTTACCCCCGGTGGCCTGGGCGCTACTGCCGTAAGCCTGGATGCAATTATCTCTGTGCCTCTAACCAATCAATTCGGCATCATCAATTCCAATGGTACGCATGCTAGTTGTGACTTCACTCCGACACTTCCACCAGGCGATAATTTTATTGGAACACAAGCTCCTCCTCCTCCTCCAAAAATGTTTGTCAATAGTGATGGAGAGAAAGATAATTTCATCGGTGCAACGATTTACCCAAATCCAAGCAACGGGTTGTTTAACCTTCAGTTTACTGAGACGAATGCGTTCGAATACAGTGTCACAGACATCACGGGCCGCATCATCATCATCAACACTTCAGGTAACAGCAATGCGCTACCGATTGATCTATCCAATCAACCCAATGGAGTCTATCTGCTGAAAGTACGCAGCGCTGGTAAAACCCAAACAATTAAGCTCATGAAGCAAAACTAATTGGAGCGCTTTCCAACTGGTTTTACATTAACCCGTTAGCCCCCTTAAACGGTTCTGGGAACCTGTCATCGAACAGGAACTCAGGACTGTTTTTTTTACCCTAAAAAAGGGACATGAAATATTTGAGACCTTCTATGAAACGAAAAGAGGCAAGTATGAAATATGACTTTTTTTCACTAGTGTCCACTAAAAGAACAAATTTGTTCTTTGAAATCCTTTGTTAATCTACGTTGTAGGTTTTTTTAGTTACGTGTCGATTTGAAATCGGTTAAGTTCATGGGCAAATTCTGTTTAATCATG
>Ga0316204_10000362_pt1 | contig 177992 bp, 157 predicted proteins | sample 6monrhotite_MG_2_FD_205661 | JGI IMG/M metagenome (GOLD analysis project Ga0316204, IMG submission 205661) | Microbial mat bacterial communities from mineral coupon in-situ incubated in ocean water Damariscotta River, Maine, United States -... | ecosystem: Environmental > Aquatic > Marine >... | reverse complement strand
CCCTCACCGTCGCCGCACCTGAGCCAGCGCGCCAGGAACTCGACGCGATGCTCGAACACCTTCGGGCCGCCTGAGTCTCGATCAGACCGCCGTCACACGACCGCGCTTTGCAACACTGAGGTACACCCAACCCCTCAACCCCGGTGTCCCTGTTCATTGACACCTACCGGGCGAGTGAGAAGAGGAGAACAGGGGAGGGGGGAGGGACTTTTTTTTTTCTGACGGGCCGACTTCCGCGCTCTCACAAGCTGCAATGTCTCGGTTTGATACGGGCAGTTCCGGGCGGAGCGGCGGAGCGGCGGAGCGGCGGAGCGGCGGAGCGGCGGAGCGGCGGAGCGGCGGAGCGGCGGAGCGTACACCCCGGCGTTGGCGGTTGGCCTTCGAGACAGTACCGACGAAATCGCGAGATGGACGCACGTTGGCATCCGCCGTCACGTCGATGCCGCAGCCCAGCATGGCGAGCTCGGTCGAACCGACCTCCGCCTGCACCTCGCTACTATCGTGTTTTTGAGCCGCCCTTGCTCAGGGCGCTTGTACCAGAGCACCACCACGGTCTTAGACGTCAAGATCTGCGCTCGGTTCCGACGCTTCGAGCTGCAAACGAAGAGGTGGCCCCGTATACCTTGTCGGCCGTGCCGATGGCCTTGCCCGTGAGTACATCGAACCCGCGTCATAGTCCCGTCGATGCGAAAAACAACAGGATCCGAACAGATCGGGGAGCCCGGTCACAGGTGGCCTCGTCGCGTCCGCGGTGCAAAGCGACGCCGCACTCGCCCTCGAGCCGTTCGGAAACTCGACACGTAGATCGCCGACGAGCCGCGTCGCTCTCGCTGCGCGCTTCTCCTCCACGTTCACCATGATCTTCGCTAGACCCTATGGAACGACCGGCTCTCCTCCGAGGGATTTCCCTCTCGGAGGAGAGAGCCGACAATGGTCGGTGTCATGAAGACCGCGGGTTGGGCAAGCCCAGAGCCGCACACGAAAGGAGCCGGTCATGGAAAACACTAGCAGCATGTGGGTGGGCTTGGATGCTCACAAGGATTCGATCAACGTCGCGGCGTTCCGCGGCGGCGAGTTGGTGCTTGAGGTTGTCGTCGCCAACGAACCGCGCGCCGTCCGACGTCTGAGCAAGAGGCTCCTGAAGCTGGCGACCGGCGGGGAGGTGCGCTGCTGCTACGAGGCTGGGCCGTGTGGGTTCATTCTCAAGCGCCAGCTCGAGGATGCCGCGCCGTTGGTGTACGAGGTCATCGCTCCTTCCTTGATTCCAATCAAACCTGGAGACCGTGTGAAGACGGACCGGCGGGATGCGCTGAAGCTCGCGCAGCTGCTCCAAGCCAGGCTTCTGACGGAGGTCCAGCTACCCACAGAAGAAGAGGAGTCTGCTCAAGGTCTCGTCCGGTGCCGGGAAGACATCAAGGAGGAGCAGACGCGAGCCCGTCATCAGCTCGGGAAGGTGCCTCCTTCCCCGCGGCTTTTGGTACACGGCTGGAAAGAAGGCGTGGACCCAAGCACATGCCCAGTGGCTAACGTCGCTCGAGTTCGAGCACGCGAGCACGCAACTGATCGGCTCACACATCGCACGTACACAGAACGCCTCGATGCGGCCGGTCGTCAGCTCGCCGCCCTTGACTCTGAGATTCCGAAGCTCTCAGAAGGAAAGAGATACGCTCCGCCCGCCGGGAACCTTCGCTGCTTCTACGGCATCGACACGACGAAGGCGATGACCATCGCTACCGAGCAGCATGGCAGCATGGCTCGCTTCCCCTCGGCGCCGCAGCTCATATCCGACATCAGCGTCGTGCCCAGCGAGCACTCGAGCTCGGACAGGATGCGGCGAGGTGCGATCACCAAGTCTGGAAATGCTCATCCACGGCGGGTCCTCGTCGAGGCCGCGTGACACCACCGACATCGTCCCGCGGGCGGAAAAAACTCGTTGTTCGTCGTCTCGGCCAGCCTACTTCTGCGATCCGGATCGCCGACAAGGCGCACCAGAAACTACACCGCCGGTACCGACCGATGACAGACAGGAAAGCCGGCCAACAAGGCCGTCGTCGCAGTCGCAAGGGAGCTTACCGGCTTCATCTGGGCGGTTCTGAACGAGGACGTGGCCTCGATATTGGGCTCGGGAACCGAAGCCGAACGGCGAGTCGGCACGAACGGAAAACCCGCGACACTAGCTATGCGAACAGCCGTCTTTGACGCCCGTACTCGCGAAGCTAGACAGCGGCACTTCCAGTGCGAAGCAGGTCATGCGCCGCTGCGACGGACTTCCGTCGTAATCCGCGAATATCAGAGTGACTCGTCGTCGAAGAGACCCAACTCGTCCCTCGCCTTCGGTCCTCGAGCCGAACCCCAACCCTGCACCGCGATCAACGAGGTTGGCAGGGGGTCGTTCCATGTCAGGTAGACGAACTGCGGCGCTCTTTGGCCCGAAGGATCCTCGTTGACCCGATCTGCACGTGCCGACCATGAGCCCCTTCTAGCGTGCGAACACCCGTCGGGCCCGGCCTCTCGCGTGACGAATCGCCACCGTTCACGCCACTCTTCTTCCGCGCGTCTCCGTAGAGTAGGTCGCAGTAGCCTCCTGAGTGCGAGCATCTGGCGGTAGTGCTCGCCGCGGGCACGCCTACGTCGGAGCGGACGTAAAAACCTACCCCAGCACCTCGGGACGGAGGCGCGATCCGCGACGCCGATCGCGCCTTTGTTTGGCCCTTGCGTCGCGTGATGGGCCGCCCTTCGGCTGCAGGATGGCCAACACTCGGCCGGTACACGTAATGGAGCGCAGCCGGTGGTGCCCCGAGCGGCTTCCACGTTCATCTCCTTATTCCAAGCTCTCCAACGAGGTCGGGCGACCGAAGAAGGGCCTCATGCCCCGGTGAGCCGGCGGCCGGAGGGCCACGGTCCCGGACCCGACTCCGAGGCCGTCGACGACCGCTGGAGGCGGTTCGCGCGAAAGCAAGAACCCCAAACCCAAGATACGCAACGGATCCGGGGCTTCGCGCGATACGAAGCTTGGCAACGCAGAGGCCGTTCGATAGAACCGCGTCGCAAAGTCGGGCTTCCCCGGCTCCCTTCATTGGAAACTCGACATGACCCGTAACGTCTGCCTCTTCCTCGGTCTCGCTCTCGCCCTTCCTCTCGCCGCCTGCGGTGACGACGGCGGCGACGGCGACACCGGTGCCACCGGTGCCACCGTCACCGACTCCAGCTCGACCTCCACCGCCAGCGGTACCGAGACAGCCAGCGCGTCTGAGACCTCCACCGAGTCTGCGTCCGAGTCCGAGACCGCCAGCGCGACCGCGTCGGAGTCCGACTCCGAGTCGGCATCCGAGTCCGCTTCCGAGTCCGCGTCGGCGTCCGCTTCCGAGTCCGACTCCGACTCCACCACCACGGGCGGACCCGACCTCACCACCGGCGCCGATACCTCGACGGGCGGAGGCAACAACGAAGCCTGTGAAGCCGACAAGGACGACGACGAGTGCTCGACGTGCCTGAAGACCACTTGCTGCGACCAGCTGCAGGACTGCCGCGACGACGTCGACTGCGACTGCACGATCACCTGCCTCGATGAAATGGGGCTCGACGCGGAAGACGTCTCGATCTGCCTCGAGGCATGCGAAGTCGTCGGCTTCCCCCCGGCGGTGCTTGCCCTCTCCGGATGCCAGGCTGGTATGTGCGAGGTCTGCGGCGGCTAGACCCCCAAGCGTCTTCGCGAAGACGAGCGGCGGAGCCCCTGGGTTCCCCGCTCGTTTTTTTGTGCGCTCCTCCCTGCGTTTTTTCCACACCGCGCCGCGATATGCTCGCGGGAATGCGATGGTTGGTGGCACTTGCGCTCCTCGGATCGAGCGCCTGCTTGTCATCGCTGTCTTACTCGTGCTCCGACGATGACGCGTGCCGTTCCGACGCAGAGGCCGGCACCTGCGAGGTCACCGGATTTTGCTCGTTCGCGGATGAGGATTGCGCGACCGGTCGGCGTTACGGACAGTTCGCTGGCGACGGACTCTCCGGCGAGTGTGTGGTGGACACCGGCAGCTCCACATCAGGCGCACCGACATCACAGGCTCCCTCGACCACAACGGTCAGCGGAACCTGGGACTCGAGCTCGACCGAGGCCGACACGGGCCCGGAGCCGTCCGGTGGCTCGACGTCCTCATCGACGACGGACGCGGTGACCTCGTCGGAGAGTTCATCGACGACCGGACTCCCTCCCCAACCCAACCTGGTGTTCGTCAGTTCGCAGACGCTCGCGGGCGCAGTGCTCGACGCCGACGCAGGAGATGCACTGTGCGCCGACCTTGCCACGGCCGCCGACCTCGACGGGGACTTCCGAGCTTGGTTCCCCAGCCCCGACGCGTCGGCGGCCGCACGCCTGGAGGGTGCGCGCGGCTGGGTCCGTCCGGATGGGCTTCCGTTTGCGGACCAGGTGAGCGACATCGAATCCGGCACGCTATGGTACCCGCCGGCCCTCGACGAAAACGGGGAGCATCTGCGGAACGTCCGGGTCGCAACGGGCACCGCTGCCAACGGAAGCAGTGGCGAAGTCTGCTCCAACACCGAGGACGTCGTCACCGTCGGCGAATCCGCGAGCGTGAGCGGCTCGTGGACCTCCGTCGGCGAGCAAGGCTGCGACACCGCCGTGCACGTCTATTGCTTTGGCATCGACCACGACGCCCCGGTCGAGCCCGAAGTCCAGACAGGACGCCGCGCCTTCGTCTCTTCGGGCATGTTCTCCGGCTCGAGCGGACTCGCTGCCTTCGACGAAACGTGCGAAGCCGACGCAGCGGCAGCGGACTTGGACGGCGCGTTCCTGGCCTTCGTCCCGCACAGTTTCATGTCCGCGCTTTCGCGGTTCGACGTCGCGGGTGAGCCATGGATCAACCTCAACGGCCAGCGCATCTTCGCGACGGCCGACGGGTTGACCAACGCGGGCCCCCTCGAGACCGGGGTCAGCACCTTCGCCGACGGGACCCCGGCGAGCGTAGCGCTGTGGACCGGCGCGGCCGAGCCCGGTGCGAACAACGGCCTCAACTGCGCGAACTGGGCGCTGCCACCGTTCGATGCCCAGCATTCGCGCTCCGGCCTCACCGTGGAGTGGTTCGCGCTCCCGGACACCGAGCCCTGCACGACGGAAAAACACGTGCTGTGCTTCGAGCAGTGAGCCGCCTCGCCCCACGCCGCCGCGTGCAGTAGGGTTCCGCGCGCATGGAGACCCCGCTTCTTCACGGCACGGTGATCCACTCGGCCGGCGGTCGGGTACGACGAGCCGTGGACCGACACGGGCACGAGGTTTGGAGCGCTCGTTGGAACGGGGACTCGCTTCACGCCCTCACGCTGTTTCGGCCGGACCGGTCGACGCTGGTCCTGCACGGCGAACCGGGACCGCACCCCTTGTTTCACCGGGCCCACGACTTGAGTTTCGACGACGTCGTCGTTGCGCGGTGCGGGCAAACGGAGTGGAGTCAGCCCACCCATATCCCGCCCGTCGATGTTCCCGGTTCTCTGCCTTCAGGCGCCGGCTCGGCTCTGCTGAACTGGCTCTCGGGATCGGCCCAACGCTGCGGCGCGAGCTCGCTGCACTACCGCGGCCCGTACCCCACCGCCGCTCTGTTCGACGCCCTGACGCACAGCTTTCGCATCGACGACCCGCCGGCGGCGTTGCAACGCTTCACCCAAGACGTCGAATCGCGTGCGATCCGGGGCTCCATGATCGAGGTCGGTGTGCCCTTCCGCCCTGCCCCCTTCGAATGGCACTGGCCTGCCGACGACGTGTGTGTCCAGCTCCGCGATGGGCTCGAGCGGGTCTACATCGCAGGGCGAAGCTACGCCCTGCACCAACTCGGGACGCGGAGACTCCGCACCGAAGGAGAGCGGCGGGTCGCATACGTCGAGCTTGGCGGCATCCGCTGGCACGATGTTCTGACGTTCGAGGCCGATGGAACGCCCCTGGGCGTCGCCGCGCCGCTCCCCGCTGCCCCAACGAGGCTGATCGGGCAAGCCCTGCCCGAGGAGATCGTGAGCCTGCTCGGCGCGGTACTCGAGCAGCGGGCTCCTCGCCTCTTGGGACCGACCGTTCGCCACGTCCTCGCCGGTCACATTCTTCGCTGGGGCGACACAGAAGACGACCTCGTCCGCCCCGTCGACGGCGCGATCGAGCTGCACAGCGCCTTTGGAGAGCGGCTGCCCGAGATGGATCCCCAGACCATGCTGGGGGCCTTCGTGCTTGCGCTCGAGCCGGTCATCACACGGCTCGCCCAACAGAACCTGGCGCAACGGCACGAGGACGAACTCACCGGGTCCGAGGACTGAGGCCGAGCGTCCCGCAACGGTGCGTTCCGCCGCACGCCCCGGCTTTCGAGATAGCCTTCGGAACATGGACCGACGCGAGATGCTCGAACTCAGCACCGCGAGCCTGTTGACCCTGTGGCTCCCCGCATGCCGCGGAAAGGGGGCGCCCCCCGCCGAGCAGGACCGGGGCCCGACCTCGGCGGTCCAAGCGAAGATTCACGCCCGCGCCACGACCGACGGTGACGGAGCAACGCTGTCCCGCATTTTCCCCTCCCCCCAGCTCCGCAACTTCGACCCGTTCGTCCTTCTGGACGACTTCGACGTCCGAGCACCGGCCGGATTTCCCACCCACCCTCATCGCGGCTTTGAAGCCTTCACATACATGATCGAAGGCGCGTTCGAGCACCGCGACACGATGGGGAACGTCTCGAAGATCACCTCGGGCGGGACCCAACGCTTCAACTCGGGTCGCGGCGCCAAGCACTCGGAGATGCCCGCCAGCGCGGGAAGCAATCGAGGTCTGCAGCTCTGGGTCAACCTGCCGCGAGCGCTCAAACGGATGGAGCCCGAGTACGCCGGGCATCAGGGCGACGCCCTGCCGCTGGCCGAAATCCCTGGCGAGCGCACCCGAGTCATTTCGGGCGGCACATCCCCGGTGGCGCTTCACACCGAGGTCGACTACCGAGACGTCACCCTGCTCGCGCAGCGGTGGTCGACGACGATCCCCGCCGGCCGAAATACGCTCCTCTACGCCGTTGAGGGCGCGCTCACCGTTGGCGCGCATACAGCCCGGCGTGGCGAAGCGCTGCTGCTCGAGCCCGGCGTACTCGACGTCGGCGGAGCGCCCGGAAGCCGTTTCGCCTTCCTCAGCGGACGACCGCACGGCGAGCCCATCGTGCATAGAGGCCCTTTCGTCGACTGACAGACGAGGCAACTGTCCCTTCGGCAACACGGAGTTTGCCTGGTGACTCGAGCCGGCGGAGACTACACAGAGCCTCGCGGGGCTTGTCGCCATGGAGTGCTTTGCGTCCAACACCGCCGTCGACCCCACCCAGATCCAAGTTCGCGATCCGGGGTTCGGTACACCGATCGAGTTCGGCGAGGTTGCGGTCGTTCGCGGCGTCCTATCGGCCGAAGAGGCCGAGCAACGGCTCGGAGAACTGTTCACCCGGTTCATGGAAGACGTCCGCGGCGAGCATGCTCGCGGGGAGCTCGAGGAGGCACACCAGTGGGTCCTCCAAGGCTCGACGCAGCTGCACAACAACTTGGCGCTCTCGCTGCGGATCTTCCGGGAGCTCCTCCCCCAGGCTTTCCTCATGACGCTGTTTGGGCCGGGCGATGCGGCCACCACCCCGCGCTACCTGTTCAACGGACTCGACGAACTCCGCGGCATGAACGGAACCCTCGTCTTTACGGGAACCGCTCGGGTCTGCGAAGCCGAGGCGAAGACCCACGAGCTCGACGGCTCAGGATAGGGAGTCCCGGCCGTGCGGCGCGGCGTGGTCGAGTACGGGGCCCAGCGGGACGATTCCGAACGGATTCACCGACGCATGTGATCCGTAGTAGTGGTTCTTGATGTGCTCGAAGCTACAGGTCGCGGCGACACCGGGCATCTGGAAGATGTCGCGCGTGTAGGCCCACAAGTTGGGGTAGTCGACGAGGCGACGGATGTTGCACTTGAAGTGCGTGACGTAGACCGGATCGAAGCGCAGCAGCGTCGGGAACAGACACAGGTCGGCCTCCGTGAACTGATTGCCGACGAGAAACCGCCGCGTGGAGAGGTGCTGCTCCCAGTGATCGAGCGCGCCGAACAACTCGGTCACAGCGCTCTCGTATGCGTCCTGCGTGCCCGCGAAGCCGGACCGATACACGCCGTTGTTGACCTCGTTGTAGAAGGACGCCGCCGTCTCGTCGATCTCCGCGACCAACTCCGCGGGCGCCAGCTCCAACGGGCGGGTCCACAGCTCGCGAAACTGCGTCGTCAGCATGCGGAGGATGTCCCGCGACTCGTTGTTGACCAGGGTGCCCGTCTTCTTGTCCCAGAGCACCGGGACGGTGGCCCGACCGGTGTAGCTCGGATCGGCCTTGGAGTAGAGCTGGTGCAGGTAGTCGATCCCGTTGACCGAGTCGGCGATCTCGGCCTTGCCTTCGGAGAACACCCAACCGTTGTCGAGCATCAGCGGATGGCACACCGAGATCGAGATCGCATCCTGCAGACCCAGTAGCGCCCGAGCGATCAGCGTGCGGTGTGCCCAAGGGCAGGCGTAGGAGACGTAGAGGTGATAACGACCCGCCTCGGGGGTGTACGGCGTCGAACCGTCAGCCTTGACCTGGTTGCGGAAGCTCGCAGACTTCCGCACGAACCGACCATCGCTGTCTGTCGGAAAGTGGTCCTCGTCTCGCCAGGTGCCTTCGAGCAGGTGTCCCATGGAGGTCAGGCTGCCACGCATTGCAGGGTGCGCGAGCCCTCGGGTGCGGAACCGACTGTTCCGGTTCTCAGGACGCTCAGTCGACTCCGCGCCCTCAGTACGACTGACAGCGGCTGTTGCTCTGCGCGCACTTGACCCGCACATGAATGTGGATCCGGTGGCCGCTGGCGTGGCGAACGATCCCCTTGTTGGTGCCGCGCTTGCTCGGATATTGAATCGCGCGGTCCAGCTCCGACGCGGACGCGCCTGCTCGTTGGGCAGCCTTGCGCAGCGCCTTCTGACGGCTCGTCTCCAAGAAGATGTACTCGATCTCGCCGGTGTCGACGAACGCCTTGACCAAGGCCCAAGACAGGTCCCAGTCGATGGCAGACAAGCTGTTGTTGTCCTTCGACACCCCCTTGCGACGGGGCAGCCGAATGTCCGCATCGCGACCGGCTTGATGCGAGCCATGCGGGCGAAGCCGTCCGCCCCCCTTCTTGCTCAGGTCGGCGATCTTGATCTCCCCGCGATACCCAGTCTCGGCCCGGAACGCGGCGATCGAGTCGTGAATGATCGTGACCGCGTGTGACGAGCCGTACGAGCGCTCGGGGTCTCGCAGCGTATAGTGCTCGCTCTGCGGCAGCTGGACTCCGTTTTGGATCCGGCCACGGTTGGGCTTTCCGATCGACAATGCGTTGCCGCGAACGCTCAGTCGATCGGGGTTCGGACCCGAGCCCGATGGCTCGCCCTCGCCGTCGGCCGGCGACACTTCCTCGAGCGGGTTGGTGTAGACGGTGAGTTTCTGCCCGACCTTGAAGGCCCGCGGCACCTTGCGGTTCCAAGATCGAAGGTCGCTCTCCCGGATGTTGTGGGCCTTGGCGATCTCGACCCACCGGTCACCGCTCTTGACGATGTAGGTGATCTTCTCGCGTGGTGGCGGAGTCCGGCGGGCCTTGATGCGAAGCATCTGCCCGGCGTAGATCCACTGCTTCTTCTTGAGCCGCTTGTTCCAGCGGATGAGCTCCTTCTTGGACACCCCGTAGCGGTTCTCGATGTCCTCGATGCGCTCCCGCGGAACGACCTTGTGCTTGACCCAGGGACGCTCGGTCTCTTCGCCCTTGCCGGCGCCGAACTCCGCGGCGCCCGCGTCAGCACGCAACGAGCCGCGAGCCCAAGCGCCCGGTGTGGCACATCCGGCCACCCACACAGTGGCACCCACCGCAGCACCCACCGCGATACGGCGCAGCAAAGCGCGGGGGTTCACCGCTGGCCTCCACGGGTCATCAGCAGTTCAGACGATCGGGGAGCGGAAATGTTCGCGCCCGGCTCAGTCCTCGTCCGGGGCCACATCCTCGACCTCCAGCGCGGCGAGCACCTCGGGATACACCGCATCGGCGAAGAACTGGCTGCCAGCCATCGTGAAATGGATCTTGTCGTCGGCCCGGATGGCTTTCTTCTTCTTCCGGGAGCCCACCACTGCGTGGGTGAGCATGGCTCCATCGTCGTCGGAGACGAACGGTGCGGTCTCGACGTACGACGCCGACTCATGGGCCTCGACCGCGGCTTTTTGCACGCCGCGGATCGTGACGAGTTTCTTCTCCAGGCTGCGAAGACCCATCGTCGGCATCCCGAGCCACACGATGTCACGATCGGGTGCGGAGACCTGCGCGAGGAGGCTGTCCACCCGTTCCCGGTAACCGGCTTCCCAGTTCTCATGCTTCCACGTGACGCGCCGGCCGGCCTTCTTGTTCCGGTGGGTGAGGTCCTGTCCATCGTTGCCGCCCATCAGGACGACGACGAGGTCCGGCTTTCGGAGGTCGACCTGACGCTTGGCTTCCGCCATCCAGTCGAAGAAGTCCGGTCGCGCCAGGCCCGAGGAAGACTTGCCCTTGCGATAGCAGGTGACCTGCGGATGGGCGTCGAGGCTCTTCTCGAGCAGTGCCCCAAAACCGGTCGCGATCAGGCTGTCGCCAAGGATCAGCACCTTGTAGGTGGGCAGTTCGGCGGGTTCCGGCTCGGGTGCGGGTTCCGGAGCAGCTTCGGGCTCGGGCGCAGGCTCAGCTTTCGCCAAGCTGGACGCATCGACAGCAGCGTTCGCGAGGGTTGGTTCCTCGGCTGGCGTCGGAGCTTCGGCCTTCGGCTCGGGCTCAGAGGGCGCAGGAGCCTCGGCAACGGTGGCATCGGAGCCACCGGCAGCGGGGGTCGAACTCTTGTCGCATCCGCTCAGGGAGAGGGCGAGGAGGAGGAGGGGCGTGACCGCAGAGGCTCGGGTCATGGTTTGGAACGCTATCGCGGTTGGAGGGCCCGCCGAAATAACGCAGAAACTCCGGCGTGGTCCACCTGTGTCTGCGCTCTTCGCGGGGCCGGCGCAGCGCGCGATCGCACGGATCTCCGAAGGCGCCGGAAACGCTTAGCATTTTGGTCCGGTTGTGGAGCGATCGAAGGGTGGCAACAACTCTCCCCATGTGGAAGAATCAGGACGTCGCCCGGGATGCTGGGCGTGCTGCTTCTCTCAACGCGTTCGGAACGATCCACACATGAGCTCTCGCGAAACTCGCTCCTCCCTTCAGCGCTGGCGTCTCGGTCGGCGTGTTGTCCTCGGCTCGATTCTCCTGGCAGGTACCGTCGCCACATCCGGCGCCGTGATGTACCGCATGGCTGCCACGCAGTGCGGCATGCAGCACCAGGTCAACCGCGCGTACACGTACAGCGGCATCGGAGTGGTCATCGAGCGAGAGCAGGGACACGTCGTCGTGTCACGAGTCATCAAGGGTTCGCCGGCAGACGGCAAGATCCTTCCCGGCGCCCGACTCCTGCGCATCGAAGGCGAGCGTCTGCGCTCCGTCGAGCAGTGGGCCGGCGCCATCCGTGGCGAACCCGGCACGAGCTTCGAGATGGAGCTTGCGTACCCCTGCGGCGGCAAGAAGCGGGTGTTCGTCACCCGCGACATCGTCCGCGTGCGGTACTAGCCGCGGTCGATCTCTAGCGTCTGGCTCGCCGAGTGCGAGACGGACTCCAACGCGCACACGCCACGGACTTCGGTCTGTGGCGTTTTGCGTTGGTTCGGGCGGGATCCGATCACGGGGCCGTCTGCGGCACCACGCGAACATCATCGACAAACAACGCGGCGTTCGTTGCATCGTCATGCAGCTCGAGCACCACCTCTCGCTCGGCCCAATCCTCCGGAACACTCCACTGAACCGGCGCCATCGATAGATGTGTCGGTGGGATCTGAAGCGTGGCCCGTTCGTCTCCGGCAACCAACGCCACGCCCAGCCGGCCGCGCTTGCCGACCGCACCGAGCAGCAATTCGACCCGCCCGTCGCGGGGCAACACAAACGGGGCGGAGCGAGACGAGCCCGTGGCCTTCAGATCACCGCGTAGACCGGCGCTCGAATAGTAGTAACGCCCGCCAACGGGACCGACGGCGGGGAATGTCGAGTTGATGCTCCGGACCGCGCGTCGACCGAATGCACCCCCCTGCGCCTTGAACCCGTCGGCCCGGCCCGACTCGAAGTCGGCCACGACCACCGTCCCCTCCGGTAACGGACGTGGCCCTGCGCGAACAAACTGCAGCTGGTCGGCTCGGTAGCGCGTGACCATGCCGGCGTCGGACATGTAGCCCGACATCGGCCGAACCCGTTGTGCCCCGTGCAGTCGCCGACCCAGGCTGTAGTTGCCCAACCCTCGCATCATCCAACGCGGCGGGTCGCCTTCGGTCCAAACCTGTGCGAACTGGCCGTCGCGTAGCTCTGCGACGAGAGCCTTCTGAATCGCGACTCGATCATCGGGCAACACGTCCGTGATCCCCATGCTGCCGACGTGGCCATCGCTCCCGGCAAGAACGGTCCACCACGGCCGCTGCAGGGCGAGGATGGGGCCCGGGCCTGCCTCGAGCTCGGCGCGCAGGGCCTCGGCTTTCGCCCGCCGTTCATCCGAGGGAACCGTTCGCGCCCACGACTGCCAGACGTAGCTCTGCTTCAATCCCGCGGAGCCCTTGTTCTGAATCGGCTGATACATCGGCTCCACCGCGAGGGAGAAGCACAGCTGTGCGAGCACGAGGATGCAGGTCGCTTGGCCCAGCCGGCCCGAGGTGGGGAGGAGAACACCGACCGCGATCGAGCCCATCAGCACGCCGGGAATGAACGCATTGGGTTCGGCCCACTGGGTCGAGTAGCCCAGCGCGGATACGAGCAAGCCGGTCGTGGCCATGATCCCCCAGTAGGCGGGCTCGGCCGCGTCCGTCCACCGCTGACTCGAGCGCTTCAAGCGAACGACCAGGGCCCCGAGACTGATGGCCAACGCCAGCAGCACGAACGGGCCTGCGTGCACGAACATCCCCCACGTCTTCTTCTCGAAGCGCTCGTCATTGAAGGCATGGGTTTGGTGCAGCTCGTAGATGTAGTGCCACAGGCGGCCCTCGGTCAGTGCGTTGCCCAGCAGCACGCCGCCGCCGTCGATGAGCGCAATGGTGAGCGCGTACGCGGGGAGCTGACGTGGCGCGACCAGCAGCGCCCCCACGCCGCTCGCGATGACGAACGTCGCCGCCGTCTGCTTCGTCCAAAACGAGAGCGCCATGAGGAGACCGGCCAGGACCGCTTTTTGGTGGCTGCCCCGAGCATCCCGCAGCAGCACCAGGGCCCACACGCACAACGCCATCGCCAACGTGTCCGGCCGCGCAAGGTCGAGCCAGCGAAATGTGAACACGTAGCCGGACGCGAACAGAGCAACCGCCGCGATTCGGTGCGCCGGGGGCTTTCCCGCGAGTTCGACGGCTCTGTAGATCGCCCAGCCAATCGCAATGCACGAGACGATGCTGATCAGGCGGCCGAGCGTGTAGCTAACCCCGAAGACCTTGCCGAGCGACCCGAGCAGCACCGCGAATCCCGGCGTGTACAGGAACGGCACGAAGTCGCGGCCTGCAGGCGGGTACAGCGACCGCCCGTGGGCGAAGCGGTGCGCCTGGTGCAGGACGCCGCCCTCCATCCACTCGAGCTCCAGCGGAAACCCGATCCGTAACACCATCACCAGCAGGACCGTGGCGATCACAACGGCCGAGACACCGACGAGGACCCGGTTCATCGTCCCCCCTCACCAAGCGGGCCCACCGTGCGGTCGGCGGGGCGACGGCAGCAGTACACGCCCGCGGGCAGCGGCTCGCCATGGCGGTCCTCGATCTCCGGCAGATCGATGCAGGCCCACCGGTAGTTGCGGCCATAGCCTCGTGGTTTGCGTCGCTCGGACGGTTGGCGCGGCCCTCGATACCCAACGTGACACAGAAGGTCCGGGTCCCGGCTAAGGATGTACGCCCGCGGAGCCTGGAGCTGATGCCCTGGACGCGCGCCCTTCCCCGTGTACGGCCCGGCCTCGGGCATCGTCGCGATGACGGGATCGATCAGCCCGTACGCATCGATGGTCGGCAGCTTGGCGCCGTAGGGCACGGCCCCCGCAGCACCGACGGTGATCCACGTGTCCGGCGGAAGGTTGGCGTGCATCCACTGACCCGCGGCCAGCCCGACCTTGGCAAAGCGATCCATCGCAACGGTGCCCTCCCATTTTCCATCGATCCACTTGCCGCCTTGGGCGACATCGTGCGCGTGCCGTTCCCTCGCTTCCCTTCCCCACAGGGCGGAGGTCAGGACGACCACGGCCAGAGCACCCCACTGAGCGCGAGCTCCCAGCTTGGACTCGGCCCAGTCCGTGGCGTCGGCGAGCAGCCAACCGGCCGCCACAGCGAGCGCCGCCGTCGCGACCACGTAGAACCGCGAGTACGCCATGAAATCTCCGCCGACCGCGTATCCGTAGCCGACGACGGTTGCGATGGGCAGCAGCACGCATGCGTGGCGCGGCCTGATCGCGAGTACGAGGGGAGCGAACCACCATAGATGCACGTGTTCGATCCACGCCTGGGCGTACGCGACCCCATAGGTGTCTCGCAGGAGCATGCCGTGCGCCTTGATCGGCCAGGTGTTCGGCACCCACGCTCCGTAGTACGCGTGCCGCCACAGCAAGTGGGCGAGCAGCGGGCCGGCGAACGCGGCCGCGGCAAGGCCCACCGTTCGCCAGGGCACCTCACGTAACGCGACCCGGCGCTGGGATGCAATGCGCGCTCCCAGCCACCCGATCCCAAACACCGCAATCGGCAGCAGAGCGTCGGGCCGGGTCAGGCCCGCGAGTGCCGCAAGAGCTCCGGCCGCGACCAGTCGCCCTCGGGTCCACGCCAGCATCGCACCCAGAACCACCGCGGCGGCAAAGCCGGTCTCCAGACCGCTCCCGCTCCACACCATCGCCTCGGGCAACGCGACCAAGAGCATGGCCGGCGCGAGGTGGAGCGGCCGAAGCGGCGCGATCCACTCTTCACGGAGTGCCCGCAGCAGCAGCACCGACAGCACGAGCACTGCGCCCGCCGAAGCGGTCGTCAGCACCGGCGCGAGCCCGGTAGGCTCCAGCCCAAGCGCCGAACCCAAGGCCAGCAACACCACCCAGGAGAAGTTCGTGTAGCCCTCGACCCGCTCGGGCGGATCCACCACGTTGAACACCGGCATCCCGTACTGGCCCAGATGTTCCGCATACCGGAACGAGATGAAGGCGTCATCGCAGAGAAACGCCCACGCACGCACCTGCACCACGAAGGCTGCAAGGACGGCCAGCGCCAGCACCACGGCCAGGGGCGTGACTCGGCTGGAGGTCGGCGGCGTGCTCGAGGCGTCGATGCGGCATCCTACCGCCCCGGCGGCAGCCTTGGTACAACCGGCCAACAGCGTCTGTATGAGCCGTCCCCTGAAGCTGTTGATCCAGATCCCGTGCCTAAACGAGCGCGAGCACCTGGGCGGCACGTTCGCCGACCTCCCGCGATCCATTCCCGGGGTCGGCAGCATCGAGGTGCTGATCATCGACGACGGCAGCACGGATCGCACCGCCGAACTCGCCCGCGAGATCGGCGTGCATCACATCATCTCGTTCCCGCGGAATCAGGGCCTGGCGGCCGCCCACATGGCCGGCATCGACGCCTGCATCCGGCTGGGCGCAGACGTGATCGTCAACACCGACGCGGACAATCAGTATAGAGGATCGGACATCGCGCGTCTGGTCGCACCGCTCGTCGAGGGCAGCGCCGACGTCGTCATCGGCGACCGGCAGACCGACACCATCGAGCACTTCTCGTTCGTGAAGAAGTTGCTCCAGCGCTGGGGCTCGCAAGTCGTTCGGCGCGCCTCGGGCACCGACGTCGCCGACTCGACCAGCGGTTTCCGGGCCTTCAACCGGCATGCGGCCTACCACATTTTCGTCCACAACCGATTCACGTACACCCTCGAGACGATCATCCAGGCCGGACAAGCCGGGCTCGTGATCGGGAATGTACCGATCAAGACCAACCCCAAGACCCGAGAGTCGCGGCTGTTCGGCTCGATCCCGGAGTACCTGCGGCGCAACGGCGCGGTCATCCTGCGGGCCTACAACATGTACTGGCCCGTGCAGACGTTCGGATTCGTCGCGCTGGCGCTGCTGCTCGTCGGTCTCACGCTCGGGGGACGCTTCACGTACTTCTACCTTCAGGACCCCGACTACAGCGGACACATCCAGTCCCTGCTCGTCGGTGTGGGCGCGTTCATCCTCGCGTTCCTCGTGGGCCTCATGGCGCTGCTGGGCGACCTGCTGGCCAGCAATCGCCGGCTCACCGAAGAACTGCTGCACCGGGTTCGTCGCCTGGACGCCCGGGTTGCGGGCGAGGGCGAGGGCATCGAGGGCGTGGAGTCCACGGATGCCGAGCCGTGGCAAGCGGAGGACCCGACATGACCGCCGATAACGTCGTGGGCAACCACTACGACAAGTACGGGACGAGCAACCCGATCGCGCGGGCGTTGATGTCTGGCTTCATGCGCGGGGCCTCGTCGCTGTACCGCTTGGCGGCCGCGGACACCGTGCTCGAAGTCGGCTGCGGTGAAGGACACCTGGCTCAGGCCCTGCTCGCAAGCGCAGCCAAGCCTTCCCGCTTCGAGATCACCGACCTCGACATCGGCCGCGTGCCCGCCGACCTGCCCTCGCCGCTGCAACCCAAGCAGGCCGACGTCTACAAGCTCCCCTACCCCGACGCGTCCTTCGATCTCGTGGTCTGCTGCGAAGTCCTCGAACACCTCGAGGACCCCGAAGCGGGACTTGCCGAGGTCACCCGGGTCGCAAAGCACCGTGTTCTGCTTTCCACCCCGTGGGAGCCGGTCTGGCGAATGATGAACATCGCACGGGGCAAGTACCTGACCGACCTCGGCAACACGCCCGGCCACATTCAACACTTTTCGCGTCGCGGGCTCGAGACGCTGGCCGGCCGACACCTGTCGATTCTCCAGCGGCGCTCACCGCTGCCGTGGACGATGTTGCTCGGTGCCCCTGCCCGCTGACAGGATGCGCGCCGTGGCCACCCACCTTGCGAAGTGGTGGCCGACGCTGCTCGTCACGCTGATCGGATTGGCGCTGCTGTGGCCGATCCCACTGGGCCAGATGCCGCTGTCAGCCGACCACACCGTGCACCTCACCCGCACGTGGATGTGGGCCCAAGAGCTGGGCAGCGGCAACATCCGCGGGTGGAGCCCGGTGTGGTTCCTCGGGACCCCGGTCGGAGAGCTGTACCCGGTGCTCGGAGACGCGATCGTCATCGGCGTCCGGGTGCTCTCGTTCGGGTTTCTCGACTGGTCCTCTGCCTATGCGCTGGGCTTCACCCTCGTGTTCCTCACCCAGGGTTGGGTGCTGCTCCGGGCCGGCCGCGTGATGGGCTGGGGCGTGGTGCCGGGGCTTGTGGCCGCAACGCTGGCCCTCATCGACGTCGGCTCCTACCGCGAAGGCGGCTTCATCTACACGGTCTACTACGGCGTGTGGCCGCAGGCGCTGGCCACGAGCTTCACCTGGCTGGGCTTGGCCGAGCTGAGCCGTCTCCCCGACGCCGAGACCCCGGCCGCCGTGCGTCGCACTGTGGCCCATGCGGGCGCCGCGATGGGAGCGGCCCTTCTCGCGCATCCGATGTCGATGGCGGTCCTCGCTCTCGCAGGCCCCACGGTCGTGTTCGTGACTGGGCTTGGCTCGACGGCAAGGCTACGCAAGTCGACGGCCCGGGGCTTGGTCGCCGGAGCCCTCGGAGTCGCCCTCGCCCTGTGGTGGGTCGCTCCGATGCTCACCCACCGGGCATGGATGGCGAGCTACGGCTGGCTCTGGCAACCGTTCGACGTCCTGTTTCAACGAGCGATGGAAGGGCACTGGGCACAGTCCATGCCGCCGCTGGCTGGACACTGTGTCACCGGGGGCATCGTGCTGGTTGCGGTGGTCGGCAACCGCTCGGCCCGGTCCTTCGCCGTCGTCGCCCTGGGACTGTGGCTCATGTCCGCCCGGGACATTCCTTGGGACTTCCGTCTCGACCTCGTGAGCGAGGGCTTCACCCATCTGCAATACCAACGATTCCTGACCGCCGCGAAGCCCGGCCTGTTCCTGATGGCCGGAGCGCTGGTCGGGGGCGTCGCGCACCTCGCCCGCAAGCTGTGGGCCGTGGGCGGGACCACGCCGCGAGCCCTCAGCGGCGCATCGGTCGCGTTGGTACTCGCAACGCTCGGCCTGATCGCGGAGCAGCAGCGCGAGGAGTTCGAGAAGAACCCTGTCTCGGAGATCCAGCGCACTCGAATCCCGCGCCTGCCCGAGTTCGACGAGGACTACGCGGCGCTGGAGTCTTGGATGCGCGAGACGTGGAGGGGCCGTGACCGAGACTATCGGTTCGTCGTCCATGACCAGCGCAACATCCATTGGTTCATGGACCTGCCCGTCACGACCGACGGAGCACCGATTCTCAAGCTGGGCTTCACGCCCGGCGACAACTTCGTGCACAAGCCGGAGCGAGGGCCGCGGGACCTGCTCGATCGGGCTCAGGTTCGCTACGAGATTCGTCGAGGCCAACGCAAACGCCGTGGCGAAGTCGCCCGCTTTGGCATGCTCTCAGTGGTTGAGCGGCCCTCATGGTCCAAGACCGCGATCGCCGAGCTGCAGGGAGACGGAGAGGTCGAGGTCCTCGAGAACGACGTCGCCGGTGGACGTGTGCGCGTGCGCGTGCGCGGTACGCAGGAGCCGACCCGGTTGCTGTTCGGCGTCGCCGGATTCCCGCGGTGGACGCTCGAGGGTCCAGCCGGTCCGGTCGAGTGGGTGGAAGCCCCGGCGGCCGGCTATGGACCCGGCGCGACCCAGCAAGAGCGTCTCAAAGGCTCGACCCGCGGTGGCAAGGTCAACGGAGACGATGGCACCGAGCCGACGCTGATCGCCGCCGATGTGACAGACGGCGAATACACGCTCACCTACCACCGCTGGCGGACCGCCGACGTGTTCGCGGCCCTCGTTTCGCTGCTCGCGTTCGGTCTCACACTCGTGTTCCTCGGCTGGCCCAGACAAGCGACCCGCCTCCGCGAGCTGTCCGCACACTTGATGCTGCGGATCTCCGTCCTCGGTCACCCGGTCGTCTGGGCGGCTACGGCGGTCGCGGCGTCTGGAGGCTTGTTCATGAAGGTGCAGCGCGGCCACACCGCCGAGGCACATCGAGCCGTCGGACTCGCCGGCAGCGGGCGGGCTTCCGTCCTCCAGCACGTGCACCCCGGGTTCACGAAAGCCGACATGTTGATCCGGCCCGCGCTCGTCTTCGACCGACGGCATACCCAGCCCGCTGTGGCGGCATTCGAAGCGGTCACCCCCGGGGATGAGATCACCGGGTGGGTGGCGCTCGAAGACGACGACACCAAGCGCAAGCGTCAGGGCAACGTGTCGGTTCGCATCGAGGTCCGAGCCACGGGCGAAGGGGACTGGACACCTCTGCTCGAAAGGCGACTGCCCCACCGACCCGGGCGGATCGCGCTGGAGCTCCCGCTGGGCGAGCTGGCGGGACAAGCGGTCGATGTCCGCATCTCCTCCGTCGTCGACGGAAAGCGGGCGCCCGAACTGGGCGTCGCGCTGGACTTGGATGGGGGCGGCGCGTGAGCAAGACCTGGGCCCGTCCTGTTCTCGGGGGGTTGGCCGCGTTGGCGGCCCTCGAGTTGGCTCTCGGCGGGTTGTCCTACCGCGATGCGATCGAGGAGGCGGACTGGGACGCGCTCTCGGAGTCGATCGCACAGGACGACGCAGACGCGGTTCGCCTCGCGACGAGCTGGCTCGGACCCCGAGCCCGCATGGAGGTTCCAGCCCTTGCTGCATCTCGCTCCGCCGCGGCACCCGACCTTCACGGACTCGAAACGCTGACCGTCGTGGGCCTGGGAGAGTCCTGGTCCGACGCACTCGATCGGGAACTCGAGGGCCGGCGGCGTCCCTCCCGGATCTCCGTGGAGGCATTCGGGCCGTTCGAGGTCGGCCACTACCGCTTTAACGACCGTCCGACCACGCTCCGCAGCTGGCTCTCCGATCCGCCGACCCTCTCCACGCCACAGGGGAACTGTCGAAGAAAAGGCTCGGCATGGGCCTGCAAAGAGGGCTCAGTCAACGTCGCCTTCGCAGAGATCGACTACACACCGCGCCGCTGTTTCCAGTTCGCGCTCAGCGACAACACGCCGCTAACCTTCGAGGACACCATTCCGCTCGGGACCTCGCTGCGTGGTCACGTCGGGGTAACCGACTTCAACAGCCGTCTGCGCAGTGACGCACCGACTCGAGTTCGAACGTTCATCGATGATGTACCTGTGGGCAGCTTCGTCGTGACCGATGCTCAAGGCTGGCGCCCGTTCTCCGTGGCGACGGAGCCTGGCGAGCACGCAGTGCGTGTGGAGCTGACCGACACGGTTCGAGGTACGTGGGGCCGCGAAGGACACAACCCCGGTGGCCGGCGCAAGGTGTGTTTCGAGCTCCGCGTGCTCGGAGGTGGAGCATGACAGATGTGCCTCCCTGGGCCCGCCGACTCGGGCCGTGGTTCGGCGCCCTGTTGGTCACACTGCTTGCCACGGCGACCCTCTCCGCCACGCACCGCGGCACCGGCTATGTGCGAGATGAGGGCATCTACTTTCAGGCGAGCCGCAGCTACGCCGCGTGGGTCGACCGCCTCCTGCACGAGCCTGGTCAGGCGATGAAGCGAAAGGTCCGCGATCGTCACTTCGCGCCCAACCACGAGCACCCCGCGTTGATGAAGACCCTCGGCGGCGTGTCGGCGCGTTGGCTCGGCTCGGCCCCTGCGACAGATGGCGTGCCGGCTCGCCAAGGACGGATGCCCGAAGGCGCGGCCATGCGATTGCCGGCCCAACTCATGGCAGGTCTGGCGACGGCACTCCTGTTCCTCGCAGGTTTTCGACGAGCGGGGGTCCTGGCGGGGCTGCTCGCCAGTGGCGCATTCATCCTGCTTCCGCGGGTGTGGTTCAACGCCGGGTTGCACGCATTCGACGTCCCCGTCGCCGCCATGATTCTCGCAACGGTACTGGCGTACCGGCGCGCTCAGGGGTCGATCGGCTGGAGCCTCGCGACCGGGGTGTTGCTCGGCATTGCGATCGCCGTCAAACACAACGCGCTGTTCGTCGGCCCCCTGCTCGCCGTGCACCACGGACTTCAGCTCACGCTCGACCGTCTGCGGCACGGACGTATCACGCCACGAAGCACCTGGCTGCCGCTGCCACTGCTGAGCATGATGATCCTCGCTCCGCTTGTGGCGTGGGCATGCTGGCCATGGATGTGGGCCGACCCTGCGACGCGCCTGCAGGAGTACGTCACGTTTCACAGCCAGCACAGCTGGTACAACATGGAGTTCCTCGGGCTGAACCACAACCAGCCCCCGATGCCGCTGAGCTACCCGTGGGTCATGACCCTCGCCACGGTCCCCGCGGTGTTTCTCGTCGCGGGCTTGCTCGGTCTGGTGCTGCAAGGCCGCGTCGATGTGCACGCACCGGTGCTCCCGGATGCGCGGGCCAGCTTCTGGCGTCCTCGGCCCGACTCCCTCCCCTCGCGTGACGCGTTGCTCTACGGCCTGTTCGCCGTCTTCCCCATCGCGCTGATCAGCCTGCCTTCGACGCCGATCTTCGGCGGGACCAAGCATTGGATCACCGCCTACCCGTTCGTGGCGCTGTTGTGTGTCGAGGCATGGTCGCGGCTGTGGCGACTCGCCGAAGTTCCGACTGCAAGGCGTCGATGGATGCAGCCGGTGCTGCTTGCGCTGATGCTCGCGCCGGGTGCCATCGCCATTCGAGATGCGCCGACGCTCGGCCTCTCGCAGTACACCCCACTCGTCGGTGGAGCCCGAGGCGCGGCGCGGATCGGGCTCAACCGCGGGTTCTGGGGCCACGCCGTGAGCGGCGTCCTTCCGCAGCAGCCTGGGCGTCTTCACCTCCACGACCTGCATGAACTCGTCCGTCGGCAGTACGCGCGAGAAGGTCGATGGCCGCAGGGCCTCGAGCCGGCACCGCTGTCCCGAGCCGACGCAGCTCTGCTCTTCTACGAGCTCCACATGACCACGCATGAAGTGGACGCGTGGAACCGCTATGGCACCACGGCGCCCAGCACCGTGTTGGAGCTCGACGATGTCCCCCTGACGGCCCTGTACGAGTAGCCCCATCCTGCGATGTCTGTTCCCCAGCACTACACCTACCCGCGATACCTCCGCTCCAAACGGACGGTCGATGACAGGGCTCTGAATCGCGACGTCATGGAAACAGTGCTCGCCGGCCTGCCAACTGACCGCCCGGTCCGCATCGCCGAGCTGGGCGGTGGGGTGGGAACGATGGTGGACCGCCTCATCGAAACAGGGCGCATCTCGAGCGCGGACTACCTGATCGTCGACACCGAAGCCGAGTTCCTCGAAGAAGCCGAGACCCTGGCTGCGCGGTGGCGGCAGGGACTCACGCGGAACGTGACCACCGCGGTGCCCGGCGTGTCGTTCGACGTCTCAACGCTGCACGGGCCCCTCGAAGACTGGATCCTTCAAGACGGCAACACCTTCGACCTGATCATCGCCCACGCGGTCCTCGATCTGGTCGACGTGAAGAACGTCCTTCCTCGGCTGTTTGGGCGGTTGGCCCAAGGCGGAGTGTTCTGGCCAACGATCAACTTCGACGGTGAGACCATCTTCATGCCGAAGGACCCTAGGGATAGCGCGTTGATGGACGCGTATCACCTCAGCATGGACGAGCGGGTTCGAGACGGACGACCGGCGGGCTCCTCCACCGCGGGCCGGGAGCTGTTCGGGCACATTGGTGCCGCCGGCGGGTCGATTGTGCGGGCAGGAAGCTCGGATTGGGTCGTGTTCTCAGACGCGTCCGGCTACGAGGGTGACGAGGCGTACTTCGCCCACCACATCATCCACACCGTCGAACATGAACTGGGCACGCACCCGACGCTTGCTGACTCGGTACGGGGTTGGGGCGAGCTTCGCCACGCCCAGGTGGAGTCGGGCGAGTTGGTCTACATCGCCCACCAGTTGGACTTCGCGGTCCGCCGCGGCGTCACCGCTTCTTCCACACCAGCAACCGATACGTAAACAGTCGCCGGACGAGCGCCATCTGCAGGGCATTGCCGCCCAGCATGTTGAGCCACCAGGGGTTGCGCGTCGGGATATGCCGGCCAAGCCGCACCATCGCCGTGATGACGCGATCGCGCGGCCGTCGAAGCTCGACGTCGGGAGTCAGGTCGTTGTCTTGTACGAGGTCGAACCCATGTTCGTCGGCAAGGCGCTGTGCGCTTCGAGGCGACACCAGCGACCCGACGTTCCAGCCGGTCCGAAACTCGCGGACCCAACGCGCTTCCCGGGCCGGCAGTTCTCCTGCCTCGACACGTTCCGACGCAAAGTCGTCACACAGCGCCAGGAGACCACCGGAGCGGACGATGCGGGCAGCCTCGGCGAAGAATGGCGTGGGACTGGGAGCGTGCACGAACGACTCGATGCCGTACGCGAGGTCAACAGGCTCGACCTCGGCGGGGAGCTTGGTGAAGTCGGCTCTCACGCACCGTAGGCGCGTAGACAAGCCGGCCCTCGCGAACCGCTGTGTTGCCAGCTGGACCTGCGCTTCGCTGATCGTGACCCCCACCCCGCGGATGTCTCGGTGCTGCGCGAGGTACTCGAGCGAAGCTCCGACACCGCACCCAAGGTCAAGAACCCGCAACGTCTGGGGGCTCCCAAGCTCCAGCAGGCGATCGTGCACGTAGTGAAAAGCTTCGGCGCGGGTCCGAACTCCGGGACCCCAGACCGCCCGATGAATTGCGCCGACGGTGCCCCCTTGGCCGAAGCGTAGGAAACGCTTGGTGTTGGCCTCGTAGTACTCCTCGACGTCACCCGTACCCACGAAGCACTGACGATAGCGGACAAGTCTCGCGCCGCCCAGAGCGCCAGCCCAGCCCGCCCCGCTGCAGCGGATGGCAAGAGAGTCCAGCCGCGCCGGGCTACGCAAGGCGCCTCGTCGTCTCGCGAAGCGCCTCCAACACGGCGCGAACCCGTGGCACCGACTCGCGGCCTGCCGGCATGAGCGCGTAGACCGGCGTCGACGACCAGGTCCACTGCCGAAGGATGGGCAACAGGCGGCCTTGCGCACCCGCGGACTCGATCTCTGAAGACAACCGCACTCCGATCCCCATCCCGGCGTAGAGCGCGGTGGCGAGCATCCGACCATCGGTGGTCTCGAAGCGTCCTCCGACAGCGAACCGCTTCTCGCTGCTCCCACGTCGCAACACCCAACTCCTCTCGGAGCGGTCGCGACGCAGACGTAAGCACTCATGCTGGGCGAGCTGCGAGGGGGTGCGAGGTGAGCCACAACGCTCGACATACGACGGCGCGGCTGCCAACGCCCATACGAGTGTGCCGAGCGACGCGGCCCTGAGCGAGCTGTCCGGCGGTCGGCCGACATGCACCGAGATGTCCAGGCCCGCCGCGACCGGGTCGATGAACGAGTGGCTCACTTGCACGTCGAGTTCAATGCCGGCCTCCTCTTCCATCAGGCGTGCGAGCGCTGCTGACAACGCAGGGCCGACCATGTCGGCGTGCACTCCGAGGCGGACAACCCCGGATAGTCCGTCGAGCCCATCAAGCTCCTTCTCGGCCCGGTCGAGCATCTCCAGGGCCTGCCGAAGCTGTGTCGACAAGCGGAGTCCCTCTTCAGTCACCGAGATGCGCCGAGTCGTACGAAGGATCAGGCGTCGGCCAAGTCGCAGCTCGAGCGACGTGAGCCGCCGGCTGACCGCGTTGGGGCTGACGCCGATACGCCTCCCTGCGCCGGCCAAGCTGCCCGCATCTACGATCGCCACGAACGTGCGCAGCTCGGCCAGGTTCTCCATTCGACCCGCTGGGACTGCGTTCGCTTCATCCGCCACAGGCCGCTCCCAATTCATCACAAGCCAGCATGAATATTGTTCGTATCATGACCATGGCAGATGAGTGTGCTCAGCCTCATCTTTCGGGCGTGAACATCAGAGTCACCCTGCCAAGCCCCAGACACGCCTCCGTGGCGTTGCTCGTGGCCCTCGCCCTTTCCCCCGGCTGTCGGTCGGCAGATCGACCGGACCCCTCCGGGCCACCGACCCCCGAGGTGGTCCAAGAACCGGCCGCCCACCTCGTCGCGTTCTTGCCGATGCGCGAGGGATACGGCCCTTCGGACCAGGACGCGTACGAAGCCAAGATCGCACCGATTGCCGCGTCGCACGGGATGGCCCGCACCACCGCCCTGAGCGTTTCGAAGTTCCTTGGCGGAGCGGGTCCGGTGCAAGCTTCGACAATCGGCGTGTGGTCTCTCGACTCACCGGCATCCATGACAGGGACGATGTCCGACCCGGGCTACGCCGAGAACGTCGCCCTCCGTGACCGGATTCACGACATGCCAAACGCGGCCATGTACATGACGACCGAGGAGTTTAGTGCGGGCCCAGTCAAGCCGGGAGGGGCGATCCTGGTCGGTTTGCTAGCGATGAACGAAGGCTATGGCTTCGACGAGCACCACGACTACGAGGCATCGATCGCCGATGTGACGAAGCGGCACGGCATGAAGTTGATCGCCGAGTACCGAGTACAAGACAAACTCAGCCCGAGTGCGCCGGATGCCGCAGCGATCAACATCTGGCAGCTCGAGAGCCCCGAGTCCCTCGGTGCGGTGATGCGAGACCCGGAGTACCAGCAACACATCGAACACCGCGACGAGCTCCACGACATGGAGACCACCGCGATGTGGTTCACAACCGTGAGATAGCCATGGCCACGATTACGAAAACCTACGCCGTCCAAAACGACGTCGAGTCCGTGTGGGCCCAGCTGGCGAACCCCAGCCAGATTCACCGGCTGTTCAGTTTCCTCGCCAGTGCCGAGTCCGAGGACGGGGCACGGGTCTGCAGGACCGTCGACGGGGCCGAGATCCACGAGCGCGTGTTCTCGATCGACCACCAGACGCGCCGCATCGCCTACACGGTCACCCAGTCGCCGTTCGGCTTCGAGGCCCACGCGGCGTCGTGGCAGGCGACCTCCCGCGATGAAGATGCAACGACGGTCACACTCATCATCGACGTGCTTCCCGACGATGCAGCACGAGCACTGGAGGGGATGCTCGAGCAGGAGCGCGGCACGATTGTCTCGGGCCTAGGACCGGACGCCGGCTGAGACCGAGCAGGACCAGCGCCTCGCTCGCCTCCACTGCCACTGCTCGGCCGTCCTACTCCTCTTTGACGAGCTTGTCACAGTCGACAAGCGCGGCCCTGGTCTCGGCTTTCATCGCACAGTCGAGAAGCTCGGCAGGGGGAGCTTCCGTGTTGCAGGCGCCCACGATGTCTTTCGTGGCCTTGTCCTTGGCCTCCTGCGGGATGTCTCCGCCTTTTTCGGTGGCGAGCACCTTCGTGACATGGGCAGCCAGTTCGTCGCACTTCGGGTTGCTCTCGCCGCAACCAAGAACGGGGGAGCACAGACCGAGGCCGAGGATGAGAGTCGCGTTCTTCATGATTCTGATTCCTGGAAGGTGGTTGGGCCGACTCATTTCACACCGTGCATCATCTTGTTGAGCGGCGACGACAGAACGACCAAGAAGACGCCGATGCCAACGGTGACGTACCCCATCGTGGAGTACGCGTCGGTGTAGGTCGCGAGGCTCTTGGCCGCATCGACCAGGAAGTCCGGTGAGATGGATGCTTCCGCAGTCTCGACGAGCGACCGGATCGGACCCGGCGGATCGATGTGTTTCGCCGCCAGCTCGACGACGGACTCGATCGGCCCGCCACCGCTCTCTTCGCCGCCGGTCAACTTGGCGAGCATCGCCGCCAGGTAGTTCGAGAACGCGAAGCTGAGGAACCACGCGCCCATGACCGACCCAGTCATGTGCTTCGGGGCCAGCTTGGTCACCATGCTCAGGCCGATGGGCGAGAGGAACAGCTCCCCCATCGTGTGCAGCATGTACATGAACATCAGAATGTAGATGGGAACGAGCGACGCGTCGCCCGCCATCGAAGCCCCGACCAGCACCAGCAAGTAGCCGACGCCCAGCTGCAGGATCCCTAGCCCGAACTTCATCGGGATGTTCGGGTTGCGGCCCTTCCGGTCCAAAGCGACCCACAGCCACGTGAACACAGAACCGAGCAGAAGGATGAAGATCGGGTTGAACGACTGGGTGCCGGAGGCACTGAACTCGAACAGGCCGAGGAAGTTACGGTCAACGTTGCGGTCGGCGAACAGCGTCAGCGAGCTGCCGGCCTGCTCAAAGCACGCCCAGAACGCCACGTTGAAGACCATCAGGATCAGCAGCACGATGATGCGATCGCGCTGCACCTTCGTGGATTTGAAGGCCTCGCGCAGCAGTGAGGCAACGACGAACACCAAGATACCGCCCAGGGCGTAGCCGACGATCGCTTGACCGTATCGCAGGAGCGCGAACAACACCGGTGCGGCAACGACGGAGCCGATGTACGTCGGCATCGCCCACTTGCGATAGCGCTCCTTGTCCGGGATGTCCCCTTGGCCCTCGAAGTGCTTCGAGCCCAAGATGAACACGGCCACGCCGATGAGCATGCCAACTCCGGCAATGCCGAAGCCGATCGTGAAGCCGAAGCGCTCACCCAACGGGCCCACGCCGAACAGCGGCGCGGTCGCGAGGAAAGCACCAAGGTTGATGCCCATGTAGAAGATCGTGAAGCCCGAGTCTCGACGCGGGTCACCGTCTTCGTAGAGGCGACCGACGATCGTCGAGATGTTGGCCTTGAAGTAACCGTTGCCGATGATGATCACCGCCATGCCGGCGAACAAGAAGAACTCCCCGCCGCCGAGGATCATGAACTCCCCAACTGCCATCATCAGGCCACCGAGGATCACCGCACGCCTGTAGCCGAGGATGCTGTCCGCGATCTTGCCGCCCGCGACGGGAGCCGCGTAGACCAACGCCGTGTAGGCGCCGTAGATGCCGAACGCCTCGAGGTCCCCCTTGAGCAGCGACTTGGTCAGGTACAGGACCAGCAGCGCGCGCATGCCGTAGTAGCAAAGGCGCTCGAACATCTCGGCCCCGAAGAGCACGTACAGGCCCTTGGGGTGTCCACTTTTCGTCATCGGGCTGGTGCTGCTCACAAGGTCCTCGCAGCGGCGGATTATCCGGACCGAGCGAGGTTCGCGCAACACCGATGGGTCAAGCCGCGGATGCCCTCATGTGACCTGGCGCGCCTCACTCGCGGTGGCAAGAGGCCGACCGGCCTCCATGTGCATCCGAACCTCCCGCTCGATCTCTTCGAGAACACTGAGCAGTTGCTCCGCAAGCTCGATGGAGGCATCCACAGTCCCCCCAGACGTGGTCCTCTCCCCCGCCTCGCTCTCGAGTGCCCGGGCATGCTCGAGAAGGTGAGGCCTCAGGATCCCGACGAACGATCCCGCGAGGGTGTGGCCAATCCGACGCAACGCATCGGGGTCGCGAGCGGTGATCCCGGACCGAATCAGCTCCGCGTACTCGGGCTTGGACGCGAGAAACACCTCGAGGCACAGCCGCACCGACTCCGCGTCGTCGCCAAACTTCTCGATGACCTCGTCCGAGGCGAGGCGGTCCGCCAGGGTCGGTCGGTGGGGTCCGGCATCGGCCATCGCGATGGCTTCGGCTTCGCTCAGGACCCTCTGCACGGTCTCGAACAACGCCGCGGCGCGAATCGGCTTGGTGAGGAAGTCGTCCATCCCAGCGAAACGGCAACGCGCGAGTTCCTCCGGCGCCGTCACGGCGGAGAGCCCAACGATGGGCACCTTCGTTCGCCCTTTCATCGATTCCCATCCACGAATGCGCTCGGTCGCAGCCACGCCGTCGAGACCAGGCATCTGTACATCCATGAAGATCAGATCGAACTCTCCCGAGGTCGCGGCCGACAGCGCTTCGCCACCATCCCGTGCCGTCTGCACCACGTGACCAACCTTCTCCAGGAGTCGCGCCGAGATCGCGCGGTTCGCCGGGTTGTCGTCGACGAGCAGGATGGTCGCGCCGCGGGCTCCGACGGCAAACAGCGGCACGTCTGCGCGCTTCCCCTCCGCGTTGGCAACCGACCGAAGTGCCGCGGCGACGGCCGCCCCGCTCATGTCGGTCGCGACCGAGTGCGTCACCCCCAACTCGGCCTCGTCCGAGACGCCAAAGCCGACGGTGCGGATGGAGGACAACTCGGGCAACGACTGAATCGTCGGGAGGACGGAGTCGCCTTCGGGACCATCCATGCTGAGCATCACCACGTCGAACGGTCGACCGACTGCGGCGGCATTGGCGAGTTGGCAGACCGCCGCGAGACTCCCCGTGACCGCCAGCACGGTCCCTCCCGTAGGGCGAAGCAGCCGGCGCGTCGCATCGATGGTGGAGACGTCGTCCGTCACCAACAACACACTCCAAGGCGGGATAGGAGCCTGCCGCGCGTTGCGAACCCGGCGAAGCCAGACCGTGAAGTAGAAGCTGGCGCCCTTGCCCACTTCGCTCTCCACCCACATCCGGCCACCGAAGAGGTCGACGAGTCGGCGCGATATTGCCAACCCCAACCCGGTGCCTCCGTGACGGCGTGTCGATGAGCCATCGACCTGTTCGAAGACCTCGAACACCGATTCATGTGCCTCCTTGGGGATCCCGGGGCCCGAATCGGACACGCAGAACTCCAGACACAGTCGGTCCCCCTGTTCTTCGCAGACCCGAGTCCGCAGTGCGACGAACCCCTCTTCGGTGAACTTCACCGCGTTGCCGATCAAGTTGAGCAGGACCTGCCGGAGTCGGGACTCGTCCCCAAAGACCACCCCGCTGGTGCTTGGGTCCATATCCACCCGGAGCTCCAGCCCGCGCTTTCGTGCGGGCACAGTCATGAGCTCGATGATGCTGCTGACCTGTTCGCCCAGGTTGAACTCCTCTGCGTACAACGACAGCCCACCCGCCTCGATCTTCGAGAAGTCGAGGATGTCGTTGACGAGCTCGAGCAGCGCATCGGAGGCGCTGCGAATGGTCTGGATCCCCTGGCTGACGGTCGGCTCGAGCCTCTCCATCAGAAGCAGCTCGGCCATCCCGATGACCGCGTTCATGGGCGTACGGATTTCATGGCTCATTCGCGCCAAGAAGTCGGTCCGCGCTCGGCCGGCGGCGATCGCCTCATCCCGCGCTCGCACGAGCTCGGCGGTCCGCGTCGCGACATCGCGGTCCCAACGTGCGTTCCCGTCCCGCAACTCGGAGGTCTTTTCCTCCAGAAGTCGCTCCGCCTCTTCACGTGCGAGCGCCTCCTGCTGGGCTCTGCGCTTCCACAGCGCGAGCTCACTCGTCGGCTCATCCATCGACCGCCACCTGCAGCCGCACGAACTCGGAGTACCCCTCACGTCCCGCCTCGACCACGAGCCGGTCCACCACCATCTCCGAGCTCTCGCTAAAAACCGCGCCCTTCATCGTCCCGCGAACCCGCCCTCCATCTCTTGGGGGTCATCGTAACGAGACGCCAAGCCAAAGCGTCAAAAAGTGAAGCCAATTGGTCTTGAACCCGTCCGGAAACGGGTCGGGATCGCCTGGGCATCAGGCGTGGACCTGCATGTTTGGACGCGCGAGACCTCCCCTTCACCGGGGCAGGGACTGACTCGCCATCAGTTGGGCGAACACGTCATTGGCGTTCACATCCGTCGTACTCGCCCCGAACGTACAGCTCGCGTTCCCAGGCCAACAGTGGCCGCCCCCCTCGACCGTACACAACGTGACCTCGACGCCGTCGTCGCAGGCCGTCCAGGTCTCGCAAGTCGAGTTTCCCTGTTGATGCGTCACGTTGGGCACGGGGGCACAGCCGTTGCGGGCCGCCCATCCCTGCATCATGTCCTCGGCCCCGGGAAAGCCCGGACCAATGCCGCCATACTGCACGATGGTGTCCGCCGTCCCGTGGAACTGCTGGACCGAGATCGGCCGTGAAGGGGTGCATTGCAGCATCGTCAACACACCCGCGACCGATGCGACCCCTGCAAAAACATCCGCGGCCTCGCAGGCGATCCGATGCGCCATGTGGCCGCCGTTGGACATGCCGATCGCGAACACCTTCGTGGAATCGATGCACGAGCCGAGCCCGACATGCTGCACGACCGTCCGTGCAAACCCAACGTCGTCGACGCCGGAACTCTGTGCGCCGCCGCAACACAGCCCGGTATTCCAGGAGTTCGAGATGCCTGTCGGGTACGCGACGACGACCCCAGCGGCGGCCGCGGCTGCGTCGTACTGCGAGAACATCGCCTGCTGTCCAGGAGTGCCGTACAGGCCGTGAAAGTTCAGCACCAACGTCGCGGGCTGCGTCACGTCGACGGTCTCCGGGACATAGAGGTCGTAGCTGCGGCTCTCGCCCCCGTGCTCCAATGTCACATCGTTGTAGCGTCCGGGTGGAAGTATCCCGGCAGGACAGGACGCGGTTCCAGGCCCATCCGTGGTTTCATCGCCCGTCGGGTCGCCGTCACCTCCGCTAGACTCGGAATCAGCCCGGGTCGCGCTGGCCGACGTCCCTTCGGCCGCCGACCCGCCATCGGTGGCGCCGGTGGCACTGGGGTTGGCCGTCCCCGCGGAGGTTCCCTCCGCCAGTCCCGTCGTGCCATCCGTCGCCCCGTCCGTGTCGCCGCGTCCGGAGGACTCCCCGTCGCACCCGGCCAAACAAGCCGTCAGGATCCACGTGTAGGTCGAAAGCGCTCGGTTCGTCATCGGCATCCTCGTGCAGGAATGAAGGTGCGTCCGTCTGGGCAGAAGGTTCCCCCGTTCGCTCTAGCCGGCCGCCATCCGGCCGCTAGGAGGGCGCCCAGTTGGGGGGAGGCGGGACCACCGCGCCCGGGGTCTTTCCCGTCATCCGGTGCGCGACGAACTCCGCAACCGTCCCAAGCTTGAGGTAGGGATTGGACTCGAGCTGGGCGTCGAGCGTGGCGGCTGGGGTCGGACCGTAGTGATGGCCCGGGTACATCGTGGTCTCCGCCGGTAGGTCGTCGATCAACTTGCGGAGTGTTGCGAACATGACCTCCGGGTCTCCGCCGACGAAGTCACAGCGCCCGCAGCCATCGACAAACAGCGTATCGCCGGTCACCAAGTTGTCTCGCACCCGAAAGCACGCGGAGCCAGGAGTGTGACCCGGCGTGTGCAACACGTCGATGTCTACGCCGCCCAGGGTCAGGGTCTCGCCCGGGGACACTGCGCGCAGATTTTCGCAGCGGAACCCAGAGAAGTCGATCTCCTCGCGGAGCATGTAGACGGGCACATCGCGCTCCTTCAACAAGTGCTCGACCTGGTCCACGTGGTCGAAGTGGCTGTGCGTGCACAAGACGGCCTCGATGCGGACATCGAGCTCCCCCTCCTGGTCGAGAATCGACTGCAGATGCCAGGCTGGGTCGACAACGGCCGCCACACGCTTCTCACGGTCGCCGATGAAGTACTGGAAGTTGTCCCAAGGTCCGAGTTCGTATTGATGGATAAACATCGAGGTCTCGTCTCAGTTGGCGTCTCAGTCGAAGGTGACCACGGAGCGAATCGAGTCGCCGTCGTGCATCAGGTCGAACGCCTTGTTGATGTCCTGCAGAGGCATCGTGTGCGTGATGAGATCGTCGATCTCGATCTTTCCATCCATGTACCAGTCGACGATCTTCGGCACGTCCGTACGTCCCTTTGCGCCGCCGAATGCCGAGCCACGCCAGTTTCGGCCGGTGACGAGCTGGAAGGGACGCGTGGAGATTTCCTCCCCTGCCCCGGCCACGCCGATGATGATCGAGGTGCCCCACCCCTTGTGGCAACACTCCAGGGCGTCGCGCATCACCTTGACGTTGCCTACGCACTCAAACGAGTAGTCCGCGCCCCCGCCCGTCAGGTTGACCAAATGTGGGACAAGCTGGCCTTCGGGGATGTCTCCAGCATTGACGAAATGCGTCATCCCGAACTTCTCGGCGAGGGCCTGGCGCCGCGGGTTGAGGTCGACGCCGACGATCATGTTGGCGCCGGCCATGCGGGCACCCTGGATCACGTTGAGGCCAATGCCGCCCAAGCCGAACACGATCACGTTGTCGCCGGGCGCGACCTTGGCGGTGTTGATGACGGCTCCAATCCCGGTCGTCACACCGCAGCCGATGTAGCAGACCTTGTCGAACGGGGCGTCCTCCCGAATCTTCGCAACGGCAATCTCGGGGACCACGGCATGGTTCGCGAACGTCGAGGTGCCCATGTAGTGATACAGGCGCTCGTCTCCGATCGACAGCCGCGACGTCCCATCGGGCATCAGCCCCCTGCCCTGCGTCGATCGAATCGCCTGGCAGAGGTTGGTCTTTCCCGACGTGCAGTACGAGCACTGTCGGCACTCCGGCGTGTACAGCGGAATGACGTGGTCACCGACCTTCAGCGAGCGGACATCCGCACCAACCTCGACGACGATTCCCGCGCCTTCATGCCCGAGGACCGAAGGAAAGATGCCCTCGGGATCGGCCCCCGACATCGTGTACGCGTCGGTGTGGCAGACGCCGGTGGCCTTCATCTCGATCAACACCTCCCCGGCCCGAGGAGCGTCGAGCTCGACCTCCTCGATCGACAGCGGTGCTCCGGCTTTGTGCGCGACAGCGGCCTTCGTCTTCATCGCGGCGAAGGTACCGCAGCCGGGCGAGCGTCGGGAGGCTACGGAATGTCGGCGCCGGCCCAGTCCGAAGCGTGCGCAACGCCCGGCCGCGGGTCGCCGTCGAGGTCGACGAGCGGATCCCCAGGCACCCATTGCGCGACATCCTCAAAGGGCATGCCGAGGGTGTCGTAGCGCAGATGTAGATCGCCGCCGGGGTAGTTCTCGAACCATCGACCGGTCTCAACCGCGCCGACCGCGACGTTGCCTTCGCCGAAGACGGCCTCCAACGCGCTGTAGCTGACGTCGGCCTGGGGACAGTCGATCTCACCGACCGCGCCCTCGCTGAGCACGATGCTGTTGCGGACCGAGACCGCGTTGTCCCCGTCGCAAACGATCCCCTGCGCATCGCCGAAGCCGGCCACGATGCTGGAGTAGGCGACATCGAGGGTCGAGGTATGGGTCCGCAGGACCGAGACATTGTTGCGGTCACCTCCAACCATCGCGTTGCGAAGGTTGAGGTAGGCGTCTTGGCTGATCGACACGGCACCACCGCTGTTGTTCACGAGTTCCACGCGCTCGGCGTACAGCGAAGCTCCACGCACCTCGACTGCGGTGCCGTACGACTCTTCGACCCGAACATCCACGAGATACAGCGCGCTGCCCTCGGTCACGGTGATCGCAGCGCGGTCGTCCCACGAGGTGATGCACGGGCGTGCGCCCGGATCTCCGAGCAATGCCACCGACCGCCCTTCGGCGACGGTGAGCGTGTCGAGGATGCACTGAGTCTCGGTCGTCCAGCGGATCGCGATGCGGCCTCCAGCCGGGACGCCTTCGATCGCCGCCGAGAGTGCGCCCGCCGTGGCGGCGCCATCCTCTCCGACCACGACCGCCTCGTCGAAACACCAGCCCGACTCGAGGTCGCATGCGGTCTCGCACTCGTCGTGCGCGGTGCACCCCCGGCACTGCCCATCGTCTGAGCAGACCGGCGTATCCTCCATGCACAGGGAGTCGTCGAGCTCGCTGCATTGCACACACCCTTCGGGCGAGCACACGGGGAGGTCCGCATCCGTCGATGCGCACGCCTCATCCGGGTTCTCGAGTGCATCGCAGCCAACGCATGCCGCGTCGACACAAAAAGGAGTCGCGCCAGAACACGCCGGCTCGTCCCCGCACCCACCGACGCCTCCGCTGCCCTCACCGTCGGTCGTCTCGTCGTCGTCCCAGCCTGCGCTCACCCCGGTCGGGTTGGGGACGTCGACGTCTCCCGTCTCCGACCCTCCGTCGGGTTCGTCCGCGGCGGTGAAATCGCTCCCGCAGCCGGCCAGAAGTCCGGTGCAGACGCCCGCGAGAACCTTCAGTGCATGCTTCGTTTGCATCGGCCGGGCGTATGACATGCTCCTACCTCGGTCGAAAATTTTGGTGCAAGGCGGGGACACGCTATGCCGCAGGGGGTTCTCATGAAGCGCATTGCAGCTCGAATCGTCTGTGCATCCCTCCTGCTCGGCGGATGCTCATCCTCCGGCGGTCTCGTCGGTGACGAAGAGCAGATCGAAGAACGCCTCGTCGGCGGCTGGGATGGTGCGTCGACGACAGGGACCAGCGTGCTGCTGCTGCGCGAAGGACTCTCCGGAACACTCAGCGCGGTGCACTTGCACGCCACAGAGCGCGAGTACCAGGTCAACTTCTCGCTCGCGGGAAACATGGCCGAGGACTCGCAAAGCGTCCTGCTCGACCTTTCGTGCACAGAAGGCCGCGTCCGTTCGATCACCGCCGAAGACGACCGACAGGACGAGGAAGACACGATCCCCTCGGCCACCGACAAGGATGCCGGGCAGGAAGAGGACGCCGACCCCGACGGTTGGGACACCCTGGACTGCGCCGGATGGGCCCTTCAGCTCGAGTGCGGGATTGCGGGTGAGTGCGACACCGCCGACTGCAACCTGTTCTGCGACGTCTCCTACTTCGGCGATGCGTTTGCGACCGCAGCCATCGAGCTGTCGAGCATCGAAGACGAGCTCGACCACTGGCAGCGGGTCTGAGAACACTCGGCGGTCCGCACGATCAGGACAGCCAGCGCGCGGTGTGTTCGCCGAGCTTCGGCGGCGCCCCCTCGACTGGCTCCCCCAACGAAAACGGTCCGCGCACGGGACCGCTGCCAGGCCGTCGCGTCAGTAGCTGCGCGTCGGCCATCGCTTCGTCGACCGAGAGCACCGGTGCCACCGGGACACCGGCTTCCCGAAAGCGCTCGACCCACAAACCCAACGGCTGTTCTTCAATACGCGCCGCGATGCGAGCGCGCAGCGGTGCGGCGGCCAGGAAACGCCCCCACAGAGGGAGGCCCGCCGCTCCGGAGAGGTCCAGCACCTCGCACATCTTCCGCCAGAACTTGTCTTCGTCGACGACGCCGATGCTGAGATATCGCTCGTCCGAAGTCCGATACACGGTGTAGTGCGGAAGCGTGTGTAGCCGAAGACGCTCCATGTTTTGGACCCGCTTCGTCTGCCGCAACCGCTCGCCCACAGCCTCGAGCGTTGCCCGGCCTCGCCCCTGGGAGAGGCTATCGGCCAGCTTGCCCACGATCGATCCCAGACCTCCAGGCAACGCCTCCGAAGCACGCCGCATGGCGCTCGCCGTCGGCTCCGCAGCATCGGCAAGGCTGGCGTCACCCGGCGTCAGCCCTTCGGTCCACACGTACGTCCAGCTGAGCAGCGCGTCGACGATCGCCACGTCGAGGACCTGCCCTTCCCCGGTGCGCACCCGCTCCAGCAACGCACCCAGGATCCCGGTCGTCGCCGTCATCGCGGCGGATAGGTCACCGAAGGGTAGCGCCCCGCCCAGCGGACGGCCCCGGTCATCCCGAAGCATGTGACACACCCCGGTCAGCGCCTGGAAGTTGAGGTCGTGGCCCGGATAGTCGCGATACGGTCCCTGCTGCCCGTACCCACTGATCGAACAGTAGACGACCTTGGGAAACGCCTGTGCGATCTCGTCCGGGCCCAGACCGAACCGCGCCATCACGCCCGGGCGAAAGCCCTCAACCACGACGTCCGCATCCGCGATGAGGGCCCGCACCGCCTCGCGACTCGTAGGCTCGCGAAGGTCGGCCACGACGCTGTCCTTTCCAGCGTTGAGAATGTCGAACAGCCGAGGGAACACCCGAGCCGGGTCTCCCCGGGGCGGCTCGATCTTCACAACCTCGGCGCCCATCGAGCGCAGCACCATCGTGGCGTAGGGCCCGGGCAGGTTCTGTGTGAAGTCGACCACTCGGGTTCCGCTCAGCGCCGGCACGGCAGCAGTCTACGGCTTTTTTGGGGAACTCTGGCCGCTCCGATACCCATGATGCATGCGCCACGACACGCCCGTCGGCTTCTGGTCGGTCCGCTTGCTCCCGGTGCTTGCCGGTCTCCTCGGCCTGTGCGGCCTGCTCGCCGCGCGTGGACCCATGGCCGTGGTCGCGGGCATGTTGCTCGTGGCCGCCGTGGCGCTGGAGTTTGTCGGTTGGGGCCAATGGGTCCGTACCCGTGCCCGCTCCCTCGGGCTGGCGACCCTCGCCGGTGCCTGCGTCTGCGCGCTCGCTCTGGCGGCGGTGTCTGTCAGCGGCTCCAGAACGGCCGACTCGGTCGTCGCTCACCGCTGAATTGACGGCAGACCCTGGCCCGGCCACTCTCGGTCGGCATGACCGGTGAGGATGACGCAGCGACCCGGGCCCTCGCGGTCCGTGAGCGCGCCACGCAGCCCGCCGAGATGAAGCTGTCGGACTCCTTGCGGTCCGCGGCCCGCGATGAGTTTGTGTACGTCGGACGCAATGGCGAAGTCCGGCCCGCTTGGCGTTACAAGGTCGGTCGAGCGGTTGCCCTGAGTACGGCCGGAGGCCTTGGACTGGCGGGTATCGGCTTGTGCTTCGCGGTCGGCATGCCCTGGCTGAGCCTGCTGTACGTGGGAGCGCTCGGGGTCGTCGGCAACGCCTGGCGGCACGGCGAACGGCTCAAGGCTGCCGCCGCGATGGTCGCCGCCGAGCAGCTCGGTCCCGCCGAGGCAGAGCTACAAGACCTCACCCAAGCCCGCACCGCCTCCAAGATGGTTCGCGCGCTGGCGTGGCACAACCTCGGCGGTGTCGAGATGCGGCGCGGCAACCCCAACACCGCACTCCAACACGTTCAGCGCGCGCGCGAGTTGTTGACCAGCACCCGCAAACACGCAGCCGGACCCTGGCCGTGGATCAATCGCTTCAATGAGGCGTTGCTTCTGGCCCAAGTCGGCCGTCTTGGCGAAGCCCGCAGCGCCCTCGAGCACCTGCAGGAAGCGCCTGAGGGCGAGTACTTCGAGATCCTCCGGCTCAACGTTCGGCTCATGGTTGCGTTCGCCGCCGACGATGTTGCCTTGCTGCCGCCCGACCTCCACGACTGGACGCGCTTGGCCCTGGACACGACCTCCGCCGAGCTCGCGCTCACGCTGCTCGGGTGGGCGCACGACCGACGCGGTGACGACGACATGTCTTCGTTGCTCGTCGAGCAGGCTCTCGACCGGATGGACGATGGCCTCTTCCGCCGCCTCTACCCCAAGCCACACGCGTGGCTCACCGCCCACCGCCCCGTCTCATGAGCGCCCCCTGGCTGTCGACCAACCCCGACAAGGCCTGGGCCGAGCGCCTGTTCCTGTTCTACACACCCGTGTGGATGACCGCGGTCGGACTCGTGATGGTCACGGGTTGGATCCACACGTTCGGCGACGTCGGGTTCATGGTGTTCTCGGTCGCCGTCGCCGCCCCCGTCCTCGTCGTGCCGGCGTTTCTCGATCGCAATGCGGAGCGCCCATGGTGGCGGTCCTACTGGTTCAAGTTCAACGTCTGGGCCGCGATACTCGTCTTCGGAGGGACCTACTTTGGCACTGCGTACTTCTTCGACCTCATGGGTATGCGCTACGAGTTCGACGTCTCGTGGACGTTCGAGTCCCCGGTCGTGGGTCGCCGAGGTGGCCGCGTCCCGCTGTTCATGTACCCGCTGACGCAGGCGTACTTCGTCAGCTACTTCGTCCTGCTCACCGTCGCCTACCGCCGATTCAGCCGCGCGCGGGGTCCGGTCGGACGCGCGCTGCTCGTCCTCGGTCTCGCCTACGGCATGGCATTCGCAGAAACGCTCGCGATGGCCAACCCGCTCATCGCCGACGCATTCTCGTACGCGGACCGCACACGAATGCTGCTGCTGGGGTCATCGGGCTACGCCATCTACTTCATCGTCGGCCTGCCGATGGTGTTCGCGATCGACGAACCGACCGCAGGCGACACCGCGCCACAGTGGACCCTGCGCCGCGTGGCGTTTCAGGCGGCTGGAACGTATATGCTGATCCTCTGCGGCCTCGAGGTGTGGGCGCAGCTCGTCGGACCGTTGTAGCGGGCGAGAGCCCAGACGACCCGTCACGCGGCCGATCGGTCGCCCGCCCGGAGCTCCCCTGAGCTGGGCGCGCCGTCGCTCGCTTGGGACCGAACTCGCGTGAGCAAATCACGCACCCTGAGGACGGTCTCCGCTTGTCTCGCGGTCCACAGCTCGGCCCAGACCTCGTCGGGCAATCGTCCGTGGGCGCGTAAGGCGTCCACGTCCGCACGGGCGAGCATGTCGTGCTTGTCGTCGCTGACCGCCGTCGGCCGCGGATAGTGGGCGAGCTGAGCAAGCGCCTGCTCTACGGCTGCACTCATCCGGGCCGGCTCCCGCTCGAGCACCCACGCCAAGACGTCCCAGGAGTAGTCCGCGTGGGACCGCTCCTCGACCGCAATGGTCTCCAAGACCCGGCGGGTGACTGGCTCCTGGCACTCCTTGGCGCAGGCTGCCGCCACGTCGGCGTTGTAGTCCTCGAGCAGACAACCATCCTCCAGACTCTCGACCGCCAGGGTGATCAGAGGGTCCTTCCCAAAGTCCATACCGAGCAGGAGGTCCGGCATCGCCTCCACACTCTGCGACCGCCCCTGGTAACCCGCTGCGAGCGCGAAACACAGCCGGGTGTGCTCGATCTCCTCCATGGCAGCCCTGTGCGCGCCCTCCAGCAGCTCCGCCGGAGCTCCGACCGCAGCGAGCATCCAGGAGATCCGGGAGAACGCTGGCACCGACGCGTGCTCCTTCTGAGCGTCGTGCAGCCACAGCACCCCGAGAGCTTCGCGCGTCGGTACGTCGAGTCCGGCGCCGTCGGGCCTGTCCCCGCGCGTCCAGTCCGTGCCCTCGCGCAGGTTCGGATGCAGCTGCCGGCCACGAACCCGAAGCGGACGGCCCCAGGCGCCCCCCATTCCTGCGAGTCCCGAGGCCAAGATCCCCAAGAACCACCCGGATGGAGCACCGAGCGTGGAGAGCAGGCCGAGCAAGAGGGGACCAAGCCCGCCTTGCTTGGCGGCGAGTGACTTGATCGCGAAAACGATCGCGACGATCGCGAGCACGAACTGTGCGAGGGCCAGAAGCGAGAAGCCGGCCATGGCGAGGTCCTCGACGGCCAAGTCTCGGCCCAGAGCAAGGAAGACTCCGAAGTTGAGCAATCCTGCCAGGCATGACGCTCCGATCATCTTCCATGCCGTCCTTCGGTGACCAGGGGCAGGTTCGGCGGCAGCGATCGGGACCGGCGGATTCACGACTCCGATAGTAAGCCACGATTCTGGATCGTCCCAACCGACGCGTGCAGCTCGGAATCGCCCCTAAACTCAGAGTGCCGTCTGGTGTGAGCGACCGAAGCGACGATGGGACACGAGCTCGCTAGAAGAGGTCTCGAAACCATCGCATCACGCCGCCCTCGTCGTCGTCGTCGGGAGCTTCACAAGCGCGAAGCATGTCCGTCAGGGACACGGGGTCCATACTGCCTGGGGCTCCGATGAACACCAGCTTTGACTGAGGCGTCATCTCTCCCCAAGGAGCACCAAGTTCAAGCTCGGCACGGCGTCCGACGACGTGCAGCACGGCCTTCCGCATCTGCTCCCGGGCCACCTGCACGACCCCCTTGACCCGAAACACCGACGGTGGGAGCGCGTTGATCACCCGCTTGAGTCGTTTGGGCGACAGCGGCACATCCGTGGTGTAGCTCCACGTCGTGAACGCTGCGCCGTGGTCCGGTTCAGGCAGGTCCGCAGCAGCGTGGTGGACGGTCACCGCGAGGTCTCCGGGTTCCGGAACGACCTCGGACCCCAACCCGAGCACCAGCGCTGCGGGTACATTTCCGTGGCGTGCGGCGACGACCCGGGCCCGCGGCACGGTCTTGCGAATCTTCGCCTCGACGACCTCGAGTTGCGCAGGTTCCAGCAGGTCGGCCTTGCTCAGCACGACAATGTCCGCAGCCTTGAGCTGCCCGCCGATGACAACGCGTTGACGGAACCCCGCTGCGAGGTGGGCCTCAGCATCCACGACCACCACCACACCATCGAGAGAAACCAGGCCCTGCAGCTGCGGACCCCCGATCGCCCGTGCAACCGCGGCGGGGTCGCTCACCCCGCTCGCCTCGATCACAAGATGCTCAGGCGCGTCATCGCGCGAAAGCATCGCGACGATGGAGCTCGCAAGGTCCTCTCGAATGCTGCAGCAGATGCAACCTCCGCCGAGACTGACCATGTCTCCGTCGACACCCAGGACCAACTCGGCGTCGATGTTGATCGCTCCGAAATCATTGACCAGCACGCCCAAACGACGCTCGGTTGCGCCCGAGATGAGGGCGTTGAGCAGCGTGGTCTTGCCGGCACCGAGAAAGCCACCGATGACCGTCACCGGAGTGAGAACAGACGATGCCATGCGGTCCTCCGATGCCTACCAACGCGAAGGCGAATGGGTCAACCCACAGACACCCATCCATGCGCGCGGAGCGATATACTCCGGCGGTGACCGATGCTCCAGGATCCGCGCTGGAGCGCCTCGTTCGCCGTCTGACCGGGCGAGAGGCGCAGGCGGGAAAGCCGGACGAAGACGGTCTGCTCGCACAACTAGAAGCGGTCGCCCATGTCTCCGGCCGGGAGGCGCTCGATGTGGCGCTGGGCGCACTGATGCAACAGATCGGTGCACAACGGGGTTTCATCGCGGTGCGCGACGAGGGCGGCGGTCTGCGCTTCGTCGCCGCCCGGGCCTTCTCATCGCTCCGCCTCGAGACCCCCGAAGCCGAGCTCTCGCGCTCCATCCTGCGCGCTGCATTCGAGGATGCGGGCATGGTCGTGGTCGAGAACGCGGCCGTCGACAACCGTTTCTCGGGAGCGAAGAGCGTGCAGACGCTGCGTCTCAAGGCCGTGCTCGTCGCTCCGCTCATCCGCGAAGGGAAACCGTTCGGCGTCCTGTACCTGGACAACCCCGCCGAGGCGGCCGCGTTCGACGAGAGCCGCCGCGCCTCGGCCAAGGCGTTGGCGGAACTCATCGCCCCCGTCGTCGCCCGCGAGATCGAACTCGACCGACTTCGACGTACGGTCGCGGCTCAGGTCGAAACCCTGCGCGCGACATTCGACTTCGAAAACATCGTCGGCGAGTCGGCTCCGATGCTGGCACTGATGAAGACCATCACGAAGGTCGCACCGACGAAGGCAACGGTGCTCATTCGAGGCGAGACCGGAACCGGAAAAGAGCTGGTTGCGAGGGCGGTGCACGAACAGTCCCGTCGAGCCGACGGTCCTTTCGTTGCGATCAACTGCGCCGCTCTACCGGCTGAGCTCGTCGAGGCCGAGCTGTTCGGCCACGAACGCGGAGCCTTCACCGGTGCAGACCGAACCCGCGTTGGACGTTTTGAGTCCGCCGACGGTGGCACTCTGTTCCTCGACGAGGTCGCCGAGCTTCCCCTCGAGGCCCAGGCCAAGCTCCTTCGGGTGCTGGAGGAGGGCCAGTTCGAACGCGTCGGCTCCTCCGCGCCCAAGACCGTGAACGTCCGGCTGGTTGCGGCGACCCACGCCGACCTTCGCGAACGCGTCGCGGCGGGCTCGTTTCGAGAGGACCTGCTCTTCCGCATTCGCGTCCTGGAGCTCGAGGTTCCTGCCCTGCGCGAGCGCGACACGGACGTGCTGTTGATCGCGCAGCGGCAGCTGGCCCGCTTTGCAGCCGAGTATGGCTCCCCGGCCCGCACCTTCGACCCCGCCGCACGTCTGGCCCTTCAGACCTACCTGTGGCCCGGAAACGTTCGCGAGCTGCGCAACGTGGTCGAGCGCGCCGCGATCTTGGCGGGTGGGTCCTCGGTCGACACCAGCTTGCTGCCGCCGGAGATCGCAGGAGCGGCAGCAGACCCCGACGCACCACCGCTCGATATCAAGAACGCGGTCCGCGAATTCAAGCGTCGCTTCGTGCTGCAGGCGCGCGCCGCGGCCGGAGGAGACCACAAGACCACCGCGGAGCTCCTCGGCGTCAATCCCAAGTACCTCTACCAAATGCTCAAAGACCTCGGCCTCGGAGCATGAGCGGGTGACCACGACCGACGACCCGGACCTCGCAGGAGCTCCCAAGGCTCCGCAAGGCGACCGCCTCCGCAGCGGCGCCGTCGTAGGCCGGTACCGAATCTTGGAGCCGCTGGGCCGCGGCGGGATGAGCGAGGTATACGCGGCCTACGATCCGCGACTCGATCGTTCCGTCGCGCTGAAGATCATGAAGCACGAGCGTGGGCACGAAGCGCACGACCGCCTGCAACGTGAAGGTCGCGCGCTCGCTCGCCTCGGTCACCGCAACGTGGTCGTGGTGCACGACGTCGGTATCTTTCAAGACGAGATCTTCGTCGCGATGGAACACATCAAGGGCTCGCCAATGTCCCGGTGGATGCGCGCGACCGAGAGGACCTGGACTGAGCTCGTGGCCGCCTTTGTGCAGGCTGCCGACGCGCTCGTCTCCGCCCACGCCAGCGGCATCATTCACCGCGACTTCAAACCCGCCAACGTGATGGTGGAGCACACCGGCCGCGTCGTGGTGTTGGACTTCGGCCTCGCACGCATACAAGACAGCCCGCAACTTGGCTCCGAAGACTGCGTCAGCGGCCCCGTGCCGAGCGGTTGTGTGACCCACAGCGCTGTGGGGACGCTCGGCTACATGGCCCCCGAGCTCATGGAGGGCGACGGTGCGTCAGAGGCCACCGACCAGTTTGCCTTCTGCGTCGCTCTGTACGAGGCGCTGTACGGAAACCGACCGTTTGTCGGACGACACGCTGTCGAGTTGCTCGAGACGATCAAGGCCGGGCCGCCGTCTTGGGGAGAGCGACGAGATGTGCCCCGATGGTTGCACGACGCGGTCGTTCGGGGACTCGCGCGCGACCCCGCCGAGCGCCATCCATCCATGACGGCGCTCATGCGGACCCTCGACCTGCAGGAGCCGGAGCGTGCGAGCCGCGGCTGGCTCCTCGGTGCCGGCTTTGTCGCAACGATCGGTGGTGTCGCGTGGAGTGTTGCGGGGCCAGGCGAGGATGCCTGCGCGAACGCGGGGAGCGAGGCACTGCAGCCTCGATGGAATGAGGCCCGACGGGGTGATGCCCGGACCGCCATGCTTGCCAGCGGACGCGCGCACGCAGGCGACACGGCCGACCGCGCGTTGGCTCGTATCGACCGCTTTGCGCTGGCGTGGTCGGAAACCGCGGTCTCCAGCTGCCGTCGAGAAGAAGGGTCGCCGACCGCCCAGGCCAACGCCGTCGAAGCATGCCTCGGCCGAGGCCTCGACCGGCTCGAGGTCGCCGTGGCCACGCTCGAGAGTGCTTCGGGATCCCCTTCCATTGCCGACCGCGCGCTGGATCTTGCACTGAGTCTTCCGCCGGTCCATCGATGCGTCGATGAGGTTGCCCTCCCGCTCGCGTCCACCCCGGCGCACGACGGAGCTGTCTCCAAAGCGATCGCCAACAGCGTGGCCTCGCGCGTGACCGGGTCCAAGGCGCAGGCTGCCCAAAGTGCCCAGAGCGCCGTCGAGGCCTCCCTCGACGCATCCCCGCAGCTTCAAGTCGACGCGCTACTCGAACGAAGCCGAGTCCACGATGCTTCCGCCCGGTACGACGAGGCCCTGGCGGATGCTGCGTCCGCGTTTGCCGTTGCCCTGTCGCGCGAGCTCCCTCGCCGCCAAGCCTTCGCGAGCTTGGAGATGGTCCGGCTCACCGGCGACCGGTTGCGCCACGGCGACGAAGCGACCCGCTGGGAGGCGTTGGCGAGCGCAAGCATCGGGCGCCTCCCCGACGAACCGCTGTTGGAGGCAAAACGAGCCTGGGTGTTCGGAACCGTTCGCTGGAGGGCAGGCAAGCTCGAACCCGCGGCAGCACTCCTTCGTGATGCGGCCGCTGGGTTCGAGCAAGCCGGGCACGAAGACGAGCGCGCAGGCACCCTCACCGAGCTGAGCATGGTGCTCGATGAGCAGGGCGACCACCCGGGGGCTCGCGCGTTGCTCGAGCGCACCCTAGAGATCCGGCGGGGCCTCTATGGTCCTCAGCACCCCGCCATCGCCGACACACTCGCAGACATGGCGGTTGTCGAGGGCCGGTCCGCGCGGTCCACAGAAGCGCTCGCACTCGGCCAGCAGGCGCTGAAGATCTACGAAGACCACGTCGACCCGCGGCACGCCAACGTCGCGACTATCGTGATGAACATCGGCCTCGAGTACCGAACGCAGGGCCGCCATGAAGAGGCACTCCGGTCTTTTGCCCGGGCCGAATCGATCCGCCGTCAGCTGTTCGGAGACCAGCACGTCTTGGTCGCCGACGTCCTCAACAATGGAGCACCCAGCCTCGTCGCCCTCAAACGATACGACGAGGCGCGGGTCAGCCTCCTGGGGACCGTGAAGATCGTGGAGCGTGCCCACGGCCCCGACAGCCCTGAACTCCTCTCGACCCTGACCAACCTCGGCAACCTCGATGTCGAACAGGGCGACCTCGAGGGAGCGTTGCTGCACCGAACCCGGGCCCATGAGATCGCCTTGTCCAAGCTGGGGCCTGCGCATCCCTCGGTTGGCATCGGCGCACACAACATCGGAGACCTGTGGGTCCAACGAGAGCGGTGCGCCGAAGCTGTCCCCTACTTCGAACGGGCGCTCGCGATCTTCGAAGCGGCGGTAGGGCCCAATGCGCCGGAGGTGGCCTACCCGCTCACGGCTCTGGGCCAATGCGCGACCGAGTCGGGGCGGGCCCAAGATGCGCTGCCTTTGCTCGAACGAGCACTCGAGGTCCGAACCAACAACGAGACCGCACCGGTCGACCGCGGGCAGACGGCGCTGGCCCTTGCCGCAGCCCAGCACGCCCACGGCACGCAGCCCGCCGAGGTTTGGCTGGCGATCGACATCGCCGTGCAAGCGTTCGACGACGCGGGCGAAGCCGGGCGAGACCAGGGAGCCGAAGCCCGCACCTGGATCGAAGACGAACTCGGCCCGCGACCCACGCTGCCAAGCACCCGCCAGCCGACCACCAGCAAGTAGGTAGCGTCGGAGCAGACAAGCGAGCGATCAGCCGCCGCAACGAGCGTCGGGATCTTCGGAGGGCTGCCGCAGCATGCTGGGCGGCAGCGTCTCGTGCTTTCCGTCCTCCCCGATCGCGACGACGAGCTTGAGCATCGCGCCGTGACTCGCCTCGTAGTACTCGACGGCAAGCTCGTAGGTCCCCGGCTCGAGCAGTAGCTTCCCGGTGCGGGTGCGCGGCGAGTGGTTTCCCCAGTTCTCGATCAGCTTCTCGTCATCGACGTACAGCCGGCTGCCGTCGTCGGACGTGATTCGAAACCGGTACTCGGCCTCTTCCTCGACGACGAGGCAGGTCGTGTAGACCGCGGACCACTTGTCCTTGGGCATGCCGCGGAATGGCCGGTCTTTGCCCCAATCGAATTCGAGCTTGCGGGTGTACCGAATGCGGCCATCGCCCTCGAAATCTTTGCCCTCGTAGTACTCCCCGAGCCAAGGCCCGCTGGGTCCGCGCATCACGGAGCCCGTCAACCCAACGACGAGCACGATCAGAACTGCCGCGACGAACGCCAACGCCATCCGGCGCAACAGCACAGCCGCGGCGCTGAGCGGAGCCTGGTCCAAGGCGGGCTCAGACCCAGAATCGGAAGCATCGAGGTCCACGGAATCGTCCATGCGACGGTGAGGCTATATAGCAGGGTGTGGGTTCCCGGACGAGGTATGGGCGTGAGAAACACCCGCCCGAGCCCCCTGGAAAGAGCATGAGGCTCCCAGCGCCTGGTCGTGGTACCCCTTGTCCTGCGGTGATCGGCGATCTCTTGGATCTCGAAGCGCTCTCGTCGCTGCCGGACCGCCAGTTGGTGGCCCTGCGCGAGGCGCTGCGGACCGCGGGCTATGACGCCCGCCTGCTCGCGGACGCAGAGGCCATTGCGCCCCGTCAGTTCGATGCCGTTCGTCTGCCGCTCGTTCAGGCGTGGCTGGCCGACCAACCCGGTCCTGGCGCGATCCTGGCCCGCCTGTTCGGCTATCGAGACGCGCTCGGGCGTGACGATGTCACCCGTGCGCTGAACCCCGAGCTGGCCGGGGCCCTCGAAGCGTGCGGGGTCTTGATCCGGCAGGGCGAACGGGTACGAAGCCTGCTCCGCCTGATGCCGTTCGGTGGCGTTTGGGTTGGCTCCGACGACGCCGACGCGCAGTACGACCCTGTGATGGGCCCGGGAGCCACAACTCAGGAGCTGCTGAACACCCTGCCCGGGTCCATGCCCGCGCGCGTGCTCGACGTCGGGTGCGGTGCGGGCTCTCTCGCGCTTGTCGCCGCCCACCGCGGCGCGACTTCCGTGACTGCGGTCGATCTCGATCCCCGCGCGGTCGCGCTCACCGCGTGGAACGCCCGGCTCAACGAGCTCGAGATCTCTACCCTCGCCGGCGACCTGCTCGACCCGATCCAGGGTGAGAGCTTCGACCTCGTCTTCGCGCAGCCCCCCTTCGTGCCGCAGCCTCCCGACGTCCAGGCCACCACGTACTTGCACGGTGGTTCCCGAGGGGACGAACTCTCGTTGAGACTGTTGGGTGGACTGCCGGAGGTCCTCGCCCCCGGCGGCCAAGCCCTCGTGCTCATGGATACCGCCCCGCCCACCGGCACCGCGATCGAACGCATCCGTGCCGCGCTTCCGGACGTTCCTTTGCAGGTCGCGGTCATCGACGCCCCGGGGCACCGCGCCCACGACCTCGCGCTGGGCTACGCCGCGGCGGCTGACAGCACCCTTGGGCCGGAGTATGCCGAAGCCGCGCGCCGCTACGCCGCTCACCTCGCGGCACTCGAGATCGAGCAAACACGACACGCGCTCGTCGTCATCCGGCGGCCCGTACCCGACGATCCAAGCTGGGCCGTCAGCGTCGAGCCGCGCGGGCGGTCGCCGTACGGCGCTCGCGACCTCGAGCGACTCGACGCAGCCCTCGCGGTCGCCACCCTGGCCCCAGCCGACCTGCGCACTCAACGACTCCGTCCTCCTGCCGGAGCGCAGCTCGTGCAAGCCCACCCATTCGATGACACCGCCCCGTCCCAGCTCCGCTTGGTCTGCCCCGGCGGGCGCGCCCCGGACCAGGACCTCACCGAAGCCGCGGCTCGACTCCTCGACTTCGCGAACCGGACCGACACGGTCGGCGACTTGATCGACGCGTACGCGGAAGCATGTTCCGAGGAGCCCGACCGGGTCGAGTCCGCGGTGCTCGACTTCCTCCGCAAAGCACTGGTGTCGGGAGTCCTCGAAGCTGACGAGGAGCCCACATCGTGATGTGGGTCCGCCGTCTGTTCCGTTTTCTGCGTCGGATCCTGGGCAATTTCCGCCGCAACAACGGCCTGCTGCTCGCTGGTGCCCTCGGCTACAACGCCTTGTTGTCCATGGTGCCTCTGATCGCACTGATCCTCGTCGTGCTCTCGGCCGTGTTCGATGAGGCCCAGCTGATGGCGACGTTGTCCGCCCAAGCGCAGACCATCTTGCCCGGGCGAGCCGGAGACCTCACCACCGCATTCGAAGCGTTCCTCGACCAAAAGCAGGTCGTCGGCACGGTGGGGGTCGGCGCGATGCTGGTGTTTAGCTCCCTTGCGTTCCGCATGTTGGAGGATGCGATGGCGGCCGTATTTCGCCGCGATCGTCCCTCCAACGCGCGAAGCTGGTGGGTCTCCGCGATCCTGCCGCTGGGCTACGTGAGCGTGATGACTGCGGTCATCTTCGTGCTCACGGGGCTGATGGTCGCGCTCGACACCCTGCCAAGCGCGGGCCTCATGCTCTTCGGACGCCGCCTCGGAGGACCCGAACTCAGCATTCCGCTCATCAAGCTGCTGGGGTTCTTCGGCCTCGTCTTGCTGCTCACGTCGTTCTACTGGGTGCTTCCGGTCGTCAACGTGAAGTTCCGCCGTGCGGTCGTCGGCGGGGTCGTTGCCGCGGTGCTCTGGGAGGCGGCTCGTTCCGCACTCGCCTGGTACTTCGCGAACCTCTCGTTGGTCGAGGTCATCTACGGCTCCCTCGCCACCGTCGTGGTCCTGCTGCTCGGACTCGAGGTTGCGGCCATCATCGTACTCATCGGCGCCGAGGTCATCGCCGAGCTCGAGCGCAACGACCTCGTGGGACTCCCCTGGTACGACGTCCCCGGACCCGGAGAGAGCCACGCGTCGATGGAACTGCGCGCGCCTCCGAGCTAACGACAGCCTCAAACCGTTGCATGGATCCCACAGGTCGCGTGCAGTGGATCACCGTGTGCTGCAACTCGCTGGCCCCGCCGCTGCGCACGCAACATCTTTGCAGGCGTGGTGGTCGCAAAATACTGGCTAGTGGTGGGTCTGCTTCTGTCGAGCGTAGGCTGTACACGACGCATCTACTTCTCGCAGTCCGTCCGCGACGGGCTCGAGGGGGGGGCCGGAGTCGCCGACTCCGAAAGCGCGCTTCAGTACTTTGCCGCGCATCGCATCGTGCTCGAACGAGAGGCGAAGTCCCGCAACGAGAGAATCAACGGAGGTCGCATCATCGTGCGGCGCGGTCGGATCATCGAACAGGTTGTCATCCGCCGCGGGACACCAGGTATCGCGACCGAATGGGGCGAGGACTGGCTCTCGGTCAGTTTTGAGGAAGGCACCTCGCTCGTCTTCACGAAGGCGGTGGCGAACCGACACGGCACCGTCCTGTATCGGCTCCGAACGAAGGAAGGCCCCCTCGGTGCGCCGGTCGTCGACTTCAACGGGCGCGGTTGGGTCCTCGCCTCTCCGGGCTTCGATGCCACGCTGCAGATCAAACGCAACGCAGCCGGCACCCGGAAGAAGAGTCGCAAGGTGCTGCGGGGGCGCCGACTCGACTAGAGCGCGTTTGAGAACGGCGTGCCACGTCTCTCACGGGCCCCAGTTGGTGTGGGGGTCCCTCGCTACCGGAAGATTCGGACGACCAGCGGCTCGCGCTCGTCGGCGTCGTCGCCGTGCGCTCCGAGTTCGGCGTCACCTTGGCCCAGACGTCCGTCGTCGCCGCGGCCCCAACAGCGCAGGCGCGAATGTTCCCCGCGTGCGCACACGTGTTCACCACCCGCTGAGATCGCGGTCGTCTCCCCGAACAGCTTCACCGGGCCAAAGCCGTCCCACTCCATCGGGGTTTCATCGTCACCCACCACCTCCGAAGAGCCGGATCCCAGCTGTCCGAAGTTGCCTGCGCCCCAGCACAAGACGGTTCCGTGCGAGGTGAGCGCGCATGTGGAGCGGTCGCTCAGGGCGGCATCAACGATGAACTCGTCTCCAAGGTCAACCCGCGTCGCCTCCGCGGTTTCGTCGTCCCCGATCGTGCCCGTGTGACCCAGCCCGAGCTGCCCGGATTCGTTGTTGCCGAAGCAGGCGAGCTGGAAGTCCGTGGTCACGGCGCACGTGTGGAGCGAGGACGCGACTGCGAAGCGAGCGCGCGTACCCAGACGAAGCGGCCCCGCCTCGGCCGGCGTGCGGTTGAGCCCGGCGGGCTTCTCCAGGCCCGTGCCCAGTCTTCCATCATCAGCCGCGCCCCAGCAAGACGCCTCCCCTTCCGCTGACACCGCGCACGTGTGGTCCCCTCTTCGGACCGAGAGTTCACGCATCACCTCATCGGGTCCGAAGTCGACCGCTGGACCGTCGACCGCGTTGGGGTACGGGCCTTCTCCAGCTCCCACCGTCCCGGAGAAGCCATCACCGTGACCGAGTTGCCCACGCGAGCTGTCGCCCCAACACCGAATGGTCCCACCGAACATGCGCGCACAGGTATGAGACGCACCAACTTCGACGGCCGCGACCAGCCCATCGAGCCCGACTGGCTGCAACGGTTGGTCCGGTTGATCACCCCAGGTCTTGTTGTGGCCCAGACCGAGCTGCCCAGACTCATTGGCGCCCCAGCAGTACAGTTCGTGCTCAACCGTGACAGCACAGGTATGCCGATCCCCCGAAGCGACCTGCGTCACGCGCGGAACGTCCACATCCGATGCAGCGTCGAGCGGGGTTTCATCGTCACCGATGGTTGCTGTGCTCCCAATCCCCAGCTGACCGAATTCATTGTCGCCGAAGCATCGAACCCTGCCTTCAAAGGACACGGCGCACGTATGGGCATTCCCCACAGAGAACGAGGCAACACCTTCGGACCGGGTGCAGTCGGCATCACAGCCGTCACCAGGATCGACGTTGCCGTCGTCACAAAACTCTCCGACGCCCAAGAAGCCGTCGCCACAAAAGCCCGCCACTGCAGCACCGCTGCTCGAGCCTCCGGACGAATCGTCCCCCGTCGTCGCACCACCCGCGCTGCCGCCGCGACCGGACTCCTCCGATCCCTCGCTCCCATCGACCTCCCCCGAAGTCGATGGGTCTGCAACACCCCCCGTTCCGCCTTGGCCGCCCCCCAGCGGCTCATCAGCAGCAGATGTTCCCCCGCAGGCGGGCAATGCGAAGAAGACCCAGGCCAGCGACGACAGCGCACGATGCATGAACCCGGCATCGACCCATACCGCGCCCGTTTCAGGCCGAAGTCGGGCCGCCGTGGCGACAAATCCGCGCGCAAAAATGCGAGATCCACCGCAACGTCGGGCCTGATATCCTCGTCGGGCCGCACGCCAACGTGTTTGTGGTGTCTAAGGTCCAAAGACCCTCGCATGGCTCGATACGCGTCCCCACCGCTGCCTCAGCAGCAGTCCGACTTCGAGGTCCACATGGCCCAGGCCGCGGCGTTCCTCACCCAAGGTCAGACCGGACCCGCTATCGGCCTGTACCGAACGGCGGCCGCGCGGGCCGAGGAGCGTGGCAACTTTCGGAACGCGCTGCGGGCCTACGCGGAGATCGTTCGCCTCGAAGGTCCCCACTCCGAGACCCAGCTCAAGGTCGGCGAGATGCTGTATCGCGCAGACCGACCCCGCGAGGCGGCGAGCACGCTCGACCAGGCGGCCAACGTTGCGCTCCAACAAGGGAAGGTCGAAGTCGGCTTGCATGCCTATCGCCTCGCCGCGATGGCCGAGCCCACCCCCGCCCGTTGGCGGCAGGTGATGGACTGGTACGTCAACCTCGGCAAGCACGGGGAGATGGTCCGGACCCTCGAAGAAGCCTCGACGGAGCTGTTCCGCAACGAGGCGTACGAGGGCTTCATCTTCGTCGCCGACCAGCTCCTCACCCATCGCCCAGCCGACGTCGCAACGCTCCGCATGCTGATGCGCGCTCACCTTCAGCGCAAGGACTTGCATCGCGCGGCGATCACGATCCAGCGGCTCCTCGACGAGCGACCCGGCGACGCCGATGCGCTCGAACGAATGGCGGAGACGTTCGCCGAGCTCGGTCGCAAGGACAAAGCCGCCGAGGTCGTCTCCCGGCTCGCGGTGATGCTCAGCCAGAATGAGACGTCCCGGGACGAAGCCAAGCGCTTGGTCGAGCGAGGGTTGACCTGGAACCCCAACAACGCCCGCCTCCTGGCGGTCCAGAGTTCCTTCGCTCCACCGCCGCCCCCAAAACCCGCGCCCAGGCCCTCCCCGAGACCCTCCGCAGCACAGCGTCACGATGCGGACATTCCCGCGCTCGACCTCTCCGAGTTCGTGGAGGTGGTCCCCGGAGACTTCGACGAGCCCGACTACACGATGGTGCGCGAACTCGACATCATCGAGGTCAACGAGCTCACGATGGTCACCCGCAAGTTCGACCTCGCGGCGCTGTCCGGCGAGCTGAACTCGGACTGACCGGGCCTCGCGCAGGTCTTCACCGCGCACTCATCGAAGTCGGGTCAGGTCGATCTTCAGACGGCGCGTCCGCTCCGGCACGAACTGCATCACCCGTGGCTCGTAGCCTTCCGCGACAACACGAAGCTTCACCGGTGTCCGTGAACGGGGGATCTGCAGAGGGCGGTCGTCGTTCTGCACGCCATCGACGAACACGATCGCGTTCTTCGGCTTGGTGTCGACGAGGATCAAGACCGGTTCTGCCGACTCTTCGTCCTGCGTGGCGTCCGTGGCCGCGAGAGTCAGCGCGTCCCAGTTGAGCCACGCGCCGACCGCAACCGCAATCAACACCGACACCATCGCCCACCAGCCCCAGTTGATCGAGGCGCGCACCCGGTGGGACGAAGCGGACGGTGACGCGGCCGGTTGGCCAGGCACCCATCCTTCCGGAACGTCGAGCTGGAGCGAGGGCTCGCCGGGCATCGATGGCTCCGTCTCCATCGGCTCGGCCACAGCGGTGATCGTGGGCGCCGCGAGCGGCATCGGCGAGTTCGTCGGGGTCTCCAGCGTTCGATCCCTGGGCAGGTCGACGTCGCTGTGGATCGACGGCGGCCCCGCAGCGGCGAATGCCACGCCGTTGTCGAGCTGCGTTCGAACGTCGGCCAGCGCAAGACGCATCGCGCGGGCACTGGGATACCGGTGGTCACGCTCGACCGCGAGAGCCTTCGCGATCACGGCGTCCAGAACCGGCGGTACCGAGGTGTTGAGCGCGGACGCCGGCTCGAACCGCCCCTCGAGCAGTCGCGCCAACACGGCCATGACCGTTGGACCTGCGAACGGAGGGCTTCCCGTGAGCATCGTGTAGAGCACCGAGCCCGCGGCGTGGACATCGGCGCGCGCGTCGAGGTCGGAGAGTGCCCGCGCTTGCTCGGGGGCCATCGCGCGTGGGGTCCCGACGATCTGGCCGGTCCCGGTATGCCCAGTCCCATCCGCCTCGGCCTGCGTGCTCTTCGAGATTCCGAAGTCCAACACCTTGATGCTCAGCGCTCCGTTCCTGGACGGCGTGAGCATGAGGTTGGCCGGCTTGAGGTCTCGGTGGATGAGGTCCTTCGCGTGCACGGCCTCGAGTGCGTCGAGGATCTGGTCCATCCAGGTCAGCGCCAGATCCACAGGAACCGGGCCGCGTTCGATTCGGCTCTCCAGCGTCTCCCCGTTGACCATCTCCATCACGATGAACGGCCGGTCACCGGTCCAACCCATGTCGGTCACCAACGCGATGTTGGGGTGTCCGGTGGCGCTCGCGGCCCGTGCTTCCCGTGTCATCCGCGACACCATCGCGGCGTCCGTGGCGTACTCGGGCAACAGCACCTTCACCGCGACGAGCTTGTCTAGGAGCGTATGGGTGGCGGCATAGACCTCCCCCATCCCGCCGCGTCCCAGGAGCCGCTCGATCCGGTACTTGGCCTCGAAGACCGTCCCCGGCGCGAAGGTGCCCTCTTCGGTATCCGTCACCGTCAGCGACGATACCGCAGCCCGCGGCCCACCACGGCACGTGGGAAAAAGATGCTCATCCGTAGATCGGATCGCACGCTGATCCGTGCCGAGTCTGCACGATGGACAGCACGAACCTCCCGATCACCGGCCCCTGCCCCATCGACCTCGACGCCATCGGGTTTGACCGCAGTTCAAAGCGCAGCCACTGCAGCCACTGCGAGAAGAACGTGCACGTGCTGTCGAACATGACCGAGCGGGAGGCTCGCGTGTTCATGACGAAGAACGCCGGGAAGAACCTGTGCGTGAGTTACGCACGGACCAAGGACGGCACCGTTCAGTTCAAACCCGAGCCCCCCACCCAGATCGTTCCATTGGCCCGTCTGACCCGCCGGCCGGCTGCCGCTGCCGCTGGATTGGGCCTGGCCGTGGCGCTGGCTGCATGTACGCCCCACGGCGACACCGAGCAAGATGTCGGCAAGATAGCGGTCCCGGTCCAACAGGTCGACGTCGTCGAAGGCGGAGTCGAGTTGAAGGAGCCCTGCGACAATCCCAAGAAGCCCGACGCAGACCGCGAGCCTCTCGAGATCGTCGAAGGAGAGATGCCGATCAAGGAACCCGAGGCCATCCCGCTCGCCGGGGCCATGGTCGTGCCGGAGCCCCCGCCCGAGACCGACATGGTCGACGGCGAGATGGAGATCCCACCGCCGGAGTCCAAGGACGACGAGATGCATGCCCGCGGCGGTCGGCAGGTCCTGCATTTCGACGACTAGCACCACTTCGTCACGCTGCTCCAAACGTCACACAGCGGCGGCACGATCGCGACCACCGGTTCGCCTCAGCGTTGCCTGGCTGTCACCGAGACCAGCCACAACAGTTCTCGTGCTGCCGTTCACGCGAGAAACCCCAGACCGGCTTTGGCTCGGATTTGTGGACGAAGCCGAGTCCCGGACCGCCTCCGTCCTGACCACCCGGGTGCTCCCGGTGCTCGTCGCGGGTTGCGTCGCCGCGTTGGTGCTCAGCGGCGGTAGACCGAGTCCGGAGTCGGAGGTCCCTCCGCCCTCATCCGCTGCCGCCGCCCGGATGCAGGTCGCGGCCGCGACCGGCCGCGAATCTCGGGACGCCAACCCGGACGAGGCAGCAAGTGAAGCTCCCCCGACGGCACCCTCGCCCGCAGTCCCGGAGCCCGCGCCCGCCCTCACGGAGGCTCCCCCGGCCCCACACACCGCACCGGAACCCACACCGCGACCCAAGCTCGTACGACAGCCCAAGCCTCTGTCTCCCGCTGCAGCCCGCCGAGCGACCCGGGCCGCGCGTGCCCTTCGCAGCGCGCTCGTCGACGGACGCATTCAGGCCTCACGCGAAAACTTCGCACTCCCGGCCGCCGAGGGAGACGAGCTTGGGTGGACGGATGCCAAGTCCGCCTGTGCGAGCATGCACGTCGACGGCATCGGCGGCTGGTCCCTGCCCTCCCGCGGCGAGGCCCGCGAGATTCACCGCGGCAAGGCATCACCGCGTACGGCGTACTGGACTCGTCAGCGAGGTCCACACGGAGACACGGTCTACGTCTATGACCCGCGGACCCGCCGGTCATCGCCATGGCTGGACCAAGAGGTCGCCTCGGTCGTCTGCGTTCAGCCCCGGCCTCGCTGACGTCGGTTGCTCTCGCAGGCCGGGTACGCGAGGCTGCGGACCATGTCCGCTCTGCGCCCCGGCGACCGCATCCTCGTGACCGGCGGGTCCGGCTACATCGCCTCGCACATCGTCGAACAGCTCCTCGAGGCGGGCTTCGAGGTGCGGGCGACGGTGCGCAACCCGGACGACGCGACCAAGACCGCCCATCTGCGAGCATTCGATGGCGCCGAGCGGCTCGAGCTCGTGGCCGCCGACCTGATGAAGCCCGGCGACTTCCACGAGCCGGTTCAAGGCTGTCAGGCAGTCGTCCACGCAGCGTCTTCCGTACGGCTGCGCGCTGACGACCCGCAGCGCGACATCGTGGATGTTGCCGTGGACGGGACCCGCAACGTCTTCGATGCCATCGACGCGGCGGATGGCGTGCACACCGTCGTCGTCACATCCTCTATCGCGGCGATCATCGACGATGCGATGGACCCGTCGTACCTCTTCACCGAGGAGGATTGGAACGACTCGGCCACCGTGCATAGCGCCCCGTACCCCCTGTCGAAGTCGCTCGCCGAACGCGAGGCGTGGAAGCGAGCCGAAGTCGCGGACTACCGCGTGGTCACGATCAGCCCTGCGCTCGTGCTGGGCCCGGTCTTCACCAAGACCCACATCCGCTCCTCCCCCAACGTCCTGCACGACCTGCTCTCGGGCAAGTTCCCCCTCGCCCCGCGGTTTCGTTTCAGCATCGTCGACGTTCGCGATGTTGCCCGCGCGCACATCGAGGCTCTCCGCAGACCCGAGGCACAGGGCCGACATATCCTTTCGAACCAAGGCATGTGGATGCGGGAGCTGGCTGAGACCCTCCGCCCTGAGTATCCGCAGCACAAGATTCCTCGGCTTCAGATGCCCAACTTCGCGATGTACGGCGTTGCGTTGTTCGACAAGCGGCTCAGCTGGGACTTCCTGCGCCGGAACCTCGACGTGCAGCGCCGGCTCGACAACAGCAAGTCGAAGCAAGCGCTTGGCATCGAGTACCGCCCGGTTCAAGAGACGATCCTCGACACCGCCCGATCGTTCATCGAGCGCGGGCTGTTGTAGGAGGGTTACACCCGGCCGTGGTTGGCCACCGTGGTAGGAATGACCGGGCCCGCCGCCTGATGTTCGAGCGCTTCGGGATGCGCTTTGTAGTGCTCCCGAACAACCTGGGCCATCGCCCGCTTGCGAGCCTCGTCGACTTCGACCTCCGACGCGTCGCCAAGCGCGTCCGCAAGCCCGTGCACGAGCGGCATCTGGGGCTCGGGGACTTGGCTGGCCCACGAACGCAACAGCTTGGCGTCGACCACGGCGGGGAGCGAACCGAGAATCCCGACGTCATTCTGATCGTGGATCAGAAGCCCCGAGGTGGTGCCGCGATCCAGCGTCAGGACCTGAAACAGGTAGACGGTGTGATAGGCCCGCTGGGCGGCTGCGTCCTCGTCGGTCGAGGCCCGCTCCATCGCTGAAGCTGCAAGTTTGACGTAGCCGTCGGTGACCGTTTCCCCGAACGACTGTGCCAACGCGAGGTCGGCCGCGAAGTCGCCCGAATCGTACCCTTCGAGGTAGACGTGCGACACACCGCGGTGCCGCTTCAGCGCCGGAATGTAGAAATAGCGGTCGGCGTTCTCGCGCCCCTCGCCGTACGCGTCCCCCAGCCCTGCTCGAAGGATGGCGTCGTAGGCATCGCGATCGCCAGTGTCGACAATCGACGGGTTGAGATCCGCCATCATTCGCCAGTAGGCCGACCCCGAACGCATCGCCGTCCAGCTGATGTGGATGTGCACGGACGGTGCGCGCGGATTCGCGGGGTGCACGATGGTGGAGATTGCGGTCGCAGACGAGAGTTTTCGCTCCGGCTCATCGTCATAGTGAACCTGAGATACGTTCACCGACGCTCGGTTGAACGCGTCGCAGTTCGGGGCCACCAGTCGTACGCCGCCCCCGTGGCGTCCCTCATCGCGAACCCATTCGACCGGGCGATACGGCGCAGCCCCCGGGAGCGCCCCGAGGCCGTCGGCGAACCTCGACTGCAGCCCCTGGACCAGGGTCAGCGCTTGGCCCGCTCGTGCGTCTGCCGCATGCGTAGGTTTCATGCGCGAAAGATACCGACCGCGCACCTAGCGTGGGCGGCGTTTTTTGCCGTTCCGGGTGCGGGCTCACAGAACCCTGCCGCCCGTTTGCCCAAACTGGGGTCATGAGACGCCTTTGTATTTTGACTTGCCTTGCGGTGGGCCTCGCGTCGACCGCCGCCCACGCCGCCCCTGTCCTTCGCTTCCGGGACACCGCCGCCGGCAACATCGTCGCGACTGGCAACACCCTCGGCCTGAGCAAGGCCCTCGACCTCAACAGCCCTGGAACAGAGGATTCGATCGGCACGTTCCTCAGCTTGGATGAGACGAGTGTCGACGACTTCCCGGCAAATCCGGGCAACCCCTGGGGCGACGGTACGACGAACGACTGGACGGTCAACGGTTCTGCGGGCGAACTCATCCTGCCCGGGGACAACACGATGGTGCTCCACGCGGAGCTCATCTGGGGTGGCAGCACCTTCTATGGCACGGAAGACGTCACCTCCGACCTCGACAGCTCGGTCACGCTGTCGTTCGGAGACGACTCGCTGGTCGTCGCCCCCGACCCGGCGACCCAGCTCACGATCATGGAGATCGCGAACGAGGGCTTCCCGGTCAACAACTACATGCGTTCAGCCGACGTCACGGACTTCGTGTCCTCGCACGGCGCAGGCTTCTACGCGACCGAGGGCGTACCGGCGACCCAGGACTCGCTCATCGACGAGCTCAACACCGCGGGCTGGACACTCGTCGTCGCCTACCGAACCGCCGGTGAGCAAGTTCGCAACCTGACGATCTTCGTCGGAGGATCGTATGTCGACGAAGACTCGACCGAGGACTACGAGTTCGCCGGATTCTGCACCCCGCCCCAAGGCGACTTCGACGGGTACGCCGTCGTCAGCGCGATGGAAGGAGACGCTGACCGCGAGGGCGACAGCTTCGCCATCGCCGAAAGCCTGGCCGGCCCCTTCGTCAACCTCAGCGGCCCCAACAACCCCGAGAACAACTTCTTCTGCTCCCAGCTCAACGACGCGGACGGGATGCTCGACACGGCCGGCACCGCAGGCGACCTCAACCACGACGCGATCGCTGGCGACAACGTCGTCGGTGGCAGGCAGGGTTGGGACATCACCCGCGTCTCGGTCAACTCGGCGGACAACCAACTCGCCAACGGACAGACCGAAGCGGTCATCCGCACCCAGACCGCGAGCGATTCCTACATCCCCACGGTGGTGGCCTTCGGCATCGAGGTCAACGCACCGGACCTGTCGAGCGCTGCCGCTGGCGCTGCCCCCACGACGCTCGCCATCGACGAGACCTCCACGGTCACCGTCGACATCGCCAACATGGGCGAGGCCGACGCGACCGGGGTCATCTTCAGGGCCGAGCTTCCCGCAGGTCTCACCCTGGACAGCTTTGCCATCGACGGCAGCGACGGTGACGTCGACGGCAACGCCGTCGATGCAGCGGGACTGGCCGCAGGGGTCGCCATTGGTGACGTCGCAGTTGATGGCGCCAAGCAGCTCGAGTTCGTCGTTCGCTCCGAAGGCGCCCCGGCCGAAGACGCCTACGTGATCACCCCGCAGTGGACGTACGACTACGTCAGCTGCACCGGTGAGGACCCGCTGACCGAGCCGCAGGTGCTGGCGGACATCGTCATCGACTTCGATGGCGAGGACCCAACCGGCGGCACCACGAGCGGCGGTGCTGGAGACAGCTCCGGCGGTGGTGGTGATGAGAGCACCAGCGACTCCGATTCGGACTCCAACGGCGAGACGACCGACTCCGATTCGGCCACCACCGGCGACTCCGACACGGAAGGCTCGTCCGACTCGATCGGGACCGGCGCCGACGAAGGTGACGACGGTTGTGGATGCACCTCGGGCAACGACGGTGCCCCCGCAGCCCTCGTACTGTTCGGGCTCGTCCTCGGACTCCGCCGCCGTCGCGACTAGCCCGCTACAACAGCACCGGGCCGCCCTTGTCGGCGGCTCGGACATACGCAGGACGCGCGCTCACGGTTTCGAACCAGGCGCGCGTCTTGTCTTGGTTGGTGGCGACCCGGCCCCGGGCGAGCAGCGCCTCGATCGGGTAGCTCATCTGCACGTCAGCGGCGGTGAATGCATCGCCGGCGAAGAAGGCGTGTTCGCCGAGCTGCTGCTCGATGAAGGCGGCGTGCTTTTCGAGTTCGGGAGCGGTGAAGACTCCTTCGACTTTCTTCACGATGCCCTTGGCGACCGGCTTGATGAAGAACGGAAGCGGCGCGTTCGCCACCTTGCTCATGAGCAACCGGACCAGCAGCGGTGACATCAGCGAGCCCTCTGCATAGTGCATCCAGTAGCGATAGCGATCGAAGTCGGCGCTCGGGGACTCCGGCCGGAAGCGACCCTCGCCCAGCACCTCAGCGCAGTGCTCGAGGATCGCGCCGGACTCTGCGTACCCCTTGCCGTCGACCTCGAGCACGGGCGCCTTGCCGAGCGGGTGCACCTTCTCGAGGCTCTCGGGGGCTCGAATCGTGACCGGGTCACGCTCGTAGGTCTTCATCTCGTATGGGAGCTCGAGCTCTTCGAGCATCCAGAGCAACCGATGCGAACGAGATTTTTCCAGGTGGTGAACGATGATCTCCGCCACGGCGCGGAGGATAGCAGCGTCAGCCTGCGTCCATCTTCGTGGCTTCGATCGGGTAGTCCGCGGCGCCTCGGTACGGAAGCTCCGGCCACCACCGCGCAGGCGCACCCACCGTTTCCGGCTCGAGGCTCTCGCCCGGTCGAGGCGCGAGGACCGAGACACCATCCTTCTCGGCGGCATCCATCACGCGCTCCATCGGCTCGGCCCACCCGTGGTTGGCCAAGTCGAACAGCCCCCAGTGCACGGGTAAAAACTTGTCCCCCCGCAGCATCTGATGGGCCGTGACCGCCTGCTCCGGACCGAGATGCCAATCGGGCCACGCTTGGGCGTAGGCCCCCACCTCCAGCATCGTCACCTCGAACGGGCCCAGCCGCTCACCGATCTCGGTCATCCCTGGGAACAACCCGGTATCGCCAGAGAAGAACACGTTGTGGTCCTCCGACCGGATCGCATAGCCCGCCCAAAGCGTTCGGTTCTGATCCAAGATCTGCCGGCCGGACGCATGGCGCGAAGGGGCCGTCGTGATTGTCAGCCCGCCGATCTCGTGGACGTCCCACCAGTCGACGTCATCGATACGCGCCGCGGGAACTCCCCAAGCCTCGAGATGCGCACCGACACCCAAGGGTGCGAAGAAACGTGTTTCCCGATCGGCGAGCGCCACGATGGTGGGGTAGTCGAGATGGTCGTAGTGATCGTGTGAGATCAACACCGCATCGAGCTTCGGTAGGTCCTCGAGTGCCAGCGGAGGCGCGTACCAACGCTCGGGTCCGAGCCAGTCAACCGGGGAGGTGCGTGGGCCCCACACTGGATCGGTCAGCAGCACGTGTCCATCGATCTCGATGAGCAGCGTGGAGTGGCCAAGCCATGTGATCCGCAACCCCGAGGCCGGGGGCGTGTCGAAGAACGAGCCCTCGATAGACACCACCGGAAGTGGGTCGTCGGGGACTCGGTTGGGCTCTGCCTCGACGAACTCGGTAACCATCCCAATCTCGTCGTTCCACAGCGGCTGCGGGTTCTCGAACACCCCGTCGGCCCACTGCGGCGACGCCTTCATCTTCTCCAGCCGCTCACCGGTGGGGGCGTAGCCAATGGCCTCCCACCCCTGGACCAGCACGATGCTCGCGAACCCAAGCACGCCGAGTAGAAGCGCAGCCGTGGCGAACCCCGCCCATCGAAACAGGCGGCGCCACAGAGGTCGGTGCGGTCGAGGATTGGTTTCGGTGCTCACCCGGGGAACAGGCATTCTGCGCTCAGCGTCTGAGCGTCATTGTTGTCTTCGACGCACTCATCGACCACGCCTGCCACCACATCGGCTCCGTCGACATTCACGAAGAAGTCCATCGCAGGATCTCCCTGTGCGAACGGCACGGCCCACGATACTTGGGTCTGCTGCCCCGGCAACAACGCGATGGCCGTCAGCTCGGTGCCCACAAGGGCTCCCATCGCGTCCACGCCCTCGTACAGGCTCACTTCGACCCCTGAAGGCACACCGAGTGCGCCCAAGTTGCGGACGGTCGCGACCACTTCGAGAAATCCGTCATTGCACATGTCGAGCTCGGCCACGAGGTCGACCGAGAGGTCGGGAGCGTTGAACACCCCAGACCCTTGGACGTTCTGGCGATAGTTGTTCAGGTTTGGTTGCGTCCAGTTATCGTCCTCGAGCGCCGGAGCGTTACCGGCTGAGGTCGAATTTGTGACGTGGTACGCGTGCGAAGTCCAGACGCCCCGGGTACCAACCCACTGGTCAAAGGCGTCACCGTAGACAAACACCCCACGGCGCTCGGTGTATCCCGGTACACCGCTGCAGTCGTTTCCACTGTCGTTCGCGACGACGAGGATCTCCGAGTTGCCGTCGTCGTCCACATCGACGACCAGCGGGTACTCGTGAATGGTCGCGCTGCTGCTCTCGACCTCGAGCAGCACATCACCGCTCGCACCGTCGTACACGCGCATGAAGCACTCATCGGCATACACAACCTCGGCGGCGCCGTCGCCTTGGAAGTCGAAGACACTGCTGCCCGTGGCGTTGCTGCTCTGGTCCTGGGTCACCGCCGACCAGCGTTCGAACACGTCCCCGGGTGCTGGTGTGGCCCCCATGACGATGTCTTCTCCTGCTCGATACAGGTCGTAGACCGTGTAGGAACCGCCACCGGCCGTCGCGAGCTCGGGCCGGCCGTCACCGTCGAAGTCCGCCACGGTCGGCGGCCCGCCGCGCCCACCACCGGGGATCGCGACCGCTGCGGTTCGCAGCCCGGGGTCGGCGTCGCACATGACTTCGGTCGGATCGACGCCACACCATGCGAGCCCGCTGTCGCCCTCCAGCACGCGAAGCTGGCCGTTGGCGACGAGGACGACCTCCGGCGTGCCGTCGAGATCCACATCGGCAATGGCGGGATACCCGTCACTGCCGCCCGCATCCCACAGCGACGTCACATTGACGATGGGGTCCATACCGACCATGTCGGTCCAATCGACCGACCAGGCCTGCGCGCCCGAGACCACCTCGGGATAGCCGTCTCCAGTGAGGTCCACGAGCGACGAGATGCCACCGGTGTATCCGTTGTTGGTCCCAAACACCGCTCCGTTACCCCCTTGATCCCAAACGACCAATCCGTCGTCGTCGATCATCGCCGCGCCAAAGACGATCTCGGCCTCGTCGTCATCGTCGAAGTTCGCAAACGAAGGGGCACCGTTCTCGACGGAGAAGCGCCGTACGGCATCGCCAGCGTCGTGCGAGGACCAGAGTAGGGTACCGCCACTGTCGACCGCAACGATCCGAGAGCCCCCGGTTTCGGGGCGTGCGGCGTAGATGATGTCCGGGAGTCCGTCTCCGCTCACATCGGTCAGCCCGATCGTGGAGCGCCCGTGCGCCCCCCAACTGTCGTTGTTGGGGTCGTGCGGGATTTCGAGCTCGACGGCGCCCGTCTGCCCGTCGAGCACCACGATGTTGCCACCGGGCCAGCTCAGCCCGTCCTGCTGAGTGATGTTGACGACGACCTCGGCAACGCCGTCCCCGTCGATGTCCGCCACCACGGGAATCGAGATGATCTCATCGACCTCGTAGCTCCACTCCAACAACACCGAGACGTCTTCGAAGTCGGGGACAAGCTCGCACGCGACCGGGTCGAACTGCGGGAGGCATTGGTCGAGTGTTGGCTCGCAGAACTCGCTGGTCTCGCAGTCGAACGAGTCGGCGCAGGCGCCCGTCGGGTCCGCACATTGGTCGCCCAAGCAGACCTGTCCGCCGTCGCAACAGATGTCCTGCGCTTCGCCGCACCGAATGCCCGAGTCGCAGGTGTCGAGACACGCACCGAGGACGCACTCCTCATCGGTCGCGCAACACTCATCCGCCGCACCACACAGCACAGTCTCGCAGACCGCCTCGCCACCCGTGCTCGACGAGGTGTCCACAGGGGGCCCACTCGTCGTGGTGTCGCCCTCCGACCCTGCCGACGAGCCACTGTCGGTGTCCGCATTCGAGCTCCCGCCCCCCAGCGTCGTGCTGGAATCGGTGGGATCGTCGGTACCCGTGGAGGAGGTCGGCCCGGCGCTCGACAGCGTGTCGATGCCATCGGTTCCCGCTTCCCCCGAAGCGACGGAATCACCACAAGCAACGGCGAGCCAGGGCACGACAACGACGGACACAGACCGCATCAACAAGCGCACCCGCCGTAAGATAGCACACAGTTCCGCCCCCCCGGGCGTAGGGTCGCGCGGCGCCTTCAGACTCGGTCTAGTAAGCCAAGAACCGCGTCGATCAGCTGGCGGACACCGTATGGTTTTCCGAGGAACGTCGTCTTGTGGTCGTCGGCGGTGAGCATGTCGCCAGCCGCGTCGCCGCTGATCCGCAGGACGGGGAGCTCAGGAAGCCGGGCTCGGATCTCCACGAGCGCCCGCTCCCCTCCCATGCCCGGCATGCTGCGGTCGAGAACAACCGCTGTGACGCGATCACCATGCTGATCGAGACGTTCGAGGGCTTCCTCGCCACTGCCCGCCTCGAGCACCTCGAAACCGACGCCCACAAACGCACGGCGCATGACCTCCCGCAGCATCGGCTCATCGTCGACGACCAGAATCGTTCCCTTGTGGCCCGTCGGGAAATCGGAGCGCGTCTGAGGACCCGGCGTTGCGACAGGTGTTCCGGTCAGCGGCAGAACGAGTTCTATCTGCGTACCCGCCCCGACCTCGCTCCGAACCCGGACGCATCCCTCATGGCGAGTCAGAATACCGAGGACTGCAGCGAGCCCCAGCCCCCGCCCCTTGGCCTTGCTCGTGTGGAACGGCTCGAAGATGTGAGGGATGCGCTCCGGCGCGATGCCGCATCCCTGGTCCTGGACTCGAACCACAGCTGCGCGCCCGGCGTTTGGAGGCGTGCCGAATAGATGCTCGCCCTCTCCGAAGGCGACCCCGATCTCCTCGATGCCGGTCTCGACGCGGACATCACCGCCCTGAGGTCCCGTCGCGTCGGCGGCGTTGGTGATGACGTTCATCACCACCTGCCGCAGCTGGACCTCATCGCCAACGACCACCACGGGCGCCGTCGGGGTGGCGACCACGAGCGTCACATTCTTGGCGAAGGCAGAGGCGAGCAATGGTTTCAGCTCGGAGACCAGCTCCGCCAGGTCGGTCGATACGCGCTCAGCGTTGCCCTCCCCGGCAAAAGCGAGCATGGAGCTGCTGAGTTCGCCCGCGCGCTCGGCCGCAACTCGAATGCTCGACAGGGCCTCCGTGACTCGCCCTGGATCGCGTGCACTCTCCGCGAGCGAGGCCCAGCCCATGATCGCGGTCAGAATGTTGTTGAGGTCGTGGGCGATTCCACCGGCCATCTGTCCCAGACTCTCGCGCTTCTGAGCCTCCTGCATGCGAGCGTCGAGAAGCCGCCTCTCGGTGGTGTCGCGCAACATCGCTTGAAGCAGGCCAACATCCGGTCCTCGGGCGATTCGGACGAACACGCCTTCCACCCAGACCGTCCCCCCATCTGCGGTGCGCAGTGGGGCCGCGAGCTGCAGGGGCGTCGTGTCCCCTCGGAGCAACTCACCCACCGCCTCCCGATGGGAGTCTAGGACGAGTTTCGTGAACGGCAGTGTGCTGAGTTCGACCGGGGGGCGTCCGACAAGATCTTGAAAGCAACGGTTGCTGAAGTGCACCGTGAGGTCCGGCCGCAGTCGCACGATGGAATCGGTGGCCGCTTCGACAAGCGAGCGATAGCGCTGCTCGACATCGATCGAAGCGTCTCCCTCGCGGCGCTCGAGCACCGTCCAGTACAACAGCGCGCTCCGCCCCTCCCAATCGACCTTTGCGATCCGAGAGCGCACGTGCAGGGTTCCGCCCCAACGATCCACGAAGCGGTTGCGCACGAACCCACTCACCAACGCGTCACTCGCAAGGAACGCGAGGAGGAATGCTCCGACTCTCGCCGCGTCCTGTGCGGGGATGAAGGGATTCTCGAAGCGCTGGAACTTGTAGTCCTCCAGCGAGTAGCCCGTCATCTCGACCAGGGTGTCGTTGACCCACAGCGAGGTGTTGGCCTCGACGTCGGTCACAAAAACCATCGCGTCGGTCACCGCGGCGAGCTGCTGGAACAGAGCCTTCTTCGGCGTGTCTGCGTCGCTGCCAGCCACCTCAACAGGGTAGCCGGTGCGCCGGAGCAAGGTCCAGCGGGCCTCTCGGCAGGCCGCCGCGCTCCCACACTCCGGCTCGGCAACCGGAATAACCAAGGGGGCCCCCAACTCCTCGCGCGGTAGCCCGTCCTGCTGGGCTTTGGCGGGTTGGAAGCTATGCCGCGCTTCCGTGGTCCTCGACGACCCCCGTCAGGACGGTCAGCGCGTTGAAGATCTTCTTGAGGAAGGAGCCGTCGTGTTGGATGAGGGTGAAGTTTGGGTGCTGAGACCAGAGCTCGCGCAATGCCAAGTCGAGGGCGATCGCTTGCTCTTGATCCTCCGTGCGGACGGGGTTTCCTCCTTCGATGGAGATTCCACCGACGGCGGCCGTCTCGAAGAACAAGACGCGATCGTAGCGACCAAGCTCTTGTTCCAAACTGGTCCCCGCGGTCTCGAAGAACTCGTCTGTCGAACCGGGCCAGTAGACGGCTCCGTCGACCGTGCCCCGGTCGCACAGAAGAACGCGGTCGGGGTACGTGGCCGAGTATACGTCTTCAAGACCACGCTGAACGTGGAAGATCGCGTTCTGGGCGGATCGGCGCGCCGCGTGTTCTGAGCTGCGCGGGAATCCGCCGCCGAAGAGCAGCGTCGCGCTCTCGGGAACGACGACGATCTTGTCGCCGACTTCGCGTCGTAGGAGATCGGCTGCAGTCGTCTTGCCGCCCCCGGGACCGCCTGTGAGCACGACACGATGGGACCGCCCGTTGTCTGCTGTTCGCACGATGCCGAGGGTGGCACTCACGCCACGGTCCGGCAACAGCCGGGGGCCTCAGTGCTGGCCGTACACTCGGTTGCCGTCCACGTCCGGAATCCCTGGTAGCCCCGCGAGCACCTCGGCAGAGGCGAACGTCAGCGCACGTGTCCGTAGGTTGACGGTCCCTTTTGAGCGCACCAGCAGCTCGAAGGCGAGGGCGTGATGACGCCGCATGGGCAACACCTTGAGCGCGTGGGCGATGGCAACCTGGTCTGCGGGGCGACCGGCGATGTAGCGTTTCTTGGCGTCGAAGCGTGACTGCGCATCCTTCCACCACGCTAGGATCGCCTCCGGTTTGGGGATGCGCAGCTCCTCTTCCGCCCCGACTCCCAGGTCTTCGTCGAGGTCTTCCTCCTCGAGGTCTTCGTCGAGGTCGTCCTCGCCCTCGTGCTCGTCCTCGGTGTCTTCGACATCGTCCCAGAAGACGTCGTCGTCGAGTGGCAGACCGGTCATCGCAGCGAAGGCCTCGCCCGCCAGCGGACCCACGGCCTCGTCACCGAGCCACTTCAGGCAGGTTTCCATGGCCAACCGACGTCCGCTGTAGCCGAGGGCATGCAGCGCGAGCGGGCGTACGGCTTCGTCCTGGGTACGCTCGGCAATCCGCTCCGCGATGCGTTGGTCCGCCAGCGATGCGAGCAACACCATGGCATCAGCATCTGGTTCCTCCGCGAGGCCCCACTTGCCGACCTGCTGCCACGCCGGCCCCGAGCCCATGACGAGCCCGGCCCGGGTCGCGGCCCATCGCAACTGCGGCGTTGTCCCTGCGAGCGAGTGCTCCACCCAGGTCAGGTACCGCCGATCTCCGAACGGAAGCATCGAGACCGCTGCCGCCCGTCCGGTCTCATCGGTCCCCTGCAACAGGCTGTCGACGAGGTTGCCGGGGTTGGCGCCGCGCATCCCTCCCACGGTTGCCAACGCCACCAGATGATCCGGCTCACCACCTCGGCGAAGGGCGTCGGTGATCCGAACATCGAGGTCGGCGCGCGACGACATGGCGAACGCATCGACGATGCCGTGTCGGACCTCCTGTGGCCGCTCGTCGAGACCGTCGAACAGTGGCGCGGCGAACTGGACATTGGAATGCGACAGCAAGGAGAGAGCGACCGCCGCGGCCCGCCAGCGCTCCGTGTCCTCGTCGGCCAACGCCGGCTCCAGCAGCTCTGCACGGACGTCCTCGCCGCCAACGACGAGGCCGTCGACATGCGCGAGCAAACGCTCCTGTGGGCCTTGTTCGAACTCATCCCGGAGATAGGCAGGCGAGTCCAGATTGACGTGCCAAGTCTCCGCAAGGAACTCAGCTTCGTCGAGATGTTCTTCGACCACGTCCCAAAGGATCGCGTCGGACCGTGCGTCGGTCATCTTGGTGCTCGGGGGCCTCAGTTGATGAGGACGGCGCCGCCCTTGATGCGGTTGCGCCCGGTGGCTCGCGATTCGACCTGAACGCCTCGAATCACGATGCGGCCGTTGCGGCGCATCGTGATACTGGCCTTGCCGCACCGAAGCACGACCTCGTCTTTGCCTTCGAGATGGACACGCTCGCCGTCAACCGCCGCGACGAGGTCCTCGGTGGGGAGCGCGGCCGGCAGGTCGGCTTCGAGCGTGGGCAGCGGCTGCCGGAGTCCGAGCAACACGGGCTGACCCGTGCCGACCACGAACAGCAACACGGCCTCTCGTCGGTCGGAGATCGCCGCATCGAGTTCTTCGGGCGAAAGCGCCACGACACTGAGCGAGAGCAACGGACCCGACGGGTTGTCCTCGGTGTCGACCCAGACTCCCTCGTCGTCCACGCGGACGATCCAGCCCAACGTGGCCCCTTCCGGGACCGATGGCTCCGGCTTTGGGCGCTCGAGCGTCACCACCTTGTGTTCGGCCATGGCCCGAAGCATACCAATGTCCCACGCCCGGGGCCCGGCCCCACCGCCACAACGCGATTCCGCGGCGATACCACGGCGTGCGGGAACCCTAGGGCCGGTTCGCCGTACCACGCTGCTGGTGCAGCGCTTCGCCTCCATTTCCCTCGCCGTGGCCCTGTGGGCCTGCGGTAGTCAGGTTCCATCGACCTCCTCCGCCGACACCGACGACGAGGTCGGGGAGCAACCCGGTGCCCCAGGGGCGGTCTACTCGCCCTGCGGCGCACCGGATGCGTGTGCACCCTTGCCCTACTGCGTCTTCCCATCCGGCGAAGATGGCTACTGCACCCAAGAGTGTGTCAGCCCGGACGACCCCAGCGAGTGCCCGGACGACCCAGGAGATCTCGGGCGAGCGTTCTGTCTCGATATCGGGCTGCCCTCTGGGGCACGTGTCTGCAGCATCGACTGCGACGATGGCCTCCCCTGCCCCGACGGCATGCGCTGCGAAGAAGTACAGACGGACGCGGGTCCAACGCGCGCCTGTTTCTGAGCGGGCACCGACCCTCGGCGTCCCCGCGGTGATTCACGCCTCGTCAAAGTAGGCTTGGCCGAGCTCGGCGAGCAGGGCGGAGGCCACGTTCTCACTTCTTGTCGTGCCGTCCTTCGGGGCGAACAGCAACCCGAGGAGTTTGACGGGCGACATGCGCTCGGCATGCAGCCGCTCGGCGACCCCCCGAACACGCCTTGCTGTGTCCGTGCGCGACTCACCGTCCACCGCACTGCGGAGGTTCTGCAGCAGAACCTGGCGAACCGACCCGTCGATATCCCCCGTGGCGGGGAAGGCTGCGGTCAGTCTGGTGACGATCCGAGCGAAGCTAGCCTGCCGCGCTTCCGTGACCCGCCGGCGACGGATCGCAAACTCGACCACACGGGCCAGGTCCGTCTCGAGCCGGGTCTTCGGAACGAAGTCCTCAGCTCCCTCATCGATGCAACGGTTGCCAACCCCGGTCTGCTCGTTCCCGGTGAGCACAATGATCGGAGTCGTGGGGAACAAGGACACCGCGCTTCCCACGGTCGCCGAGCCCGTACTCTGTCCGAGACCGAGGTCCACCACGAGGATGTCCACGGGAGTCTCGCGCGAGATCGAATGAGCGGCGGACAGGCTGGTTGCGGAGAGCAATTCGTAAGAACGGGGAAGCCCAAGCTCCAGGGTCCGCGTGACCAGCAGCAGGTCTCCAGGGTCGTCGTCGATACACACGACCGTCGCCTTCGGCTGCTCCACGAGTCGACACGCTAGCACGCAAGAAACGGTGCCTAGCAATGTCCAGTATCCCGGCCACTCATCATCGCGCGCCCTCCCGAAGCGACGCAAACTCGAGCTCGAACTTCGCCAGGTATTTCCTGAGGCGGTCCGCGTCGTTGACCGAACGTCGGCGCGACCTGGAGGCGGCGAAGAGAATCCGGCCCGCGGCCGAAAGAGACCCGCAGGACTCGCAAACACGCAGGACTTCTTCGAGCTGCGCGGCCTCGAACCGGTCGAGCTCGGCATGGCCCTCCCCCAATGCAGCCCGAACCCGAGGGAATCGGCTGTCCTCGTTTCCTGCCCACCGAGCCTCCAGCCGTGCCACCTCATCTGCAACGACCCCAGGGGTGATACGGCCGCGCGGAGCCAAAGTCGCCATCCGGATGACCGCACCGGCGAAGTCCCGGAAGTTTCCGGGCCAGGGCGCATCGGCGGAGGTCGAGAAGTCGACAAAACGCGTACGTGCGACCCGGGTCAGAGAGGCCCGCCGACCATGGTCCACGGCGTATCGCTCGAGTTCGTACTCGAGGTTGGGCTCGATGTCTTCAGGCCGTTGGGCGAGGCCTGGAAGCGAGAATGTCCACAGGTCGATCCGCGCGAGCAGGTCTTGCCGGAATGTGCCCAAACGGACGCACTCACGCAGGTCCCGATTGGTCCCAGCGATGAGGCCAAACGCGCTGTGCACCTCTTGGTCGGAGCCCAGCGGTGTGAATCGCCGGTCTTCGATCGCCCGCAGAAGCATCGCCTGCTCGTCGAGCCCGAGTTCTCCAATCTCATCGAGGAACACGATGCCTCGGTCGGCCTCCGCGAGGACGCCGGCGCGATCGCGAACCGCCCCCGTGAACGCCCCGCGCTTGTGACCAAACAGGGCCGACATGGCCTGGTCGCCGCGAAGCGTCGCGCAGTTCACTTCGACGAATTTTCCATCGACTCGCCCCCGTTCCTGCAGAAGCCCATAGATCCTTCGGGCGAGTTGGGTCTTGCCCGCTCCGGTGGGACCGGTGAGCAAGACGGGTGCGCGCGAGCGCATCACCACCGTCTCCACCTGATCGATCAACTGGTTGAAGGACGCGTTGCGGGTCTCGATGCCCTGTTTGAGAAACGAGACATCGTCGCGCTGCTGAGCTTCGAACCTCGACCGAATCGCCCCGTAGCTGGACAGATCGAGGTCGATGATCCGGACGTGGCCTGGACCCGCGTTCCCTGGCCCCGGCGACGTCTGCAGAATCCGGCCAGGGACGAACCGCGCTTCGGTCAGCAGGAACCAGCAGATCTGCATGACATGGGTTCCGGTCGAGATGTGGACCAAGTAGTCCTCGCCGGTGGCCGAGAAGCTCAGCCCTCGGACGAAGTCGAGCAGCCCGGTGTAGACCTCTTCGAAGTCCCAAGGGTCGGAGAAGTCGAGCGGGTGCACACGGACCGTCGTCTCCGGTGAGACCGAGGCGATGTCCTCGATGATGCGTTCGGCGAGCCCCCTGGCCTGCTGCGGGACCAGCAACTCGAGCCTGTCGACCACCAGGTCTTCGTGACGTTGCAGGTCGACCGTCGGCCGCCACCGGTTCCACCGACGGGTCCCCGTTCCTTTGTCGAGCGTCGAGCCCAACATCGAGAGAACCACGGTCTTCCTCCCCATATACAATAGTATAAATCCTTATCCAGATGCATCACCCAGCACCAATAAGAATTTGGCTAACCTGTTGAATTAATTACAAATGGCACCGAGAACGTGTCGTGCTCTTGTCGTCAGGCATGAACACGACGCGCAACTACGAGGTCGACCACGTCCCTGGCAGCGTTCCGGTCAAGCGCTGGACCCGAGGCGTGCCCGTGGAGGATGCGGCGCTCCGGCAGCTCGCCAACATCGCGCAGCTTCCGTTCGTGCACAAATGGGTCGCCGCCATGCCCGACGTCCACTGGGGTATGGGCGCAACCGTGGGTTCAGTGATCCCCACCAAGGGCGCAATCGTGCCGGCCGCGGTCGGTGTGGACTTGGGCTGCGGCATGATGGCAACGCGGACGAGCATGACCGCCAGCGATCTTCCGGACTCGCTCGGACACGTTCGTGCGGCGATCGAGCGGGCCGTCCCGCACGGTCGTAGCAGCGGCCGCTCCCGTCGCGACCGCGGTTCGTGGGGCGACATCCCTCGCCCGGTCGGGGAGGCCTGGGCGTCGCTCGAGCCTCGGTTCTCGGCGATCGTCGACAAGCATCCCAAGGTGGGCCAAAGCAACAACCTCCACCACCTCGGTACGCTCGGCACGGGCAACCACTTCATCGAGCTTTGCCTCGACCAGTCCGAGCGGGTGTGGGTGATGTTGCACAGCGGTTCGCGGGGCGTTGGCAACCGCATCGGCTCGTACTTCATCAGCAAGGCGAAAGAGGAGATGGAGCGGTGGTTCGTCCACCTTTCCGACCAGAACCTGGCCTACTTCGCGGAGGGTTCGCGGTACTTCGACGACTATGTCGAGGCCGTGGGCTGGGCACAGGACTTCGCCCGCCTCAACCGCGAGCTGATGATGATGAACACGCTGGCCGCTCTGCAGAGCGTCCCAGACCTGCCGGCGTTCCGGGCCGACCTCGAGGCGGTGAACTGTCACCACAACTACGTGGCCCGCGAGCACCACTTCGACGCCAATGTCTGGGTGACCCGCAAGGGGGCTGTGCGCGCCGGTGACGGCGAGTTGGGCATCATTCCCGGAAGTATGGGAACGCGTTCGTACATCGTGCGCGGCAAGGGCAACGCGGATAGTTTCTGTTCGTGCAGCCATGGTGCTGGTCGGGCCATGTCCCGCACCGAGGCCAAGCGCCGGTTTACCGTCGAGGACCACGTCAAGGCGACCGAGGGTGTCGAGTGTCGCAAGGACGAGTCGGTGATCGATGAGACGCCAGCCGCATACAAGTCGATCGACGCGGTGATGGAAGCGCAGCAGGACCTCGTCGAAGTGGTACACACGCTTCGGCAGGTAATCTGCGTGAAAGGTTGAAGCAGGAGCCATGACCTCTCCCATCGAAATCGACGGCAGTGAGGGCGAAGGCGGAGGCCAGATCCTCCGCTCTTCGCTCGCTCTGTCGGTGATCACGGGCACGCCCGTTCTTTTTCGCAACATCCGGGCCAAGCGCTCGAAGCCCGGCTTGCGTCGGCAACACCTCGCCGCGGTCCGGGCGGCGGGGGCGATCAGCGGGGCGGAACTTCGCGGTGATGCCGTGGGCGGCACGGAGCTCTGGTTTGCCCCCGGGCCCGTTCAGCCCGGCCAACATCATGTCGCAATCGGGACCGCGGGCAGTACGACGCTGGTCCTGCAGACCGTGCTGTGGCCGTTGCTGCTCGCCGATGCACCCTCCGAGATCGTCATCGAGGGCGGGACCCACAACCCGATGGCCCCAACGTTCGAGTTCCTCGACCGCACCTTCTTCCCGCAGGTACGGCGAATGGGTGCGCAAGCCGAGCTCACCCTCGAGCGGCACGGCTTTTTTCCGGCCGGTGGTGGACGCCTGCGCGCAACGCTGCGGCCCAGCGCGCTGTCGCCGTGTACGTGGGAGACCCGAGGCAAGGCCCAAGGGGTCGATGCACGTGCGCTGGTCTCGGGCCTACCTGTGAGCATCGGCGCGCGCGAGATTGGCACCGCGACCGCCGCGCTCGGGTGGCAGCGCAACCAAGGGAAGGCCGTCCGGGTCGACTCGCCCGGACCTGGCAACGCGTTGCTGCTGAGCGCGATCTTCGACAGCGGGACCACCGTCGTCTCCAGTATCGGGAGCAAGGGAAAGCGAGCAGAAGACGTTGCCTCTGAAGCGGCCGAAGAGATGCAGAGGTTCCTCGCTTCCGAGGCGCCGATCGACGAACACCTCGCCGACCAGCTCCTGCTTCCGATGGCGCTGGCCAAGGGCGGCAGCTTTGTCACCGGACGCCCGTCGTCCCACACCCGAACCAACGCCGACGTCATCGCGCGGTTTCTGCCCGTCCGTACCAGCTTCACCGAACACGCGAATGGGAACTGGCGCGTCGAGCTGACCGCCGACTAGCGCAGCACTGCCTTTGCGATGTGGGCGAACGCGGGGGCGGAAACCGACCCGCCGTAGGCGTCCGCCGCCACACCGTGGACGGAGACTCCGATCCAGGCGGTCTCCTCTCCGCCTGTGACCCGACCGACAAAGACAGCTCCCTGCACGTCGTCGATTCTGGAGGTCCCGGTTTTTCCGAGGACCTCCAGTCCGTCGACCTTCGCCGCAGTTCCAGTCCCCTCCTCACTCACCGCGAGGCGCAGCATGCCCAGGACGACCTCCCCTTGCGGCGTCGTGCTCATCTGGGCGTAGGCGGACACGAGCGGTCGTAGCGGGACGGTGGACTTGAACCCATCGAGCTGCCCGATGGCGTCACGCAAGCTCATTCCGTCGGGGTCTGGCAGAGGGATGAGACGGCCAACCTGCTCGTATACGTCCTGCCAGGACACGGTCCGCACGGCCCGAGCGACCGCAACATTGGACGACTTCGCGATCGCTTCGGACAGCGTCAGGACGCCGTTGTTCTGAGCATCCACAATCGTGTCCTCCCCGAGCTCCAGCGGCGCCGACGCGTCGATTTCCAAGGCAGGATCGAGTCCGTGAAGGAGCGCCGCGTAGATCGTCAACGGCTTCATCGTCGATCCCGTTGGCCTCGCGACCTCGATCTCGCCATGACTCGCCAGCACCCTCGTTCCAGACGCGTCCAGCACCACGATCCTCACCTCGGCCCCAGGATGATCCGCCTGTAGAGCCTTGGCTTCGGCGGCGACCGCACCGGACCAATCGGGCGTGGTTGGCTCGGCCTCAACGCCCGCAGGGGGGTCTTGCGGCATCTCGGTTGTAGAAGGCGCGGGTGCACATGCAGCCATCACGCTCAGCGTGGAAATCAGAAGCCGTCGCATCGTTGGCGCCATGACGCGTGGCGCCTTGGCTCCATTCCAAATCAGCCGCCTTTGCAGCCGGTGTCCTTGGGCGGACAGCCAAAGCGGATGTGCAGATGGTCGTGGTGGTTGCGCAGATGCTGCACCAACCGCCCGCCTGCCCACCGCCCATCGGGGTAGCTGAAGATCTTCTTGAGCTTGGCGCGGCTGACCTTCTGGCTGCGCGCATACGTGTAGAGCTGCTTCTGGATGCGGTAGTCCAAGAAGATCTTGGTGGGGCCACCGGGCTTCTTGGACTGGGCGTACAGCGCCTCGAGCAGTGTCCACATCGCCGCCACGTCGAGCTGGCCCTTGGTCGCCGGGACGAACTCCTTGGGATACCCCGCGGGCTGTTTCTGGAAGTACAGGCCGAGGTCGACGTCGCGGCCAGACTGGTGCGAGTTGTGACCGGACAGGCTTCCGCCATCTTCATCCGACAGGTCCCCGATCGCGAGGCGCCCCGCTTTGGGGTGGGCAGCCGTGACCGCACCGATGGCCACGGTGAGCTGGTCGACGACGTGCGCCGCCGCGTAGGTTCGTGGAAGTCGACGTCGATAGTACCGCTTGCTCTGGGGAAGCCGGGCGCCCTGCGCGAGCTTGCCGCGCTGGGGGGAGCCGACGCTCTGCCCCTTGACCATGCGAATCGCGGGCGGGGGCGCGGCACCGGTGATCTGAAGTTTCTGGCCGACACGAATGACGTCCGAGTCGAGTCCGTTGTGTTTGCGAATCGACGCAACCGTGGTGCCGTAGCGCTTGGCAACCGCCGACAGCGTGTCCCCTCGGGCCACCACGTGGGTCTTCGCCGCGACCGGCTTGCACGAGGGCAGCGTGAGCGTCATGCCGACGCGTAGACCGCCGGGTCGCAGGTCGTTAGCCTTGCGCACCTGCTCGACCGTACAGCCCCGCTCCCGTGCCAGCTCCCACAGGGTCTCGCCCTTTCGCACAACATGCGCGGAGCCCCCGCCGTGACCAGGCGTAGCGGCGGCGAGCAAACTGGAGAGCACCAGCAAGGAAAGGTCGAACACGACCCCTTCACCATGACCCGAACCTGCTCCGGGCGAAAATTTGCTGCGCGTCTTCAGCCGTGCGGGGGTGGCTGCGTCGATTCCCATGGTTGCAGCCGACGAAGCTCCGCAACCTGGATGCGACCGCGGCCCAGCTCGCCCGTGGCCGCATCGAGCAACCGATAGTCGAGCGTCTGCCGATGCAACGGCTGTGACTCGATGCAGACGATGCGCAGCTCCCCCGGATCGAACCCACACTGCGCCTGCACAGCGTGCGCAAGCTGCTCGTGGTGCAAGTGCCCATCGCCGAAGTTCCACCCTAGGACGAGCCCCGCGACGAGCTCGCCATCGAGCCACTGAAATCGTTCAAACGCCCCCGCCCCCTCGAGTACGCGGGGCACGAGTGTTGGCAGTGCACGCCCGTGCAGATGCATGGCTCGGAACGCCATCACCTTGCCCACGAGCCCGACCGACGTGCCTCGGTCGTACGCCACCGCAAGCTGGTCGTAGACCCACGGCGCACTCTTGGTGAGCCGCTCGAGCTTCCGCCACGCCTCGTCGCGGAACAGCCACACGCTGCACGGCCAGTTGCCCGCGTAGTAGCGCATCGAGAGCAAGAACGAGACGCGCTCGGGCATCAGGTTGCCGAGCACCGGCACGCCCACCACCGCGACCAGCAAGAACATGCCGACTGGCAGCCCCACGTCAGCGAGGTGCAGATCATGCGCGCCAAACAAGACGAACGCGCCGTAGACCACCATCACATTCCACTCCAGCGGCACGCCCATCGGCACGTTGCTGGTGATGAACGTGTGCAGTACGAGCATCAGCACAAGACCGACGACCGTGAGGGTGCCGCCATCGCCCGCGAGCAGCACCAACGGAGTCCCCAGCTCGAGGGCGGTACCGAAGTGTGCCGCCGCAGTCGCCAACCCCGAGGGCCGCAGGTCGTCGGGGTACGCTCGGACCATCCGTTTGCGCAGCCACACAAACGGTGTCGTTGGACTATTCGAGGTCATCACGCTGACCACGGCCGGGAAGTGATGGTTGAGCTTGGAAACCCCGGCGAAGAACCACAGCGCCAACTGAACCGCCATCGCCCCCGCGAGCGGGTTGGGCGAGAACGCGAAACAAACCGCGATGACGCCGTAGTGCTCAACCCGGGCCGCGAGCACGATGGTTCGGTCGCGGAGGCCCAACACCAGCAGCACAAGCAAGACCGCGACCCAGTCCAGCATCGCCGCCTCGGGTAGCACCAGCGCACGTACGGTGATGCCCAATAAAGCCGCGTAGGCCAGCACGTCCAGCCACGTCCGCTGATGCCCACCCGCCCCGGGGAGTTTTGGCCACGGAGGGAGTTTCGTCGTCCCTGGGCGGAGCCAATACAGCAGCCCCCCAACCGGGGGCAGATAGCGGCCCGTCAACGGACCGCTCCCGCACCCGAATCCCATCACCTCGAACAGAAGACTCCACAGAATGGCCTTCTCAAACGCGACGGAGTGCGACCACCACTGACCGACCTCCGACCACGCGCCGAGCGATGGGGAGAGCGTGCAGAAGAACAACCATCCGCCGATGTAGCCGGCGATCTTCAGGCCGTACGCGCCGTAGATCGCCAGCGGTGTCCCGTAGCCCTGCACGACCCACGCGCGACAGACCCACTGGAGCTTCTCGGGCAAGGGGAGACGCTCCCACTGCAGCGGGTCGTACGGCGTTGGCGTTGGGGAGAGCAGGCCCATACGAGCCCAGGGAGCCTATCGCGATCTGGCAAGCGCCGCGGCGCCCGATCCGGCGGGGCGCTCACCTCTTGGCTTCGGCACGCGCGACGACTTCGCACGCCCGCAAGACCGCGTCTGGATTGAGCGAGATGCTGTCGATGCCAGCCTCCACGAGGAACGCAGCAAACGCGGGGTCATCACTGGGCCCCTGACCGCACAACCCGATCGGACGACCACTCTCGTGGGCTCCGCGGACCGCTGCACTGATCGTCCGCATGACCGCTTCGTCGCGCTCCGAGAACATGTGTGCGAGCAACTCCGAGTCGCGATCAATACCAAGCACGAGCTGGGTCAGGTCGTTGGATCCGATGCTGAAGCCATCGAAGACCTCCGCGAACTTGTCGATCACCGCGACGTTGGACGGCAGCTCGCACATGACCCAAACCTTAAGGCCGTCTTGGCCGCGTACCAGCCCGTGGTCCGCGAGCCTCGCCACGACCCGCTTCCCCTCCGCAACGGTCCGGCAGAACGGGACCATCAACTCCACGTTGGTCAGCCCAACCGAACTCCGCAACCGGTGGAGCGCCCGACACTCCATATCGAAGGCCTCGGCGAACTGAGGGTGCAGATACCGGCTTGCGCCTCGGAGACCGATCATTGGATTTTCCTCCACAGGCTCGAATGTGGAACCGCCGAGCAACGCGCGGTACTCGTTGGACTTGAAGTCGGAGAGCCGGACGATGACGCGCCGCGGATAAAATGCGGCGGCGATCGTAGAGAGTCCCTCGACCAGCCGTTGCTCCCAGAACGCGGCCGGGCTCGCATGGCCTTGGCTCAACGCCGCAATCTGCTCCCGCTCTTGCTCGGAAACACGCTCAGGATGCAGCGCCGCGAGTGGGTGCATGCCGATGTGCTGAGCGGCGACGAACTCCTGACGGACAAGCCCCACCCCGCTGACCGGCAACCGGGCGTGTTCGAACGCGCGATCAGGGTCCGCGAGGATGACCATGATGTCCGTTTCTAGGGAGGGGAGTTCGTCCAGCCGAACATCGTCCCGCTCGAACGGGATCGGGCCGTCGAAAACTTCGCCCTTCGTCCCCCGCGCGCAACTCACGGTGACGACATCGCCGTCGGACAGCGTATGCGTTGCGCCTCCCGTGCCCACCACACACGGAACGCCCAGCTCCCGGCTCACGATCGCGGCGTGGCACGTCCGGCCACCACGGTCGGTCACGACGGCTGCTGCACGGCGTAGGGCCGGCACCCAATCGGGGTCGGTCATTTCCGTGACGAGGACCTCACCGTCCTGGAACTCGGGCAGGTCGGCGAGGCTCCTGATCACACGCACCGGTCCCACACCGATCGCCGACCCAACGGCGACCCCCGTGACACGCGGCACCGGGTCGCCCGTGATCTCGTAGCGAGTGAGCGAAGCGGCATCGGCACGTCCGTGGACCGTCTCGGGCCGGGCCTGAACGATCCACAGCTTCCCGGTCTCCCCGTCCTTGACCCACTCAATGTCCATCGGCGTGGGCTGGCCATGTTTTTGCGAGTAGTGGGTTTCGATCGCCACCGCCCAGCGAGCGATGGTCACGGCGTCCTCGTCGGAAAAGCTGCGGCGATGCTGATCAACCCGTGAGACCGGGACCGTGCGGGTCGCGGGGCCACCTCGCCTGCCGTAGACCATCTTGACCTGTTTGTGACCAACCTTCCGACGGATGATCGGATCGACCGCGTGCTCCAAAGTGGGCTTGAAGACCCAGACTTCATCCGGGTCGACGCGGCCACCGACGACGGTCTCCCCCAGTCCCCACGAACCGGTGACCAGCACCACCTCGCGGTTTCCGCTGTCGGGGTCCAAGGTGAACACGACACCTGCCGCCCCCTTGTCGGCGCGGACCATATGCTGCACTGCGACTGCACCCCGCACTGCAAACTGGTCGAATCCGTGGTGATGGCGATAGGCGATCGCACGGTCCGTGTAGACCGATGCAAAGCACTCGAGGACCGCCCGGGTCAGCGCCGTCTTGCCTCGCACATTCAGCAGCGTCGCCTGTTGGCCCGCGAACGATGCCTCCGGAAGATCCTCGGCCGTCGCGCTGCTGCGAACCGCTACGGCAGGGTCCGCCATGCCGGCTGCGAGGTTGGTGTAGGCGTCGTGAACGGCCTCGACGACATCGTCCGGCAGTCCGGATTCGAGGATTGCGGAGCGCGCCGCGTGCCCGAGTTCGGCGAGAGCACTGGGGTCGGCCGGTGAGAATTCCTCGAAGAGCCGGCGAAGCTCCTGCTCCGCCCCCCGAACCCGCAGCACCGCATCAAACGCCGTGGCGGTCACAGCAAATCCGGCCGGGACGGGAACGGCGGCCTCCCGCAGCCCTTGGACCATCTCCCCGAGCGACGCTGCCTTGCCGCCAACGCGGGAGATGTCGCCGATGCCCAATTCCTCGAAGGGGATGCAGTACCGCTCCATCCCGTAGGTCATGGTACGCGCGCTGCGATTGCAGCACGCAGTTCCTGCGCCAAGAGCACGCGGCGGCTCCCCGGTCGGGATGATCGTGCACCGGCCGGGGAGACCGTCGATGTGAATGCGAAGAGCGCAAACCGTGCGCGTACCGGCTCCATGTCGAACACCATGTCTCGCTCGTGATGGACGCTTCGAGCCGCGCGTCGGACGTCCCTGCCCCTTGCACTCCAACGGGTTTGGCGACGACGGGTGAACTCGTGTCCATTGGAGGCGCGGTCGCCGACATTCGGTTCCCGGCCTCGGTTTCACTCCCCGCGCTGGGCACGGTCGTCCGGGCGACAAACGTTCGCGGCGAGCCGGTCATCATGGAGGTCGTCGCCCACAAGTCATCGCGTGTAGCGCGTGTGATTGGACTCGAGGATATGGAAGGGCTGGCCCTCGGAATGCCCGTCGTGGCGACGTCGGCCCCGCTTCAAATGCCCGTCGGCGAAGGTGTGCGTGGCAGGATCCTCGATGGACTCGGGAGGCCCCTCGACGGCCACCCCGCACCGGAGGGTCCCCGCAACCCGGTCATTCACGGCTCGATCCCGTTGGTGCAGCGGCTTCCGGCTGTGGACGTGTTCGAAACCGGACTCAAGCTCATCGATCTCCTGTCCCCGCTTCCGCGCGGCGGGAACACGGGGCTGTTCGGCGGGGCCGGGGTCGGCAAGACCGTGCTGATGATGGAACTCATGCACAACACGGTGCACCACCATCGTGGCGCGACCGTGTTCGCTGGTGTCGGGGAACGATCGCGCGAGGCACGGGAGCTGTGGATCGAGATGGGCCAATCCAACGTGCTCGACTCGTCGGTACTGGTGTTCGGCCAGATGGGCGAAGCACCTGGTCTTCGGTTTCGGACGGCATTCGCGGCGCTGACCGTCGCGGAGTGGTTCCGCGACGTCGCACGTCAGGACGTGCTGCTGTTCATCGACAACGTGTATCGATTCGTGCAGGCGGGCAATGAGGTCAGCGGCATGCTCGGACGCGCACCGTCCCGGGTCGGGTACCAACCGACCCTGGCGACCGAGGTCGCGGCACTCGAAGAGCGAATTGCGTCAACGCCCCACGCCGCGATCACGAGCCTGCAGGCGGTCTACGTACCCGCGGACGACACCACTGACCCGGCCGTCGCGGAGCTGTTCAATCATCTCGATGCGTCCATTGTCCTGTCTCGCGAGGCCGCGTCCGAGGGGCTCTACCCGGCCATCGATCCACTGCGCAGTCGCTCTGATCTCCTGCGGCCCGATGTCGTCGGCGAACGACATGCCGCAGTAGCGCGCGCATGCCGTCGCGCCTTGGCCAAGTACGAGGAACTCCGCGACATCATCGCCCTCATGGGAATGGACGAGCTGTCGACTGTGGACCGACTCGCCGTCAAGCGTGCTCGGCGACTACGCCGATTCTTGACGCAGCCCATGAGTGTGACCGAGAGCTTCACGGGCATCCCCGGGCAGTACGTTTCCACGCTGGATACTCTCGCCGGGTGTGAAGCGATTCTCGCTGGGCAGTGCGACGAGATGCCTGAGTCCGCGCTGTACATGGGCGGACGGTTGGAAGACTTGAGATCGCGGGCCAGGGCATGACCTCCACGATGACAGTGAGTGTGCGGACGCCCGGGGAAACGCGGCGGATTGACGACGTCGCCCACGCCCGAATCGAAGTCACCGACGGCGCGCGCGGTATCCAGCCCGGCCACGAACCGGCACGCGCTCAGCTCGAACCGGGCGTCCTGGAACTCCGCCTCAGCAGGGGGGACTGCCGATTCATTGCGACCGAAGGAGGACTGGTGAGCATCGGTCGGGCAGAGATTGAGGTTCTGACCGACTGGGCGAGCAGCGCAGACGATCTGGAGACACTCGCCCGTCAGGTCGCAGCGCGCGAGCAGGCACGGGCGCAGGCACGCCAGGCTGCACGCGCACTCGTCCGTCGACACGAGTTCGCAACCCGACGCGTCCTGGCGCTTCTCCGCAGAGAGGTCGGGCAGTGACCTCCCCCAAGGACCTCGAGCAGCGGGTCGCCACCGCCGCGGCGAGGCGGCGCGCCGCCAAGAAGGCGCGACGCTCCAGCGTGTGGACACAGGCCATGCGCGTCGGGGCGCTTGGCTGGATGATCGCGCTACCAATCGTCGGCGGTGCCGCCGGGGGCCACGTGCTCGACCGTGTCTTCGACACAGGAATCTCGTTCTCCCTCGCGCTTCTCCTCGTCGGTGTGTTCACCGGCGGCTACGTGCTGTGGGCCGAGGTCAACGCAACAAAGTGAAATGCCCATGCTCGCTCAGTTTCTCCTCGGGGTCACCGCCGGAGCCCTCATGGGCGCCGTCCACATCCGACTGGCATGGTGGGCCGCTCGCCGCACGGTCGACACACGCCAGAGCGTGCTGGTGCTCGCGACATTTCCAGTTCGAGTCGCTGTGATCTCCGCTGCGATCGCAGCCCTGGCCTTCGTCGGCCCGCTGTGCCTCGCCAGTGGGCTGGCCAGCCTTGCCGTGACCGAGCGAGTGCTCCGCAAGCGGGCGACCGGAGAGCCCACATGAACCCGGTCTTCGTCGTGAGGCTCGCCGGACGGGCAATTCCCGACACCGTATTCGTCAGCCTCGCGTTGACCGCTGTGTTGGCGCTCGCACTCGTATTTATCCGTCGTCGTCTTCGCGCGCAGCGGATAGGCCTGTGGCAGGCGGCCGTCGAGACCTTTGCGGGATGGATCCGCGACCTGGTCGAGGAGGTCTTTGAGGACAACACCGAGCGCTACGTTCCGCTGATCGGCGGGCTGATGGTGTTCATCGCCACGGCCAACCTGCTGAGCTTGCTCCCCTTCGTGCGACCGCCGACCGCCGACCTCTCGACGACGGTCGCGCTCGCGCTCGTGGTGTTCTTCGCGATCCCCTACTTCGGTATCCGGAGGCTCGGCGTGGGCGGATACCTGCGAAAGTTCGCCGAGCCCCACCCGCTTCTGATCCCGTTCAACCTGATCGGCGAGGTCACTCGAACCATCGCACTGGCCGTGCGACTGTTCGGCAACGTCATGAGCGGGCAGATGATCGGGGCGATCCTCCTCGTGGTCGCAGGGGCACTCGTCCCGATTCCATTGCTGGCACTTGGGGTCCTGACCGGCCTCGTCCAGGCCTACATTTTTGGCGTTCTCGCGGCGGTCTACATCGCGGCCGCCGTGCAAACCGATTCCACAACGAAGGAAGAAACTCATGGATAGTCAGAGCATCCTCGCCGCGATCTCGATCATCGTCGCTGGTGCCTGCGTTGCCGGCGGCAGCGCAGCTCCGGCGATCGCAGAGGGCCGCGCTGTGGTCGCGGCCCTCGACGCGATCGCCCGGCAACCCGAGTCATCATCGACCGTCACCCGAACACTATTCGTCGGCATGGCGATGGTCGAATCGACCGCAATCTACTGTCTGGTGATCGCCCTGGTCCTGCTCTTCGCCAACCCCCTGCTATAGCGATGGAGATCGATTGGCTGGTCGTCGCGATCGAGGCACTGAATTTCGGTGTGCTCGTCGCGCTCTTGCGGCGGTTCCTTTTTCGGCCCGTAGCCGCGACGTTGGATACCCGGCGAAACGAGATCGAATCGGCTCGCCTTCACAACGAGGAGCGTGAGAATGCCTCCGTGCGGATCCGTGACGAGTATCTCGCACGCACAACCGCCCTGGAGGAGGAAGCCCGGACGCAGATGGAGGCCGCGGTCGCAGAGGGCCAAACGCGGGCAGGCGCGCTCGTCGATGCTGGCCGCGCCGAAGCCCAGCGCTTGGTGGACGTCGCCGATGCCGACTGCAAACTCGCTCGTCAGCACGCTTTGGCGGGGCTTCGACTCGAGGTGTTCGCGATCGCAAAGGAGGCCGCCAAACGCGTGGTGCACCACATGGGCGCCGACAGCATCACGCTGGCGTATGCGCGTCGGGGCGCGCACACCTTGAAGACCATCCTCGACGCGGATCCCGAGCCCGCGAGCCAGCCCGTCGAGCTCGCGGTCGCGCCGGACACAGATCCCGGCGGCATCGCGGCGGGGCTCGCGGAGATCCTGGGGCCCGACGTGCAGTTCGACGTGACGACCGACCCCGGGATCGTTGGTGGGGTTCGGTTGAGCATCGGCTCGTACGAGATCGAAGCGAGCGCCTCCGCGAGTTTGGAGCAGTGGTACGCCGAGCGCGTTGGCCCCTCCGACCACGTCGAGGGCCAAGCATGACCGGGCCGGTGGACTCCCCCCTACAAGCAAAGATGGGTAGTGCAGCCCGGGGTGTCGTCGCATCGCTTCGCGAGTCGCTGGTGGATCTTCGGCCTCGGACCGTAGAGGCCAGGGTCGGCCGCGTCACCGCGGTCGCCGATGGGGTCGTCCGCATCGTCGGCCTGCAGCGTCCGTTCGTCGGCGAGCTTCTGGACGTCGGCGGCGTTCCCGGTATTGCGGAGGAACTGGCCGCGCACGAGACCCGGGCCGTACTCCTGGGACCGGATACAACCGTCAGGGCGGGGGCCACCGTTCGCCGTCGCGGCCACCCGGTCGAGGTCGGCGTGGGTCCGCAGTTGCTTGGTCGAGTCGTCGACCCCCTCGGTCGCCCCCTCGATGGGGGTGCCTCGGAGCCGTTTCGGAGACGGGCCCGTGCACACCAATCGCCCGCGCGGCTGATAGACCGCGAGCCGGTGACCCGCCCGCTGAGGACCGGGATCTTCGCCCTCGACACGATGATTCCCATCGGGCGCGGCCAGCGTCAGATCATCGTGGGTGACCGTGGGACAGGAAAGGCCGACCTCGCCATCGAGATCCTGGCCGCCATGGACCCAGAGCTCATCGGAATCTACGTCGCGATCGGTGGCCGAGGAACGGAGATCGCAGCGCGCATCGTCCGGCTGCGCGAGGCCGGGTTCTTCGACCGGGGGTTTTGTGTCGTCACCGATGCGGACGACCCGCCCGGCCTCGTCCACCTCACCCCCTATGCAGCGTGCACGATGGCCGAATCCCTTTCGGCGACCGGTCATGATGTTGTAGTGGTCTTCGACGATCTGACAACGCATGCGGACGTCCATCGCACGCTCGCCCTGTTGCTCGAACGACCGGTGGGACGCGAGGCTCACCCCGTCGACGTGTTCTACGCCCACGCACGCTTGTTGGAGCGCGCGACGCAACTCTGCGACGCGCAGGGCGGAGGTTCCATCACGGCCCTCCCCCTGGTCGAGACCGAGGGCGGCGATCTGTCCGCGTACATCCCAACGAATATGGTCTCGATCACCGATGGCCAGGTGCGGCTGGACGCAACGCTGATGGCGGCAGGCCAGTCTCCCGCAGTCGACGTGGCGCTGTCGGTGTCTCGGGTCGGGGGCAAGGCTCAACCGGCTCTGGTTCGCGCACTCGCAGGGCACTTCAAAAACGAGTTCTCACAGTTCCTCGAGCTCGAGACGTTCGCAAGGTTCGGCACGCGTCTGGAGCCGTCGGCGCAGCGTGTCGTCGACTGGGGCCGCCGAGTACGCCGGCTGCTTCAGCAGGGCCGAAACGTGACGCGTTCGTGGTCTGACACGGTCGCCCGCATGCTCATCGCAGGGGCGCCTGGGCTGCTGCGATTACCCGAAGACGACGAGGACACGCTCGAGCGCTGCAGCGCCGAGATCATCGCCGACCCCGCCTTCCACAACGATGCGATCGACGCTGGCACCTGCCCCATCACGGCTCTCCCCGCCCTACGAGAGATTGCCGGTCGCGTGGTTGCTCGAGCTGTCCAGCAGGAGTCGCCGTGACGTTGCAACGCATGCAAGCTCGACTGGCCGCATGGCAGAGTTTTCGAGAGATCGCCGGGGCAACCCGAACACTCGCGGCCGGGCGAGCGCTGCAGTGGACAAAGCGGGCGCAACAGACAGGAGCGTTCCGCGAGCGCTGCGCTTCGCTCGCGGCAACGTACGGTCTGCTCCCGCCGCCCACGACCGTCGCCCATGTGACGCTTGCAATCGGCACGGATACGGGGCTGTGCGGATCGCTCAACCGCGCAGTCGCGAGGGCGCTGGACGATGCAGAGCGCGGACCCGACGCATTGACCATCGCGGTCGGGCACCGCCTGGCCATCGAGGCATGCACGGACACGCCGATCGTGTTCGAAGCGCCCGCATCGTTCGCGGATATCGAGCAGACCGGGGCTCAGATCCAACAGTTGGTGCTCCCGCTGCCCGCCGAAACGACCCGCGTCCACATCATCCTCGCCACTCGTGTCACCGCCGACGGTATGGCGAAGGTGGAGACGCTGCGTGGTGAGCTCCCAACGTCTCCTTCGCTCGAGCCGTCGGTCGAGCTGACCGCGGCCTCACTCAACCGGACCACGGTTGCACGACTTTGGCGCGGCGCTCGTATCGTAGACGCGCTGGCGATCGGCGCGCGCAGCGAAAGCGAGGCGCGCCTGCGAACGATGGCCCGTGCGCACGACGCGGCCGAGCGCCGGATCGCCGAACAGCAGCGCGCCTTGGCCCGCGAACGGGGTGAGAGCATCACGCAAGAGATTCTCGATGCCCGGCGCAAGCCCGGCCGCGTATTTCAACCCGGCGCTGCGACCGACGGTGCGGCCACAGCGTCTTCGAAACACGCCGACGCGAGCCCGGGCACGCGACGGCTGCCCTCCGGTCATTGAGCGACGAAGCCACCGTCGGCGACGAACGCGTTGCCCAGGGCGAGACCCGGAAACGTCTGCGCTCGCGGCGATGGCCGAGTCGTTGAACGTTCCGGCGCGGTGTGGACCGTAGGCCCTCCGTGGCGCCCATTCGTCGGCATCAGCCTCACGACGCAAAACTCGCGCCGTCCGGACCGCGATCCGCTCCCATGACATCAATATGAACTCCGCTTCCTCCCCCACCGGACCGGCCCCTCGGACTCACCGACTCCGCCGGCTCGCTGAAGAGATCCGACTGCAGCTTCACCTTGCGGGCATGGAGGCCAAGGATGCGTGGAAGCAACTCGAACCCCGCCTTCACGAGTACGAGCAGAAGCTCGAGGACGCGCGGGACAAGATCTCCGACGAGCTCCACCAGCTAGGCGAGTCCCTCGACGAGGAGCTCACCAAGCTTCACGACCGGCTCAAACGCTAGCGGCTGCCTCGCGCCCAAACCAAAAGAAAACCCCGCTCAGGTGGCGGGGTTTCAGTGCCCAGGCGCGGATTTGAACCACGGACACCCGGATTTTCAGTCCAGTGCTCTACCAACTGAGCTACCTGGGCAGGTCGCGGTTGGGCCGTCGATTTACGCGATCGGTCGCAGGCCGTCAAGGAGGAACTGTTCGATTTCGTGCAGCGGGTGCTCTGAGGGGCGGATTGCGGTGATTTTCGGCCCTGAGGAAAAAACTCTACCCGCTGTGTAAGCCGACCGTGGGGGTCGGGCGTTCGGGGTGGCATGAAGCGCTTCTCGACCCTGCTCGCTCTCGCCTCCCTCACCGCGTGCGCCTCGAACAAGGCTGCTGCGCCCGAGATGAGCATGTCCGACGCGGCTGGAGGGTACGCCGAGCCGGCAGGCGAGGCCCCTGGCGACTACGCTCCTGAAGCGACGGTCAGTGCGTCCGAAGACGGTGCGGGCTACGCGTACGAAGGCGGGGAGGAGGAATCCGCCGCCCCATCTTCTCCGTCAAGTGAGGCCTTCAGCGACGCCGACGAGGCGCCTGCGATGGACGCACCCTCCCCCGCCCCGATGGCCGGAGCCTCGGCGGACAAGGCAAGCGGTGAGGCCCGAGTCGCGCGAAGCCGCAGCCGAGACCGACGGAAGGCAGAGCGCGCACCGCTGAAAAAGAAGTCGGCGAAGAGGAGTCGACGACGACGACGACCGGACCCCGAACCAGAGCCCGAGTTCGACCGCAACATCCAAGCGGGTCGTCTCACCGCGGGCGCCTTCGACGACACGCTCAACCCGGACGTCCTGACGACCTTCGCCAATCGCATGTCGCAGCAGCGTGAAACTCGAGAGGTCGCCGAGCGCGTGACCGGAGCGATGACCATCGTCCGCGTCGTCGACTCGAGAGGCCGCCCGATTCATGATGCCGACGTCCGACTCAACACCGACCAGCGCGGCGCCCGGGTCCCGACGGGCACCGATGGACGTGCGGTATTCTTCGCGGGCTGGGATCTCCCCCCCGAGCACCGACGCCAGGGCAAGATCAAAGCGACGATCCAACACGGGCGTGAGCGCATGTCCGTCCCCGTTCGCGAAGGCACGATCAACACGATCACCATGCGAAACGTTCAGTCGAGTTCGGTGAACGCGGTCGACATCGCGCTGGTCATCGATGCGACCGGGAGCATGGGCGACGAGATCGACTACCTCAAGGTCGAGCTCCGCAACATCGCTCGGACCATCGAGCGATCCTTCCCCCGCGTCGACCAGCGGTTCGCTCTGGTCGTCTACCGCGACGAAGGCGACGCATTCGTGAGCCGCTCGTTCGACTTCACCGAGAACCTCTCCAGGTTCGAGGACCACCTCGCTCGCCAGAGCGCAGGCGGAGGCGGCGACTACCCCGAAGCGATGGACGCCGGCCTCGAGGACGCGACCGACCTGTCGTGGTCGCGGGACTCCGCGAAGATCGTCTTCCTCGTCGCCGATGCCCCCCCACACGCAGAGCAGATGCGACGCACGATGGAGGCCGTCGACGACCTGCGCTCGATGGGTGCGGCGTTCTACCCAGTTGCGGCGAGTGGGGTCGCCTCCGAGGCCGAGATCGTGATGCGAGCCGCTGCGGCCGGGACAGGCGGCCAGTACGTCTTCCTCACCGACGACTCCGGTGTCGGCAACGGCCATGCCGAGCCCCACATCCCCTGCTACGAGGTCCAGAGCCTGAGTAACATCATGATTCGAATGGTCCACACCGAGCTCGCCGGAGAGCGCATCTCGGCGGGTCAGGAGCGCACCATCCGAAGCGTGGGTCGCTCGAGCGACGGGGTCTGCCAGGTCGCTGGCCGCGCCCGCTAGGGGGACTCGAACGCATCAACGCCGCGCAACCCTCGGGGGTGCGCGGCGTTGTTGCGTTTCGTCGACCGAGAATCAGGCCGAACGGATCGTCGCCTGAACCTTCTCCATGAAGGCCGAGCGTGATGCTGGGGCGTCATTGAGAAGCTGACCGAGTCCGTCGACGAGGAGCGGGAAGGTGTATGTGGACGGGTTGCAGCACAGGAGCCACTCGCGCAGTTGCTCCCGCATCATCGTCTCCGTCTGCTCTTCCCCATGACCCGCTTCAATCGCGAAGTCGCGGAACTGAGCCCGAATCTGCTGCAGAACCGGTCCGAGCTCGCCCCGCAGAATCCGCTCGATCTCCTCTTCGGCCTCATCGACAACGTCGACATCGATCTCGTCGTCTTCATCGGCGAGCAGGGCACGCAGCGAAGCGAGCTGCAATCCGAGGACCCGGCGAACCGGAGTGACGGCGGTATCGCGCTCGAGCAGCCCGACCACGGTTGCGTCCTCGGTGACCGGGACGACCATCATCCGCGCGGGGCCGAAGTTGATGAGCAAGTCCTTGAGGGGCACACCGACGGTCGCCGAGGCGACCGTCATGCGCCGGATCGTTTTGGCGACGTCGTTCGCGGTCTCCGCTGGCATCGCAGCCCCGCCGCTGGTCGCGATGGCGCCCTCGGAGGTGGCGATGAGCGCGGCACGTACACCGGGCACCGCGCCGAGTTCCTCGAGGAGCTCGAGCAGCTGTTCCTTTGCTTCGATCACGATTCGACCCCCATCACAGCATCACGAACCGCTTCAGGGTCGGCGCCCGGTTCGACGGAGAGCACCGCCGATGCTGCGCCCATGCTGACCATGACCATCTGTTGGCCCTGAACCGAGCGCGCCACGATGCCGTCGAACACGTTGTAGCCGAGCGTTCGCGCGATACGAGCGGCACCCCGCATGTAGAAGCCAGCAAGCGTCACCAGCGAGGAGTTGTTTCGCATGTCCTCCGCGAGCACCTTGCCCGTCGACGAGATGATGGCGACGCCGTTGATGCCCTCGAACTGCCAGAACTGGTCGAGCATGGCGGTCCGGGTCTCCGGATCTTCGAACACCGCCTGACCCGAGGCCATCGCACTCTGAGAATCCTCCGCGGCCGCCGGCTTCGTCGCGCGTCCGACCGCAGCTTCGACCTCGCTGATCGAGCCCATCATCGAGTCCGCCGGGCCCAGGTCGGATTGAGGCTCCAAGCCCTCGAGCTGAATCGCGTCGCTGACCAGGGCAACAAAGTCATCGTCTCGGGGCCCTGGGCGGGCAGCCGCCGCGAGCATCGCTCCGCTCGCTTCAGCATCGGAGATGACGGGAGGGTGTGGACCGGTCGGGCCGGCTGCGAGCGCATCTGAGGATGCGGCGAGGTTGGGATGCTCCCCCGTCTCCGCCTCTTCCATCAGCTCGCCAAAGGAGGTCTCTTCGTCCTCCTCGGGCGCGCCAACTTGCCCAAGGGTTCCTTCGTCGGTCTGCCGCGCCGCCTCCATCAGAAGGTGGGTGCTCGAACGAACGACGGTCCGCTTGGACGGCGAGCTGGGAAGCGCCTCTCGGAACAGTCCTCGGCCCGCGGCCAGCATCTTGTAGAACGCGAGCTCGCCGCGGAACTGGTCGAACTCCGCGTGCACGATATCGCCGTGCTCGAACCAGATACGGCCCAAGCCTCGGGGTGTGGTGACCTCGACCAACTTGTCGCGACCGGTCAGCGCCACCATCTGCACGTAGTCGAACAGCTCGACTTCGATCGAGTTCCCGAAGAAGCCGCGGCGGACACCAAGACCGCGCAGCGTATCGGTGAGCCCCTCATGGTCGTCGGGGTCTGCAACCGATCGAACACCGATCGACTCAAACCGCTTCGCAACATTGGCTTCGTTGCCAAGCACGACGATGCGCATCGAGGGCGAACAACGGCCGATCCATTCGACGACACGTTCCGCCAGACCGCCCGCCGCACGTGTCTCGCAGACGACGGCGTCGAACGTCTCGCTGCGTAGACGATCGAATGCCTCGGTGTCTCGGCGTGCTCGACCGACCTCGAAGCCGGCAGCATCCATAGAACGCTGTACGCCAGCGCTTCGGGAAGCATCGTCGTCGACGAGGAGGACACGTAGGGACGCGCTCTTCACTGCGATACCGTCATCCGGCACGGGTTCGCCATGGTAATGGCGAAGCTCGGATCTCCGAAGAACCAAGCAGCCCCGACTGCATGGGGGGATATGCCCCCATCGTCGGTTGGCCAGGTTCTACGGAAACACCCTGATGCCGGCGGGGCTTGGCTGCGGCCGCTCATCGTCCTCGCTGATAGTGGATTCACAAGTGCGCGAGTTCGCACATCGAGGTCCGAATGCTGTTCCGAAGCGAGCATAGGCGTTCGGTGTCGCGCATTGAGACACCAGCCGGTTGGCTGATTGGCGCATCTTCGCCCCTATATGGACGTTTTCGACCGCCACGTGATCCGGACGCCGATATGCACCGACCCGCGCCGACAGCGTCACGAACAATCGTATCAGTATGAGACATTACTAGAAATAGCTTTCCCACTAGCGACTTATCACATATCCTCGGGACATGCCGATCCTCTTGGAAGACCTGAATCTCCGCAAAGCCGAGCGCACGTTGTGCCAAACCGCCCTTCAAAAGGCGGGCAGCATTGTGGAGGCCGCGCAGCTCCTCGGGGTCACGCGTCATGCGCTTAAGCGTCGGATGATCAAGCATCAGATCGAGTGGCCACCACGCGCTCCTGAGCGCCAACCGCGCGTGTCGCCACCGATGGAAGCACCGGTCTCGATCCGACCCGAGACCCCCTGAGGACTCGGTCGGCTTCAATCTTCATCGAGCACGGACCGTGCTGCCGCGTCGAGCGCGGCGACGACGGCAGCCATCGCTCGGTGAAGATCCGCTGAAGCTGTTGGCATGGTGAGGTCCGTGCGCCGAACGAGATCGAGCGCACTGGACCACCCCGACAGGTACGCGGCGAGCTGTGGAGCTGGAAGTTCTTCCCCATGAGCCATGAGGGATTGGGACACGAGACGATTGAGGTCGTCCGTGCGTTCTTGAGTGAAACAATCTGAAGGCGGGGCCAAGAGTCGCTCCGTCACCAATCGGTGAGGCGCCCAGTCTATCGGGGCCACTCGCAGCGATCCAAGATTGGGTCGCGAGCGGGCGACTGCTGACCATGTGACGAGCCGCTGCTATCGTCCGCGCATGCCCGGCAACCAAGACGAGCGTGTCCTGGCGAATGCCATCGACGACATCGTCGAATCGTACGCGGAGCACGGCAACATCAACCACCTCGACGGGCTCAACCTGCCGTCGCGGGCCGAGGTGGCGACGCTGCTCGACGACCTGATTTCGATCGTGTTTCCGGGCTACTTCGTTCGGCAACACGTTGACGCGCTGACCTGCCGCTACTTCGTTGGAGAGCGATGCGCTCGCACGCTGCGAAGCCTCGAACTCGCCGTCGGACAGGCTCTGCGCGCACGATCCGGATCCGCGGAAGCATCCCATCAGGAGCGCGCCCACGATTGCGCGATCGAGATGGTCCGGGCGATCCCTGCGATTCGCGCGGTGTTGGACACCGACGTTCAGGCGGCACTCGTCGGCGACCCTGCGGCGTGCAGCGCTCCGGAGATCATCACCTCCTACCCTGGCGTCGAGGCGATCGCCGTGCACCGCATCGCGAACACCTTGTGTCGGCTCGACGTTCCGCTGATCCCGCGCATGATGTCCGAGCAGGTGCACAGCCGCACCGGGATCGACATCCATCCAGGTGCGAGCATCGGCGAGAGCTTCTTCATCGACCACGGGACTGGGGTGGTCATCGGTGAGACCTCGGAGATCGGCGTCCGCGTGAAGCTCTACCAGGGCGTGACGCTCGGCGCGCTCTCGGTCCGCAACGGCATGGGGCGCTCGACCGAACGCCGGCACCCGAAGCTCGAAGACGACGTCACCATCTACGCGGGCGCGACGATCCTCGGCGGAGACACCGTGATCGGCGCAGGCTCGACCATCGGCGGAAACGTATGGCTCACCCACAGTGTGGAAGCCGGCACCACCGTCATGCTCGACAAGCCATCGCTGAAGTTCATCAAGCAGGGCTCGCGAGTCTCCGCGGAAAAACAGCGAGACCCCGAGTATTAGTTAGAGCACATCTCATAACCTCGGCGCGGTGGCTCGGTGCGGATTTGGGGCCGAGGGCGAGGAGCGGAGCCGCAGCTGTACCGGGGTACTGCAAGGTTTCGCGACAACGCCTTGCGGCTCGTCCCCGCGTCCCCACTGTCCTCGTCCTCGAGGGGCCTTTCGAAAAGGCCCCTCACCTGCGGCGACGAAGTCGCCTCCGTTTCACCCGAAACGCTCGCCTTGCTGCTCGTCCCCTCGTCCTCGCGGACCTGATGCGAGAGGGACTACAACTCGGCTTCGAAGGTTTCGAACTGCGACTCGAGCAACCGCTGGAGCTGAGCTCGCTCGCTGCCTTCGAGGAAACTCTGGCACTCCGCCGACGGGGACTCGGTCACCGGCGTGTCCCCTGCGGCTGGAGTGCACGCGTCGACGACGGTGCCGGTGGAGGCGTCCGCCCAGAAGCTCTCGCCAGGCAGGAAGCTGTACTCGATGCTGGCCCGGACCATCTGCTTGAGCTCCAAGTAGTTCAGGTCTTGGTCCATCACGCCCCGGACAAACTCGGCGGCAAGGCTGGACCGTGCGACACCTTGGTCGTCGGTGGCCAGCGACACGGGAACGCCTCGCTCCAAATAGTCGTGCACCGGGTGGGTCGGCCCCGACACCTCGAGGATGATGTCGTTGCTGGCGAAACAGATCTCCACGAGAATCCCGCGGTCCCGGAGCAGATCGAGCAGGCCATCGGCGTCGCTCTCGAACATCACATCGACGCCGTGTCCGACTCGGCGAGTCCCGGCGATCTCGACCGCCTTGCGGATGTGATCTGTCTCGTCGAGTTGGTAGCCATCGGGAACGGACGCTGCAGTGATCTCGCCTGCATGCAACGACAGACGCAGCGGACTGCTGTCGGCGTAGTACTCGCCGAGGTAGCCGAGCATGTCCATCTGGTCGTCGTAGTTGCTCATGGCCGTCGACCCATCTTCGGGCCCGACGAGGTTGAGGCCCACGATGCGCGGCTCGACCATCGCAGCTTCATACGCCGCGACCATCTGCGCGAACACGCCAGAGTCCGTTCCACTGCGAGAGATGTACGCCTGGTAGCGGGTCCGAACCGCACACCCGGGTGCGGCGTCGGCCGTGCCGCAGTCTTGCTCGGCATTGGCGATGTTCTCGCTGTTCTCCGCGTCGTCGGTTAGACGGGCTCGTGCGGCCGCAAACCCAGGGTCGGCCAACAGTGCGGCGTGAAACGATGCGTAGTCCGCTGTCGTGACCGAGCCCCCGCCGAGGTCCGACCACACATTCTGGCCCAGGCTTCGCGCGGTGGAGTTCGAGGTCAGCATCGGCTCGATGTAGAGCAGGTTCTCCGCGGCCGCGCGGCGACGAACGTCGGCCAGCATCCGGCCATGCTGGACTCCCGAGATGGCGCCGAACTTGGAGAACGTCGAGAAGAAGTGGTCCGCACCGCTCTCGCTTGGCGAGGGCACGAAGTCGAGCATCGACCATGCGCGGACGACTTCGAGATAGAAGTCGCGACGGCCGGAGGGGATCGGGACATCGTTGCCATCGCCACAGGCGAGCGAGAGGGCCAAGCTATTCTCTGCGATGCAGAAGTCACCATCCGCTGCGGCCCATCCGAGGAACGTCTCGGCGTAGACCGAGCCAGACAGGTGGTGGTGCAGGTCGCCGCCGAGCGGCATGTCGACCAGGAACTCCCGAACGGCGCCTTCGTCGTCCCGGATCTCCTCCAGCGTGGACGCAGCGTCATCTTCCGCCGCGGCGGCGCACTCCAGCGGTGTCTCGCAGCTCTCTTCGCCCGTCGTTCCTTCACTGCCAGAATCGGCGGAGTCCGTGTCGTCCGTGGTCCCCGAGCCGGTCATCGTCACGCCGGTGCTCGTCTCGGTGGCAACCCCAGAGGTCGGCCCATCCGTCGTGGCGCCCGTGCTCGCGCCGTCCGTGTCGGAGGAACCCCCGCTCGCGGTCTGACAACCCACCAGCGTCAAGCCGGTGAGCACCCATGCCAAGCTTCGACGGACCCGCGCAACATTCATGGCGCGGACACTACCCCAAGTCTTCGGGTCGGCAGATGCGCCGTGATGTGACGTGTCGCGCGCTCAGGACGCCCGTTTGCGCTGACGGATTCGGCCCTGCATCGCCTCGCGCACGATCGCCTTGGCATCGTCGTCGAACCGCCCTTCGAGGACGACCCGCAGGTAGCGGCGCTCCGTCGGATCAGAGGCGACCCAACGCAAGCTACGCCCGCGAAGCCGTCCGAAGTTGAAGACCGGCTCGTTGTCTCGCCAGGCGAAGCGGCGTCCCTGATCGCAGTACGCGTCGTTGTGACTCGATGACAGCTCGTGCAGAGCTTCGATATCGAGCGAGAGGTCGTCGTAGCGATCCAGCTGACCGGCGAAGACTTCGAGCGACGCCACCGTATCGGCGGCCGCTCCGTGCGCGCCCTCGAGTTCCTTGTCTCGGTAGAACCGAAGTGCCGCGGTCAGGTTTCGTGGCTCGCGCCGGTGATAGATGACTTGCGCATCGATGACGCGCTTGTTGGCCAGGTCCATGGACTTGCCCGCTCGAACCAGCTCGGCTTGGACGATGCGAACGTCGTAGCGTCCGATCGCAAACCCGGCGAAGTCGGCGTCGTCGATGGCCGCCAACACTTCGTCGCCGATCACGTCGAACGTGGGGGCCTCTTCGACATCCTCGTTGGAGATGCCATGAATCTCGGTCGCCTCCAGCGGGATGCGGATGCCTGGCTTGACGCGCCAGGTTCGAATGGGCTCGACCCCCTCGCGGCCGACCCGCAAGACGGACAGCTCGACGATGCGATCGCTGAGCGGATCGGTGCCCGTCGCTTCGACGTCGAAGAACACGAGCGGGCGCTCCAGCGTGGATGCGAACGCAGAGAAGCGCTCCCCCAAGGCGGACAGATCAAGTCCGGAATCAGAGAGGGTGGCGTGGGTGGAAACGGATTCGCTGGTCATGCGATCGAGGCGTCGTCCGGAGCGGCACGCGCAGGCGCGGAGAGTCGCATGCTCCGCCGGTCCATGGCAGTCGTTGAAGGAGGCTTACCGCAGGTCACAAAAAGATCGGGACGACTTGGCGGGAATTCGTTGGAAGCGCAGAACGGTGCCTTTGGGGGGTTTGCCCACGTTGGAAGGTTGTTCGGCGGCTGATACGTTCGGAGCATGCGTCGGGCCGGAGCGAGCATTCTCATCCTGTTGGCTGGTTGTGCCCTCGAAGAGCGCGAAGACCCGGGTGCTGAAGACGACGGTGGAGGTCTGACGACCCCATCTTCGATCACGCACAGCGGGAGCGACACCGTCGAGCCCGATGACGAAGACGACGAAACCGGAGAGATCAAGCTCGACGTCGGCGAGGGCGGGAGCGGTGGCCCGCAGGACTGCCAAGAAGGCCAGGACTGCCCCGACGCGTGCGAAGCGATGGAGCACGTGCCTTGCGACGAAGGCACGACCGACGTGTTCGCAGCGATCGGGCTCGGCTGCGAGGGCGAGATTCAGATCACCGGGACCACGCAAGGTGACCCGGGCTCCATCGGGATTCGAACCGGCTTCGGCCCCACCGACACTTGGGCCCCGCGCGAGGGTTCTTCGTATGCCGTCATCGGAAGCGGCTCCGTCGCTGAGCTCGACACCGAGACGCCACCGGGCGACAGCAACGGGGGCCCGACCCACTGCAACGACGACATGCCCGGAAGCCCCGATCCCGGCGGCAGCCTTCCCGCGCCGATCCGCGTCACCGACGTCGCTGGCGACTGCACCACCGATGCAACCCTGCTCGGCTCTGGAGACTGCTCGAGCACGATCGCCGGCCAGTTTAGCCAGGGCGGGGCCGCGTTCGACTATGCCGAGATTCGGGTCATCGCAAATGTGCCCGAGGGCCACAACTCGATCAGCTACGACTTCGCGTTCTTCTCGACCGAGTACCCGGACTACTTCGGAGAGGTCTACAACGATATGTACGTGGGCTGGCTCGAGTCGGAGAGCTGGACCGGCAACATCTCGTTCGATGAAGATGGCGACCCCATCTCGCTCAACGCCGGGTTCCTCGACTTCCGCGACGATGCGGCGACCCTTCCCGAGTTCGGCGGTACCTGCATGAAGCAGCACGCCGGTACCAAGTGGCTGAATTCGACCGCTCCGGTCACTCCCGGCGAACAGATCACCGTCGTGCTGGCCGTCTTCGACCTCGCCGACCCCATCCTCGACAGCTACGTGTTCCTCGACAACTGGCAGTGGGGCTGTGACGGCACCGGTGGTCCGGTGACGACTCCGGTGGGGTAAGGCGACGACCCGGAGGCACGAGGTCGCACGGCGCTAGAACCGGCCGCCCCAGCTCAGGCCTCCACCTCCATGGAGGGTGAGCGGCCGCAGGTATCGAGGCGGGGATTCCGACACCTGCCCGTCGCGATAGCGCTGTGCGGCGTCGACCATGGTGACGGGTTGGGTCAGGATCATGATCTGGCCGACGGTCATGCCGACCGCAGCCTGTCGGATGCCCGAGACCGAGCGATCGAGCCCGACACCCAGCAGGACGCCGACGCCGACGTTGTAGACGATGGCGCCGAGATGAAGCATGAGTGAGCGGCCGAAGGCTTCGGACTTCGCACTGCGGCGCATGCCAGACTCGGCGAGCGCAAGGGCGGTGCATGTCGACTGGCCGGAGCGCAGCGACCGTTCGAGCTGGCGGTGTGAGCGGATCACTTTGGGGATCGACACCGACCGCACAACGACCCCGATCAACGCCGAGCTCGCCCCGACGTAGAGGTCGCGGCGCAGGGGGCCATCGAGTTGGGAGGCCGTCGTGAATAGGGCGAGCGAGGCCGCGCCATACGTCGCGCCCCAGCTGGCCGCCCAGATTCGCGAGCGGTGTGCTCCGGCTCGCATGGACGTGCGGATGAAGTGGAGCCGCTGCTCGGCCGGGATGTGTGCGGTGACGGGACGCGCGTCCAGTGCAGGGTCGATCGGACATGGTGTCGCGGAGGCTGTGCGGGGACACACTGCGAGGCCCAGGATGCCAGCAATGATCGAGGCCCCGTGGACCCGCCTCCGTCGGCCGCTCATCTCGTTGCGAACCTCCCCACCGACCCACGCCGCGCGGCCATCCGTGCTCGCAGCTGCACCGGCCGCACCCACTGCGGTTGCCCGCCCGCAGCGATCGCCCGTTCGTGGGCGCGCACGGCTTCGACCACCACGGTGTTGCACGGGGCCGACGCACCCAGCGTCTGCGCGAGGTCGACAAGCTCCCCGTTGAGATCATCGATCTCGGTCGGGCGGCCGGCTCGCAGATCGGAGAGCGTGCTGGTGACGGCGGAAGGGCCCACCGGCGCGGTGGCCTTCACGAGCCACGTCGGCAGTCGCATCGCCGCCGCCACCCCGCGCGCGCCGAGCGGGCCGACGCGTGCGATGGGTCGCCCCGCAGCTGCCAACAGGCGACGCCCTTCGAGCAGGCATTCGGAGAAACAAGCGCGAGCGTCGGGGTCCGCCAGCATCGCAGCGATGCCAAGACCGGTTGCGCCGCCGATGCCGTTGTTGAGGTTGAGCAACAGCTTCCCGGTCGCCACTGCCTCGATGTCGGCACGGATCTCGGTGGGCAGCCCTGTCCGTCGCAACGCAGAAGCCATCGCCTCGAGCGCCCGGTTGGAGGCTGGCGTCTGCCCCTCGCCAAGGTAGACCTTGCCCGCGACGGTTTCGGTCGTGAGCCCTCGAGGTCCGAGCACGGCGTTGAACCCCACCACAGCGGGGATGACGTGCGAAAGGTGCGTCCGTAGCCTCCCGGGGTTGCGCAGCCCGTTTTGCAGCGAGACAACGGGGACGCCCGGTGGAAGGACCCCTGCAAGGGCTTGGGCCGCCCCCTCGGTGTTGGCAGCCTTGACGCTTACGAGGCAGAGCTCGACATCCGATAGCGCCGCGACATCGCTGGTGAGCACCAAGTCTTCGCCGCGATGGTGTACGCCTCCGCGAGCGTCGACTGCATGCTCGGGAGGCCCAGCAGCGACTCGCTCTGCTCGATCGAGCATGATCACCGGCAGCCCCCCAGCAGAGAGACGAATGCCGACGTGGCCTCCAACCGCGCCCGCCCCGAAGATGCCGACGCGCGGGCGTGTGTACCTGGTCACTCCTTGGCCTCGGCGATCCGGGCTTTGGCGAGCTGAACCGCCGCGTCGTGGGTCGTGATCGACGCCGACTCGGAGAGCGCGACGATCTCATCGACCAGGTCTGCGATGACGCGTGTACGCTCGCAGGACACCGCGAACAGATCGACCTCGCCGTCGCTCTCGAAGCTGTTGACCTCGACCGAGGCCGCGATCACACCGCCGGCATTGAGCACGAAGTCGGGGGCATAGAAAATACCTCGCTCTGCCAAGGCAGCCGCATGCCGTGCTTCGTCCCGGAGCTGGTTGTTGGCGCCGCCTGCAACGACCTTCGCCTTGAGCCGAGGGATCGTGTCGTCGTCGAGCACATCACCCATCGCGCAGGGCGAGAAGACGTCGACATCGAGGTCGTAGATCTCGTCTAGCCCCACCCGGGTGGCCCCGAACTCGTCGACGGCCCGTTGGCACGCGGCCTCGTTGGGATCGCAGACCCACATCTTCGCGCCCACGCGGGCAAGCTCGCGGCCGAGGTGATATCCCACGCCGCCCATGCCCTGAATCGCAACCTCGAGCCCGCTGAGGTCGTCTCGCTTCAGCGCGTGTTTGACCGCAGCCTGCAGTCCGACGAACGTGCCGAAGCCGGTGGCCGGAGATGTGTCGCTGGCACGACCGACCACGAAGTCCGTCTCGCTCGCGATGAGCTCCATATCGGCCGGGGTCGACCCCACATCTTCGGCCACGATGTACTTGCCGCCCAGCCCCTCGATCGCGCGGCCGAATGCTTGCAGTAACGCTGGCGTCTTGTCGGTGCGGGGGTCGGCCAGGATGACACTCTTCGCCCCGCCGCCGGGCAGGTCGGCCAGGGCAAGCTTGTAGCTCATCGCGCGAGACAGACGCAGCACGTCCCGGAGCGCGGCCGCTTCGGTTGGGTAGGGGTGGATCCGACAGCCCCCACCGGCGGTGCCGATCGGCCCGCCCCAGTGGATCGCGATGATCGCTCGCAAGCCCGCGTCGGGGTCACACACGAAGCTGATCATTTCGTGGTCGTCGAAGACGGGGGACTCGAACACTGCCATTGAAAAATGGTGCGGGCGAACGGGAAATGGGAACGCGAAAACTCTGCGGCTGCTAGCCCCGCCGTTCGAGGGTGAGTGAATACTCGAGCGGCTTGGGCAGGCTGCCCGAGGACACCTCGACCTCGACCAACAGCAGCTTGTCGTCTCGGCGGGTCATGGTGTTGTTGCGCTGTCCCTTGGAGCCCACGAAGCTCTGTCGAAGCTGTTCACCGTCGACCGTGACGCGGTATTCGAGCCTGTCGCCCGTCACCCCCACGACTTCGACGCTGGAACCATCGAGCGGCGCGGCGTACTCACGCTCATCAAAGGCCACCGTGAGGGTTTCCCCATCGCGTGTGATCGCCAGTTTTTTGGGCACCGGGTTGCTCGCTTGAAGTCGATCGCGGGCGATGCTTCGAGCGATGATGTTCATGTCGGCTACAACGCCTTCAATCGCCGCGAGCACCGCGTCACGTTCCGCCTGGCCACCGACGTGGGCATACGTCCCGACGAACTGCTCGGCATCTGCTTTTTGGGTGTCTGCGGACCCGCGGGCCGGCTGAGGCGTGTCGGCGGCGACTTCGTGACGCGCCGACGCATCGCACGAAGACAATGCAACCCACGCTGCGAGAAAGCCGAAGCTGGCGTAGGGATGCCTCCGGTCGAACTGAGAAGCGCTCACCAAAACAAGGTAGGTCGTCCTCTCCGGACCGCCACCACCCTACGTCTCGAAACTTCGCGACGGCATCGAGCGAAAAGATTGCCGGGTTCGGCCCACGACCCAAGGCCACAGTGGATTCAAGGAGTCCTCATGAAACTGCAAGTTGATCGAGAGTACGAAGGAGATATCGAGTCTGTGATCGAGCGCCTGCACGGCATGGAGTCACGGCTGCGGACCCGGTACCGGGCAGAGACCGGCTGGACCAACGAGTCCACGATGTCGATTGGTGGTCCTGGAGTGCGCGGGTCGGTCAACGTCGTCGATCAGACGCTGCACGTAGAGCTCGAGCTCAGCGCGGTACTCATTCCTCTTCGTTCCCGAATCGAGAAGCTTCTCGGCAAGGAGCTGGACCGGGTGGCGGTGGCTTGAGATGACACGGGGCCGGAGATTGCTGGTCACCACGGCGCGAATGCCCTACGCGGTCGACGAGATCCGCAAGCTGGGCCGACGTGGTCACACCGTCCACGCCAGCGACACGTTCTGGAACGCACCGGGGCTGCACTCCCGCTGGATCGAGAAGCGACACGTCACCCCTTCGGTTCGTTACGAGACCCCTGCGTTCCTCGATAGCATCGTCGAGATCGTCCGCGACTACGACATCGACGTCGTGTTGCCGATGTTCGAAGAAGTGTTCTACCTGCGGCGCTACGCCGACGTGCTCGCAGATCGGGTCGAGGTCTTCGCCCCCTCCTTCTCGGCACTCGATCGGCTGCACGACAAGATCAAGTTCGTCGAGTTGTGCCGAGAGATCGGCGTGAAGACGCCCGAGACCGTCGTGGCCTACGACGCGGCGCAGCTCAAAGACGCGGTAGGGGCGTTTCCGGAGTACTTCGGCCGGCCCGCGCATTCCCGGGGCGGGGTGTACCTGCTCACCAACACGGGTCCGCTGGCGGGAGTGGTGCCACTGGAGAAGTGCCGTCCAACCGAGAGCAACCCGTGGCTGGTGCAGCCGTTCGTCCGCGGCCTGGACATCTGCACGTTCTCCGTTGCACGCAAAGGCCGGGTCACGGCGCACGCCGCCTACGTCCACCCCAAGACCATCGAGTCGGCCGGAGGAATCGTCTACGAGTCGACCGTCGAGGACGACGCCTTCGCGGCCGTCGAAAAGTTCGTAGAGGCCACCAACTTCGATGGCCAGGTGTCCTTCGACTTCCTGCGGACCGAGTCTGGGCTCAGCGCGGTGGAATGCAATCCGCGCCCCACGGCGGGGCTCACTGTGATGCCGGCAGACATGCTCGACGAGGCGCTGTTCGGGCCGATCTCGGCCAAACCGCGGGTCGCTCCGGCGGGCACACGCCGCCACATCCTCTCGGCACTCGTGCGCGACATGTTCCAGCACTGGCGCGACATTCCCTCGGATTGGCGTGAGCTCATGTCGGGCTCCGAGGACCTCTACGGGACCAAGGGCGACCGCATGCCCGGGCTGTATCAAGTTCTCTCGCTGTCGCACGTCCTTCGCTACCGTCGGCGAACGCCAGCAGCCGACCGAACCCGCAGCGACCTGCTTGCCGGATACTTCTTCGACGTCAGCTGGGACGGCGAGCCGATGCCTCAGCCAACTGCGCACCGGGCAGCAGTGTAGGCGCTGCCTTCGCCTGGTACGCCTGGTGTTGGTCGATCAGGAACGCCGAGACGCCCTCGATGACCGGGGCTGATCTCGGCGACAAGAACACGTCGAACGCGTGCTGGGCTCCACCGATCTCGGCGAAGAGCACGGGCGACTTCGACGTGTCGCGCAAGCGTTCCACGAAGAGCCTCGCGTCTTGCAGAGGCGTCATGGTGTCGCGGTCGCCGTGGATGACGAAGAAGGGCGGCGCACTCGCGTGGACTTGGTCGATCGGTGAGCCGGCGTAAAACTTGTCCGGCTCCTCTTCGAAGAACGCCTTGATCAACACCGGGCCGATGAAGCCGTCCACGTACTTGGCCTTTCGGGCGCCGAGGCGATTGGTGAGGTCGAGTACGGCGTACAGCGGCACGCAGGCCTGCACGCTTGTGTCCGCGGACTCGAACTGCGGCTGGTATTCGGGCCGATTCGCGGTCAGGGCGAGCAGCGCAGCCAAATGGCCTCCCGCCGACCCGCCCGTCACGGCGATGAAGTTTGGGTCTACGCCGAAATCCTCGGCGTGTTCACGGATCCACGCAAGGGCGGCCTTGAGGTCGACGAGCTGATCGGGGAACGTCGCGCCGGGGCTCAAGCGGTAGTTGACGTTGAACCCAACCCAACCTTGCTGGCACAGGTGCACGAGCAGCGGAATGCCCTGTTCGCGCTTGTCGCCCATCACCCAGGCGCCGCCGTGGATCTGCACGATTGCGGGGCGAAGCTGAGCGCGACCATCGGGGGTGTACACGTCGAGCTTGAGCTCGCGCCCTGCCACGCGCCGATACACGATGTCCTTGCTGCGACGGGCCCGCGCCTCGGCGACGGGGAACGGGATCAGGAGGCTTCGCCACGGAAAGCGGTGTGCTGGCTCGGGAACCGCAGCCTGTGCCAGCGCCCGGTGCACGACCCCGCGGGCTTGCCGGCCTTCGATGATCAGCAGGACAAGGCCGCCCCAGGACACCACACTCAGCCCCAATCCCGCCCAACCAGGCCACGCCTCCATCGCGCCGGCTTCCCAGAAGAACCAGGTCGCGAGGGCCTGCCACGCGAGGTGGTGGGCGGCGAGCTCCATCGTCAGCCACGAGAACAGAAAGCTCGGGACGAAGAGACGCCGGTGATCGCCCATCGGCCAGAACGCGTTCACCGTGAAGGCGGCGCCCACGGAGGTCACGACGAGGAAGATCCAAGAAATCAAGGTTGGGCCCCTGGAGGTCGCGCGGAGCGACCAAACCAAGTTGCGCACGATGCAGCGAATGGCAACGCGCAACCCTTGCGACCCCCGGATGCTCGGAATCCGGATCCGTCGGCAGTGGCGCATCTTGGCTGAGGCACCAGCCTCGCACTCGGCGCGATCTCACGCACGTCCGCAGGTTGTTCTCCAATGTGTTCGGTCCGCACAATCGACGATCGCGGACTTGGTTTCTCCCTTGCCAGCGGGGCATGAGATCTCGGTGGGCTTCGAGATGTTCTCGATGTGTAAACGGCACCAGACCGCTGGCGGCGACGAGCGACACGTCGGGCGTCGAGCCTTGCTCCACCTGTCCGGCGAATCGCTCCACCTGAACCGGGCCTTTTTTCAGGTCCCCGTGGCTGACCGTCGCGTCGATGCCGGCGGCCCGCGCAGATTGAGGCAACGAGGCCACCCCCGCGGCACATCCGAGGAAGAGAAGCGTACCCGCAGCACGTGTCAGGACGTCCATGTCGCCGGTCCCAACCCGCGAGCGTGCCCGGTACCTCATCTCGAGATGCGGCCGGCCCAGAAAATCGACTGCGAAGAAGCGCGGAGTTGCTCGCTCAGGGCGGCAGCGTCGCCGAGCAGCTCTAGCCGAAGCCTCGCCAAGGGTGCGGCTCGAGGCCAGGACGAGGCTCGCCACGCCGTCGTTGCCGCGCAACTTCCGAGTCCTAGGAATCGACCCTCTCTCCCAGCCATCGCTGCGCGTGCTCGTACGTCCGCGTGTACGCGAGCGGCCCCAGCTCGAGCCGGAACGGGGTGACCTTCGGTAGATCCGGCGTGACGAGCATCAGCGAGTCCGCGCCCGGAACCTCCGCGGGAACGGGCGCGGGCGCCCCCCACTTCACCTTGCGGCGGGATGGAAGGAAGTGCAGCAACACCCTGTGATCCCCATCATCGAGCGCCGAGAACCCGCTGCGATCCGACACGCCGCCATCCACCAGCAGCCGGCCTTCCGAAACCACCGGCCGAAACATCACCGGCACCGTGCACGAGGCCACAATCGCCTCCCCCAACAGTCCCTCGCTCAGCGCCAACGGTTTGCGGCGCAGCACGTCATGCACGACCGGGGAGAAGCGTAGCGGGGTCTGCTCGATGCGCTCGATACCAAGGCGGGAGAGCAGGAGCCCGAGGTGGTCGCGGAATTTCTTGCCCCGCAGCAGCCCCCCCAGCGGAAGGCCCGGATCCCAGAAGTCCTCGCGCCGCAGCGAGACCAGCTCGTCGGCGAGCGTCCCGGCATCCATGCCGCTGGACCACAACCCTCCCGCCAAAGACCCCGCGGAACACCCGATGACCCGTTGTGGCCGCAGCCCATAGTCCTCGAGCGCGCGCAACAGTCCGGTGTGAGAGAAGAAGCCGAAGAAGCCCGCGCTGAGCATCAGCGTGAAGGGCGACTCCTCGAGCCAGGCGGCGCGCTGCATCGCCCGGGTCTACCACGCGGCGTCATGCCAAGGCGGCCAACACCCGGCTCACGCCCACGTCGAACGTCCCTTGGTCGATGCGCCCGGCTCGATGCAGCTCGAACAGAGCGAGCAGCGCCGCCGCTCCGATCGCGCTCGCGTCCGCACCGTCTTCCCGCGCGGCGCGAACGAGCGGATGGAGGCCGCCCAAGCGTACCCGCGCCAACCCCTCGTCGTCGCGAAGCAGACTCCAGGAGACGCGAGAGACCTCGACGACCGGCGCCCGTCCCAGCGCGAACCGAAGGGTCGCCGCCAACCGATCCGAGCCGAGCACCGGCGAGACTCTGTGAGTCACGCCCGCCGTCTCGAGGACCGACGGCATCGAGTCGACGAAGTCCTGCAGTGCACGAGCGCGGTTCGAACCGGGGACGGCGAGCAGCATCACCCGCCGGGCCGTCTCGACGAGCCCATCCGCGGTGGCGTAGAGCAACCGAGCCAGCGCAGGCTCCGAGACCTGTCCTTGCAGCCAAACGCGGCCGGACACGGATCGGTAGGGCGCAGGCAGCACGAACGTCCGGTTGCGCAATCCGTCCGCCCACAGCTCGACCCCCGGCGGAGCGTCTCCCACGGTCAGGGCACCGACCGCCATCGGGTCGGCGACGGGCTGCCGCAGCCACACCCGCCGCGGGGCCTTGGGCGGTGCCGGCACTCGGCGGACGCGGACCCCAGCAGGAGCCGCGAACGCGCCCGAGCTCAGAATCCCCAGCTCCACCAACGCGTCGGCGACCGCCGGCTCCGCCTCGATGACCCGATGCGGAAGCTCCCGGTGCCCCGCCCCACTGGGTAGCACCCCCGTGTGCGCCCCAAGAGCCACGACCTGCTCCAGCGACACCGGACCGCGCGGCATTGCCGAGTGCGGGTCGTACGCGACCAGCAGCGGTACCGACTCCAGGCCGTGCGTGGCCTCCTCCCGCATGCGCGCCCAGAGCAGGTGGGCGAGCAACGCCATGCGGGCGCGCCGCCGCGATCGACCATGGGCAGCGAGGTCGGCCGTCAACTCCGCGACGCGTGTGGCCGTGAGACGAACGTGACTCTGACTCGCAAGCGGACCCGGTCGCAGCTGGGCTTCGGCGACCATCGGCATCCGCCACACTCCCCAGTCCCCCACCAGCTTCTTCAGCACGCTCGCGCCCCCACCTGTGAGTTCCCACGGCGCCCATGCTGGGTCCGAGGACTCCAGCGTATGCCACCGCTCGCCCGGTTGGCCGACCACGATGCCGCCGACATCCCGCAGTCGTTTGAGCGCATCGACCCCCGAATAGGGCGTGCCGTCTGCCCCGTGCGCAACAGTCGTGCTCAGCAGCGGCTCGTTGCGCCACGCCAGCATCACCCCCGCCCCGTGCGGCACGTAGCGAAGCGCGATGTCCAAAGGACCGAGTTGCTCCCAGCGATGCTTGATCCACGGAGCACGGGCCCGTGAGACCTCATCCGGTAGCCCACGCAGCGCCGCTTCGGTGATCGATTCGGTGCTCGCGCGCGCCAGCTCGCAAGCCGCCGCCGCAACCTCCCCGGCCTGCTCGATGCTCACCGCGCTGTCCGAGATTTCCGCGATCACCGTGACGCCCGGCAACTCCAGCGCTTCCCCCTCGAGCACCAGCCGGCCGAACCCATGGACCTGGACGACGCCTCGGGTCGCGATCGCGTGGCGGTGGATGTAGCCCCGCACGACCGCCGACGCGGCCTCACCCAAGGGCACCGGTCCCACGCTGCCCGCCTCGAGCGCGACCACGTCCACGCGGTCCTGTAGCTCGCCACGAGCCAGCGGTGACGCGGGGATGAAGCGCGCCCCCGTGTGCTCGCGAAGCCAGGCCAGCTGCGGTGGGGAAAGCGATTCCACTGCCCACAGCTCTCCTCGCTCGGCTTCCACGCGATGCGGCCACGCGAAGACGACCTCGTCGGTGTCGCGAAGGGTCTCCACCGCTCGTCGATGGCCGCGGCCATCGACGATGGTCTTCGGAATCTCCGCCGCCCCCGGCTGCAACGCCGCGTGAAGCCACGCCACGACTTCGTGCCAGGCGTCATCGATGTGCGGGCGCCGTCCGTCCGCGTCGAGCCCGATCTTCGGCGCCTCGAGGTCCCCGTGCAGCGATTCACCCGCCGGACCGGTGACCTCCGAAAGCGAAGCTACGCGCACGCCGTCGCGGCGCAGATGGAGGCCCCCCTCCTGCGCCGCCCACCACCGCCCCGCCGAGCCAAAGTCCTGCGCCTCGTGTGGGTCGAGCCCCTGCACCACGAGCCCATCGGCCAACGCCTCCGGCTCGACGACACGTCCCAGGTCTTCGGACCATCGCTCGGAGATCTGATCCAGCGGTGCGTTGCGCCCGGTCCATCGCGCCCAGATCGCCGCAACCCCTCGAGACTGATGGGACACCCGCAGCGAGAGACCGCCATCCTCCACCTCGCTGCTCACCCGCTGGACCTCGTACGGGTCCCGTCCGGCAGAGATCCCCGCAGACCAAGTCCATCGCCGTGCCTCCGCCGGGGTGTGGAGTTCGACCCAGCGCGGCTCACCCGCCAGCGCTCCGTTGATCGCACTGCCCACGAGGAACCGCCAGCGCTGGGCCGTGGGCGCGAGGACATCATCGCGGAGCGAAGCATCGAGCAGCCCGGACAGCTCCGGCCATTCCCACCCTGGCGCTTCGAAGCGCAGGTCGAGTTGCAGCGTCGTGTGTCCGTCGACGTCGTGCGTACGAACTCGCGCCACAACCCGGGGCGAGACGTACAGCCCGGAGCGAAGCAGCCACGTCGCAAACAGCCAGGGCTCGCTCGTGCGCCGCATCGCGAGCACGCCGGCTTCGACCGATGCCGTGAACTCGCGCACAGGAGCCCACTCGCCGCTCGCCAACGAGGCCGCATCGACGCATGCGTCCAGGGCGTTCATGACAGCGCCTTCCATCGGTCGAGCAGCGCGTCCGCGTCCGAGTCCCCGCGCGCGAGGATGGCGGTGGCCAGACCCAGCGCGGCCATCTGAGGCCGAACAAGAGCCGTCGAGACAGCCTGACGCACGATCGGGTGGGCCGCCCGAAGCCACAACACACGACCCCCCAGGGACTGGGCGCTCCACGCTGCGCCCGTGACCACCCCCGTGTTCGTCACCGCCACACCGCCCAGGACCGCCGGCTCCGCATCCTGCAGCTCACACCACTGCAATCCCTTCAGCGGTGCGAAGTCGCGGACCAGCCCCAAGGTCAACTGGGCCAGCGCCGCCGGTGTCTCGAGAGACGAGGCGTGACTGACCGTTTGGGACAGGGGCTTCGTCACCAGCCCGAAACGACTCAGCAGCGCCTCCAGCCACGGTCGGTCGATATCCCACCGCCCCTGCAGCACCGGGATCCCAGAGCGAAGCGCGAGCAGCCTCGTGTCGAGCGCGCCATCGTCGGTGACCGCCACCAATCCGAGCCCGGCCCGCGCACGGAGCGTGCTCGGTGACACCGTCGAGCCCGTCGCGAGTCGAAGCACCTGCCGCGCCCCCAGGTCCTCGAGTGCGTCCGACTCCAGCTGCAGGTGCGCATGCAAATGAGAGTAGGCGTCAGCGTTCCCCCTGTCCCAACGGCCCTGCCCCGCCGTTTCGACCGTACGCTGCACCAACGCCTCACGGAGCCGAGCCACCCCAGAGCGCAGCTCGAGCTCCAACCCGTCGCGATCCGCATCGCGGGCAACACCATCCCTCGCCAGGCCTGTTTGAAGCCGCGGTGAGTCCAAACGCACGACCAGATGCTGCGTGGTCGCCAGCCCAACCGCCTCGGTGAGTTCCGGCAGCAGCTCCGCGGTCCGCCCGGTTTCGAGGACCAAGCCGCGACGTAGAAGGATGGTCTGTGGGTCGGGACCGAAGCCGAGCTGGGCCCGGCTTGGGCCCTGAGACCACGAGACATCGGCGGCGACGTCTTCGAGTTCGAATGGCTCGGAGATCTCGACCGGTCCGGTGTCCTCTTCGATGTCCTCGAACGAAATCTCCATCGGCACGAACCGGCACCATCGACGCAACGCGTCCAAAACGGCTTCGGCGATCGCACGCCGCTGCGATGGGTCACCACGACGGAACATCCGGATCGTCGTCCCCTCCAGCGGCATGTCGACCGGACGCTTCTCGAACCGACGGTCCTCGCGAAACAGCAGCTCCCATGCCTGGCCCTGCCGCCCCGTCTGGACGAGCACGCGCTCGGGCTCCCAGGCGAACACGCTCACAAAGCCGATCCCAAACCCGCCCGCCATGGTGCGGTCATCGGTCTTCGAGGTCCCGAACAGCCGGGTCAACTCTCCGTCGATGATCTCCTCGTCCATGCCCGCGCCGCTGTCGGTCACGACAAGCTCAAACACGACCTGCCCACCATCATCTCCACGGTGCTGGTGCAGCTCGACCTCGAGCAGGTTGCTGCCCGCGTCCATCGCGTTTTGAACCAGCTCGCGCAGGAAGTCGTACGGCGACGCAAACTGGCCGACGAGGCGCTCGAGCAGCGCTTGGGTCCTACCACTCAAGGGGCCACTCAAAGGGTCACTCAAGGCTGGAGCAGCGCCTGGAGGTCTTCGTCGTCCTCGGCGAGATCCGCGATCGTCTGCCCGATGAGCTGGGACCCGATGAGCTGAGAAGGGATCGCTTCGCTCTTACCGCGGCGCACCGCCCACCGCTTGCGCGACTGGTAGCGGCCGGTACCGGTCGGGTCGCCCTTGACCAGCAGACAGTGGTCAAAGCCCTTGCTGGGCTTGCACGACTCGAAGCGCAGCCGCGCCTTGGAGCCATCTTGCAGGAAGACAAGATCGGCGCCGCCCGAACGAGGCGACCACGTGAACACATCGTGCACGCCGCGATACAGCGAACCGGTGAGGAACGCGCCGATGTACTTGCCGTCCTTGGCCTTGGTGGCAAGGAAGGCGCTGATCGGTTGCTTGGGGCTGGTGGGGACCGCGGAGATCCACAGCCGCTCCGCCGCCGTTGCCTCGTCCTTGCTCCCACATCCGGCGAAGCCGAATGCGACCAGACTCACGAAAATGGTGCGGGCAACGCTGCGGCTCATGCCACTACGTTGACAGCTGCAGAGACACCCAGCAACCCGACCTCTGGAGGAGTCGCCGCGCAGAACGTTGCGACTCACCGCTGTGCGGGGTACTGAGTCTGCAAACCGGCCAGGAGCCCTACGACGATGACGAAATACCGTTTCACTCCGCAGACTTACCGGGGCTTCGCGCTCGCCTCGCTCGCCGCATTCGCGCTGGTGACGGGATGCGATGAGGACCAATCCGCCGAGGGTCCTCCGAAGTCGGCCGTACCGCGCACCTACGGAGATGCTCCGGCAGCGGGCACCCCGGCGGCTCCCCAAGTCAACCCGGAGGCCGTCCTTGTCGCCGCAAGGCCACTGTTCGGCGCGCTGGATCCCGAGGCCAAGAATGAGGCCAACCCGTGGACGGCGCCCAAAGCCGACCTTGGTCGGATGCTCTACTACGAGACCCGGCTCTCGAAGAACCACGACCTGTCCTGCAACTCGTGCCACGACCTCGAGAAGTTCGGCGTCGACGTTCGAGAGACAGGCGGCAAGCGAGCCAAGACTTCCCAGGGGCACAAGAAAGCCTTTGGCGACCGCAACTCGCCCACCGTCTACAACGCGGCGTTCCACCTCGCGCAGTTTTGGGACGGACGCGCTGCCGACGTCGAGGAGCAGGCAAAGGGTCCGATCCTCAACCCCGTCGAGATGGCGATGCCCGACGAAGCCACGGTCGTCGCGACGCTGAAGTCGATCCCTGGTTACGTAGAGGCGTTCAAGACCGCGTTCCCAGACAGCGCAGACGCGGTCACCTACGACAACATGGCCAAGGCGATCGGCGTGTTCGAGCGCAAGCTGGTCACGCCCAGCAAGTTCGACGCGTTCATCGCCGGTGATGCGGCGGCCCTGACCGACGCCGAAGCCGCCGGTCTCAAGACGTTCATGGACGTCGGCTGCACGCAGTGCCACACAGGGGCTCTCCTCGGAGGAAACCAGTTCCAGAAGCTGGGCTCGGTGAAGCCGTGGCCCAATGCCAAGGACGAAGGCCGCTTCGCCCTCACGAAGTCGGCGCCGGACAAGTTCTCCTTCAAGGTCCCCTCGTTGCGCAACATCACCGAGACCGGCCCCTACCTGCACGACGGCTCGATCGACAGCCTCGAGGTCATGGTCCAGAAGATGGCCGAGCATCAGCTCGCCAAGGGCTCGCTGACTGCGGAGGAAACCCAGTCGATCATGACGTTCCTCGGCACCCTCACGGGGACGGTCGACGCGGCATATATCAAGCCACCGACGTTGCCCGAGAGCGGCCCCGACACACCGGCTCCCGACGCCAGCTAACAGCCCTCCACAATTTGCACCGCTGTGCCCATGCGCAGGCGGTTGCCGATAGGTACGAGAAGGTGCGCTCGGGAACGTCCGCATGCTAAATTTCGCGGTGATGCGGACCGGACTTCCAATTGTCGTCGCAGCCTTGTCGTGCGCGCTTGTACCGGGCTGTAACGAGCCCGACGAGGCCACGCAGGGCGGCCAGCAGACCAAGTCCATCGGTCCCGAGGGGGGCGTACTCGAAGCGGGCGCCCTGCGCATCACGATCCCGCCCGGGGCGCTCGCCGCTCTCACGGAGTTCACCGTGACGGCCACTGCCGACGGCCCCCCCGCACTTGGCGCCAGCTACGCGGTCCGCCCACAAACATCCCTGGGGACGGATGCGGTGCTCGAGTACACGTTCACGGCGGCCGAGGTCAACGGACGCGATGCCAATCAGCTCGTCATCGGGCGCGACATCGGCGGCTCGTACGCCGCACTCACGCGCACGAACATCGACTTCGAGGCGCAGGTCGTCACGTGCACCGACGACACCCTGGCCGCTCACTATGGGCTCATCGTGTCGTCGAGCATTCCGGGCACATCCGACACCGACGCAACGGAGACCGACACCGACCCGGGCACCGGCTCGGTGACGGACGGCGAAAGCTCGACCTCGGCGACACCCACGTCGACGGACACCACCGCCGAAACCGACACCGACTCAACCTCCACGACGGGCACCGAGACCACCGACGACCCGACCACGGGTCCCGGTGAGTGTGGAGATGGAAGCGTCAACACGGGCGAAGTCTGCTTCATCGAAGGCCTCTCGTTCGACGCACCCGCCGGACCTCGGGCCGTGCTCGCCCAGGACATCGACGGTGACGGCAACGCCGACCTGATCGTCGCCGGCGGAGTCGACAACGAGGTGGGCGTTCGTGTCGGAAATGGAACCGGCATCCTGATCGCCGACGCGTCCTACCCGGTCGGAACCAACCCGTCCTCGTTGGCGCTGGTCGACCTCGACGGAGCTGGGAGCCTCGACCTGGTCGTCACGCTCCAGGGAGATCAGGCAGTGGGCGTACTCCTCGGGGTGGACGACGGCACGTTTGGCGAGGTCACCACGTACGACGCCGGCGGCAACGGGCCGCTGCATGTCAGCTTCGCCGACGTCAACGAGGACACGTTCCTCGACGCCGTGATCGCCAAGACCAGCGCAGGCGTTTCCTTGCTTCCCGGCGACGGCACCGGCGCCTTCGGAGCCGGGACCGTGGTCGACATGGGTGGCGCCGCACCTGACGTGTTTGCCGGAGACTTCTCCGGTGACGACAACATCGACATCGTCGGCATCGTCGGCAGTGACGTGGTCTTGGTCGCGGGCAACGGCGCGGGGCTGTTTGGCCCGCCGGCGACAACTCCGATCGGCGCGGCCGCAACAGCATTCACCGTCGCCGACATCAACGGTGACATGAATGGCGACGCCGCCGTCACGACCGAAGGACTTGTCACCATCGCCCTGGGCAATGGAGTTGGAGGATTCGGCGGAGGCGTTCCGTTCGCTGTCGGTGCCGGGTCGGTCGCGATTACGGCCGCCGACATCAACGCGGATGATGAGCTCGACCTGATCACGGTCGACGCCACCGACGAAACCGTGACCATCTTGGTCGGCAACGGACTCGGTGCCTTTGACGAGACCTTCACGTTTGCGGTCGGCAGCGCTCCCAGTGCTGTGGCGGTCGCAGACTTCAACGGCGATGGCGTCGGGGACATCGCCGTCACCAACACCGACGACGACAACACGACCGTGCTGTTGTCCTCGCCGTAGGAGTTGTCGTCGCAGGGGGCTTTCGGAAGCCCCCTCACGATAGGCGCGCCCCCTCCTGCGTTGGCGGGCGCCGGGGACTACAGGCGCTTGAGGTTGGCGCGATAGGCGTCCTTCTCGGACGCCTCCGCGAGCGCGATCGCCTGCTCGTAGGCCTTGCGGGCCCCGGTCTTGTCGCCGAATCGCAGCAGGCAGTGCCCCTGGATCTCGTGCGCGCCGGGGTTGTTCTTGTCCAGCTCGAGCGCTGTCTTCGCGCTCTCGCGTGCGCTCGAGGCTTCGTTCGCGGCCAGCTCGGTCCGGGCTCGAATCGTCCACGCGTCGGCGTGATAGGCCACGCGATCGGTCAGCTCCCGGGCAACACGAAGCGCAACCGCGTCCTTCTTTCGACGGGTCCACAGACGCGTGGTGAGGGCAGCTGCGTCGAGGAGCTCTGCGGTGGTCACAGATTCGGCGCCAAGCAATGCAGTCCAAGCGGAACGCGCCATCGGTGCCGCCTGAACCGTTCGTCCCACCCGGGCCGAGATCTTCGCCCGCGCCAACCGAAGCAGCCCGACATCGTCCGGGGCAACCGTCGCGACGGCACGCCGAGCCACAGCCTCCGCTCCCTTGCGGTCAAACTGCTTGAGCAGGGTCATGGCGAGCAGCACATGCGCATCGGTGTCGGCGGGTCGCTCGGCGATCAGCGCTTCGAGTTCGGCCTGAGCCTTGGCCAGAGACTCCTTGGAACCCAACCGCAGCTCGATTCGCGCCCGCTCCTTGCGAAGCGAGGCAGCGTCCGCGCCCGCGTCTTCGGCCGACTTCAGAAGCGCTTCGACCCTCTTGTCATCGAGCGGACCGCTCCCTTCGATCAGCATTCGGGCGTGGCGCAGCATGAACGGCCACGGGACGCCAACCTCGTCCCGAAGCTTGTCCATACGCTCGAGTGCCTCACGCGGGTACCCGAGGTCAGCCAGGTAGGCCGCCAACGCGATGCGGTAGCGCGGGAGATGGGGATTGGTCTCGGAGGCGGAACGCAACAGTTCGAGCGCCTTCTCCTCCGCCTCCGGATCCTTCATTCGGCGCCGGTGCCAAATGCCACTGAGGAGAAACTCCGCTTCCGCCGGTGCGGACTCTCGGTCCACGGCTTTCTCGAGCGCCCGCTTGGCCCTCTTGTCGCTCCTGGCGTCTCCATCTTGAAGCAAGTGCGCCTCGCCCAGGCCTGTGAACGCCCGCGGAGCATGGGCCTCTTGCTCGGCGAGGGCTTCGAGACGACGAAGGGCCAGGGCCTTGTCTCCGAGGCGAAGCTCGACGCGAGCTGCGGCTACCTCGAGGTCATGTCGTCCCGGCAGCAGCTTCCCAGCCCGGTCGACCCATGGTTTGGCCTCTTCCCAGCGCCCCTGCTCGACCAACGCCAACGCCTGAAGCAGACCGACCCATGGATGCGCTTGCGGGGCTTTTTCAAGCTCCGACAAGGCCGTCATGACGTCGCCACCGATCAAAGTCGCCCACGCTCGGTAGATCGCCTTCTCGTCCTCGCCGAACGCGGAGATGTCGAGCCACTCCTCGTAGCGGCTCGTGTCGCCGGCATCCAGCGCAGTCTGAACCGCGAGCCGACGCGCGAGCATGTTCCATGCAGACAGGTTGGGCCAAGCCTCGTCCAAGCGCTCGAGGGCCTCATCAGGCTCCCCTTCTGCGACGTGCGCGACGGCCCGGGACAGCGCAGCGTGGGCGCGGTCTCGCGGAGAGAGAGCTGCGGGTGACATCGCGAGCAGCTGGTCGGCCACGCTCGCGACCCCGCCGAGTTCTTGATGCAGATGGGCGTTGAACAGCGCCTCGTCCGCGGCCAATCCGTAGTGCGACCGAGCCTGCCCTCTTGCGGCGGACAGCATGTCGAGCGCGGGCTCGCTCTGCCCCGAAAGCAGAAGCAGGTAGGCGTGGACACGGCGAAGGGATGTGCCTGCGTCACCGGCTTCGACCTGGGTACCGAGGACCTCCAGCGTCGCGGCCAGCCCCTCGGGGTCCGCCTCGGCCCGCGCTGCCGCAACCATTCCGCGCAACCAGGTGAGCTCGAGCAACTCGAAGGTGGACGCCGATTCGCCAAGGTCGAGTTCGAGTGCCTGGGCAGCGCCGTCGATGTCTCCGGCAGCAAAGGCCAACATGCCCTCACCAATCGTCTTGGCCGGCGAGGGCGGGAGCGCGCCGACAGCCGCGTCGGCCGCGGCTGGGTCGCTCCCAAACTCGGCCCACAAATGCGCGCGCATCAGGCCCCGGGCGCCTTGCAACGGAGCGTGATCGGGGTGGCGCTGCAGACCCAGTTCGGCGAGTTCGACGGCACCCACGAGGTCCGCGACCGTGCCCTGGACGTACTGAACCTCGACCCGCTCGATGACGTTGTCTCGGTCCCGCTGATCCGCGAGGTGCTTGATGCCGAAGCCGGTCAGCAGCAGCACCGTGCCCAGCGCAGTAATCTGCGCCGCACGCTTGAGGATACGTCGCCGGTTCTGCCGCTGCATGTCGCCGATCAGGTCACCGCTGGTCGCGGGGACCGTGAACGACGACCGATCATTGCGGCGCGGGCTCATGGCGGCCAAAGATACGATCGTATCGTCGCCGACACACGCTCATCGAAGCGCGACAGGCTCGGCCGCCTTCGCTTCTTTCCGCTTGCGCCGCTTGGACTTCTCGTACTTGTTCTTCTCGCCGATCTTGTGTTCTTTCCGATACGCCTCCAGCCCAGGAAGGTAGGGATGGGGGTCTTCGGCGGCCTCGGCGAAGATACTCAGGGGTGTCCCCCCGGAGCGACGCTCATCGACGAGAACGAATGAACCGTCATTGAATTGCCACAGCTGGTCCACAAAGGTGCGCTCGACCACGAGATCGCGGTCGGTGTGCCAGACGATCTCCGCCCGGCTCGCGGCGACACCGCGCTCCCGGTCGAGGTCGAGCCGAGTCACTTCGTACTCGACGACGACCAGCTTGTCCTCCGTGATGTCGTACCGGTCGAGGAACTGCTGCTTGGATTGCGGCGGCACGTACTCGACGGCGTGGTCGATGTCCCCCCAGCGAAGCGCGCGGTTGTAGGCGGTCGTCGTGTCCCGGATCTTCGAGGCCATGCCATCGCCGGTCATGCAGCCCGAGGCGAGGGTGAGCAACGCGAGAACGCAGGCGGAACGCAGCATGCCCGGACGCTAGCGTGGCGCGTGGCACCGGCCAAAAAACGCGCGGGTCACTGCGGCTTGTGGCCACGGACGACACGCTCGATCTGCCCGTAGTCCTTCCGCGCAGCGACCCCCACAAAGCCAGCCTCCTGCATCAGATCCTGTACGGCCTGCGATTGGTCGTGGCCGAGCTCCAAATACAGCCCCGCCCCGGGCGCGAGAGCCTCGGTTGCGGCGGTGACCAGTTTGCGGATGAGGTCCAGTCCATCCGGACCACCGTCGAGGGCGAGACGGGGCTCCCACCGTGCGACCTCCGGCTGGAGAGCATCGAGCTCGGCAGATGGGATGTACGGGAGATTGGACGCGATCGCCGCCCAGCCACCGTCAGGCCGCGGAACGTTGGCCAGGAGGTCCGAGTGGAGGAAGTCGACCACGAGTTCGGCCGTGCTCGCGTTCCTCGCTGCGAGCGCAAGCGCGTCTTCGCTGATGTCGCAGGCGGTCACCTTGGCCTTGGGGCGCGCCTTCGCAATCGCCAGCGCCACCGCACCCGACCCCGTCCCGACGTCGAGGACCATCGCACCCTCCGACGCATCCCCAGGAAGCTCTTCGAGCAGCCAATCGACGAGGTGCTCGGTGTCCGGACGGGGAACCAGAACTCGGCTGTCGACCTCGAGTTCGAGGTCGAGGGCATGGAATCCTCGCCGTCCAAGGAGGTATGCGACGGGCTCCCGAGCGAGCCGACGTTTCACCCACCCCCGGAAGATGCTCTTGGCCTCAGCGGAGACGGCGTCGTCATGCCGGACGTACAGCGACATGCGATCGCAGCCCATCGCGGCGGACAGCAAGTACTCGACGTCGGTGCGAGCGCCATCGATGCCGGCCTTCGTGAACCGATCCTGCGTCCACTTCATGAGTTCGCGCACCGTCCAGATCGGATCCCGCGCTGGCGCCGAACCTCCATGTCCGCCGTTGGGCCGGGAGCCGCCGGGTTGCGATGCAGACGCACGATCCTCGGGTTTCCACATGGTGCGGGCGATTTCGTTCAACGCTGTTCCAACCGGCAAAAACCGGCCTTCTGGGGCGAAGGACGTCCTCCGCCCGGGATTAGCACATTTTCCTACTTGGACGGAGCAGCCTCGACACGTACCGTGGATCGCCACAGGCCCAACCCGGAACTTGGGTCGCAATTCCTCGTCATGTCTCGTCCTCGCTTCAGCACTGGTGGTCTCCTCTGGGCCGCGTTCGCAGTCATCGCGCTGTGCGGGCTGGGCGTGCCCACGGTTGCGGATGCCGGGGATTCGCTGGCGAACTCGGAGCCCCGGCCCCCGCTCGTCGTGGTTCGAACCGTCGGACCCGTCCCCGACGCGGATGCTCGGCTCGCATGCAGGGCCCTACTCGCGCAGCTCCAGGTCCGCTGTGAAGTCCGCGCGGGTCGACCCACCGACGTGTTGGCATCCGCGTTCGACGCAAGGCGCGCTCAGCTCGACGCCCGCAAAGGGCTCGAGCTGCTGTTTCGCGACCGAGCTGCGGACGCCCTCATCGAGATCGATCTCACCGGCGACGACATCTTCGAAGAAGGAAAACCGTTCGTGTTTGGCCTCGCTAGCCTCTCGGACCGAATCGCCATCATCTCCACCGCCCGGCTTCAATCGAGCGATGAGAGTCTGTACGCCGACCGGCTCACCAAGCTCGTGATGCACGAAGCGGGGCACACCTTTGGCCTCCATCACCACGCCGACGACGACTGCGTGATGCGACGAGATCCGTCGGTTGTCTCACTCGACGACGCTCCGACAACCCCGTGCCGCAGGTGTCGCACCAAGCTCCAGCGTCGATCCCGCACCCTGGCGCGCCCCGGACAGCTGGCACTCGACCGCGCCCGCGGCCTCCTCGTCCGACGGGACCCCGACACCGCCCGCCAACTCTTGCTGGGGACGGTGTGGGCCGGCGAGTACAGCTCGGCGGTGCTGCACGAGTTCGGCATTGCGTTCCAGAAGTCGGGCCAGCTCGACGACGCGATCGGCATTTTTCAGTTCCTGGTCGAAGAGTCGCCTAACCACGCCCGAGGACACGTCAGCCTCGGAGTTGCGCTACAGGCGCGGGCCGATACCGGGGATCGTGCGAACGCCATCGCGCACTTCAAGCGAGCTCTCGAGCTGCGCCCCGAGTGGACCACGGTGGCCGCCCACCTCGCGGCCCTCGAGAGCCGGACTGGGTAGATCGCCCATCCGTCGTCCCCGTCCTCCCCGTCCTCCCCGTCCTCCGATGGTGGTGCAGCGGCGGACACCGACGGGCCGTACCGAGCGGCTTGGGCGTCGAGAACATCACCTCGAAGGCAGCGCAGCATCGACCCACGTGTCGACTGTGGCGAGCGCGTCGGCATCGGCGCTGGCCACGTTGCCGCGCGTCTTGCCCTCGGGATCGAGCACGAAGACCGCCGGCAGCTTCGCCACCCCCAACCTCAGCGCGAGCGCGCCGTCGGGATCCCACCCGAGCAGGAAGGGCGGAGGGTCGCGGTCCCACTCGGCCTTGAGGTGCTCGGGGTCGGCATCGTTGGCCACAGCGACGACAACCAAACGCTCACGCCCGACCTCCCCGAGCCGGGTCTCGAAGTGCGAGCGAAACCCGGACCACCCGGGTCGGTCCGAAGAGGACAGCATCAACACGACGACCTTGCCGCGCAAGTCCGCCAGCGCCTCCGACTCTCCGGAGATCAGCGGAACCTCGAGCTCGATCGGAACTCCATCTTTGGGCGCTGCCGAAGCCTGCGAGGACGCTTCGTCGACCGCAGACCGGAGACCCGCGCCGGGTTCGGGTTCGGGTTCGGGCGCGCGCGGGGCCGAGTCCGGCGTACAGCCGACACTCAGCACAACCGCCACGCACACGCGCTTCATGCCGAGTGCACCACGTCGACGAGGTGCTTGACCTTGGCGGGGTCGGTCAGCCGCGAGATGCCGTGCCCCAGGTTGAAGATGTGCCCACGAGCGGTCCGACCCGCCTCGATGATCGACTTCGCGCGCCGCGTGATTTCCTCTTCGGGTGCAAACAACGCGATCGGGTCGAGGTTGCCTTGCACAACCTTGTCCCGCCCGACGACGTCGAGTGCGTCGCTGAGGGAACGGTCCCATCCGATCCCGATGACATCCGCGCCAGCCTCCGAGGCGAGGGACATCAGGCCCGAGTTCCCGCGCAGGAACAGGATGACCGGGACCCCGAAGGTCTTCGCCTCGGAGACGAGCCGCTGCACATGCGGAAGCACGTGAACGCGGTAGTCCTCGACCGAGAACGCCGCCCCCCAGCTCTCGAAGATCTGCAAGGCATCGGCACCCGCTTCGACCTGGCCGCGAAGGTAGTCGATGAGCAGCGTGGTGATGTTCTCAAGCATGCCGCCGAACACGGCGGGCTCCGTGAACGCCATCGACTTGGTGTGCACGAAGTCTTTGCTGCCGGCGCCTTCGATCATGTACGAGGCCGTCGTCATCGGCGCACCGCAGAACCCGATCAACGGAACGCGGTCGGCCAGCGCGGCCTTGCACGCCTTGACCGCTTCGAAGACGTAACTGAGGCCCTCGGCTGCGGGACGGAACTGCAGCCGCTTCACGTCCGCCACCGTGCGGATCGGATCGGCGACCTTCGGCGCCGGGGAGAACTCGACCTTGACCCCCATCGCATCGAAGACGGTCAGGATGTCGGAGAACAAGATCGCCGCGTCGAACCCGAACCGATCGATGGGCTGGAGCGTGACCTCGGCACAAAGCTCGGGCGTCCGACACAGCTCCAAAAACGAGACTTTCGAACGAATCTCACGATACTCGGGCAAGTAACGACCCGCTTGCCGCATGAGCCAAAGGGGCGTGTGGGCGGGGGTCTCGCCGCGGCACGCCTGCAAGAACGCTGGGTTCTGGAGCACCATCGGGCGGGACTATACCCCCACGGCGGCATCGGGCGAGACCGCAACAGTTTGGGTGCGGAGCGAGGCAAGCTACTATCCCCACCGTGCAGCGCACGCTCGCAATCTGGGCGGCACTCCTGGTGGGTGCCGGCCCCGGATGTCTCCTCCGGCTCGACAACGAGATCGCCTGCGGCGACGGGTTCGTCGACGTCCGCGCGGGTGAGCAATGCGACCCAGAGGTCCCCTCGAGCTTTGAAGACGCGTGCGGGGACCGACCCGGCCGCTCGGAGTGCGATCCGGACAGCTGCCAGGTCATCAGCGACTGCTCCTTTTGTGGCGACGGCCTCGTCAGTGTTGACCGCGGGGAGGAGTGCGACGGGGACAGCCTCAACGGGACGCTGTGCCCGGGTGGCAAGGAAGGGCTTCAGTGCAGCGACATCTGCCTGCTCGATTTCTCGGAGTGCGAGGCCTGTGGAAACGGCGTCGTCGACGAGGGAGAGGAGTGCGACCCGGACAACCAGGGAGGTCTCGGGGCGACCCGTCCTTGTGCAGGGGCCAACCTGGGGACGGACGAGGAGATCCCGCCGCTCGCCTCTCCGGCCAAGCCCTTCACCTCGGGTGAAACGTCCCGTTGCGGCGATGACTGCAGGTTCGAGCGCTCAGGCTGCGGCTTCTGCGGTGATGGCATTCAAGACGGCACGGTCCCCGTCGAAGATGGGACGAACAGCTCAGCGGAGTGGTGCGACGACGAACAGTTCGATCCGGCTCGTCTCGACTCGGTGTTTGGCGCGCTGTGCGGGTCCGACGAGACCGTCCGCCCCAACGTGACCTGCGGCGATGACTGCCAGAGCTTCGTGAAGATCGACGACGGCTGCTGCCTGCGTCGCAACGCTGCGTGTCCCGGCTCAGGCCCGGGGGACTCCGCGGGTGACACGGACGGTGAGGAACTCGGGTGCTGCTATGGCTTCGCTCACCCCGAAGAAGACAGACCCTGCTACGAGAGTTTTCAGTCCGACGGTTCGATCCGTCAGCTGTGCCGCTGAAGGTCGGGAGTTCCTACTCCAGCGGGTCGCCAGCGAACACGACGTCGAGCTCAGCGTCGCTGAGAATGCACGAGTAGAGTCGCAGGTCGTCAAGCGCGCCGATGAGCGGGAACCCGATTCCAGGAGTCCCGCCGATGTGGAGCGGCGCGAGGTGGGATCCCACCGCGCCCAGCGACGCGGTCGACACTTGTGACCCGTCCAGGGAGACCTGTTGCTGCCCGTCGTCCATCCGAATCGCGAGGAAGCGCCATGCTCCGACAGGAAGCTGATCGAGCAGCCCTGGTCCTGCGCCACCCGAGGCGGTCACCAGGTCGAATACGGAGTCATTGTCGAGGTCCTGCGCGCTCACGTCGTAGCTCATCGAACCCGTCTCGTACTCCTGCGTGAAGATGGTCGACCGGGTGAGCGCGTTCATACCGTCCACCCGAACCCAGACGGTCAGGGTGAACGCCCCCGAGAGATCCAGCGCGGGGTCCTGCGCAACCTCGTAGTACTCGCCGCCAAACAGCCCAGCGGTGCCAAACATCCCGGCCGTGGTTTCGGGGCAAGCGCCCGAGCATGAGACCTCGTGGCTGTGATCCCGCCAAGCGCAATCAACAAACCTGCGGTCCGACACCTCACCAAGCACATGAGTGTAACTCCGCGTCCCTTTGTTGCGCGGACTCGCAAAAAAAGGAGCGACGGATGCGCGGATCTGAGCGACGAGAGAGGCCCTAGAATCGGGTCATGCGTAGACCGATCAGCAGCGTCTGGCGTGGGAACTGGGCGCCAGGGACGAATCGCGCATCGTAGGTGATGCCCACCCCCATGGCTGCGGTCGCGTTCAGCCAGAACTCGTAGCCGGCCTCTGCTTTGCCGCCCAGGCCAACCTGCAGACCACGCCGAGAGTCGCCTGACGCCTCGTCCATTCGCGGGACGCCGGCGAATCCCAGACCCCCGCGAGCGTACAGACCCCGCCACATGTACCCGGTGCCCTCGACGTCCCCGCCAAAGGCGACGCCGGAGTCGCGCTGGAGATATGGCATCACGTTGAGCGATGCGCCCAAGGTGAAGTTCTTGGTCACCCCGCCGCCAAAATCGAGCTCCATCCGTGTCGCCGGGATGAAGTCGTCGACGTAGAAAAAGGTGCCGCCAAACCCGAGACCGCCGCCAACGTAGAAGCCACGCCGATCCTGGGCGCCCTCGATCTCGATGCCCTGCTTGCCGCGGACGGCTGCCGACGCTTCGCTTGGGCCCGCGAACACGGCGGCCAAACCCGCCATCAGCGGCACGGCGGCCATCACCACCGAAGAACATCGTCGGGTGCGGCGTCGGGTCATCGAACTCACCATGACATCCACCATGACCTCAACCATGACATGGGCGTCATCGGAGCGTCGTGACGTCCAGCACCACGAACCCATCTTTGGGGACGGAAACGTCGAATGTTCGGGTTTCTCGACCGCCGGGCCCAGCAGCCTCGACGACGACGGTGTGCGTCCCGGCCGGGACTCGGGACCGAGCGACGTAGACCCGGTCGGGCAACGTCGTCCAGGAACGGGTGTCGGGCTTGTCGAGAGCGACGAGCGTGCCTTCTAGTGCAGCTGCGGCCAGAAATCCGACCAGTCCGCCAGCCCCTTCCGCCTGGTTGCCCGCGGCCCGCGCGCCCTCCGCGGCGACCGCACGGGCGATCATGCGCGTCAACGCGGCGCCAATGATCTTGGGCTTGAGCTCCTCGAACTCCGCGACGATCTCGCTGCCGAGGTCCGAGGCCAGGTCGATGGGAACGGCGTGCCCGTCAACGCTGACATGGGCCGTCTCGAAGATGTTCTCGGCCGGCACCAGCTCCGGGTACACGACAAACTTGAACATCCCGTACTCGAGCAGCGTGGTGTCGCCCGTGACGAAGGCCCCCGCGAGACCGATCGCGAGGCCGATCGGAATGCGCTCGGGAACCCGGTACGGCACGCGCCCGATCTTGGCCACCACCAGCAACTCCCCCCCAGCGGGCGCCACATTGGCTGCCGCCCAGGCCGAGCGAGGTGGAAGCGCGCCGAGTTCGAGCGAGACCCCGGGGGCTGGAGCGTCTGCCGCAGGGGCCGGAGCATCGGCGACCGGAGTTGCAGTCTCGGCCGAGGGGGGCTTGGCCGCGCCGGGTCGCTGAATCGATGGGTCCGGGGCAGGCTTGGGCTTGGGCTGGGGCTGGGGCGCAGGTGCCTGTGCCGCCGGTTTCGGGGCGGTCCGGGGCAGGTAGTCCTTGATGCGTTCGCCACGGTAACTGCCCTTGGCAGCCAGCTCGGGGATCACGTCACGAAGGGTCCGGAAGTCGCGCTCGGTCAGGGCCTCTTCGTAGTAGCGCAGCGCCTCGTTGTAGTTGCCCTGTCTTTCGTGGACATACCCCGCGAGATACGACCCGAACGCGCCGTGCTCCCCCTCGGGATCGACATCCCGCAGGTAGTTGCGCATCACGGTGAATCGCTTGGCCTCGACCTTGGCGCCCGAGAGGTCTCCACGCACCAAGTAGTTGACCAGGTTCATCGCGTTGAGTGCGAGTTTCTCGGTCGGCGAGGTCTTGAACTTCGTCGAGCTGTCGCTGTAGATGTACTTGCCGATCTTGCCGGCCGTGTCCCGAGAGATGTCCAGGAACTCGAGTTCCTTGTCCGCGAACTCGAAGTTCGTGGCGCTGCTCTCCCACTCGCCCATCGCCTGAAGCACGGTCGCGCGCTCGAGGATGACGAGTTCTTGGTTCTTCTTGAGCTTGCCCGGAATCTCCTCCGACTTGCGAACCTTCAGGACCTTGTTCCACAGCGCCAGGCTTCCGGCATAGTCACCACGCCGTAGCGCGCCGCGAGCATCATCGGTCCGCTCGGAGTACGTGGCGCACGAAACGGAGACCAGCGCACAGCAGGCCACGGCCCGCCGCAACCATGGGCGAGCTCTGCCGGCTTGAGGCAACACAATCATGATGGGCGCGTCGATGCGTTAGCGAACGAGCGCTTTGGTGCGCTCGGACTTGGTCTGAAAGCGGATCAGGCTGTTCTCGACCTCGAGCACCTGCATGAACAGGCTGTACTGCACCCGGCGCTCGCCTTTCTTGCGCTCATCGACGGCTTGGAGCTTCCCGGTGAGGAAGTACTGCGCGCCGATCTGACGACCGATCTGCGCAGCCATCGCCGGGTTGAAGTCCGCGCCCTGCTGCATGTTGGCTTCGGCCATCAGCTCTTGCTGACGCTCGCGGCTGACCACAGCGACGACGCCGCTGTTGATGAGCTCGGTCTCCATGTCGGAGAGCAACGTCAGCATCTGGTCGTCGAGGTGCTCGGAGGTGTCGTTCTTGATCGGCCAGATCGCGACGACGGGCGGACTCCCCGCACCCTTCCAGTTCTGCCAGATCGGCGAGCTGCTCAGCTCAGCCATGTTCTTCTTCATCAAGTCTTCGAGGTCCACACGGTCCAGACCCGTCGACATCGCGGCATTGTCGAGGCCGGGGTTGTCCGTGCCTTCACCGCCGCGGACCGCTTTGGGTTGGCAAGCGGAAGCGGCCGCCAGCGAAAGCGCGAGGGCAGCCAGCGCGAGCGCCTTGGAAGAAGGAGCTAGAATCATTCGTTGCATCGGTGCGAGCATTGGAACAGGGGTGGTTGGGGTTCTTGAGTGACGCTCGTCACAAGATCAGGAGCAGGCTGTCGAGTTCGTAGAGACGCTCATACGTCGAGATGACGTCATCGACGGTCTGCGCCTGCAACGTCAGGGTGACGCAGCTTCGACGTCCGCCACTCGAAAACTTTGTGTGCGCTGCGACACGGTCCTCGCCGACGACGCTGCTCGCGCAACGTTTTGCATCCGTTTCGAAGCTCGACTCCGCCGGACCGAAGGCCTTGATGATGTACTGCCCCGGGAACGCGTGGTTCTGGAGCAGAAGATCCCGGTCCGGAGCGGCTTTCCGGTCGCTCATGAAAGGGATCATGGCATAAAACCCGCGGCGCGACCCCGGGTTGCCACGGTTTCCATGCACGCAACGCTCACCATCCTCTTGACCGCCGCCTGGCTCGGCCTCGCCTGTGAGGCTGGCGGCGGAAAAGGTCCGGCGGGACACGGTGGTGGTTCGGCTGGAGGCAAGCCGCGAACTCGCGAGGCTCTACTGGTCGAGACGACCACTCTCGAGGCGGCCACCATCGAGCGCTACTACCAAACGTCCGGATCCCTCCAAGCGCTCCGAGAAGCCGACCTCTATGCGCTCCAGCTCGGCATCATCCAATCGATCTCAGTCGAGGAAGGTGACGTCGTCAAGAAGGGAGACGCGCTGCTCAAGCTCGACGGCCGCGAGCTCACGCTGCAATCCACGTCGTCCAAGGTCCAGCTTCAAAACCTGCGCAGCGAGCTGACACGACTGCAGAAGGCCCAGGGCGGCGTCATCTCGCAGGAGGAGATCGACAAGCAGCGCTACGCGGTCGACGAGGCGGAGGCGGCGCTCAAGCTGAGCAAGTTTCAGGCGAAGCAGACGTGGGTCCGGGCTCCGTTCACCGGGACGATCGTCAAACGTCACGTCGATGAGGGCAACCTGGCCAGCACCTCCACCGCGCTGTTCAAGATCGCGGACCTCGCGGCGCTCGAGCTCGAGCTGTATGTGCCCGAGAAAGACGCGGCCTCCGTGGCCGATGAAGCGACGGTGGAGATCCAACTCGTCGACGACAGCATCGCGACGGCCAAGATCGCACGGCGTGCTCCAGTCGTCGACCCGATGACGGGCACGGTCAAGTTCACCGTACGGGCCGAGTCCTTCCCGTCCGCGGCGAAGCCCGGCGCCTTTGCCCGGGCCAAAGTCCTGGTCTCCGCCCGCCCCGACGCCCCATCCCTGCCCCGGACCGCAGTGTTCGAGGTGGATGGAAAGCCGCACGTCTATGTTCTCGCCGAAGGGCGCGCCAAGCGAACCGAAGTGATCACCGGGCTCGAAGGTGACGCGCGGGTTGAGATCGTCTCCGGCCTCGCAGCGGCCGACATCGTGGTGACCGGCGGCGGTGCCGGCATCACCGAGGGCATGCCGCTGAAGTCGGCCAACGACAAGCCCCGGACCGCCGCCGAGACCAGTGCGGCTGAGCCTCTCGGGTAGCAACCCCTCCAGCAGATGCATCGGCTGATTGCAGGCGCCGTTCTTCGTCCCGTCACCACATCGATGGTGACGGTGGCTCTGCTGTTGTTCGGCTGGGTTGCGCTCACACGCCTGCCTATCGAGCTGCTCCCCGATCTTTCGTACCCAACGATTACGGTGCAGACGGAGTTCCCCGACGCAGCGCCGGTCGAGGTCGAGGAGCTGATCACGCGTCCGGTCGAGGAACGCGTGGGCGCGGTCCCGGGCGTGGTTCGGGTGGAGTCCGCGTCTCGCGAAGGCATCTCGGAGGTCGTGCTCGACTTCGCATGGGGGACCACGGTCGACCACGCGATGGCGGAGGTGCGGGAGAAGCTGGACCGGGTCCGGCTCCCGCAGGGTGCCGACCGTCCCCTGGTGCTGCGGTACGACCCCGCGCAGGAGCCGATCGTCAGGCTCGCCCTGCGCGACAAGGGAGGCGATGCCGACCTGACCGATGCGGACCTCGCGACGCTCCGCGATTCGGCCGACCGCTACGTCAAGCGGGAGCTGGAGAAGCTCCCCGGCGTAGCAGCCGTCGAGCTGCACGGCGGACAAGAAGACGAGGTCTTGGTCGAGCTCGACCCCAGCCGACTCGCCGCTCACGGCCTCGAGACGGCGGAGATCGTGGCCGCGCTGCAAGCCGACAACGTCAACCGACCTGGAGGCGCGGTCACCGAACGAGAGAGCCGCTACCTTGTCCGAACGCTCCATGAGGCGCGGACGCCTGCGCAGGTCGGGGAGATCATCGTCCGCTCCAGCCTCGACGGCGGCATCCTTCGGCTGCGGGACATCGCCAAGGTCCGGCGTGCGCCCCAAGAGCGCGAAGAGCTGACGCTGGTGGATGGTCGCGAGGCGATCGAGCTTGCGGTGTTCCGAGAGGGAGACGCCAACATCGTCGCGGTCTCGGACGCGATTCGCACTGCACTCCCCGGGCTCCCGCTCGCGCCCGGTCACGAGGTGGTGATGCTGAGCAACCGGGCCCAGTTCGTCGAGTCGGCGATCTCCGAGGTCCGCGACAACACGCTCATCGGGGGTGGACTCGCAGTCCTGGTGCTCCTCTTCTTTCTTCGGGACCTCCGTTCCACGGTCGTCATCGCGCTCGCGATTCCCATCTCGCTGCTGACGACCTTCATCCCACTGCAGGCGCTTGGCGTCAGCCTCAACGTGATGAGCCTTGGCGGGCTCGCGTTGGGCGTGGGCATGCTGGTGGACAACAGCATCGTCGTTCTCGAGTCGATCGCGAGGCGCCGCGAACAGGCCGAGCAAGAAGGACTCCGGCTCACCCGCCGACAGCTGACCGTCGAGGGCGCCTGCGAAGTCGCGAACTCCGTCGTCGCATCTACGCTCACCACCGTCGCGGTGTTCTTCCCGATGGCGTTCGTGCAGGGGGTGGCAGGCCAGCTCGTCTCCGACCTCAGCTTTGCGGTGAGCTTCAGCATGGTGTCGTCGATGGCGGTGAGCCTCACGCTCGTCCCGGTGCTGCAGAGCCTGGGAAGCGACGCTCACGGGGCCGCGGCCTCGGTCGATCCGGCGCCGCAGTCGTTCGTCATCATCATCGTCACGTGGCCGATCGCCTGGGTGGTTCGCATCGTGGGCTGGGTCGTGGGTGCCGGCGGATGGCTGCTCGACAAGGTGACTCGGCCGCTCACGTGGACCTACGAAGCCCTCGAGCGGCAGTACCCGAAGTTGATGCGGCTGCTCCTGCGGGCGCGCGCTCTGATCCTCGTCGGGACTGCTGTGGGCTGCGGGTTCGCGATCAGCCTCGCCAAGGACAGCCCCACCACGCTTCTGCCTGAGCTGGACCAGGGAGAGTTCTTCGTGCAGGTCACGCTGCCTCGCGACGCCGCTGTGGAGCGCACGGCTGCCGCGCTACGCACGATGAGCGACGCTGTCGCCGGGCAACCAACGGTCGAGCGTCGCTTCACCCGGGTCGGCACCGTGAGCTCGGCCGGGAGCGCGACCGGAGGTACGACGGGCGCCCACCTGGGTCAGCTCTCCGTGCGCATCGACGCGCCTGAGGAAGAGCGCGCCGCCATCGAAGCCGCGCTCATCGAACGCATCCGCGCGGCCAACCCGGAGCCCGAAGCCACACTTCAGCAGGGCCGCCCCTCGCTCGTCAGCTTCGCCCCCCCGATCGAACTCCTTGTCTTCAGCGAGGATCCCGAACACTCGATCGCCCACGCCCGGCGCATTCTTCCGCAGCTGCGGGAAGTTCCGGGACTGGTCGACGTGGTGCCCGACGACCTCGATGGCCGCCCGGAGGTCCGCGTCCTCTTCGACCGCGAGCGCTTGGGCAGGCTCGGTCTCACCGTCGATGCCGCCGCCAGCTCCGTGCAACGTGCGATTCAGGGAGAGGTCGCCACGAAGATGTACGCGGCCGACCAGCAGCTCGACGTGCGGGTGATGTTCCCTCGGGTCGACCGGAACAGCGCCGAAGATGTAGCGAGCATTCAGGTCGGCATCGCTGGGGAGGTGCCAGTCCTGCTCAGCTCCGTCGCCGAGGTCGAGCCCGCCCGCGGGCCCTCGGAGATTCGGCGTATCGACGGTCGCCGAGGACTCCGTATCTCGGCCCAGACGACGAGCGTTGATCTGGGCGCCCTCGCCAGCGACGTGCAGGAGGTCTTGGATGCCGCGGACGACGACCCCTCCGTGTCCGCCGCCCTCGCCGGGCAAGCCGACGAGATGGCGGAGTCGATCGAAAGCTTGCTGCTCACCGCGGCGTTGTCGGTCTTCCTCGTCTACGTCGTGATGGCGTCGAGCTTCGAGAGCCTTGGCCATCCGATGCTGATCCTGGGGACCGTTCCGATGGCGCTTGCGGGCGTCGTATTGGCGTGCCTCGCCACGTCCACGCCTCTGTCGGCGATGGTGGGCATCGGCGTGATCGTCTTGGGCGGCATCGTGGTGAACAACGCGATCGTGTTGATCAACGCAGTCAACGACCGCCGCGGAGCCGGGCTCGCCACGCCCGAGGCCCTCATCGATGCGGGCCGGGTCCGGGTGCGTCCCATCCTGATGACCACTGCGAGCACCGTGTTGGGGCTCGTGCCCATGGCGCTGGGTATCGGTGATGGAGCCGCGTTGCGGCAGCCGCTGGCGATCGCGGTGATCGGCGGGCTTGGCTTGTCGACGCTGCTCACGCTCGTGGTGATCCCATGTGCGTACGCGGTCCTGCCAGGGCGTGTCCGTGATGCGTGGCGTCGGCGACCCAATGCCGAAGATACGGCGGCTGTTGACGAGGACGTCGCTGAACCTCTCCCATCGGAAGACTCCGCCGCGCACGAGTCGGCGGCCGATGTTCCGGACGCTGGCGAAGAATCCGAGACGACACCGGCATGAGTCAGAGACTCTCGCCTCGGCTTCGGGCTGTCGCGGACCTGGTGCTGCGAGGACGACCGGCTGCCGACATCGGATGCGACCACGCTCAGCTCGCGGGAGCATGGGTCCGCAGCGGGGCGGTCCCGCGGGCCATCGCGTCCGACGTACGACCGGGACCGCTGCAGCACGCGCGTGCCCGGCTCGCGAAGTTCGCCGCGGTCGAGATTCGCTTGGGTAGCGGCTTGTCCACCCTTACGCCCGGTGAGGTCTCGACCGTCGCCATGGCAGGCATGGGCGGTGGGCTCATGCTCGAACTGCTCGAGGCCAGCCCCGAGGTCGTCGCCACGACGCACCGGGTGATCCTCCAACCGAACACCGGCTGGGAAGCCGTTCGACGGATGCTGGCCGAGCGCGGGATTCCGCTGGATGCGGAGGTCCTCACCGAAGAGGGAGGTCGCTTGTACCTGACGCTGGCCTTCGATCCGCGGGTGAGCTCGGCGAGGTGGGATGAGGCTGACATCGTGCTCGGACCGCGGCTGCGTCGCGGTCGCTCGGAGTTGTTCGAACGCTGGGTTGCGCACCGACGCTCGCATCTGGGCAGACTCCGTCGGCAGCTGGCCGCCGAGCTCGGGGCAACGCATCCGAGGTTGGCTGCGTTGGAGGCCGAGCGTCAGCGCCTTGAGACTGCGCTGAGCCTGCCGGTGGCTCACACCGTTGACTAGGCCGCTTCGCAAACGCGTGCCGAAAACCTCTCTAGGTGGCGACGGCGTCCGGTTCGGGCTCCATGCGCTCGCCGCCGACCACCTTGACCCCGACACCCCTGGGGCCGGGCTTCGTCGAGGATCAGACAGTGCTGTCAGTGACCGAAGTGGCTGCGGTACAACACCGTCAGTGGCTTCAGGAGACGCCAGCGAGAGAGTACGAGCATGGAAGACGGGCCGAGCGAGTCTGGGCTCCGACGGTGTACTGCTCCAGCCAAGAGCCAGCGAGCTTCCGGAGAAACTGCGCGCAGCATACGACTGGCTTTCGACCCGGGCTCTCGTCTGCCCGTTCGCTGACATCGAGTACGGGGAACAAGTCGTACTTGGACCGGCAGGCTCAGAGGTGCGTTGCCAGCGAGGGGACGCGTTCTCATCGTACATCCTGCTTCCGCTGCTCAACCTCGTCGTGGGTCAACGGTTGCTCTTCGTCGGTGCGCCGGGGCGTGGCAAGACCACGGTCGCCACCCTCATGGGACTGTTGGCCGGCGGCGCGCTCTCCGATGTTCGACGCGCAACTCAGCATGGACACCCACAGCTCACGATTGCCGATCTGTTGGGTAGTCCGCTACCCAGCCAACTCATCGAGGCCCGGGATGCCACAAACATCCCTGTCAACTGGCGGGGTTGGATTCGGCGACGCGTCAAGATCATCGACGAGTACAACCGGATCCCCACCAAGACGCAGTCCGCGCTCCTGTCGCTCATGGCCGAGGGCTACGCGGAGCTCTACGAGCAGATCGTCGAATGTGGACCCTCCGCGTGGTTCCTGACCGCAAACGACGATCTCGGCGGCGGTACGTTCGAGGTCATCGCCGCGCTCAAAGACCGTATCGACATCGTCGTGAGGGCGGTGCCGTTTTCCAGCCGAGAGATCGGAAAGCTCGAGAATCGTGTGGTCGCAAACCGAGACCCCACGCAGCGAGTACCCCGAGAGCTGTTGTTGAGTCCCAACGAGCTCGAGAGTGCCGCCCAACAAGTTCGGGACACGCCCGTCGAACCTGCTGCAATCGAAATCCTCGGCGCGTTGAGTGCCCAGCTCGATTTTTGCCGTCAGGCTTCTCGCCAGATCGAGTTCATGTCGAAGGACACGCTCCACCTCGCCGGGAAGAAGGTTGCCCACGTGTGCACGGAGGACTGCCCGCTCGACAAACAGGAGAACACCTGCGGGCAAGTTGAGAACGGGATCTCCGCGCGCACGCATCTGGCGACGCTGCTGTTCGCAAAGGCATTGGCGTATTTTCGCGGGGCGCCTGCGGCGACGCTCGAAGACGTTCGCGTCGTCCTCCCATGGACCCTTCATCACAAGCTACGTCCCAATCAACACAGCGTGTACTTCCACAAGGAGGAGTCCCGTGTGCACCTCATCGACCGAGTTGCGTGGATTCGCCAGCTGGTCGATCGCTGCGTCGTACAATACGCCGCGGGACAGGGCGCTCGCACGGACGCAGGCCGGGTGCTCGCGAACCCGCTCCCCGACTTACCCACGCAGTCAGCGCTCACGCGTGAGCTCCTTGCGATCGAAACCGTGATGGCCGACCTCAGCACGGAACACGAGTTGAACGCACTCGTTCACCGCGACCTGGTCGCGCTAAAGCGACGGCACGCGGAACTCCGGGTTCGCGCAACCGACGCAGGAGGCGCCCGGTGAGTTCATTTGACGCGACCGTGGAGGAGGTCGCGGCTACGGGTCGTGAGAGCCACCGAAACTGGACAGACGCAACGTACGCCGCGTTCGTCCGCGGTCCCGCGACTCGGCTCTGGAAAAACCTGGACGCTTCAGACGCGGACACCACCGCGACGCTTCGCGCCTATCTGACGCTGGGCGTCGAGGCTCTCGCAAGAGGCTTCATTTCCGAGACAGGGGAACCCGATGGACTCCTTGGGCACTTGTGGTCGGACCTCATCCCGCGATCGGCAGCCTCCATGTCGACGTCCCAGCTTCCGAGTCAACTGGTGGACCTGTGGAACCTTGGGGAGGGCCTCCGTCGAGAGGCCATTTGGCTCGATCGTGTCGTCTGCCGAGGGTTGGATCAGCTCGACGCCCTCCCGGACGTCGAGGCAACGCTGACAGCGATTGTGGAGAGCGTGTTCTCCGAGGAAGGAACGCCTGCATGGGAGATCCCGCGGGTTGCAACCGTCGACTGTCGCGCCACGATCGACAGCTTCCTCCCCGGAACGATGCACTTGCTGGCCCCCCGCGTGGTGTGTATCCACGACCGTCGCCATCGCGGCCAGCACCTCGGTCTGCTTCTCGATGACGACGGCCCCCACGTGCTTGGCCACGTAGACTGTGGCGAGTCATTCGCCGCGACTCGTATGCCCCCGAAGTTCAGCTTCGACCGGTGGGGCCAACTCGTCCTCGGGGAGACGCCCGCATTTCTCCCGTACATCGGTGAGCTCTACGGCTCACTCGGTCTGGGCGCCGGCCACGTAGTGGCCACATCCCGGAGTTCTCAGCGTCTGTGGGTGGTCGGATATGACTAGGTATGGGGACGCGGAACGAGCGGCTGTCGCCGACGCGATGAAGGGCATGTGGGAGCAAGCGCGTGCGCGTTGGTCACAGAGCTTGCTGCTCACGGCTCCAGTCGATGATCCGCACGCCGATGGACTTGCACGGCTCAACCTTCGCACACGCGAAATCCAGGTGAACGGAGCCCTCATCACGAAGGCCGGTCTCCTCGATTCCATGGAAGCGATCCTCGCTCACGAGGTTGGCCACCACGTGCGGTACCCGGGGACGTTCGCAACGCACACACGGATGTTGCTGCTCGAGCGCTCACTGATCCCGATCGAGGGATACTCCGCGTCCAATCTCTTCACCGACCTCATGATCAACGAGCACCTCGGCAGGCAGCCGCACACCCGGCTCGAGCTCGCGCGGATCTACGGGGCCCTGAGTCGCGACCAGGACTGGCAACTCGACCCGGCGTTCGCTTTCTACCTGACAATCTACGAGGAGCTGTGGGCACTCCCGCCGTTCGACCTCGTCGGGGAGGGAGGTCCGAGCTTTGAGCTCGCATATCCCGGATGCCGCGCCGAGGCACAACTCCTGGGACAGCGTCTCTTCCGCCTCGGCCCCAACATCTATACGCAATTTCTGTTCTTCCTGTCGGTTCTGACTCGCTACCTCGAACCGAAGAAGGGCGAGCACCCGGAGTCTCAGGATCCCTGTAAGTGCGACCGAGGTGCGCCTGGGCCCGACGACTGGGCGGATGCGCTCGAGCCGAACGCCGCGGAACGGGCCGCGATCGCGGAGGCGCGAAGGCAAGAGTGGATCAGCAAAGAGGACTACGATCGGGTCGGCGGGGAGTCGGCGTTCGAGCGGCGGATCGGAGGCCTACCTGGCCATGGCACGGACGACGCAAGCCAGGTTCCTGAAGTCATGGCCGCGTACTACCGGCTTACAGCCGAGCGGTACTTGTTCCGCCCTCCTTCACAGCGAGTGCTGGGAGAGCGTGTCGTTCCAAGCACGTTGGAGGAGTGGGAGCCCGGGGAGTCGACCCATGACATCGACTGGCCCGCGACATTGAGTCGCCACGGTCCGGTGCTTGGGCGAGCTACGCCGCTGGTACGTGAACGGCTCCCGGACTATGAGGGGCTCGAAGTCGAGATGTGGCAGCCGCGGATGGAGATCTATCTCGACATCAGTGGGTCGATGCCCGACCCCCGCACCACACGCAACGCGATGACGCTTGCGGCTCAGATTCTAACGATGTCGGCGATTCGCGCAGGAGGATGGGTTCGGGTGCTCCTGTATTCGCAAGAGTTCGTCCGCTACTGGGATTGGTGCCGCTCCGAGATCGAGATTTCGAGATTCTTGATGCACTACATCGGCGGCGGAACGCGTTTTCCGTTTGAGGTTCTGGATGCATCGATCGAAGAATGTTGCGATCGCCAACCCGTGCGCGTCGTGATCTCGGACGCCGACTTCGACCACAACTACAAGACCGCGGACCGCGGACCGGCGATCATCGCGCGAGCCGCCGAGGCATCGGCGAGCCTCGTACTGATGCAACACTGCCCCTCTGAGGTATCGGTCGACGAGTATCGTCGACTTGGTGCCTCCACCATCACAGTCGAGGACTTCGCGGCATTCCCCAAGATGGCCGCCGAACTAAGCCTCTCACTCTTTGGAGACGACCATGGGATGGTTTCGTAAGAGAAAGCCGCGAGCCAAGAAGCCAGAGGGGACATCTGAGCCGACTCTGACGGCACCTACGGAACCGCTGCCGGAGCTTCCGGAAGGCGCAGCGACCGCGCTCGACTATGCGCTTCCAATCCTCGTGGCCGCGGTCGAGTTCCGTCTCCCAAAGTTTCTGCAACAGCCGGTCGACCGTGAACTGGCTCAGGCTCGTCTCGCGGACGCGTATCGAGATTCGTGTCACGTACCAATGGAGTCCGAAGCTTTCGACGCGGTGAGTTCACACCTCGAGGAGGAGGCCTGGCGTCGACTTGCGTTGCTGGTGGACCTCCTCGATGAGGAGGAGTGCAATGACACCCTAGGAGACCTATTGGGCGAAGACGGTGTTGCAGGCCAGATCAGCACGGCATTCGTCGACTTTTCACGTGACACGTCGTTGTTGACCTTGGCAACGCTGCGCCACAGCGAACTCAGACGCGAAGAGTTCGTGCGACGCTGGGTGATGCGGCTTGGCGCGGGGATCGACGGCGAGAGCATCACCGAGTCTCTCGCACGCCTCGATCGCCTCGACTATGGAAGGCTTTTGTCTGAGGCAGAACGTGCGAAGCAGCTGGCCGAGGAGCGAACCGCGTATCTCAAGAAACTCAACGATCTCGAAGATGCGCGGAATCCAAGGGGGAAGTGGTGAGAGAGGCGACTGACGATCTCACACGGTACCGATGGCACACTGGGGCGCGGCTCCGGGTGGTCCGGGAGGACGAGCGGCTCCCCGTGTTGTTCCGGGACGTAGGTCCGGTCGCGCTGCACCGGTTTCTGTCCGACGGACTGGTGCGCCTCGCCGGCCCGCAAACACCGCTGTTGTACATGCGCACCGCGGACTTCGTCGAACCGTTCGTCGACTACGCACGCACGGGACGACTCGTGTTCCTCCGTCCTCGCAGCGTGCGACCTTGGCACTCGGGGGTGTCGGGCGTGTACGTCGCCCGAGCGGACCGAATGCCACCGGAGTCGACGCTCGCCTACGTCCCGGGCGATGTAGATTTTCACGCGATCGTGGATGCCGGAGTGGCTTCGGTTGCAGCTCTCAGGGAACACTTGGGAGGCCACGAATACGACCAGCGGTCGCAACACGATAAAGCACAGCTGCAACACCTAAACGCCGCTGCACGACGGAGCGAGGCGCGTGCAGGACCGCTTCGACGAGCTCTCCAGAGCCAACACCGCGACCGGCGTCGGCTCGCACGTCGCGTCATGGACGAGGCCGGCCTCGACGACCAAGCCCTGTGTGCCGCGTGGCATCACCTTCCCGAGACCACACGGACGAGAGTCGACTCCGCACTGGGGGCCATCGACCTTTCTCCGTTTGACGAGGCGGAATGACGACGCCCGAACAAGCCGACTGGGCGAACTGTCGCTACCTGACCTGCAGTGTGTTGCCGGTGCGCGTCGCATGCAACTGCGATTGTCGATTCTGCTTTTCGAAGTCCTCCATCAGCTCGCTCGACGGCGAGCGCACGGATTGGGCTTCGCTCGACGTCGAGGCGTACTATCGCTACGCCCGCGAGCGAGGTGCCACGCGGCTGGTCATCACAGGGGGAGGTGAGCCCATGCTCCGACCCGAGGATGTCCTCCGCCTCCTGCGTCGCGGTCGTCCGTTCTTCGAGGAGCTCGCGCTGTTCACCAATGCGACGTTCCTAACCCCTGAGCTGGCTTCTGAGCTGCACGATGCGGGGCTGAGCTACGTGTGCTTCTCTCGGCACCACCAGTCCGACGAGCGCAACTGGAGCCTCATGGGGAAGTCCGCCCCCTCGTTGGAACAATTCTTCGCAAACGTGGGCAAGCTTCGGGTTCGTGCGACCTGCGTGATGGCCAGGGGCTACGTCGAACACGAGGCCGATGTCTGGGCTTACATCGACGCGCTCACGCACTACGGCATTCGCGAGTTCACGTTCAAACACACCTACGTTGCCTATCCGCAGTCGATGTTCCGGAAGTCGAACGCCGACCGGTGGGCACGAGAACACCGGGTCGAAGCGGACCCATTTGCCAACCACGGGACCGTGGTCGGCAGCCTGCCTTGGGGTCCGACCATTCGAACGGTCTCCCGCAATCACAAGGAGTGCACTGTATGTCACTATCGAGAACCAACCCCGAACTGGGAACTCCGACACCAGATCGGACGGTCGCTGAATCTTCTCTCAGACGGAACGGTGTACGGCTCGCTGGAGGACGAGCGGAGCCGACTTTTTCAGCTGAGGAATTCTCGCGAGCCATCCGCGTAGACGAGATCGAGACCTTTCGACCGCTTCTCCCGGTCGGCTACGCCGCCGGTGCCCGCGCCTACAAAGAGGCGGCAGCGACGCTCGACGACTCCGCACTGACCGAGCACTACGGGGCTGGGCAGACGCACCTACAGGACGTGGTGGGACCCGATCTCGTCTCGATCCTGGCGGAACTCTCCGGGGGCGTGTGGCAGCTGCAAGACTATGTGGTCTACGCAGCGGGGAGTGATGTGGACCTGATGACCCACGTGGTTGAGGCCGTCGCCGCACGGAGCAACGTGCACCTGTACCCCGGAGACTGGTTCGGTTTCAGGGTTGGATGTTCACAGACCGAACGAATCCAATGGGCGAGCGCTGGGGCCGCGGCGCTCAAGTGCCTATGCATCCCCTCGGTGCGCAACGGGCATGTGACCCCGGAGATGGTCGATTTTCTTTCCGAGGGCGACGGATGTCTACTCAACCTCAACCTCTTTCCCACGATGGTCGCCTCGGAGCGGACCGATGTCGCCGAAGCATTGCTCCCGCTGTTGCCAAAGAGCCTGATCTCGATCAGCTTCAGTCGCGGTTTCGGGCTCACGGCGTCGCAGCTCGGTGTGATGCTGGTCCACCGCGACCATCCTCTCAGAGCCGAGTTCGACACACAGTGGAGGTGGTTCAGCTATTTCTACAACCGTCTCGCAGCCGACGCGTTCATGACCCTGGACAAAGAGGCTCTCTCCAGTGTGGACACTCTGCGACGTGATTGGGTTCAACGGTCGCTCCGCGAGCGAGGCTTGCCCGCCGTCGACTCGGGGAGCTACTACGTCAAGTCGTTCCGGGTTCAAGGCCAGCTTGCACCCGAGTACGACGTCTTGCGCCGTGACGACATCCTTCGGCTCTGTTTCAAGCCGCCGATCGTCTGATGCCTCGACTCAGCCTGCCGGTGGCTTGATGAAGCGCGGCCGCGACCGCCGCAATGCCGACCTCCTCGGCACATGAAACTCCCCTAGCCGAGGACCACTGAGCACGCCGCGGCGAAGCGAGCATCCATCGTGGCCCCGTCCTCACCCGGCGTGGGGCCGACCCGCTCCCAAGCCGCGCGTGCCCGTTCGACCTCGCGTAGCGGGGTGCGCGAGTCGTCCTGGAGGCCCAAGGCGTTGCTCGCAAGCGCGGTCTCGAGTTGTTCCGCCAGACTCTGCGAGTCTTCCTGCGGCCCGGCGAAGGCCTCGATGCGCTCACACAGCTTGGCCTTGCGGCGCATGGCACTCGCCGGGTCGAGTTCGGTACCCGCAAACGCGGAGGGCTCGGCCTCCAACGCTCGTTCACAGGCTTCGCGACACTTGGAGATGAGCGTGGCGTCCGCGAGCCCCAGCACCACCGACCACAGGCCCACAAGCGCTTCGGGGGTGACATCGTTCGACGCCAAGGTCGCCGCGGCTTCGGCCTTTGCCGCCGCGATTCGCTCATCCTCGGCTGCGCGCCGCTGAGCCTCCATCGTGTCGAGCTTCCGGAACACGCCATCGCACGCGGTCTTGAAGCTCTTGTAGAAACGATCCGCGTCCTTGCGGGGCACGTGGCCGATGTCCCGCCACGCCCTCTGCACGGACTTGGTCTCCTCGGTCGCCCGCTTCCAGGTCGTCTCATCGACGATGTCCTCGAGCAACGCCTCGACCTTGTCGATCAAGACTCGCTTGCGCTCGGCATTCTTCGCCATCTCCTCGGCGACGCCCGCGAACGCTTCTTTGCGACGGGCGAAGAAGGCATCACACGCCCCGCGGAAACGCTCCCAAACCTTGCGGTCCTCGGAGCGCGCGACCGGCCCGATCGTCTTCCAGGTGGCCTGCAGGTCCTTGAGGGCGTTGGCGGTCGCAGTCCAGTCGGAGGACTCCTGCAGCGACTCGGCGCGCTCGCACAGCTGCTCTCTGAGCACGAGGTTGGCGGCGTGCTCGTCCTTCACCTTCACGTACACCGCATCGCAGGCTTTCTTGAACGTCTCCCACAGCGCCTGCGCCTGGGCGCTCGGCACGTTGTGAATCGCCTTCCACTCCTCCTGCAGGGCCTTCACCTGCGTCGCGAGGGCGGCAGGCTCGGTCGTCTCGATGGCCGCTTGCAGCGCTCGGGCGCGATCCACAAGCCTCTTTTGCTGAGTCCGAGTGGACCACTCACGCCACTGGGCGGCTTCGGTCAGCTCCTCGATACGCGCGAGCAGGGCGACCCGCGCCGGCTCGTAGCGGGCCCACAACGCCTCACGGACGTCGGGGCTAGGCAGACGGGTCGTGCGGGAGAACAGGGCCCCGGTGTTCTTGAGCAGCGCAGCCGCTGCCCGCAGCGTCGCGGTCTCTGCGGCGTTCTCGAGTTCGTCACAAGCCGCCTCGAGACGAACCTGATTCTCGGAGGCTTGCTCGGCCAACTCCTCACGGGTCGGCTCGGGCTTGGGTGTCCGTGCGGGCTTGACCGGCGAAGCCTCGCGCTTGCTCGGCGGAGCATCCTCGCTCGGGGCTGGACTCGACTCGGCCTGAACACGGTCGGCCGCCGCTCGCTCGCGCTGAGCCTCCAGGGCTGCCGCCCGCTTGGTCGCCTGAGCCTCGCGCGCCGCTTCCCGCTCCCGCACGGCCGCCTGCTTCGCCTCCGTCTTGGCGCGCTCCGCCAGTGCGATGGCCTGCGCCTCGGCATACCCGACATACCCGCGATCGAACGCCTCCAGCGCCGCGCTCAGCCGCGTACTGAGGTCCGCGTCCGGCTCGGCGAGATGCGCCCACGTCTCGCGAACCGCAGCGACCTGCTCCGCTCGCTCGAACGCTCCGTCGCCCACGATGGATTCCACCGCCTCGACCAATCGCGACTGCTCGGCGAGCCACTGACTCGCGTCCACGCCGCCTGCGGCCGGAACCTCTTCGACCGCGGGAGCCAGCACCGCGAGCCGCTTCTTGGCCCGATTGCGGACCGCCTTGCCCTTGCCCTTCTTGGCCACCGAGGCCAGCGCGTCGAGGTCCTCGAGCTGCTCGATCGCCGCATAGGCGGCCTCCTTCGGATCGCCACTGACCGCGAGGCCCCGTAACGTGGGCACGTCCGAGATCTTGCGCAGCGCCTCGAGCCGCAGCTCGGAGTCGCTGGCATCTCGCACCACATCCAAGAGCACCCTGGGATCGCTCAGTCGGGCCAGCGCGGCACGCCGGACCGAAACCGCGTCCGCCCGATGCAACACGCTCACGATGCGCGCGGGATCCGAAAGCCGCGACAGCGGCGACTCGGCGTGTTTCGCATCCCGGGCCGAGGCCGCGGCATCCACCCACAACGCTGCGGCACGCTCCCCCGCAAACACGCCGACCGGCGAGCCATCGGCTTTGGCGATCGACGTCAGCACGTCGGGGTCGACGAGCTTCGCGATCGCAACGCGGCGCACCGAGTCGTCGGCGTCGGTCCGCGCAATCTCGACGATGATGTCCGTCGCGTCGGCCCCGAGCGCGCGCAAGGCCTCGGTACGCACTGCGGCTTTGCTGTGTTTCCACTTGGGACGGAACAGGTCGACGAAACCCATGGCCGGTGACCTTAGGTCCGTCGCAGGGGTTGATCAACTCGTGTTCGAGGACGCAAACGTGCGTTGGGCCAACGTCGCTTCGGCCCACGAGCGAAGATCGCCCGTCCGTGGCGGCATCCCGGACCAGGGTCCTGGGTTCAGCTCTCGGTGGTGCGTTTGCGGCTCATACAACCAAGCCGCGGGGGCGTAGCCGAGACCTGAGCAACGCCGCTCAACCGCTGGAGACCGGCCGAGGTGACGGGAGCCCCCGCTGCCCTCGCATCAACGATGTCGGAGACAGGGCCACCACCACCCCCGCCATGATCGCCAGTGTGCCCAGCCCCGTTGAGAGCATCGACTGGTGCGGCGCGTCGAATGCAAAGCGCGACAACCACGCACTGGCCACCGCACTCGCCCCAACGAGCCAGCTGAACTGCCATGAGAAGCGGCTGCCAACCGCGGCGTTGGTCCGAATCCCGACCAGCACCAGGGCCACCACCACCGCAAGCAAGGCTCCGGTGGTGGTGATTGCGGTCGCCGCCGGAACTCGCGGGATGACTACGACCAGGCCAAGCACGGCGACGAGGAGCACCACCGCCGAACAGGCCGCGATGTGCAGGTAAACGGCACGCGCCACAGCGCGCCCCGGAATCGGCAGGGCCGACCAGGCTAGACCGAAGTCTCCGTTGTTCGCCCAGCGGCCCCCGACCACGCGAGCCCGCAGCCCCAGTGGAAATCCACCCGCAACAACGGCCGCGATAACCACAGCAGTGGCGGTCGCCAACGCCGGGAACCGCCACCAACGCAACACGACCAATGGACCCACCAGCGCAACCGCCCAGAGCGCACCTCGCATCGCCCCCGCTCCCAGTCCACGCCAGAAGTCGCGCCGCAACATCGCCTCGGGTTCGTCGGCCGCGGGCCGAGCCACGGTTCGTGGGTCCATCGCGGGCGCCAGCGGGGCACGTCGCCGCGATGAGCCGAGCCAGGACACGGGTCCCCACACCGCGATCACAAGGCCAGCACAAAGACCGACCACGACATACCCGCCGAACGACCGGGCTACAGGCAGCGCAAGCCCCAGCGCAACCAGGCCTGGCGCGGCCAACCAGCGGATCCAAATCCGGTGATGGTAGGCCACCTCACGATCCAAACTCGCCAGGACGAGGTGGGGCAGCGCCAAGGCACTGACGGCCGCACACAGCGTGGCAACCGACAAGACGACTTCACCGAGCTCAGTCCCCAGGGCCATCCCCGCGGCCAACGCCGCAACCCCGGTCACGAGCACCGCGGGAATCCACAACCCAAGAACGACCGCGGAGACCTCGGCCAACGCGCGCGCACGGGGTCCCAAGGGCAGCAGGGCGGCTGTGGTCCGTCCTGCGTGCACGCCGAGCGCATGCCCCAGTGCCCAACGGCTCAGCGGCGCGAACAGGAGGCTGAACGCAAACGTCTCGGCCGTGTAGCCGTACACAAACCGATGCTCACCGCCCGCGACGAACATCGACATCGCAACCATCGGCACGCAGTTGATCAACACCAACATGGCGACCAAGCCGCCACGGGTCGTCCCCAGGAGGCGCAGCACGACCCCAACGTGATGGATCGTAGCGCTCATGCCGAGACCTCTGAACCGCTGGCGCGCATGTGCACCAGCGCTTCGGATAACGACTTCCCCTCGGGCACGACACTGTCGGTCGGACCCTGAGCGACGACCTTGCCCCCACGCAGCACCAGCAAGGCGTCGGCGATGCGCTCGAGATCGCTGAGTTGGTGCGAGCTGACCACCACGGCGCGCACCGGGTCGCGCGCGACCTCGATGACGCTGCGTAGCAACGTCTGCCGCGCCCCGAGATCCAAACCGGTCCCGGGCTCGTCCAAGACCACAACGGTCGGCCGAAACGCCAGCGCAGCAATGACCCGCAGACACGTGCTCTGCCCCTTGGAGAGTTCCCGAACGTGCGCGCGCAAATCCAGACCAAACCGCTGCAGCAAGTGCGCCACGAGTTCGTCGTCCCACGTCGTGTAGTAGCCGGACAGCACCCGCAAGAGCTTGGAAACCGGAAGATCGAACAGCGGGCGATCGTCGCTCATGAATCCAGCCCGCGACCGAACGAAGACGGGGTCTACCGACGGGTCGCGTCCCATGACACGCACCTGCCCGGAGCTCGGCGCGATGATGCCGGCGAGACAGTTCAGCAGCGTCGTCTTCCCTGCGCCGTTGGGACCGACGACACCAACTACGGAGCCCGGCTCGACGGTCCAGCTCGGGATGTGCAACCCGAACCCGGCGCGCTCTATCTTCAGATCGGTGACTTGAACCAACGTCGAATCAGTCATTGTTCTGCTCCCTCTCGGCCAGCTCGGCCAGCAGCGCTTGGGTCAGCGCGGCGATTTCAGGCTGGGCGAGGCCCAGCTGCCGTGCCTCGCGCAGCCCCGTCGCGATGGCTTGGCCCGCACGTTTTTTGATGTCGGCTTTGGACGCCTTGCGAACCGACGGCGCGACGAACGTCCCCTGCCCCTGCTTGCGTACGACCAAGCCCGCGGTCTGTAGCTCCGCGTAGGCCCGCCGGACCGTGATCAGCGAAACCGTCAGGTCGCTGGCCAGATCGCGAAAGGACGGCAACTGCTCGCCTGCGGGTAGTTGACCGGTCCGCACGAGTCCGGCGATCTGATCGAGGATCTGCCGATAGAACGGCACACCAGACGCTTCGCTCAGCGAGATCGGCAGACCTGGCATGTGCTGGTGTGTATACATATATACACTATGAGAGTCAAACCAAGCGCCGCTGGTTTCACGCCGCATGACGCTCTCGCGTCGTTCTCACGGCATCGCGACCTCCGCCGCCCATCAGACGAGCGAGGTTGAACGACGGCGTCGCTCCTGGTCCCTAGAACCGGACCGACACCGATGCGCCCGCCGAGCTTGGGGTCAGGGCGGCCGACGCGGAGACATGCCGGTGGCGTCGCCGACCGCCAATAGCAAGCAACGTCACCCCCGCAGCTCCAAGAAGAAGTGCGCTGCTGGCAGCGGTCAGCAGACCGATGTTGGAGCGACGTCCTTCTCGTTCGGCCGCCTCGATCTCCGCGTCGTCCTTGGCTTGTTGGCCAGCGTTATACCTCTCTTCGGCGGCTCTGCCTGACTTCGTCGCAGCGACCGCTGCAACGATACTAGCCACGCTCCCGCCCAGAGCCAGTCCGCCGCCGATGAGAAACCCGGTACCGTTGGGTCTTGGTGCGGGCGACGGCGGTGTCTCGGTCGGCGCTGGGATGGGCGGAACGAGTTTGGGGTCGGGCACCGGCTTCGGCGGAGGCAACTCGTCCTCGATACGCTCGAGGAGCTCGACCGCCCGCATTCGGTCCTGCGTTTCGCCCTCATCCATCGTGTGTCCGGGCCGGTCGACCCACGCCACGAACGTCTCGAGGAGTGGCCTCGCCGCGACGACTCGGCTCTTGTCGTGGTCCTTGTCGTACGCCCGCATCTGTGTCTGCGCCAAGTCGAACCCCAACACCCGCCGGCCCGCGGAAAGCTCCGGATCGTCCGCCATGAGGTCGTGGGCCTCGCTCCAGTATTCGGCAGCGCCCGCGTAGTCGTCGGCGTCGTACGCGTCGAGGCCCTGCTCGAACAAGGACCGAGCCGCGGCGGGGTCAGCCTCGTCGGTCACGCTTGCTTCGGTGGGCCCGGCCGTGGGTGGTTCCGCAGCGAGAACGGACGCACTGGGCAGCGCGAGTGCGCCAGCAACGAGGCCAACGATGACGGTACGGAGCCGACGGCGGTCAAGCGATTTCAGGGTATCCATGGGTCTGTTTCGGGAGGCGCGCGGCCTCTGTCATCTTGGTGGTAAGTCCCAGGCACGAGTCGATTGCGACTTTCTTCAGTCGGCGCCGGAATTGTCATCTCGCAGGCTCTTGGCCCAGGCATCGAGCTCCGTGGACACGCTGAGCCCAAGCCCCGCACTTTTTTGCATCGAAGCGACCTCGTCGGCCAGGAGCTGACGAGCGCGCCGAAGACGGGTACGCACGGTCCCTTCGGGGACCTCGAGGATCGTCGCCAGCTCGGCTCCGCTGTGTTCTTCCCAATAGAACAGCTCGAGCAGGATCTGATGGTCCACCGGAAGTCGACGCAGCGCCTGCGAGACCAACGCATGTTCGCGCCGGCGGTGGACGACGGAGCTCGGGGACGGCGCTGTATCGGCGACGCTGTCGCGTTCGGGCTCAATGCGCTCCACACCGCGCAGCTTGGCCAGGTGGACCAGAAGCTGGTTGCGGGCGATGGCGAACAGAAACGTACGGAACGAGCTCTCCCCCCGGAATCGTTCACTTCCTTCGTACGCGCCGAGCAGCGTGCGCTGGACCAAATCGTCCGCCGCGGTCCCGGCTTTGTTGCGAAAGAAGCGGTACAGCCCATCGAAGTGACGCTCGAACAACGCTTCGGCCGCCTTGGCATCGCCTCGCCGCCACCGGGCGAGCAGTTCTTGGTCGGTCACTCCCGCTGAGGCTAGAGCACATCTCACAACCTCGCCACGCCACCTCACTGGTCTTTGGGCCGGCGCGTCGAGGTCTGTGAGATGTGCTCTAGCAGCCCAACAAGCCTCGACCGCCTGCTATCGTCATCCCGGTGGGCGGCAGCGATCGTGGAGATCTGAAAGGGAGCGGGTTGGGCCAGCCGCCAAGCACCGCCCCACCCCCCAGTGTGCGCGCTGCGATCTTGGCCCGCGTTGTCCAGCAGAGCGTCGGCGGCGGCGAGACTCCGTTGCTCGACGGCCGATATCGACTGTTGCGCGAGATTGGTCGGGGCGGTGCGGGGACCGTTTGGAAGGCGCAGCTGTTGCCGTTGGGGCGCCCGGTGGCGGTCAAGTTACTCCGTCCCGGAGTTGGCGCAGATCCGAATGCGGTCTCTCGCCTCATGCGCGAGGCCATGACCGTCTCCCAGCTCGGTCACGACCACATCGTGCAGGTCAACGATGTGGGTACCGACGAACATGGCTCGCCGTACATCGCGATGGAGTTACTGGAGGGCGACTCGCTCTCACAGCTGGTCACCCGTCGCGGGCGATTGCCCTGGTCCGAGGTCGCCGAGATTGCCATGCAGGTCTGCGATGCGCTCTCGGCCGCTCATGCGGTCGGAGTCGTGCACCGCGACGTCAAGCCCGCCAACATCTTCGCGACAAAGCGTGACGATCGGCGGTGGCGTTGCAAGTTGTTGGACTTCGGCCTGTGCACCGCCGGCCGCGATACCCCGATGCTTACCGCGGCGGGGGTCTTGCTCGGCACGCCCGGCTATGCAGCACCCGAACAACTTCGCGGCGAGGTCGTCGACGGGCGGGCCGACTTGTACGGGCTGGCCAGCGTCATGGCCGAACTACTCACCGCTCGCCCGGCATTTCGAGGCCACAGTCGGCAGGAAGTGGTCAGCAGCCAGCTCGCGGGTCGGCGGTGCGGCGACTTGGACACGCTGGACATCTCGCAGGAGGTCGTCGAACTCATCGACCGCGGACTCTCGCTGACAGCGAACGAGCGCCACGAGGATCCCGCTGCGTTCGCCAAGGCGATCGCCGGCGTCCGACGCATCCGTCCTCAACCGCCGCGGAGCACCACCACGACTCCACGCGCCCCGATGGGTTGGCGCGGCCGGTGGGCAGTCGCGACGACACTCGCCAGCGCCGGCGTCCTCGCGGTGTTTGCAATACTTGCACCGTCAGCGAACACGAATCCCCGGGCGTCGAATCCGGTTTCATCAGCCCGTGCGGCGGCCCCTGAAGCACGCCCCGCTCCGCCCGTGATCGCGCCCGCTCCCCAAGCCGCACCTCCGAGCGCGCCACCACAAGCCGACGTTCGCGGATCACCCGAGCCCGAGGCGCCCCCGACACCCAGCCGGGTCAAACGCGTGCGCCGCCGTGCGCCCAAGACACAGCCTCGTGTCGAGGCAGAACCGGAGGCCCCCCGAGTTCGGCGTGCCTACGCCGACGGGATCCGCGACCCGTTCGTAGTCCGCTGACCTCGGAGAACTACGGAGGCGCAGCCGCCCACCTTCCAAGTGCGCCACAGCATCCCGTGCTTCGCGTCACGGCGTGGGGAGAAACAGCGGCGCGCCGGGGCCGACGGGGAGGCCGAGAGTCAGCCAGACCGCGAGCAGGACGGTCCAGACCACCGTGAACACCGCGGTGTACGGCAGCATCGTCGCGATGACGGTGCCAATGCCCGCCTTCGGATCCCAGCGGCTCACAAACGCAACGATGAGCGCGAAGTAGGTCATCATCGGCGAGATGATGTTCGTCGTGCTGTCGCCGATGCGATACGCGACCTGAATGAGCTCGGGCGAGTACCCCAGCAGCATCAGCATCGGCACAAACACCGGGGCCATGATCGCCCACTTGGCCGAGGCACTCCCCATCACGAGGTTGAGCAGACCCGACACGAGGACGAACGCGATCAGCAAGGGGATCGGACTCATACCGCTGGAGCGCAGGACCTCGGAGCCGTGAACCGCGATGATCAAGCCGAGGTTCGACCAGTTGAAGTACGCGACGAACTGGGCGGCGAAGAACACCAGCACCATGTACAGCGACAGCGTCTGCATCGACTTGGCCATGCCCTTCATGACCTGCGCGTCGGAACGATAGGTACCGGAGGCGATGCCGTAGGCCATCCCCGCTATCGCGCCGATGATGAAGATCAACGCCACGATGCCGGACATGAACGGGGAGCGCAGCAAGTCGTCGGTCACGGGATCCCGCAGCCAACCCGCGCCGGGGATCGTCCCTGAAGGCAGCGCCGACCAAAGCAGCAGACAGGCCAGGACCGCGGTGGCCCCGAAGGCCCAACGTAGCCCGCGACGCTCTTGGGCAGTCAGCGCGTCGACCCCCTCAGCGCGTTCTTCCCCGGTGTACGTGCCCAGTCGCGGCTCGACGACCCGGTGGGTGATCCACGTGCCTGCGCCGGCCACCAGGAACGTAGAGACGAACATGAAGTAGTAGTTGGCGGCGGCGCTGACGGTGTAGCCGGGGTCGACGATGTGTGCGGCCTCTTCGGACAGGCCCGCGAGTAGAGGATCGATCGTTCCCAACAGGAGGTTGGCGCTGTACCCCCCGGAGACCCCCGCAAACGCGGCAGCCAACCCGGCGATCGGATGACGACCAGCGGCCAAGAAGATCGAGGCCGAGACTGGGACGAGCAGGACGTATCCAACCTCGCTGGCGGTGTTCGAGAGAATCCCCGAGAAGACGATCACGAACGTCAGCAGTCGCCGCGGTGCAGCCATCACCAGCAGCCGCAACCCGGCCGCGATCAAACCACTGCCTTCCGCAATCCCAATCCCCAACATGGCGACGAGCACTGTTCCCAGTGGAGCGAAGCTGGTGAAGTTGGTCACCGCTCCAGTCAGCATCCTGTGGCCCCCCTCCAGGCTCAGCAGGTTGACGGGTTCGACCCGCTCGCCGGTCCCAGGGTGAATCGCATCGACGCCGAGCCAAGTCGCCACCGCCGAAGCCACCACCACGACCAGCGCCATGGAAGCAAACAGCGTCCCTGGATGCGGCAGTGCATTGCCCATCCGTTCGACCCGGGCAAGCACCCACTCCAGGCGGCCTGACGCCTGAGGCTCAGTTCCTTCGTCTACGGCGTCCTGCGTCTCCTCTTGCTTCATCGTCCCCTCGTCCTCGTCGCGAAACCTGTGCTGCGGTCAGTGCTCCCACGCATCGCCCCAGGACTCCGAGTCGCGCGCCTTCGCGGGATGTTCACGGTAATGCGCAATGCATTGCGTCTCGTGTCCCCGCACAACTCGGCGCCCAGCCAGTTTGCCGCGCCACTCGGTGACCACGGTCGCCTGCCCGTGAACGTGGTCGTGCTCGTAGTGCAGCACGACCCAGTCGCTCGTCTTGTGCAGCTGGTGGGCCAGCGCTGTGTTCGAAAACAGCGCGGTGAACGACCACCCTTCCCGCTCGAGATGCAGAATCGGGAGCCATGCCTCATGCGTGGGATTGTTCTGCTTCGGTGCGATGCGCGGCAGCGTTCGGTCGGCGGCGCGCTGACGATAGAGGAGATCAATGTCGAGCAAGGTCCCAACCGAGGGCGGCGGCACGGCGTGGGGGTGAGCTCCAGGCTCAGGGTCCTGCGAGTCCAACAGTCGCTCTTGAATCGAAAGCTTGAGTCTCTCCACTCGGCCGGGTCCAACACCCTCGACCGTGGCCAGCCGCCCATCGCGCGCAGCCTCGTCCAACTCCTCGAGGGTGTTGATCCGCAACTCGTGGTGAATCCGCTCCGCCAGGACCTCCCCGATACCGCGCACCGTCATCAGTACCTCAGCCGCTCGCACATCCCCGCGCAGCCGCTCCAGCGTGCTCGACCTCCCAGTGCGAAGCACCTCGACTACCGACCGCGCGAGCCGGTACCCAATGCCCTGAATCGCCTCCAGACCGGCGATGCCCTCGCCCCGGTAGACCTCACCCAGCGGCACATCGTGGCCCGTGATCAGGACCGCCCCGCGACGCCACGCTCGCTCGCGTTGTTCGTCGGCGTGCTGGGCCTGCAGGAGGTTCGCCACCTCCTCGAAGATGCCCGCGATCGCGGTGTTGCTCTGCTCCCCCACAACATCAGTGTGGGTCCGCAGCGGGGCCGCCCGAGCGCAGTCTTTGCCGATTCGAAATGCTGGCCGCCTCGAACAACGCTCAGCCGTCCTGCGACTCGATAAAGCGGCGAATGTAACGTCCGGTGCGAGCCGGGCATTCGTACTGCGGGATGTGCCCAATCCCGTGAAAGATGACCATCCGCGAGTTGGGGATGCCCCGGTGGTACGCGCGACCGGCGGAGATATCGATCAGACGATCGCGGTCGCCCCAGATCAGCAGCGACTCGGCTTGCACCCCGCCGAGGCGGGGCGTGAAGTCCCAGTCGCCGTCCAGCAGGTCCCCCATGATCTTCTGATTGAGGCTGGCCCTATCCATGAACTCCTGCCCCAAGTGACGACGGATAGGCGCCGGGATGGGCGGCTGTTTCTCCATCACGAAGCGTACGAAGTCCTCGTAGCCCTCGTGCGAGTCCACGACGAACGGATTGTCCCCCGCATCGAGCCGCAGCTGCAGCGGACTGGGCGTTGGCATGCGCAAGCCGGCCGCAGCGACCAGGGACATCGAACGAACCAGCTCGGGCCGGGAAAGGGCGAGCTGCACCGTGATGGCGCCGCCCAGCGAGCTTCCGACCACATGGACATCGTGCAACCCCACCGCATCGAAGAACCCAGCGACCACCTCGGTGACAGACGGGAGGTCGTAGGTGAAGTCCAGCGGGGACGAAGCCTCGGCGAACCCGGGAACATCGGGCAGCACCAGCCGATACGTGCCGCTGAGCGCTTGGCACATGTCGACGAACGAGTCTTTGCTGTCGCTGAACCCGTGGATCAGAACGATGGTCGGCCCTTCGGGGTTCCCGCCCTCGAGGTACGGCAACGTGAACCGGCCCACGTCCACTTGCTTGCGCTTCAGCCCGGCCGAGCGCCGACGCAGATCGAACACCGCGGAGACCGCCGAGGAGGGCAGCTGAACCGACCCCATCGGGATCCGAGCCACCGCGCGGACGAGCAGCGCGGAGAGGTCACGACGTCGCGGAACCAGGGACACGCAGGCAGGCTATCAGCTTTGTGGAGGGACCCAGCCCAAGCACGCGGTGCGCCCGACCGACGCCCGACGCAGGGTGTACAGCACCCGCTTGAAGCCGGCATAAACGTGGAAGAAGCGTTCGACGCCGGCCTTGTCCGAGGGCTGCAACGACCCGCTGCCGCACACCCACTTGGGATCCGAAACCCCGCCGTCTACGAACTCGACGCAGCCGAACACCTGGACCCGCACCTGCAGCCCGTAGGGCAGTCGAGGACCCAGGACGATAGCGTCGAGGGGGTCCGCGTCCGCCCCCAGCGTGCCGACGATACTCCCGTAGTTGTACGGACACGGCAGCGGCGAGACGAAGTCGACGGAGCCCGATGGCCGGCGCTTGACGAAGCTTCCGCGAGCCACCTCGATCACCACCGAGACCATGTCTCCGGTGCTCAGCGAGTCATTTGAGGTCGGGGACGAGGACATGGAAAACGATGCGGTTCGTAGACGTTCAACACAGGCCGCGTGGCCTTGTTAGCATGCACCTGTGGAGGTCGCAGAACTCTTCGACACCGGCGGCGGCATCGACCTCGAGACACCGCAGTCCTCTCCGTGCGCGGAGCGCTATGGCGCCGAGGGGTGCGATGCCATCGAAGCCGCGCTCGCAACGACCCCCGTGGTCGCCGAGGCCGCCCGTATCGTCGACTTCCTGCTCGAAGACTTCCCGGTCGATGCCGGCGCACACGAGGCGCTGTTCAGGTTTGCCGTCCTTGTGCTCGCGGTCACCCGGGAGCAGCCCGAGCTTCGTACCCACACCGATGATGCCGACCTCGATTCGCTCGCGACTGCGGGTGGCGGCGAGTTTCAACAAGCCGCCGGCCCCATGAGTCGGGTGTTTCAAATGTTGGTCGCGTCCTTGCGCGAGCAACCCGGCTGGGCTGTCAACGGCCCGGCAGCGCAAGCGCGCCTGCGCAACGCCGCTGCCGGGTACGCCCAGGCGCGCCGACTCGAAGAGTTTGCCGCCGATGCGCTCACGCCGGGCTTGGCCGCGGCATCGCGCGGCGTCTGGAAGGAGGCACTCGTCGAGGCTGCGTGCGTCGTGTGCGGTGACGACGGCCGCACGCGCAAGGCCGAGGTCGCCGATGTCGTCGGACGCCTATTGGGAAGCGTTGTCGGGCTCGCTTCGGAGCTCGCGCCGTTCCTCTCCGGTGACGGCGACAAGCGGGCCGTCGAACTCGTGACCCAGCGGTTCGCCGTCCCCCAGCAGGTCGTCAAGCTCACCCTCCGGCAGATCGCGCGCGCGCTACGTGCCACCCTCGAGCTCGAGGTTCGCGACCTGCTCGACGCCCTGCACCACCTCGACCCGCTCGGTGCTCGGACCCAACTCGTGCGACGTCTCGTCTTGGCGATGCTCACCGCCGACGGATCAGCCCGCGCCGTGGTGGCCGCCACCTCGGCCGAGCCTCCCGGTCGCGATGACGTCATGCGGCGCATGCGAGCCATCGCGCTGGCCGACGGTGAGGTCTCCACCGACGAACGTGCGTTGCTGCGCCGCTTCGACACCCAACTGCACACCTTCAACGAGCTCATCCAACGCGTCGAGGAAGACCGAGTCGTCGACTTCGACGAATTCCAGCAGCTTCGGGAGATGCGGCAGACCATCCTGGACGAGCTGTTCCGAGTCGCTCTCGCCGACGCGCATGTCAGCGACGACGAACGTCAGCTCCTCCTACGCGCCATGGAACTCGTCCCCACCCTCCGCTCCCGAGCCCTCACCGCCCCGGACAGCTGAAGACCACCCATCGGAGGTCTCGAAAGCCCCACCCGACAGCCTTCTTCGAAGCGAACGCCGCTTCGCTGCTGCTGCGAGGGGCCTTTTCAAAAGGCCCCTCTAAGGCTAGTGCTCGGTCAGCGGGGCACAGTCGCGGAGCGTTTGCATGTCCGCGCCCTCGATCAGCAAACACTCGTGCTCCGGGTCGACGACGATCCCAACGCCTTCGGGGAGCGCGTGCACGAGATACTCGAACGAGACCCCCTCGAGTTCCTCTCGACTCAGCTCTCGCCTGCGAGTCCGAGACGAGTAGGCGACAATCGCCCGACCGTGTGTCGTAGGCACGGACTCGAACTCCACCTTGGGCCCGTCTTCGGTGAGTAGGATCTGCACCGGTTCGACGTAGACCGTGCCCAACATCAGCGACGCATACAGATCGACGCGAGCGTGCTCATCGGTCACCGCGGCACCGAGGCGCTGGTGAAGAACAGCAGAACGAGAGCACTGCATCCCCACTTGGCTCTCCTCGGCGTCGATTGGTGGCTGGGTACGCATGTCAGGTTCGACGTCCCAGCTGGAGGAAACGATGCAACGACACGCGGTCCGTTTTCGTCGCGTTTGCAGTGCGAACAGTGTGTTCACGGTGCAACACCGCGACACCAGTGTCGTGCCGGTGGGGGGAGAGCGAAGCCGCGAAAGCCATCACCTAGGCAGTCGCCGCCGCGGGGAAAAGGTTGCATTGCAACCCGCCGCTCCGAGCATCCCGCGTGATCTGGACCGCAAACCGAGGGGTTCCCCCCGACTCACTTGGAGTCCGGAAGGTCGCGCACCGCATCTTGCGCTTCGTCCAAGAACGCTCGCTCCACGGAGGCGTAGTCTGCCTCGACGTTGAGCCGGGCGAGCACGGAGTAGAAGCCGAACTGAAGGCGGTTGAGGAACAAGATCCCCTCAGGCATCGCTGCGTAGTCCGAGCCCGACAGGCTGATCATCGACTTGGCCATCGACCGGAAGCGCCGGACGACCTCACCGGCGAAGTCACGCGTGATCCGAAACGGAGACTCGAGCAGCGGCGATACGGCGTGTCGCATATAGCTCGCCATCTCGCGCCGATGTTTCCCGTCTCGAGCCGCGAGCATCTGGGCCATCGCGACTTCGAATCCATCGAAGCGCCCGTCCGCCAGCGACGCGTGCCCCGCGACGATGCGCTTGCGGTTGTAGTTGTTGATCTCCTGCACGCACCCAAAGTCGAGAAAACCAACGGCGCCGTCGGGCAAGAACCGGTAGTTGCCGGGGTGCGGGTCGGCGTTGAAGATGCCGCCGAGCATGATCGAGCCGTAGACGAACCGCCACTGCGTTTCGGCCCAGGCGCGACGGTCAGATTCCGGCGCCTCGCAGGCCCGCTCGAAATCGATGCCCTCGACGAACGCAGTCGTGAGCACGCGCGAAGAACAGCGCTCGGAGACAACTTCGGGAATGACGACCTTGGGATCGGAGGCGTGCAGTGCCGCGAACCGCTCGTACCGTTCTCGCTCGAGTCCGTAGTCGAGCTCTTCGCGAAACCGTGCCTTGGCCTCGTCGACCAGGCGGCCCACCTCGAACTTGCCGAAGCCGAACGCGCGTGAGCCGAAGTCCATGAGGCTGGCGTTGCGCATGTCCGCTTCCATCGCCTCGACGATGCCGGGGTGCTGGACCTTGACGGCCACCGCCCGGCCATCGAGCAGCGTCGCTCGGTGAACCTGACCGATGGATGCACTCGCAAGCGGGGCATCTTCCCAGGTTGAGAACAGCTCCTCCGGCGGCGCCCCGAGGTCTTCGAGCAGCGTGCGACGAATGTCGGCGGCGGAGCTGCTGGGTGCCCCCGCCCGTAGCTTGGACATGCTGCGTTCGAACGCCTCGGCGTGCTCGGGAGGGATCAACCCATCGACGTAGCTGGCCATCTGTCCGACCTTCGTCGCGACCCCCCGCATCTCGCCAAGCATTCCGGCGACCTTATCCGCCGCTCCCGTGGCGCTCTTCGAGCGGAGCATCGCCAGCCCGGAAGTCGCGCCGGCCCGCGCGAGCTTGGCCACGCGGCTGAGGCGTCCGCGCGGAATCTTGCGTTCGTCGGACATGGCGCCTACCGACTCTAGCAGCCCGCCGGAGAAGTCGCGCGGGGCGCCCTCACGCCGCGCGACGTGCTCACGGGATTCCGGCGGCTGCGGCGATGGCGTCAGCACCGGGTGCGAGCGGCATCGTGGCCCCAACCCCCGCCAGCGGATATCGAAACACGCCACGCATCCCCACGCTCATGAACCGCAGACTTGGGTCGTGAAGCGGTCGCTCAAACGTGAACCGGATCGTTTTAGGGACTCCATCCTCCATGTGCGTCACCTCGGCCCGCATGCCGTCAAAGCCTTCGGTCTGCTCCGGGAACAACGGACGATCTGGCCGCCGAAAGAAGCGCTCCAGCGGGGTTTGCATCCACCCCGAGGCGGCGGTGATCTCGAGGGCGGCCGGGGAGACGCGTTTCATGGACAGCGGACCGCTCGCTAAACACAGCACCGTCCACGCCGCGGGGCGCGGATGGCCAGCCATCGCGCGCAAGTGTGGCGGATACACGAGCATCATCGGATCCCCGGCCGCGAGCAGCACCCACCGCTCTTCGGATGCCCGAGCATCCTCGACCGGCATCCCTTCCGCCAGCGCAAGTCCAGCACCGTTGAATCGCTGCAGCGTCTCGACCTTGGCCGCCGACGACTGCGAGGCGACCCAGCCATGCCCGAACAGCAACCCCACCCCGAGCGCGACCGCAACGAGCGTGCTGGCGTGAGGCCGACGCTCGGAGATCCTCTCGAGCGCAGCGAGCACAACGGCGGCGCTGAGGACATGCACACCCACCGAAGCCAACACCGTGAGCCGCTCGGAGAGGAACGACGCGCACACGGGAACAACGGCTGCAACGGCACCGATCAACGCCCACACGACAATACGGCGGCGGTCGGTCTGTGGATGCAGCCAGCGAACGAGCGCCCATCCACCGCCAAGCACGACGAGCGCCGTGCCCCAGACCGCGGCCAACGTCCAGCCTTCGAGCAGGAGCAACGGCGTCCCCGTCGCCATGTCGATCAGCAAACGAGGCGCACGCTGGAACAACGCCCCCGCAAACGCGACCGGCTCGGACGCCGGGTCGATGTAGACGCCCGAGTACGCGGCTCCAAAACCGCCCGCGCGATGCAGCACCAAATATGCGGCGATAGCCAGCAGGACCGGCGCCACTGCGCGCAGCCGCTCCCGCCACGGCCGACGATCCAAGACGAGCGCGTAGGCCCCAACGTAGGCGAGCGCCGACAAGCCATACTCGCCCGCGGCCATGCATGCCGTCGTTGCGCACGCGAGCCACCATGACCGAGACGGTGTGGTTCCACGGGACCCGCGGACGTACAGACCGAGCGCCACCCACCCGAACACGCCGCTGAGGATTGCCGCCCGGTTTGCGAGCCAAGCCAGTGGCAGCGCGTGTGCATCGTCGAGGCCGTACAAGGCAACCGTGAGCCACGCCCACCGTCCGCCGAGGATCGGCGTGAGCGCCCACCCGAGCGCGGCCAACATCGCCAACCACCAGATCAACGAGTGCACATGCGCGCCTCTTGAATCCAGCGCCGTCGCATCGACCCACACCAGCACGCTGGCCAAGGGCCGCAGCGCGCTCAACCGCAACTCGCGGTCCGACCACCACGGGAGGGCGCCCGCCTGCTTGAGCGTCGCGACCTCTTGCGGGTCCCCGGTTGAGAACGTGTAGAGATCCCACGGGGAGCGCGCAGCCGGGTAGACCCCGTCCACCATCGCTCGCTGAGCGATGTCGTCCATGTGGAGTCCGGTGTCGACGGTGGGGAGCCGCAAAAGCACCAGCATCAACGCCAGCAGGCCAACTGCGCTCCATGCTCGGCGGGTGATCACGGGCGGCCGCAGGATACCGAAACCAGCCGGATTTGCGCGAACCGCGGGTCCAGATCACGTTTCTCATGGGCTGGGGGTAGTCTTCGTAGGGCCCCACCTCGACCTTCATGGACACATTTGTGCTCAAAGCGGGAACACCGAGCCCGCCGCCCCGTGAATCAGAGGCGTTGACCCCGGCTCATCAGGTCCAAGCGATGCCCCCGCGCCGCCAGCCGCAGCGTAATCCGGAGCTGGATGAGCTCACGGTCGCGAGTGCGCAACGCGGAAACTCGCGAGCCCGGCGAGCCCTCGTCGAGCGCTACCAACGACCCGTGCTGGCGCTGGTGTCCCGCATGCTACGCGGACGCGGGGAAGCAGCGCTGGTCGAAGACGTGGCTCAGGAGACCTTCCTCCGCGTCTTCCGCGCGCTGCCGAACTTTGACCGCAACGGTCCGGCCCGGCTGTCCACGTGGATCCTGACGATCGCATCCCACCGCACGATCGACGAACTTCGGCGACGCAAGCTCGACACCCGCCCTCTGGAGAGCCCGGCTGCGTGTCACCTCGAAGCCCGGGCCCGTGCAGACGAATCCGCCGAGCGCAAGATGCTCGCGCAGGTCATCGCGAGCGCGGTCGAAGGTCTCGCACCGGAGTACCGAGCCGCCTTCATTCTCCGCGAGTATCACGGCCTTGAATACACCGAGATCGCTGCGGCACTCGGCATTGACTTAGGCACGGTGAAGTCTCGGCTCAACCGCGCCCGCAAGCGTCTCCGCCAAGCTCTTGGGGAGGTCTATCATGCATGACGACGATCAACTTCGGCCTGCGGACCCCCGGAACATGCGTCCGGCCGAGCTCGAAGAGTACGCCCTGGACGCGTGGCGCTCCGACCCGGCGATGGAGACCCTCGTCGAGACCCTCGTCGGCGACAGCTTTGCCGCCAAAGTGATGGCAGCCGAGACCTCGTCCGAGCTGCGACTCGCCGACGATCCTTCGGCGGCGCGGCAGTCCGAGGCCGCAACGCAATCGGACGGCACACCCGTGCAAAGACGAAGCCCGTGGGGCCGCATCGCGGCGGGGCTTGTGCTTGGCGTCGGTCTCGCAGGAGCCGGGGCGTATGCCCTCGATCCGGGCCCCTACCCCGACACCCTCGCAGCGATCGCCACGGGCGGCCGAGACACCCCGAGCGCGCAAGAATCCCTGTACGCCGAGCCCGACTCGCTCGGCCGCCCACAGTTCCGCGAGACCGGAACGCCGGGTGCAGCCATCCCCGACAACCTCGCCACCTCGGTCGCGAGCATCGTCTCCGACTACGGCGCGGACTGGGGCCCCGCCTTCAAGTTCCACGGATCGATCGTCGTTGCGCGCGGCGGCGAGATCATCTCGGGTCAGGGGTTCGGGTGGGCGGATACTGAAGACACGGTCCCCAACACGGTCAGCACCCGGTACCGGCTCGGCTTGCTGACCGAGCAGTTCACGGCAGCGGCCGTGCTGCAGCTTCGCGACCATGGTGAGCTCTCGCTCGACCAACCGGTTTCACGCTTCGTCTCCAACTATCCGCGCGGCGAAGAGATCACGGTCGGGCAGCTCCTGCAGCACACCTCCGGCATCCCCAACTACACCGCGCTCCCCTACTTTCACACATGGAAGGACGAGGCGCACACGACCGAGCAGCTCGTCGCCAGGTTCTCCTCGCTCCCCCTCGAGTTCGAGCCAGGCGCGGACTTCAGCCCCTCCAACGCGAACTACTACCTGCTCGGCGCTGTCGTCGAGAAGGCATCGGGCATGTCATTCGGGGAGTACGTAGAGCGCAATCTCTTCGAGCCCGCCGGCATGACGCAGTCGACCTATGGCGACGCGTACGACTCGGGCGAGCAAGCGCATGGCCGGGTGTGGAACGACGAAGAGCTGCTCGATCCTCCCGACCCGATTCACATGTCGGTGTTCGGGGGCGCGGGCGGCTTGGTCTCGTCCCCGACCGACCTCGTCAAGTGGAACGCCGCGCTGCACGGCGGCAAGATTCTGGAGGCGTCCAGTCTCAAAGAGATGGTGAGCGCCTCCGAGCACGGCTACGGCTACGGCCTGGCCGTCGACCACGGCTACGGCCAGTCCGTGTTGAGCTTCCCCGCTGCCATCGACGGCTTCAACGGTTCGCTGATCTACTTCGAGGAAGACAAGACCACCGTGCTGGTCCTGTGCAACACCGAGGTGGTCCCAGCCAGCCGCATCGCCCAAGACGTGGCGATGCTCGTCTACGGCGACGAGCCCGAGCGCCGTCGCGAGGCACATGAGGTCAAGATCGCGCCCAGCACCTACGAGCGCTATGTGGGCACGTATCGGCTCACGGAAGACACCTGGTCACGCTACGCCGAGCTCACCGATCCCGAACGCTTCGCGATGTTGCAGACCGTGCACGTGCGCGCATCCGGAGACCGACTGTACTTCGACGTTCCCGGACACGGACTGACCTGGATGCACCCGATGGGACGTGGGCAGTTCTTCTTCAAGGACCACTCCGGCAACCGAGTGATGTTCAACCTCGATGAGTCCAAAGACGCGCGCGGTATGGTCTTACGCTCCAAGAACGCCGCGTTCGCGTTCACACGTCGATAGCGTCGGTCGTCGGCCCCGACCGCGCCGAGGGAGCGTCGTCGGTCCTGACCGGCCATGACAGCGCCGCCACAGCGCATCTCACGTCGCGACATGACTGTCCGGATCCGAGGAAAACGGCGTGCCGGGGCGGTGCGCTTCGAATCGCCCCAGACCGCCGCGAGCGGCCCGTTCAAGTCTATTCGCCCGCGGCGCCGTACCGTGGCACACGCGTTGCACACGTAGTGGGTACCTCGCCATGCGCAGACTCGTACTCACCTTCGGCATGCTGACCACACTCGGATTGACCGCCTGTGATCTGGAGCCACCCCAGGAGGTCACCCTGCGCGTCGATCACTTCCGCGAGCCCTGCCCCGACGGGCAGCCCGGCTACTGCCTTCGGGTGGTGCACAGCGACCCGCCGGGCATCACCCACGCCCGGGACATCGCCGGGTTCGAGCATCAGTGGGGCACCGAATACGAGTTGCGTGCCCTGGTCGCCCCAGCCGCAGGAGAGATCCCAAGCTTCGATCTGGTGGAGGTGGTCGCGGAGCACGCCGTCGAGGAGGCCACTCGGTTCCAGATCGACCTGCCGCCAGAGTTCGTCGAGCGTGTCGACTCTTCGACCTTCGACCTCGTCGGCCAGACCCGAGCCCGCTGCGCCACCCCCGAGGTCTGTGACGCGGTCGTCGACGCCCTGTACGAGGACACCCTGGTGAGCCTCGAGCTCAGCCACGACCCCGCAGGCGTGGGCTCATTCGTCGCCCACTCCGCCGCGCTACGCGATCAGTAGCGCTCGTCCGTACCACCCGCTCGCCGGACTCAGACGTCGGCTGTAGGGCGAGCCCGGACGGCAGTATCGACATCGTCGAAGTCTGAGCGCCGTTCGCTCCAACTCGGAACGCCTGCGAACACGAAGCCGGTGACACGCCTTTGGGACCACACAACCCGCGCCGTGACGGAGTAGCGCACGTCCGCACCATCACGGGTGTGCTCAATGACCAGCATGGCGAGTTGGTCGAGCTTGGGCGAAAACTTGCCGAGCTCCAACGAGCATTGGAGACCGTCGGCGGAGAGATTGCTCGTCGTGCCCGTCGCACTGACCATGTGCCCTGACGTTGTGAACCGGGCCTGCAGCGATGCGGAAAACGGAAAACGGCGGAAGAATCGCTTGGTCACCACGTCGCGCCGCGTGTCGGTTTCGACCGGCTCACGGAGCGCGGCTTCGAGATCGATCATCGCCGCAACCTCCTCACCGGAGGGCATCTCGCCATACTGCAGTCGCACCCGGAACGACCGGTACGCGGTGATGTCGGAGAAGAGGTCTCCCTCGTACGCCTCCTGGTTGCCCTTCTTGGGCCCGGAGGCCCGTGCCTTGGCGGCCGGTCTTTGCGGCACCGGGGGCGGCTCGAACGAAGGGGGAGCCTCGGGAAACACGGGCTCGGGCGGGGGACGAACCGCTGCAAGCGACACCGTCGCGCGAGCCTCCTTGTCGACATCCGGTTCTCTCATTCCTTGGGCCGCGCGAACCTGAACGGTGGCCTTGTCGTCGGACTTCCGCGCCGTCGCAGCCTCGAGCCGAACCGTCGGGCGAGGCGCTGCCCTCGGCGCGGGCGCTGCGACAGGAGCCGCGGGAGGAGCATCCTTGACCGCAGCCATCGCACGCTGCGTCTCCCGATCGTCGACTGCCGCCACCTCGACCTTCGTAGGCTTGGCGGACGCGGTCTCCCGAGTGGGATGCGCCGCCGCGGAGTCGAGCGCCGGGCGCGGAGCGGAGGATTTCACCCCGAACTGTGCCGCCAGAACGGGTGTGGCACTGATCGGCGCGGCACGGTCGTAGACGAACTCGGAGCCCGCGATCGAGAAGGTGTCGCCGGCATGAAGCGGAACCCGGCGGACCTTCTTGCCGCCGATGAACGTACCGTTGCGGCTGTCGAGGTCGACCAGCGTGGGCTGTCGATCTTGGGTCACGATCATCGCGTGTTCGCGTGAGACCTCGACATCGACAAGGTGGACGTCGCAAGCCGCAACGCGCCCGATGAGCACGCGTGGACCCACTTCAAAGGTCGCTCCGGCGAGCGGGCCCGACAACGCCCGCAACATGTTTCGACGCTCACCTTGGCGCACTAGGCCACCAATATAGACCCGCGCGTCGGACTTGCGTAGGCCCAACGCGCCGCAGCGCCCATGGGGCGAGCCGCCCCACGCTAGAGCGTGCCGGACAGGGCCGCGAGGAACACGGCCTCGCACTGCGATGCATCCGCAGGTTTCGCGTTCGTACCCATCGAAGGGTCCGCAACCGCAGCAGGGGCAAGTCGCGCGGCCATCGCAGCATCAAAGCCGTCCACTGCTGCGAGCGTGTGCGGCATGCCCAACTCCGACCTCAGCGCCAGCATCCACTTCATGACGCCGTCGAACCCTACCTCGGGGAGTTGGAGGAACCGCGCCAAACGCTCCATGCGCGCTTCGATCGCGTCTCGGTTGAACACCATGACGTAGGGCAAGAAGATCGCGTTCGCGGTTCCGTGGTGCAGGCCCGTCGCGCCACCGACCGGATGACTGAGCGCATGGACCAAGCCGAGCCCTTTTTGGAACGCGGTCGCGCCCATGGAGGCCGCCATCATCATGTGGGTCCGAGCCTCCAAGTCGGATCCCTTTGCGAAAGCGCGCGGTAAGAATTCCGCGACCAGTCGCATACCCTCCAGCGCGATCCCGTCCGCCATGGGGTGGTACCCGGGCGCACAGAACGCCTCAAAACAATGGGCGAGCGCATCCATGCCGGTCGCGGCCGTGAGCCCAGCGGGGAGGCCGAGCGTCACCTCGGGGTCCGAGATGACCAACCCGGGCTGCATCTTGGGGTGGAAGATGATCTTCTTGCCGTGATCGCGCTCGTCGACGATCACGCCGGCTCGGCCGACCTCCGACCCCGTCCCGGCTGTCGTCGGCACGGCGACCATCGCAGCGACCTTCGCAGGATCGGCACGAGTCCAGTTGTCGCCAACATCCTCATAGGCGAACACGTCGCCGGGGTTGCGCGCGACCAGTGCGATCGACTTGCCCACGTCCATCGCGGAGCCGCCGCCGATCAACACAATCCCGTCATGCTCCCCGCCCAGGAACACGTCGACGCCCGCGGCCACGTCCGAGCCTGTCGGGTTGGGGTGCACGTCGGAGAAGACGGCACGCCCCAAGCCAGCATCATCCAAACTCTTCATCGCGGCTTCGAACCAGGGCAAAGCGGCAACACCGGGGTCGGTGACGACCAGAGGCCGTGCCATTCCCAGCTCGATGCACGCGCCGGGCAGCTCACGGAGGCGACCGGCGCCGATGCGATAGGCCGTGGGGTAGTTGAAGTTGCCGGAGACTGCGTTCATAGGGCCCCTCATGGTCGCCGGAAATCGCCGGCAACGCTATGGGGTGGATGACAAGATCAACTGCTCGGGAGCACGCGGTCTCGGAGCATCTCCCGCCCGATCCAGAGCGCTAGATGATCTCGAAGTAGCGCTGGAGGTCCCAGTCTGCGACGTGTTTTTGGTGCTCGCGAACTTCCCAGTTTCGGGTTGCCGCGTAGTGCTCCACAAACGTGTCTCCAAACAACTCGCGAGCAGCGGCACTGCGCGAAAAGGCCTCGGTCGCGGCGGCCAGGGAGCGCGGCAACGGCTCCGCCTCGCCGGGGTCCTCGTAGGCATTTCCGCGCACGGGATCACTCGGGACGAGTTCCTCTTCGATCCCCCGCAGGCCGGTTGCGATCGCGGCGGCGAGCCCGAGGTATGGGTTGGCGTCGGCGGGCCCCAGTCGGTACTCGCTGCGGGTTCCGTTGACTCCGGCCGGAATCGCCCGAATCGCAGTGGTGCGGTTTTCGATCCCCCAGCTGGCCGAGATGGGCGCCCACATCCCCGGCACGAGTCGCCGGAAAGCGTTGATTGTGGAGCACACCATCGGGAGCACTTGCGGCATGTACTTGACCTGGCCCGCCAGGAACTGCCGCATCGTGGTGCTGAGTCCCTCTGGATCGCTGGGGTCATGAAAGATGTTGGTTCCGTTCCGCTCCAGCGACACATGCATGTGGCCCGACTGCCCCGGATAGTCGTTGCTCCACTTGGCCATGAATGTCCCCATCAAGCCGCGACGCTGAAGGAACACCTTGGTGAAGGTCTTGAACAGCGCCGCCTGGTCGGCTGCCAGGCTCGCCTCGTCGACCGTGATCGCGGCCTCGAGCACGCCAGGACCCGTCTCGGTATGGAGTCCCTCGATGGTGATGCCGAGCGCCTCCATCTCGTCGAGCAGCTGGTGATACAGCTCGAAGTGAACGCTGTTGCGGATGGTCGAGTATCCGAACATGCCGGGCGTGAACGGCTTGAGGTTTCGGAAGCCCTTGTCGCGGGCGCTATCGGGCGTCTCGTCGAACACGAAGAACTCGTACTCGCAGGCGGCCTTCACCCCGAAACCCATCGACGCGGCCCGCTCCAACGTGCGCCGGAGAACCGCCCGAGGACAGACCGGCTCATACGCGCCCGTGAACCCGCCGAGCACGAACACCGTATTCGGCTCGAACGGCAGGATGCGTGTTGTCGAAAGATCGAGCGACACCGGTGCATCCCGATATCCGGTATGCCATCCCGACACGGTGGCGTTGTCGTAGAGCTGATCGGCGACGTCCCACCCCAACACGACGTCACAGAAGCCCAGGCCCTTCTCCGCCGCGGAGAGGAACTTGTCGCGGCTCATGTACTTGCCGCGGAGGACACCATCGATGTCGAAGACGCCGATCTTGTGACGGGTGATCCCGTGTTGGTCGAGGAAGGCAACAAGCGAGGGAACGTCGGTGGGAGTCATCGGGTCACTTCGGGATTGCGGTTCGCAGGTGGTAGCTCTTGAGACGGGTAACCTGGCCGAAGCCATAGGGGCCGAGGGAACACCCGACACCGGAGTCCTTCACACCGGTCCACGGCATCTGCGGGTCGAGGTAATCGCAGCGATTGAGGAAGACCGTTCCGGCTTGGACCCGGCGCGCGATCGTTTCGGCGCGGGCGTCATCGGTGCTCCAAAGGGAGGCCGTCAGCCCAAACGCCGAGTCGTTCATCAAGGCGACGGCCTCATCGACGGACGCCACCTTCATGATCCCCACCGTGGGGCCGAAGCTCTCCTCGCGCATCAGCTCCATGTCGTGCGTCACCTGGTCGAACGCCTGAGGCGCGAGATAGCAGGGGGACAGGTCGGGGACGTCAAACGCATCGGCGGAAACCAGCGCCCGGGCTCCCAGGGCCGTCGCTTGGGCGTTGTGGGCCTTCACTCGCTGCGCCGCGGCGGCGTTCACGACCGGGCCCATTGTGACGCCATCGTGAAGCGGGTTGCCGAGCTTGTACGCGCGGACGCCCGCTGCGTAGGCCTCGACGAAGTCGTCGTAGACCGCAGCGTGCACGTAGATGCGCTCGATGCCGCAGCACGACTGCCCCGCATTGTAGAAAGCCCCGTCGACGAGGTTGCCCACCGTGAACTCGAGGTCGGCATCCTCCAAGACGAACGCGGGGTCCTTTCCGCCGAGTTCGAACCCGGTCGGCACGAAGTTCTCCTGTGCGACCGTCCGCATCACCTCGTGACCGCCTCGCACAGATCCGGTGAACGCCACAGCACCCAACCGGCGGCTGTGAATCACTTCCGCGACGGTCTCGTGAGACGCCATGAACGCCTGAACCAGGCCCGCGGGCGCGCCGGCCATCGCAAACGCCTGCTGGAGCTGGGTCGCGACGAGGGCGGTCTGCGGGGCGTGCTTGAGCAACACAGCGTTGCCCGCGAGCACGGCGGGCACGAGCACGTTGATCGGAACGAGCAGCGGATAGTTCCACGCCGCGATGTTCAGCACCACGCCCACGGGCTCGTGCCGGACGAACCGCCGAAAGCCCGGTGGGGACTCGAGCACATCGTCGGCCAGAGCATCAGCCGCCTGGCCGCACAGGCTCTTCGTGCGCTCGACCATGCCGCCCTCAAACTCGCCGCGCGCTTGGTCGACGGGCTTGCCCATCATCGTGGTGATCGCGATCGCATGGGCATCCAGCTGCGAGCGGTATGCATCCAGCACCCGCAGGCACAGCGCGGTACGGTCCTCGAGGGGGACCTCCGCCCAGGCACGTTGGGCAATCTCCGCCGCCTCCAGCCGAGCAAACGCCTCGGCGCTGGACAGCTCAGGATAGGTGAACGCGACCGTGTGATCGATCGGGCTGAGAATCTCCGCCATCGATCCAGAGAATAGCCGAATCGACGCCGCCTGCGTCCGCACGAAGGGAATCCGCCCAGGCCGAAGTCGGCCTACTCTGATGGAACGGAATGGAGGCCCTACTGGCGCTTTGCGTCGGCCTGCCCATTGGCCTGGCCATCGCGGCGTTCGCTGTGAAGGAGCGTCGTGCGGAGCGGAGCGGACCGCATCGATGCCGACGACCTTGGGCCCCTCGGGAAGAACGGCACGCCTCGGGGTTCCATCTCTAGACGCACATCTCATAACCTCCTCGGAGCCGTAGGTCCCCGAGACGATCGGTTTCGGACCCGGCTGGACCAACGCTCTTGAGTTTGATCTACCTTCACGGTGGAGCTCACCGTCGCGCGGTGGTCGATCGTCGAGCCCCTCTTTCCGGAAGAGGAGCGCACGCCGCCCGGCTCGAAGGGCGGCCGACCTTGGCGCGACCCTCAAAGACGTGCTCAACGGGATCCTCTGGGTCCTGCGAACCGGAGCGCCGTGTGCGGACCTGCCGAAGCGATACCCGCCCTACCAGACTTGCCATCGCCGCTTCACTCGGTGGGTAGAATCGGAGCTGCTTCCTCGAATGCTCGCAGCCCTCTATCGAGACCTTCACGCCGCGATGTAGTTGGCGCCGCCTAGGATCTGCACGTCTTCCTTCGCGCAGAACTCCATGCACTGGGTGGCGCTCGCATCGCTCCCGGTCTCGTCCGACCTCGAGGTTGCGTCGGCGACGGTCGGGTCCTGTGTTCCCGAGGTCGAGGTCTCCTCAGCACTCGTCTCATTGCCGGACGACGACGACGGTGGACTCCCGGGACCGGGGGCCGTGTCACCTCCAGTCTCCGTATCGGTCGCAAGCGTCACGACCCCCAAGGATTCGAAACAGCCCGAAACCGCAACCAATGAGATCACGCAGAGAAAACGGACTCGAGAACCCGAGTTCCGGTCCCCGAGCGAGCCTCGCGGGGCTCGACGCCGTCCGTGGACCTACTCTTCTTCGATGCGTAGGTCCACGAGGTGGCCGACGTCGCCCGACCCCAGGAGCGCACCAGGGGCGTTCGAGACGAAGATGACGAGTCCGATCGTGTCCACGTCCTCGAGGCCTAGGGTTTGGATGTCGAGCTCAACGAGCGACAGCCCACTCGTCCCGTTCACGGTCCGCCCGTCACCGGGTCCGAGATCCATGTTTGGGCGCGCGGGATCGTAGGTCACGAGCCCGACGTCGATGAGGCAGCCGTCAGCGCCCTCGCCACACGCGAGCCCGACACGCAGCACCGGGTTCTGAAAGCCGGAGATGTCGATGTTCTCGAAGTCGCCAACGATCCCACCCAGCGCAACGCGGGGGGGGCTGACTCCGATGACCTTGGAGTGTGTCTGCTCGTCGCTGAGCACGATCTCCTCATCCAGCTCGACCCGCGCACCGTCCATCCCCTCGGTGTCGCAGGCGAGAAGGAACTCGAGGTCACCGCTGATGTTCGGCTTGGCGAACCACAAGTTCGAGCTGCCGCAAGCGCGATCGAACAACGAGATCGGTTCGCCTGGAGCACCGCTAGTCCCTGGATCGTCGGAGCCGCTGGAGCCAGAGGAATCCAAACTCTCGCCACTCGCCGAGCCGCCGGTACTCCCATCCGCGCCGGTACTTCCACCCGAGGTCCCTTCGGGCGCCTCAGAGGGAGGCTCTTCGAAGCAACCACACGCCACGAGAGAGCCAATCGTCAAGCTCAAGGCAACAAGAGTTCGCATCAACGGGATCGTAACCTCCAGACGCGCTCGTTGCCAGAAGCGGGCCGCTCGCCCTGGCCCCCCGCTCTACAAGTCGTTCACGACCATCGACAGCGGCAGGTGTCCGAGGATGTGTCCGACGGACCAATACAGTACACGCTCCTCGAGGCGAGCCGTGCCAGCACCCTCGCCGGAGCGGTCGAGCCGACCGTGCTCGCCCCGCTCATCGTGGGCGTCGGGGGCCCCGCTCCTGCCGGCGGTGGTTTCGTCATCATACTCGCCGCCGTGGACCGAGTCACTCAGGCGGAGGGTTGCGATGCTGGAGAGACCTGCTGGCGCAGCGGCGCGCTCCAACTCCTCCATGGCCGGGCGTTTGGGCGAAATGAAGTGTGAAAAAGGCAGGGTGGAGGAGTCGGGGGGGCCGCCAGCGAGCGGGGTCGTTGGGGAGCGGGCGTGCGGCGGGGTGTGGACTGAGGCTGGGAGAGCGGAGGGATGGGGAAGTCGTAGCGCAGAACCGGGACGTCGTTCTTGGCCCGCAAGGGCGAGGTGCCCTCCAGCGAATACTCATGCGCAACGAGCTTGGTCTCGAGATCGTTGGACCAGTAATCCAGCGTTCCCCCATCGACGTTGTCACAGACGGTCACCCGCAGGCCGACGCTGTGGACCTGTCCAGAAGCAGCGAGAGCGGCGGAGTCGTTTCCTCGAAGACCCGAAGCTCACGCTCGGCAACAACTACGCCGCACGGACGCTTCGAATTGTCGCGCTGAGCCCCCAAGGAAAAATGCTCCGCTGAGCCTCAGCTCGGATGCGACAAGTCGAAGGTCCGTGGGCCTCACCCCGGACAAACACGGCCATCTCGAAGCTGTCCTCCGCAGGAAGGATGTCGACCTGCAGGTACCCGGGCTGGTCCAACACCTCAAACCGGACAAGGTCCCCCTCTCGGCTCACCGGATGCAGCGAATAAGACTGGCTCATGCCGCCCGGAAGCGTGCCGGTTTCCACCAGCATCCACTGCCCATCCTGCTCCGCAAACTCGAACTCGATACGAAATCCCATGCCGTTGTCCGCGACCCCGAGCAGCGAGTCGGCGTCGATCCATGCGAACTCCCAGTAGAACTGCGGAAGATCGCCCAGCGGCGTCCCGGTGACCGGACCGAGCCAAGCCCCCTGCAGTCCTTCGACCCAGCTCCGGCCGAGCTCGATCGGCTGCAGCGCCTCCCCCCCAGAGCTCGATGACGCATCGGCACCGAGCCCCGCTCGGGCCGACCGACGAGCGGCGCTCGCCCCGAACGGACGGCCCCCGCAGGCCGACGAACGGGACCTCTCGCTCGGCGCACGACAGTTTCTTCAAGCCTATCCGGTCACCGTGGTGGGGTCGGTGACGCGTGCGCAGGGGATGGACGCGGCGGCGTTTGACGTGCTTCTCGTCGACTACGATCTGCCCGACGGCAAGGGCGATGCTGTTGTTCGTGCCGTTCGTGCGCGAGGGCTGGAGGTCTTCGTGGTGGGCATCTCGTCGCACGATGCGGGGAACGAAGCGCTGGGGGAGGCGGGAGCGGACGCGACGTGTAAGAAGGTGGATTTCGCGGGCATTGAGGCGCTTCTGCTTAACCGGTGCGGGCTTCGGCGCCCCCCCGGTATCGAGTGAATCTGCATCCCCTCGAATTCGCGAAGAGCTGGAGAGCGGCGACGCGGATCGGGTTCTCGGTGCGCTCTTCTTGCTGGGCGCGCGGTGCGACGTAGCCGGTTGAGCCCCTGCGCTTGGGTGCGTTCGTCGTCGGGAAACGACAACCTCTGTGCGATGCGTACGTGGCTCGTCTGAGCACCCGATTATCCCGGGAGGGTGGGAGTGCCGAACGTGGTCGGTGTGGTGACGCGCGGCGGCGGCTGAGTCGACAGACTTCCCGCGAGGGGCTCAACGGTACGCTTTGCGTCCGCGTTGGCGAGGGGTACTCGGGATGCGAATGCCTCGTTGCTGGCCGACCCAGGTCCTGATGACCTCGGTCAGCGACCGCTGAAGTCGGTCGCGAGGCTGCACCAGTCGCCACGCCCCGAGTTCGTCGTCGTCGTTGGACGTCGGCGGATGGGCGCGGGCCTCGAGCCACGCGGTTCGGGCGAGAAGCTCGGGCTGATGCCGTGCGGCAGTGCCGGCATCGCGCGTCGCCTCTTCGCGCTGTTCATCGGGATCGAGCGCGGCCATCTCGGCGTAGACATCATCCATGCGATCACCGCTGTGAAGGAGCCTCTCGACATGGCCTGTCAGCTGCGCCTCGAACTCGGCGTGCGTGGTGTGCAGCCGCTCCAAGCTGGCGATGAGTGGGTCCGAGCCCACGGCCATGGCCGCTCGATCGTCGGCGCGGCGCCGCTGCATCGCGATCACGTCCTTCGCCACCCATCCAAACAAACCGGCGGCCACCACCGTGAACCACATTGCCGGGTTCGCCACTGCCAGCGTTGAGTCGCCAAGCCTCAAGTGGGCTGCGGTCTCGCACATGGAACGGAGCGCGGAACGAGCAAACGCCCCTCCGCCGCCGTACCCCTCGTGGACCGACCCGAAGGCACAAAGAAGCGCTGCGCGGAGTTCCGCTTGGGTCATCGAGTCGAGAACGGGCAGCCCAAGCAGGAGCAGCCGCGTGGAACGGCCGAGGAGCGCCTCTCGGAAAGACCCGCGCTCGATGACTTCGACTCGGGCATCGGGCACGATGAATACGTCGTCGGCCGGACGCGTGCCGAGTTCTGCAGCGCAAGCTTCGAGCAGTGCAGCAAGCTCGGGATGCTCGTTGAGCGAGAGTCGGGTTCCGGGCTCGCGCTCAACTGTCCTCGCCAACATCGTCTGGACGATCGCACCCAGCATCAGGCCCAGAGCGATGAAGACGAAGACTCCGGTCCGGACGATGAGCAGGCCCTTGAGCATGATCATGACCAGTGCACCACCCATTGCAACGACGAGCAGCCCGGTCAGGGGGAGGGTGCCGTGGAACGCGATGCCGAGGATCCGCAGCACGACAGCATCGAACCGATCTCCGCCGGTGTGGGGAACGAAGGGCTCCTGCGATGCAGGCCGAGGTTGTCTCCGTAAGGCGCCGCGACTTCGAACCCGAGTGGCTACGGCCGCGGCCGCGGCAAGGGTGCACAGTACGAGCCACACCGCGAGAATTGCTGCCACGGAGAAGCCAATGCCCGAGCCGAACGGGCGCGCACGATCGAGCTGTTTGCGCAGAGCCGCAACGCGCTCGGGCGAGAGCCCCGCGGCTTCGGCTGCATCGATCTCCCGGCTCGCCAACTCGTTGTGTCCACGGGCGAGCGCCACGTGCAAGCCGTACACGTGGACCTCGGGACCCGGGACGTCGGTCTGAGCAAGGCGTGCGTGGCAGCGTCCCAGGGTGTCGATGTCCCGCCCGCGGAGCGCAGCCTCGCACACGAGAAGCAGCGCCTCCGGCGATGGGAACATGTGCAGCTCGAACAGGATCGATCCTTCGCGCGCCGCCGCCTTGAAGTCCTCTTCCGTCGCACCCGGGGAGAGCAGGGACTCGAGCAGCAGCACGAAGTTCTCCATCGAACCGTCGAGTTGCCGCGCTGCCCGACACGAGACGATGCCGGCCGAGCGGTCCCCCTTGCCGAGGAGTGCGCGACAGAGGCGACGTCGGGCAGGCTCGAATTCCGGCTGGCGCCGTGCGACCGTTGTGAAGCCGCGGACGGCCTCGTCGTGGCGCCCGTCCTCGAGCGCCTCGGTCGCGGCGACGAAGACCGGGAGCGCGCCTTCGTCGTCGTACTCCAACACCGCTCGGATCCCGGCCTCACGTTCGGGATCGGTCGGTACTTCATTCGCTGCAGCCGTGGCGCTTGTGAAGTTCCACATCGCAAGCGCCAGCAGCACCCATCCGCAGCGCATGACGAACCTGCCGAGCATCGCGCGATGTTAACGCAGCAGGATGCTGGTGTCAGAGTGAGGCCTGCGACCCGAGTCGTCCGCCGGGCCGACGTTGTCCACCGAAGATGGCGTCATTGGAACCCTCGGGCCCCTTCGTGCATTCCGTAGAGCTGTTTCCGCTTGGGCACTCCTCGGCTGCGATGGAGCCGCCCAGGGCCGCACAACCGGATGAGACGCAAGCGTGTCCGCAGAGCTGAGGCACTGAGCCGGCTTCGAGAGATTCGCGAAGTGTCATGGCCGGTCGCACGTTGACAAGAGCGCCTTCGCGGCATCATCCACGGTCCTCTCAGACCCATCCTCGGCGTAGCGGACCTCGTGCCCAAGAAGGCGCACGAGAATATCGACCACGACGCCACGAGAACGATCCTCCGAGTACCCACCGGGCAGCGACAGCAGGTCCAACAGATCGGGAACCAGACGCTCGTCGCCGACGGTCCGCGCCATCGCCAGCATCCGCTCACGCACGTACCAGAAACCGAACTCGTCGCCGCGGTCCCGAGCGGTCGCGAAGCGTTCGGCAAAAAAATCTAGGTCGGCGTCGGTGGGAACTCGCTCGACGAACAGCGCGCTGACGTCCTCGGCATAGACGAAGCGCGAGAACGCGTCCTCGGCGAGTGCGATGGGCACCCAGCGGTCCTGGTCTGTGCTGCCCTGATAGCCGGCCCAGAAGTCCTGCTGACCGAATCCGGCGGAGTCGACAAAGCGATACGCGGCGTGGAAGTCGGCGCTGGACGTGCCCACGCTTCCCAGCCGGACCACGCCGGATTCAGGCGGGGGCGGCTCGATCTCGCGAATGTGCAGCTGCATGACGGCCCGAAGCTCGAGCAGCATCGTCTCGATGAGATCCGCGGGAACGATCGCCGTCTGAACCGTGGCGCCGTCGCGGGCGGCGGACTCCCAGGCGGTGGGAGGGTGGTCCGGGTCGCGCTCGAGACGCGTGCCGAAGGCACCGTAGCGAAGCCAGGTGACTTCGTAGGCGTCTTCGTCCCGCGGACGGATTCGGTACAGGTCGAGGCTGAATCCGTGCCCCCAGCTTTGCTCGAAGATCAGCTCGCCAAGCTCAGCACCGAAAGCGTCGCAGCCGAAGGTGACCTCGAGCGTGGAGTCGGAGAAGGCGCGGAACCACGTCTTGCGGGCGGCCTTCTCGATCCGGCGGGTGAGCTTGCGGGGAAAGCTGCGGCACTCGGCGTCGGACGGGGGAGGACGCGGTGTTTGCAGGGCTCGCGGGGGGGTCGTGTTCGCCGCGGGGCAGGTGTCGGCGGCAGGGGCAGGCGCAGAGGGGGAGATATCCGCGAGCATGGGTTGCGCCGGGGCCGGGGGCAGCGGTTCAGCTCCAGGATGGAGCTCCGGTGCAGAGCTCGACGCGCAGCCGAGGGCGAGGCTGATGGCGAGCAGGACCGGCCACGGTCCGCGAGATGTTGCGAGTCCGGCCATGTGAAACGGGACAACCCATTGTGCCAGAGGTTCCGTGACCGTCGTCGCGAGGCGCTCCCCCGGGATTGTGAGGCCTGCGCGCCCGGCCCCCACTTGGCTTTGCGGAGGAAGGCCTCACGGTCGACCACCCGTGTTCTTCCGCCGCCAAACTCGATAGCCTCAAAGTTCTCGGGAAGCCACTCGTCGGGCGGTGAGCACAACCCGCCGTGTTGGAGCACGACGACCGGAATCGCTTGCCACTCCTTCGCTCGGCCCACTGTGGACGTCGGACACCGCCGCGCGTCCGCGTGACGGAATGGTATTCGTTGGTGGTGGGTTTCGTGGACGGCAAAGGCGTGGCCCTCACGTCGGCGTGGATGCTGCTGCTGGCGTGCCAACCCACCGTGTCGACATCCGGGTCCGGTCGCGGAAGCAGCGGCTCCGTCTCCTCGACTTCGGCTCAACCCGGGTCGGAGGTCTCGACTTCCGGTTCTGCCGAGGCAACCTGGAGCGATACGGCGTCCTCCACCGGAATGGAGGTCCCTATGCCGCCCGCCTGCGATCCTCGCTTCGACGCCGGGCTCGATCACGGCGAGCTCATTTGGACACGAAGCATCCCGACCGAGTACGGGGGCGGGATCAGAGGTGTCGCGGTTTCGTCGTCGGGAAGCATTTTTGCAGCGGGACGCAGCGGTGGGCCCGACCCGTGGCCGGCCGACCCAAACGGGAGCGGGTGGTTCGTCCACCTCTCCGCGGACGGGGCCGTGCAGGCGGAACTCATCCGTGATCTGGCTGACGACATGGGTTTCATGGACGTCGCGGCGGCCCCCGACGGAAGCGCCGTCGTGGTGGGCTATGAACGGGGCCTCGGGCAAACCGTCGCTGTCGCTTATGCGATCAGGCAGGACGGGACGCAAACGTGGCGGCGAGAACTCGACTTCGGTCTCGACAGTCTGGGTGCCTGGCAGGTGTTCGTCGACGTGTCGCCGCAAGGCCGCATCATCGTGGCAATGAACGGCGAAAGGCCATCGGGCTGGCCTGACGGTTGGGATTTCATCGAACTGTCGGCGACCGGCGAAACGGTCCGGGTGATTCACCCCCCCGAAGATGCTCCCGCGTTTCATCGGGTCCGGAGCCTAGGTTTTGACTCCGCGGGCATCCTCTATGCGGCGACCGTCGGGCGACACGCCGCCGGGAGTGATGACGTCGAGTGGGTCGGCCGGTGGGATGTCGGAGGTACGTTCCTCGGCGCGTGGGAGCGCCCGACCGATCGAGTGACCCTGGTCGACCTGAATCCCCGAGAGGATGGGGCGACGATCCTGACCTATACGCGCGTCGGCCCAGACGACGCGATCCGGCCCGAGTTGCGGCGACTCGACGAGGCCGGCAACGAGCGCTGGATCACCATGGTCGAGTTCGATGAGGTAGGACCGTTCTTCCCCAACAATCTGCTTGCACGGAGGCTCGCGACCGACTGCCTCGGCCGCTCGTGGGTCCTCGCTCAGGAGTTGGGCCTCGACTCCAAGGACACCGATTGGCTGTTCGTCTACGACGAAGAAGGTGTCGAGGTCGAGCGCCAACGTTTTGAACGCGAAGAGGACCCGCCCGACTACAGGTTCGGTGACGCTTCCATCGCCATCGACCCGTTCGGCAATGTGGTCCTGGCAAGAAACGAGTTCGATGCATCGTCGTCAGCCATGTTGGTGCAAATGCGCGCCCGCTGAGCCCGTGGGGGTGAGCCGCGCCCCCTCGGGCGTCAGCGCCAATCCAAAACACACCCGCCGCCTGTCCACCCCAACTGCGCGCCGGCGATTTCAGCTCCGCTCGGCCGCGCGGATCGCTTCGAGCTGAAGCGCGACCTCGACATCTTGCGGGCGCCGTAGACTCCGCTTCACGGTCATCAGCTCATCGATGGAAGGCACCTTGCAGCGCTGTGGTCCCACGTCGAACTCGGTAGTCGAGAGCGCATCGTAGTCACCCGCCGGAGGAACTTCGCGCAGAACGTCCAGCCGCCCGAGGTCCGTCTCCAGCAACAGCAGGCGGAACAACGGATCGAGGGTCGACCGGCGAAACGGCGAAACCAAGCGACTGCCGCGTCCCCTTGGTTCCTTCCCAGCCGCGGCTAGGACTTCCAGCACTCGTCACCGCTTCAACGCTCGGGTCGCGGTCGGACGAAACGGCGAAGTAGGATCGGCGGCAACCGTCTCCAAGGTCGCCAACGCCGTCTCCGACCCGACAAGGCCGAGTCCGAGCAGAGCCTGGCTGCGGTAGCTCGCCGTGGCATCCGCGACACCGCGGGCGACGAACTCCTTCTGGTCGAGACGGAGCGCCCGCTCGAGGTCTCCCTTGCTCAGGCCTACCCCGGTCGTGATCGTGGCTTTCCGGGCGGAGAATCGGACCCGAAGTGCACCTTGGATTTGCTCCACCTCGTCCGCAGGGGGGCCGTCACGATACGCGGCCACAAACACCGGTTCGAGTGCCTTGGCCGCGCGGCCGACCTGTAACCGAAGCTCCTTTTCGTCGCCTTGGCCGCAGTCCAGCCAGAGCCAGTGCAAAGCGATGAGCGACGGTTTCGTCGTCACCGCACGCGCCCGCGGTGGTTGTGGACCCGTATTCGGGCTGACCGTCGCCGCGCCCCGCTTGGGACCACAGGCCACGCTTGCAAACATGAATGCAACGACCAGGGTTGCCCATGTCCAGTTGTTCGTTCGGTTCATCGTCGTCTCCTAGTTGGCGGGGAACGTGCCGTCGGCCCAAATGCGCTTGCCGATGCCGGGGCAGTCAGCATTCGCGGTCGTGTGTCCACACTCGCGGAGCGGGAGCCCCGGCCTGGCACCGTACGTGTCATTGATCGCGCTCCCACTCCGAAGGTGCGCACGAAAGAGCTGGCCCTCGGTCACGAATGCGCGGGTACTGCTGGCGCTGTGCATGATGTTGGTCTGGTCGAAGTCGGCAAGCGCATTGACGTGCAGCAGGTCGAAGTTGTGTCCCAGCTCGTGCGAGAGGAGCTCGTCGCCGCTGCGCTCGGCCATCGCAACGAAGTCACTCCCGATGCTGCAGGCTTGCCCCCGTCCGACGCCACCATCGACCGTCTCGACGTAGTAGATGTTGATCCGTCCCGCATCCCGACCGATGTCGTCTTGCATGTCGGCGCGCATCGAGCAGTCGAAATCGAAGTAGTCGTCGGCATCAGCGTCGCCCGTCGCGTCTTTGATATCGAAGGTGGAGAATCCGGCGCCCATGCGCTCGCTGTTCCAGATCGAGGACGTGGTGACACAAGCGTCGATTGCCCGCTCGCGCTGATCCTCGAACGGCCCCTTGACGATCCACACGGTCACGGCGAGGCCCATCTTGTCTTGCAGCGGGACGACTGCCACGTCTGAGCCGGACGTCCAGGGGGCCGGATCGAGGAGCGCCGGTGGTCGTCGGTTCGTGAAGACCACAACTTCGCTGTCCCCGGCGGCGCTGCTCGTGTGGTTCTCGAGCAAGAGAACCGGGTGGTGAACATCGTAGGTCGCGTCGTCGACCACAGCGCCGCTGGCCACCTCGATGCCATCCACAAGGACTCCGACCGCTTGGTCATCGGGTGCATTGCTCACCGACACCTGATCGAGATCGCAGGCCGAAAGCGTCATCAGGAGCACGGCGGTGTTGAAGGCGGTTCTATTGGCGATTGCGGCTGAAAGGTGCACGGCGGATTTCTCCCCGCCCATCGGGTTGATGCGCGGCTACTAGCCATGTGCGCTCCGGGGCCCTTTCGATTCCGACTTTCGTGTGCGGAAGCAAAGAAATGTGCGCATGTGTGGGGCGAACCTGGGGACCGTCAACCAGGCCGAAGACGATCTGCGTATCAGAGCCGCAAATCGTCCCGGGCACGCGACGAGTACCGCAGATCTGAAACCCGGCGGTCCGTGGTGAAAGCCAGCTCGCAGCGTAGGGCCCCGGCGAGCCCACGCCCCTCCGCGAGTTCCACCCCTGGTGCAGACAAAAGGTAGTCGTCTCCGAACCGGTGGGCCGGCCAGTCCGAGCACACTCGAATCCCCGCCGCGCATCAGCCCACGCGGTCTTGCCGCTTCGACTAGCCGCAGACCACGTCACGATTGCAAAATGGCACGCTGAAGGAACCCGCGACAACCGAGGCATCTGCGAAACGCACCTCGTATTCGCCCTGTGCGGTGTCGTTCACCCAGCTGAAGATCCGAACAACCCCAATCGGGACGGAAGCAGCCGTTTTGAGGTCCCCGTTCGCCGCGTACTCCCCCGTGTTGCCCGGTGTGTCGAGGGTGAAGGTTCCTGGCTGACCGGGGGCCTCGGCGATCTCGATGCGTAGCAGTGGTTGACCATCGTTTGCGCCGTCACAATCGTTTGCGGCCAGACCCAACAACAGGACGAACGCAGGGCCGTCGTCAGCGGTACAACCATGGTCGACCCAGCCTTGGGTTGGGCCAAGTGCCGCGCCGCCGAAGAAGATCTCGGATGGAACACAATAGGACCCGCCGCAGTCCGGGTCGGAACCACAGAAGCATTCCCCGTCGGCGTCTTCATTGCACGACAGGTCGGAACTCACGCAACCGCCGTAGTCTTCCGCGTGGTAGCACAGCGATGATTCGCCGCATTCAGCGTGCGTCTGGCACTCCCCTCGAGAGCAGCCATTCTCATCGAAGATCGAGTCCATCGTGCCGCAATCTTCGCCGCAATCGACGGCATCGCTGCAGTTGTGAGCGGGGGAGTTGGGGCACGCCTGAGACGCCGCTGTCGTGCCGGACTCCGAGGCCGTGGTCATTGCCTGAGTCGTACTCCCCCCGGTCGTAGCAGTCGCCGTGGCGCCCGTGGCCGAGTTCGTGTCCGACGTCGTCGATGGGGCTGAACTCGTTTCCGTCGCTGAGACTGACGCAGTGACGGCTCCGGAGGTCTCGCTCGCCATCCCTCCGCCAGAGTCATCCCCGCAACCGAGCACCCCGGCGGTCAACCCGATCGAAAACAGCAAGGCGCAGAGCTCATGTCGCGGTGAGACAGGCATCGCCACCGGATCCTACCGCACTCAAGATCTTGAACCGCCCAGGCACGTACGAACACGGCGCCACTCGATGGACCTCGAGGCATCCGCGAAGCGCTGGCTCACACGGTTTTCCTCCCCTGACACCGGGAAGGCCGACGGCACCCCTCTCCACGGCTTTGCCGGCTACGGCAATGATGCCGGCCGTGGAAGCGTCAGCGATCCAAGCCTACGTGAAGAGCGTCGTCCGGAACATGCCGGCCGACTGGTTGAACCTGACCACGGACTGCTAGCTAGACCATATGGAGTGACCGGCTCCGCCGCTGATCTGACGTTCGTGTGCCAGCGTCTCCAACCAGCACGCATACGGCCTCTGCTCGTCGGTACAATTGACGAGCAGAGGACCATCTACCAGTATCGCGGCGATGAGTTCTCGGGTTTCCCCTTTCTTGATCCTCGTAATGGTCCTCGTCTCAGGAGCTTGCGCGTATCAACCGACCCCTACTTCAGATACGTTTGGGTACTTCGCCCTTTCCGTGCAGGTGAAGCGCGAACTGGTGAAGCGGACCGGGCACGACCTCAACTGCCCCTTGGAGGAGCAGACCTTCAAGGACCTTGGTAGTAGGACCGTCGGTGTGAGTGGCTGCGGCAACCGGGCGAGCTACAAGTACGTCTCTGGTCCGGGCTGGGTCATGGACAGCGCAGGGTCGGGAGAAGTGGGTACCCCACGTCACTAGATGTCTCCAGGTTGCCTTCGACACCTATGCGCAGGCAGGCGCTAGCCGAGGAACTCCTCGGTGATGTCGAGCAGGACTGCCCCCGGCGGAGGGGATGCCGAACTTCGTGACCGACAGGAAGTGCGGGCGGCCTTCCCCGGAGGTGAATGCGACCGGAGGGTGGCCTTCGAGCGGCCCCGGTGGTCTATGCACCCGCGTTGACTGTTAACGGCCGGGCGCAATGACCATCTAAGCGACCTTTTCGGTCACGCCGCGTGATCAAGAGCGCCGCCTGCCAACGCCGAGCGTGGTCAACCGGCGTGACCTTTTTGGCCCGCGGACAGCGCG